>Ga0335071_10000740_pt1 | contig 35329 bp, 35 predicted proteins | sample Lox_Sample_15_FD_206724 | JGI IMG/M metagenome (GOLD analysis project Ga0335071, IMG submission 206724) | Soil microbial communities from Loxahatchee National Wildlife Refuge, Florida, United States - Lox_Sample_1.5 | ecosystem: Environmental > Terrestrial > Soil > Wetlands | place: USA...
CCGTGAGGAATACGTCCTGCCGGTTGTTCCCGCGTTGCGTAACGTGGTGCAGAACACCGGGAACCACGATCCGCGCTATTCTCGGCACGCGCAGATGCTACCGACAGATCGATTGATGTCAAGAAATAGGGTGACTGTCCCTAATTAGGTGTCGGGGAGGCGTGCGGGTCGGCTAAGTGATTGCAAGAAGCGGAGTTGGTGGTCGTGAGCATCACAAGAGCGACGGCATTGCGAGTCGCCTTGGGAACCGTTCCGGGAACGGTTCCCGGGGTGATTCGGACGGCGACATGCAAAGCGACAAGGACGGTAATTCTTGGGTTGGTTCTGGCGGCGATTGCGATGGTGAGTCTGTGTGCGATTCCGGCTGGGACTCGCCGTCCGATTCGGAAGGTCACTTGCCTCGTCGTGTGGAAGGCGATTGCGGAGGCGACTCCTGAGGTGAAATGGGTGAGGACTTGCGGGGGGACTCTGAGGGCGACTCCGACCGCGACTCCCGCTGCGACTCGTGCGGCCGGCTCGGGACGCGAACCGGCCTCCGGCATCTCACGGCATGGGACACAAAGCAGATTGGAGGCGGGTCTGTAAGCCGAGTTCTGTCCCCGGCAAGCCGGGTGACGGTCATTTATCTGGGCGCGCGGTTGCCCGCACGTCTCAAGCGACCTACCCGAGAACTTGAATGGACCGGGCCAGTCCGGTTCTCATGTTGGTCTTGCACCGGGCAGGGTTTTTCCATTCCGGATGTCGCCATTCGGAATAGTGCGCTCTTACCGCACTTTTTCACCCTTGCCGCGTGCAAGCACGCGGCGGTGTGGTTTCTGTGACACTGTCCGTCCACGGGCCGTTTCCGACCCGCAGCCTCGCTCTTAACGAGTGCCTCGCCCGCGGTGCTCGGACTTTCCTCCCCCGTGGCAACTCCGAAGTGCAAACTCCGAACTCCGATTTCAGAACTTCGGACATCGGCGTTTGGCGTTCGGCGTTGGTTGGGGGCGACCGTCCGACCCGCCTCCGGCTCAATTCTAGCCCGACTCCCTGCGATAGCAAGCAGGCGGCCGAGGCAGAATCCCGAAGCTCGAAGTCCGAATGACGATTGAAGCCCGAATGCCTGAATTCACCGTTTGCCTGCATTCGAGTTTCATTCGGTCTTCGTGCTTCGTCATTCGGGTTTAGCCCGTTGGTGGTCTTGATTCCTCTGGCCGTTGTGATAACCTATAGGTCTGATGAATCCCATGACTGTGCTGGCTATCGGCGGCAACTCCCTGATTCGGTCGGAGAGCCGCAGCTCGTTCACCGACCAGCTCGCGACCACCGCGCTTACGTGCCGGCATGTTGCCGACATCGTCGAGGCCGGTCACGGCGTCGTCGTCACGCACGGCAACGGGCCTCAGGTCGGGTTCATCCTCATTCGGTCGCACCTTGCCCGCAACCGCCTGCCCGAGGTCCCGCTTGATGCCTGCAACGCCCAGACGCAGGCGGAAATCGGGTACATGATTCAGCAGTCGCTGGACAACGAGTTCCGGCAGCGCGGCATCGCGAAGCCGGTCGTGACCGTCGTCACGCAGGTGGTCGTCAACGCGGCTGATCCGGCGTTCCAGCATCCGTCGAAGCCGGTCGGACCTTTCTACACCAAAGGCGAGGCGGCAAGGCTTGAGCGTGAGCTCGGTTGGGTCCTGCGCGAAGACGCAGGCCGCGGTTTCAGGAGGTTGGTGGCGTCGCCGCGTCCGGTGGATGTCGTGGAGAAGCCGGAGGTCGAGTCGCTCCTTCAGTCCGGCGCGGTCGTGATTGCGTGCGGCGGAGGAGGGATACCGGTGGTCCGAGACAATGGGATGCTGAAGGGTGTGGCGGCCGTGATAGACAAGGACCTCGCTTCGAGTCTGCTGGCGGCGGAGCTCGGGGCCGAGCGGCTGGTGATATCGACCGCGGTAGAGCAGGTCTATGTGAACTACGGGCAGGCAAACCAAAGCCCGTTGGGCCACGTCTCAGTTGCTGAGATGCGAGAGTATCTGGCCGCCAAGCAGTTTCCCTCCGGCAGCATGGGCCCCAAGGTCGAGGCGGCGCTCGATTTCCTCGAACACGGTGGCAAAGAGGTCATAGTCACCGATCCGGACCATCTGGCCGAAGCGCTGGCCGGCAGGGCCGGGACGCATATCACGGTCTAGAGAGAATCCAGAGTGCAGAATCCAGAATTCAGAATGCCCGGGTTGCGACGAAAGGCGTCGCTCTTGCTCGTTGCGTTGGCCTTGTTCACGGCTCTGTCGGCGCAGACAATGGTGCTGATACCGATGGACCTGACTCAGACCGACCATCTGAAGGCTTATGGAGTCGTCTACCGTCTGCTGCAGCGCGGCCAGAAGGCAGAGTGGCTTCTCAACTATCGTGGCGGGTCTTTTCTGCTCCCGCCTGAGCAGCAGGCGGAGCGAGAATGCCAGCTCAATGGTGTGGCGTATCAGACGGTCGGGCCGGATGAGGTCGTGCAGATTCGTTCGACTATCGAGAAGAGCAACATGGAATCGATAAAGCTGGAGCGGGCAACCAAGATTGCGGTCTATGCGCCGCCGACTGAGGAACCCTGGGACGACGCGGTCCGGCTGGCTCTGGATTATGCCGGCATCAAGTACGACGTGCTCTGGGACAAGGAGGTCCTGCAGGGCAAGCTCACGGGCTACGACTGGCTGCACCTGCACCATGAGGACTTCACCGGCCAGTACGGCAAGTTCTACGGTTCATACCGGCAGGAGAACTGGTACCAGCGCGACGTCGCCCTGAACGTCAAGACCGCGGCCGAGCTTGGGTACAAGAAGGTCAGCCAGATGGACCTGGCAGTCGTGGACATGATACACAAGTACGTGGAAAACGGCGGCATGCTGTTCGCGATGTGTTCAGCCACCGAGACGATTGATGTAGGCTGGGCCGCGCGTAACACGGACATCTGCGACGCGGTATTCGACGGCGACGGCATTGACCCGGGCTACGCGTCCAAGCTGGACTACAATGGCTGCCTCGCGTTTGAGAACTTCCACGTGTACACCGACGCGATGCTCTACGACCACTCGGACATCAACACCTATATCGAAGCCACCGCCCGCGGGCCGAACGTCTACATCTCGCTGTTCGACTTTTCAGCCAAGTACGACCCGGTGCCCTGCATGCTTGTGCAGGACCACGTCGGGCTGGTGAAGGAGTTTCTGGGTCAGACCTGCGGATTCCGACGCACCCTCATCAAGAAAGACGTGCTCAACCTGGGTGAGGTAGCGAATACCGAGGAAGTGCAGTACATCCATGGCAACTACGGCAAGGGCACGTTCACGTTCTTTGGCGGGCACGACCCTGAAGACTACGCGCACCGGGTGCACGACCCGCCGACCGACCTCTCCCTGCACAAGAATTCGCCGGGCTACCGGTTGATACTGAACAACGTTCTGTTCCCGGCGGCGGAGAAGAAGCCGCTGAAGACATGAGAACGGGTTCCAGTGGTCGAGGGTTCAAGGGGTCCAGGGTGAAGGATCGGACGAGTGGGCGGGCAGAAGGATGCTGAGGAGCTACAAGGACTTGACGGTATGGCAGCGGGCTTATCAGCTATGTCTTGAGACGTACCGCCTGACCTCAGGTCTCCCCGCAGAGGAGCGGTACGGCCTGGTGTCGCAAATCAGGCGGGCTGCCGTATCGGTACCATCCAACATCGCCGAGGGGTACGGCAGAAGGTCAACGGGCGAGTATCTTCAGTCGTTACACATCGCATATGCGTCACTCTGTGAACTAGAGACCCAGATTCTGCTGGCTGCTGACCTCGGTTTTCTGAAGCTTGATCAGTCGATGCGAGCCAAAGGCGATATTGGCGACGTCGAGCGACTACTCAAGGCGCTTATAAGGTCGTTGCAGCAAAGGCGTTCCGCCACTTGAACCCTCGAACCCTAGAATCCTTGAACCCTCTTCGTTGATATGTGTCTCGCAGTTCCTCTTAGACTAGTCTCCGTCAACGGCACCGATGCGGTCGGCGAGGTCGGCGGCATTCAGCGGGAAGTGTCAATCATGATGACGCCCGACGCGAAGGTCGGGGACTACGTCATTGTCCACGCCGGGTTCGCTATCCAGATACTCGACCAGAAAGAGGCGGAGGAGAACCTGGAGCTGCTCAGGCAGATCGGCGATATTGCTGAAGCGAAGCAGGAAGAAGTCCGTAGCCGGCGCAAAGCCGGCAAGTAGGCTGGCTCTTAGACTCCGGCGAAGAACCGCCGAACCGCATCAATAACTGTCTTCTGCTGCTCGTCGGTCAGGCTCGGCCGGATCGGCAGAGTGAGCACTTCCTTGCAGGCACGTTCCGACTCGGGTAGCGGCCGGAACGGGCCGGCCGCCGCCGCCGCCGGTTCCGAGTGGGCAGGTACGGGATAGTAGTCGCCGGTTCCGATGCCCTGTTCCAAGAGGGACTGTCTGAGCGCATCACGGCGGTCGGTTCTAATCGCGTATTGGTGGTAGTTTGACCGGCAGCCGTTTGCACCGCGTACCGGCATGGCCTCAGGCGGCAGGTCCGCATCGTAGCGAGCTGCAAGCTCACGCCTCCGGGCCAGCTCGGCGTCGAGTCGCGTGAGTTTGATCTGCAGGAAGGCGGCCTGCAGTTCGTCCAGGTGCGAGTTGTATCCCAGGGAGACATGCCGTCCGTTTTCGGCCCGGCCATGGGAACGGAGTTGTCTCAGCCTTTCCGCAAGCTCCTCGTCCGATGTGACGATTGCGCCCGCATCGCCCAACGCGCCGAGGTTCTTGGTCGGGTAGAAGCTGAAAGTCCCGGTTGCGCCGAATGAGCCGAGCTTGCGTTCTTTCCAGGTGGCCCCGAGTGCCTGTGCCGCATCCTCGATGAGGGCGATGTTGTTCTCCTGACAGAGGGAAGTGAAGCACTCGATGTTGGCACAGTGTCCGAATACGTGGACCAGCATTACCGCCCTGGTCGCGGGCGTCATGGCCGCAGCGCAGGCGTCGGGCGAGAGGCAGAGAGTGCCGGGTTCGATGTCGGCGAAGACCGGCTTCGCGCCGACCTGCATGATGGCCTCAACGCTGGCAAAGAATGTGAAGGAGGTGGTAATGACTTCGTCCCCTTTGCCGACGCCAAGCGCCTTCAACGTCAGTACCAGGGCATCAGTCCCACTTTTGACTCCTACGGCTTGAGCCGTTCCGCAATACTCTGCCAGCGAGGATTCGTAGGTCGCCAACTCGTTTCCGAGCGCGAATCGACCGGAAGCGAGAACCCGCTCGAGTGCTTCGTGGAAGTCGCCCGCGAACTGCCGGTTCTCGGTGACGGTGTCGTAGAGCGGAATGCGGATGGACAAGACTAGTGCAGGCTCAGGTAGGCGTCTGCGGGCATGCCGGGTTTGAGGATGCGGTCGGGATTCGGGAGCGTTATCTTCACCCGATAGACCTGGTTGATGCGTTCCTCTTTGGTCTGGATATCCTTGGGCGTGAACTCGGCTTTGTCGGCGATGAAGGACAGAACGCCTTTGAAGTCGCGCTTCGGGTAGGCGTCAACGCGCACCCGGCAGGAGTCGCCGAGTTTTACGCGACCCAGGAGTCTTTCCGCAAGGTAGACAGTCAGCCAGGTTTGGTTGAGGTCGATGATGGTCACCGGTGTCGAGCCCGCAATCACGGTTTCGCCGACCCGGAATGCGACGACTGAGGCCGTGCCCGCGATCGGGGCAGTGACGGTGCAGTCGCTCAATCTCTCAGCCGCGATGTCAGCCTGCGCCCTGGCGGCGTCGACCGCCGTGCGGGCCGCCGCCAGCGCGTCGTCAGCAGCCCTGGCGTCGGACTCGGTCTTGTCCATCTCCTGGCGCGACAGGTTGCCCGCCGCGAACAACCGGCGCAGCCGGGCCAGGCTGGAATCAGCCAGGCTCGCGCGCGACTGCACGGCTGAGAGGTTGGCCTGTGTCGCCAGCAACTGGGCCCGTGCCGCCAGAGCCGCGTTGCGATAGTCGGCGTCGTCCAGTATCAACAGCGTGTCTCCGGATTTCACCGTCTGACCTTCTTCGCAGCGCACGGCCACGACTCGCGCGCTGACCTTGGAGGCGACCTGGACTTCGTACGACTCGATAGTACCGGATGATTCCGAGTCGCTCCGGCGGCCGGAACTCTGCGATACGACGAGCGCGATTACCAGCGCCAGGACGACCACGACGACCGCGATGAGCGGGAAGCGATTCCTCATGACGTCGAGAAGTCTAGCAAGCAAGTAGTCAAGGGGTCAAGTGCGTCGAGAGCGATAGCGAGCGACAGCGACCGCAAGGATGAGCGAGCCGAGCAGCAGCAGGGCCAGGGTTTCGGGCCATAGCACCTCGAGCCCGACACCTTTGAGGAAGATGGCTCGGACGATGACCAGGAAGTAACGGCCGGGAATCAGGTACGTGAAGTACTGGGCCGGTTTGGGCATGCTCTCGATGGGAAACATGAACCCGGATAGCAGGGTGTTGGGCATCATGAACAGGAAGGAGATGAGCATCGACTGCTGCTGGGACCGCGCTATGGTCGAGCTGAGAATGCCGAATCCGAGCGTGGCCAGCAGGAACGGACCGGCCAGTACGAACAGCAGCAAGACGGAACCGTGAATCGGGACTCGGAACCAGGCGGTGGCGACGGTCGTGACAAGAAGCACGTCTGCGTAGCCGATGATGACGTAGGGGATGAGCTTGCCGGCAAGCAGTTCGGTCGGCCGCAGAGGGGTGACCACGAGTTGCTCGATGGTCCCGCGCTCGTATTCACGCACGATTGCCACCGAGGTCATTATGGTCGTCATGATCAATAGCACCATGGCCAGCACGCCCGGCACCATGTAGTTACGGCTTGCCAGATTCGGGTTGTAGAGTACACGCGGTACTAGGTCTACGCTGAGTGCGGAGATTAGAGCAGGAAACCGGGCCGTGATCAGGTTGGTGATGACACCAGCGACAATCCGCTCCGCATAGGCGGCCGCTACCGTGGCCGTGTTCGGGTCTGAGCCGTCGGCAAAGACCTCGAGGCCGGCGCTGCTCCGCTGGAGCAACAGGCGCTCGAAGTCAGGCCTGATCACCAGGCCGATGGTCGCGTCACCGCGCAGCATTGCCGCCTGCAGTTCCGCACGGTCCGTGACAGTGAAGACGCGGAACGTGCCGGAGGAGGATAGCGCCCGTCCGATCTCACGACTCACCGGCGACTGGGACTGGTCGACGAGGGCGAGGCGTACGTTGCGGATATCCTGGGTCGCGGCATATCCGAAGAGCAGGAGTTGGAGCACCGGGGCGATCAGTATCAGGGGCAGGGTGCGGCGGTCGCGGCGCAACTGGAGGAATTCCTTGCGGGCCACGGCCAGGATGTGCTGTATCACAGGCTTCTCCGCAGCCGTTCCACCGAGACGGCGATGAGCACCGTGCCGAACAAGAGGATAACCAGGAGCGGCGGATAGAGCGAGCCGAACCCGGCCCCGCGCAGGTAGATGCCGCGGACCACGGTCAGGAAGTAGCGGGCCGGAACCAGAAGCGAGATGAACTGGACGAACCTGGGCATTGACGCAATCGGGAACACGAATCCCGAGAGCAGAATTGTCGGCAGCACCGACACCAGGAAAGCCGAGTACATGGCGACCTGCAGGCTTTCGACCAGCGTCGAGATGAGCAGGCCGAACGCAAGGCCGGTCACGAGGAACGGGACCGATAGAGCAATCAGCAGCAGGAAGCTGCCTTGAATCCTGACGCCGAAGACGAGCGCGCCGACGATGATGACCATGAGCAGGTCGAGGATGCAGATGAGAGCGTAGGGGAGAAGCTTGCCGACGATGAAGGCGGCCGGCCGAATCGGACCGGATCGCAGGATTTCAATAGTACCGTGCTCCTTTTCGCGCACGACCGCCATGGACGGCAGCAGGATGGTCATGAACATGGTGATAATAGCAAGGATGCCGGGCACCAGGAAGTCGGTGCTGCGCTGGGTCGGATTGAAGAGTATGCGTGGTCGCAGGCTCAGGTTATTTAGAGACACCGCCGGACCGGTGGCTGCCGCGGGCAGCGTTCCGATCCTCTGCATCAGTGCCTCCGTGTAGGCAAGGATGACCGACGCGGTCAGCGAATTGGAGCCGTCGATTAGAAGCCCGACCGGACTGACCCGGTCCGAAGTCTGGTCGCGCGCGAAGTCGATCGGGATGAGTAGGGCCATCCGGGCGCGGCCCTGGTCAATCAGGTGATGCGCGTCGGCCTCTTTTCCAACTGTGCCGACCAGTTTGAAGTAGCCGGACGCGGTGAATCGTGCTGCGAAGTCCTGCGAGCTTTGAGTGTGGCTCTGGTCCAGGAGGCAGAAAGGTACTTCGCGGACGTCCAGCGATAGTGCGTAGCCGAACAAGAGCAATAGCACAACCGGAATCACGAGTGCGATGACGAGCGTGCCCGGGTCGCGCAGAATGTGGATGAACTCCTTGTTGGTGACCGCGGCAAGCGAGCGCGCCGCCAGACGCGCTTCACCTGATGTTCGGCGCTGCACGCTCGACGCGTCGTGAGGAGCGAGTTCGTCACCCATTGGATTCCCTGACCAGTTGCACGAAGACGTCTTCCAGGGTTGGCGCATCCCGGACGACGGAGTCCAGGCGCACGTTGGCCTGCTCGAACAGGCCGGGAATCGCGCGCTGCGCCGAGTCGGGGTCGGGCGTGACCAGGCGGAGGCTGCCGCCGTAGATGGCGGTATCGCCAAGCTCCGGCCGGCTGAGCAGCGCGACGAGGCCGCGGTTAAGCGGCGAACAGACAACGGTCAGAGCAGTAGCCCGGGATAACGAGCGCACCTGCGCGGGCGTGCCCTCGGCAATGATGCGCCCCTGGTTGATGAGGCAGAGCCGGTTGCAGTACTCGGCCTCGTCAAGATAGTGGGTCGTCACCAGCACAGTCTTGCCGGCGGATGCAAGCCGGTGGACGTGTTCCCAGAACTGCCGGCGAGAGGTCGGGTCCATGCCCGAGGTCGGTTCGTCGAGGAACAGCACGCCCGGGTCGTGAAGCAGGGCACAGGCCAGGGCGAGACGCTGGCGCGCGCCGGACGGGAGTTCTTTGGCTTGCATAGCCGCGAACCGCTCAAGTCCGAACCGCGCGACCATTGACTCGATTGCCTCGCCGAGGACTTCGCGTTTGAGACTGTACACCGAGCCGAAGAAGCGGAGGTTCTCGCGGCTGGTCAGGTCCTCGTAGAGCGAGAACTTCTGGGACATGTAACCGATGGACTGCTTAAGCCGGGCGTTGTCGCGGGGCAACTCGAACCCGAGCACACGGCAGGTTCCTGACGTGGGCGCAAGAATGCCGTTCAATACCTTGATAGCGGTGGTCTTGCCCGCGCCGTTGGGGCCGAGGAAACCGAACACTTCGCCCTGCTCGACCGCGAAGGAGATGCCATCGACCGCGGTGAAGCTACCGAATCGACGGACAAGGTCATGGACTTCGATGGCGTTGGTGGTCATTGGGGCCGCTTTGGGACACGACCCGAAATCCCGGGAGGATTTCGGTCATGTCCCGCGGCGAGGATGAGCACGTCCTCCAGCGTGGGCTGGGCCGGCTCGGGCTTCGCCGTGACGCCCGCTGCGGCGAGGGCGGCGATTGCGGCTTCCAGAGCCTCGTGCGTGTCCATGATAAGGAACGCTGCACCCGAGCCCAGTGGCTGCACTGAAGCAACCAGAGGACATGCGCTGAGTGCGGCCGCTGCCTGTTCGTGTGCGTCTGTGGCGACAGTGAAGCGCCGGTTCCGGACCCGGGCCAGAAGGTTCTCCGGCGTATCGCAGACCTTAACGGTGCCGGAGTCCATCAAAGCTATCCGGTTCGAGCGCAGCGCCTCTTCCAGATAGACCGTTGAGTAGATGATGGTCTTGCCACGGGCAAGGTAGTCGGTCAGGATTCCCCAGAACTCGCGGCGGGACAGCGGGTCGATGCCGGTCGTTGGCTCGTCGAGAAGCATCATGTCCGGCTCGTGTACCAGCGCACACGCCAGCACCAGCTTCTGTTTCATGCCACCGGACAGGTTGCCCGCACGGAACTTCCGGAACCGGGCCAGCCGGGTCAATCCGAGCAAGTACTCGACCCGCATGTCGGTCCTGGCCCGACCCAGACCGTAGAACGCGCAATAGAAGGCGAGGTTCTCCTCAGCGGTCAGGTCGGCATAGATGGCGAACCGCTGCGGCATGTAGCCGATTGAGTAGCGAAGGATGGGCGGCCGGCTGACGCCGTCGCTGCCGAGGATTGTCACCGAGCCCGAATCGGGCTTCAGCGTGCCGGCGAGGATGCGCAGTAGCGTGGACTTGCCGGCGGCATCCGGCCCCGAGATACAGAACAGCTCGCCCGGCGCGACCTCAAACGATACATCATTGAGCGCCGCAACGTGGCCATATGTCTTGCCGAGTCCGCTGACCGACAGGGCCGTCATGAGTGTGGATTCTAGGCCGGACTCAGAGTCTGCGCAAGCGGAGTGAGAAAGCAGGACGAGTCGATGATAAGGACCACCGAGGACATCTGAAGTGTCACGATACCAGTTCTGATTCAGTCGGTCAGATGCTTGCGTCCGGATGCCGCCGACCTACAATGTCGCGTGAGTGGTCGCAGGCCAGTCTGGCGTGTTAGAGTGTTTGGCCCGGAAACGCCCGCGCTCGTCGGCGTCACAACGCGAAGGAAAGACTGGGAACTCGTACGGTCTGAACATTGGTACCGAATCCCGGTGCGCACCGCGCCGGAAGGACTGGACATTATTCGGTATCTCGCATTCTATCAGACAAGGCTGTTCGGCGACGAGAAGTGGGCCGTCAACTGGTACGCGCCGGTTCGCAGCATCGAGATGGCAAAGCGGCGCGAACTGCTGCCGGATGAGCCGACGCACGCTCGTGCCGAGGCGGAATACTGCAAGGTGAGGCTCGGCGATATGACGCGCCTACCGCGTCCGATTCCAAGTCTGAGGTGGCGGAGAATCGTATTCATACCGACCAGCCTTGAGCGCCTCCTGCGTGCACAAGAGATTAACGACCTGTTCAAGGTGAGTCCGATTGAGGACAAGCTGTACTTCACCCTCAAGGACGCGGGCCAATCGGCGGAGCGGCAGTTCTTCGTCGGGGAAGACAAGCCCGGTTACATGCTCGACATGGCCGTGTTCTGTCGGGACGGCAATCTCGACATCGAGTGTGACGGCGAGGCTTATCATGCGGGCCGCGACAAGGCCGAACAGGACCGCGAGCGCGACAACACGCTTACAACCGCGGGCTGGCACATTCTGCGGTTCTCAGGCAGAAGGATTCTTGGCGACACGGGCCGGTGCGTGGAAACCGTCAAGAGAACCATCCGCCGCCTCGGCGGTGTCACTGACTCGCCGAGCCGGCGCTGTTGACGTTCGCACAAGCAATGCGACACTGTTCCCCCTCCCTTCTATTTCCTCCCCCTCGAGGGGGAGGGAAGGGTGAGGGTGACACGGGAACCATTACTTGCGCGAAAATCAATAGCCACGAGGACACTCGGTCGAATCAGAATCTGACGGAGAGAAGTTTCACATCGAGAGAAGGGTGAACGACGCCGCTGGCATCTCGCGCTGCGCCTAGCGCGACCGAACCGGGAATGAATCTGCTGCTGTAGCCGTCCGCCGGCCGCGAATGATTGTAGCCGAGCACTGCTGCGACGGGCGCGCTGACTAGCAACCCGGCCCCAATGTACTTCATCACCTCACCGACATGGAACGGGACTGGCGAGTAGTTGTGCTGCAATCCCACGCCGCCGGCGTACACTCCTACGCCGACCAGCGACACTGCAGTTGCGCCACCGAGGGCTGACAGGAACTGGCCGTGTTGGTCAAATGCACTTCCCACGAGCCAGGTTCCACCACTGCATCCGACCAAGCCAAGCGCCCCCGCGATGCCCAGCATTACCGCGGGTTCCGTCTTCGTCTCTGGAGGATTGTCGGTGTAGAAGGGCAGTAAGACCGCAGCGGCAACCGTCCCGCCGAGGAGGGCTGCTCCGAGGTAGCTGCCTCCTGTCTCTGCGGCATAGGCGACCCATGGTGCTGCGTGGCTGTTGGTGGCTTCGGGGGTCTGGCCGATTGCTGACGTGGCAACCGCGAGCGCGAGCACGGCTGCGATTGTGACGCGTCCCAAACTCATGTTCATGCGCGATGCTCCTTAGCAGGTCAAAGGGCGTTCTTTGATGAAGGTGGCAAGGAGGACGCAGAGAACAGTCAGTCCCAGCAGGGCCAGCAAGGAGCCGGTCATCGCGCCGGTCGCCGGGGACTTGAGCGCGTCCATGCCGAAGATGAATATCAGGCCTGAGACCTGACCCATCAGCAGCAGCAGGCTGTTGGACGTGCCTTCCGGCGCCGGGTGTGTAAGTTCGGCGCCGAACTGGAATCCAATCGGTCCGGAGCTGAGCAGGAAGAACCCGAACAGGAAGCCCGAAATCAGCAGCAGCCAATAGCTGGTCGCGAACGCCATTCCCGCCAGGCCGGGAATCAGGCCGCAGAGCGACAGTATGATGTACGGCTTGCGTCGACGGGCCTTGTCCGAGAGGATGGGCAGGATAACTGCGCCGATGATGCCGCCGATGAGCATTAAACCGCCCAGCAAACCAGCCTGCGAAATCGAGAACCCACGTGGCCGGACAATGTCCTCAATCCACGTCGATACTCCGTTGAACATCCCCAGGCCGACGAAGAAAATCGCGAGCAGCAGCAGGAAGTCTCGCTGGCGCAGCATCTGTTTCAGCCCGTCGAACATCAGCACTCGGACGTCATGGCCGGCCGGGCAGGGCGGCGTTGCCGGCTTCCCTTTGGCGAAGATGAAGAAGCACAGCGCGGAGACGACCGTGACGATTCCGTAGATGAGGAGCATCGACGCCATGCCGTACCTGACCGCGAGCGCGGGCGTGATGAGCATGCCGACAAGGACGCCGAGGTAGACAGCGAGAGTTCCGAGCCCGGAGGCGGTGGCGCGTTCCTTGACCGGAAACCACGTGGCGGCGACCTTGGTTACGGCTCCTACCACGAGCGGCTGGCCCATCGCGATGCCGATTTGGGAGACGAGAACCAGGGGGAAGCTGGTCGCGAAAAGGCCGCGCGTCAACGCGAAGATCGCGGTCAGGATGGCGCCGATGCCGACCGCGGTGCGGAATCCGAGCGTGTCTATCATCCAGGCTGAAGGAATGACAAGCACAATGTAGACCGCCATGAAGCTCATGGAGAGCAGTCCGATGACGAGGTCGGTTGTATGGTAGAACTGAGCGGCGGCGCCGGTTATCGGCGCGAATGTTATCCAGAGCAATTGGTTCATGCCCACGATGAACATGAAGCTCAGCAGAACGATCCACCGATAGCCGTAGACCCGGAACGATTGCTGTTCCATGACCGTTGCTCCAGCGTTTTCCATGGGGCCAGCATATGCGGCTCTGGAACGAAGTCAACGCAGGCGCACCCGGCGCTTGACCGTCAAGGCGCTCGGCTTAGAATCTTCCCTCTGGTGAGAATCTCCGGCACGTGTCATTCAGTACGGACAGGAGGAAGTGAGATGCGATTGAGAGTGCTTGCGACGGTTCTGGCGTTTGGTGCCGCGGCGCTGGCCCAGCCGGCCAACTGGGCGTCCAGAGGTATCGGCGGCGGTGGCGCGCTTTACAACCCCGTATTCAACCCGTCCAATCCCGCGGAGATGTACGCGGGCTGCGACATGAGCGAGCTTTTCCATTCGGTCGACACCGGCCACACCTGGAACATCGAGCACTTCAGCGTGATTCAGGGCGGCAATCACGTCGGGGTCCAGTTCACATCTGACCCGCAGGTGCGGTACAGCGTGGACTACACGAACGACGGCATGACGCCGGTCAAGACGACCGACGGCGGCACTTCTTGGTCGGCACTTATAGGCGACCCGACCGGTGGCGCGTGCTGGGAGATGGCGGTCGACCCGAACCACACGACCAATCTGCTCGTCGTCGATTACACTCACCTCTACTACTCGTCCAACGGTGGCAGCAGCTTCGCCCTGAAGTACACAAGCCCGATGCTTGGCGGGGCCTACATCGCGGGCACGTTCTGGGATCTGCCCAACATCTACGTCGGCACCAACGCCGGGTTATTGGTTTCCACCGACGGCGGCAGCACGTTCAACATGCAGTCATACACCGGCCTGCCCGCAGGCCAGGGAATGCTTTCCTTCGCCGGAGCGAAACAGGGCGGGACGGTCAGGTTCTACGGAGTGGCGGCCGATACGGCGAACATCTATGTGGGGATCTTCGGGAGTGACTACTGGAATATCGCGAAGGGAATCTACTCAACGAGTGGTCAAGTGGTCCAGTGGACTAGTGGTCCAGTGTCGGGCGCTGGAATCCTTGAATCCTTGAATCCTCGACCCCTTTCCTTCACTTGGACCCTGAAGGAGAAGGGCATCCAGATTGGCACTGACTATCCGTTCTTCGTCGCGATGGCTCAGAACGACACGAGCACGGCCTATCTGGCGGGTAGCGGCTCTGCCGGTGCCCCGACTGTCTTCAAGACAACGACCGCCGGCGACACCTGGGTCGAGACTCTCTTGGCTGCGGGCAACCAGAATATCTACACCGGCTGGTGCGGCTCTGGCGGGGACCGAGGCTGGGGATACGCCGAGTGCGCCATGGGCTTCTCAGTTGCGGCCAACAATCCGAGTCTGCTAGCATTCAGTGACTACGGGTTCATCCACCTTTCGTCCGACGACGGACAGAACTGGCGTCAGTGCTACGTGTCTGCCGCGACCCAGAACTCAAAGGGCAGCAACATCACGCCCGGCCGGTTCTATCAAGGCGTAGGCCTTGAGAACACTTCCTGCTGGGACGTGCTCTGGCTCAATCAGGATAGCGTGTTCGTCGGGTCCACTGACATCAACGGCATCCACTCCACCGACGCAGGCATGACGTGGGCCATCATCCCGAACCTCAACCTGAACTCTGTCTACCGCCTCGTCGAGCATCCCCAGACCCACGTGCTCTATGCGGCCATCTCTTCGGTGCACGACCTCTACCAGAGCACGTACCTGACTGACGCGCGGATTGATGGTGGCAACGGTAACGTCAAGTTCTCGACCGACCGCGGCGCGAGCTGGAATACGCTTCACAACTTCGCCAAGCCGGTTATCTGGATTGAACTCGACCCCAATCGGCCGAACCGGATGTATGCGGCGGTTGCCAACCACAACAACGGGCAGGGCGGCATCTGGGTCACCAACGACCTTCAGAACGGCGCGACCTCAAGCTGGACCCACTGCACAGCGCCCCCGCGCACGCAGGGGCATCCGTTCAACATCCGCGTGCTCAACGACGGCACCGTACTCGCTTCATACTCGGGCCGCATCGATTCGAGTTCCCACTTCACCGCCAGTTCCGGCGTCTTCGCGAGCACCGACTCGGGCCAGACCTGGCAGGACAAGTCTGCCGCAGGCATGGACTATTGGACAATGGACCTTGTCGTAGACCCGTATGACAGTCTCCAGAACACTTGGTACGGCTGCGTGTTCAGCGGCTGGGGCGGACCGCCAAACGGTCTCGGCGGCCTGTACCGAACCACTGACCGCGGCTCGAACTGGACCCGCATCAACAGCCTCGACCGCGTCGGCTCCTGCACCGTGAGTCCGCGCGATTCCAATGAGATGTATCTGACAACCGAGGTCAACGGGCTCTGGTACTGCCAGAACCTGCGTTCCGGGAATCCTACGTTCGGCCTGGCAAATAGCTATCCGTTCCGCCATCCGGAACGGGTCTTCTACAGCCCATACGACACTAGTGCTCTGTGGGTCACGAGCTTCGGCGCGGGACTCAGGATAGGCTCGACCGCGACCGGCGTCAGCAGCGAACGCAAGTCAGGGCGAAGCCACGCGGGTGTGCTCGCGTTCCGACAGGGACAGAACATGGTCTTCGAGCGCCTTGTCCCCGGCAGCCGGGTCGTGGTGCGCGACAACACCGGCCGTCTGGTTCAGGACAGCAAGCGAGTCAATTCTGCCGTGTGGCGATGGAATGTCTCACATGTGCCGAGTGGCGTCTACTGCTACTCGGTCGCGAGTCCCAACGGCAACCGCGACCTTGGCAAGGTCGTAGTCGTGAACCGTTAAGGCCCGTTCGGCGGCTAGCTTCGGCGCGAGCGCCGTCGAGCCGGCCGGTCCGCGACGACGAACTCAGCCGGCTCCGTCCCGACCTCTGTCTGCACGTCTTCCCACGGGACGGCCTTCCCGGCCCTCAGACTTGCCCGCGCCTCGGCGATGCGCGCGACGAAACGCGGGTCATTCTCCAGCCGGTAGTCGAACCAATCATCCTCGTCGGCAAAGCCAATCAGCACGCCTGCGGGTCGGCCATGCCGAGTGATGACGACTTCCTCTTCGGCTGCCTCATTCAGGTATTCCGAGAGGTGATCCCTCACTTCAGCCAGCGCTACTTTCCTCATCGAATTCTCCAGTTCTCTCAAGCCATTCCGCAGCTTTCGATTTCTCAACGATAGCCAGCACTTCCACGCGGTCCGCATGTACGTCGTAGAAGACGCGGACATCGCCGACGCGCAGGCGATACTGAGGCTTGCGGGTGCCCCGCAGTCGCTTGATGCGGCTTCGGCTCAGCCGCGTCGGCTCATGCATCAGGTGTCGGTTGACCGCGTCCCTGACTTCCGCCCGCGTGTTGGCCGACAGGTTGCGAAAGTCCTTGACCGCCTCCGGCGCGAAAGCGACGCGGTAATTCATTCTGGCCAGATGATAGCCATATTCCCGCGTGCGGTCAATGCCTCGACTCCCTGCAGGTCGAACGTCGCTGGATTGCCAAGCCGCATCTACTGCTATTCAGTCGCGAGTCCCCGCGGCAGCCGTGAACTCGGCAAGGTCGTAGTCATCAACAGCCGACGCTGACCGGCGCCCGCCTTCTGCTGCGCTGAGGCAACAACTTCCGAGCGCGAGCGAAAGAGCTTGTCACGGAGTTGGGGAAGGAGCTTGGCAGGGAACTTGGGAATGAGCTTGCCAGAGAGCTTGGGAGAGACCTTACCAGAGAGCCTGGCAGAGAGCTTAGGAGAGACCTTGCCAGGGAGCTTGGCAGAGACCCTACCAAAGAGCCTGGGGGAGTCCTTGCCAGAGACCTTGGCAGAGAGCTTCGCAGAGACCTTGCCAAGGAGCTTGGCAGAGACCTTACCAGTGAGCTTGGGAAAGACCTTGGTAGAGAGCTTGGCAGAGACCTTGCCGGAGAGCTTGGCAGAGACCTTGCCGGAGAGCTTGGCAGAGACCTTGCCAGAGAGCTTGGCAGAGGCCTTACCAAAGAGCTTGGGAGAGAGCTTGCCAAAGAGTGGGTGAGACGGGATGGGGGAAATTCAGTAAGGTCTAATAACTAATTGTTAGTGACGAAGTTAGGATGCGAAAGGGCTTGATGAGCTAGAGCTCCATTTGTAGTATTCTCCTATCGGCGAGACCATGGAAAACGGTGACTCTGAGCTGGACGAGTTGTGCCGGGTGCTTGGCCGGAGGCTAGCCCAGATTCGGCGTGAGGCCGGTCTGACCCAGGTGCAACTGGCCGCCCGGTTGGGCGGCACCAATCGCGGATGGCAGCAGGCAGTGAGCCGGTTCGAGCGGGGCAAGGCCGGCCAGCAATCACTATCCTTCATTCTCGACTACCTGCGGGTCTGTGGCAAGAACCTCGGCGCAGTCCTGGACGTGCTCGACGAGTACGCCTCGCGGCCGACGATTCTCGAACAGCGTGCGAAGCAGGCGTTGCTGGATGCGACCGCGGAGTTGCCGCCTCTTCAGCAGGATCGGGCAGAGAACTATGACATCGGCCTCAGGCTGAAGGCCGGTCAGCATGTTCGGACCGAGCAGGACATCGAGAAGCGAGTGCGGCAGGCGCTGAAGCGCGCCAGGGCCGAAGCGTGGGAGCGCAGATTACATCGGACGTTCAACGAAGTTATGAACGAGTCACGGCTTGGCTGGAAAGACCCGCTGGCGACGTACCTCCGTGCATACGGCAGCAGAGTCTTCGGCGCCCTGCGCCGCACGCGCAAAGCCCGGCCGGTCTGGCGCGCCAAAGCAATAGCCAAGCTCGACAACTGGGCCGCTGAGCACGGGCTCCTGCCCGAGCCGTTCACCAAAATGAAGCAGGCAGTCATCGCCCTGTTCGCCGACATGGAACGCAAGAGCGAACTCGACTGAACGCTGCCCGCGCCGTTGCTTGACAGTGGCTGTAACTGACCTATCCTAGACGAGTGGAAGCCGAGCCTCTTCCTCCAATGACGTACGTTCGAAGCCTGGGAAGTGCATTTATCTCGTCAGAATCGTCCGCAAGGAGGTGGCCGTGAGTTGGAAGTCCTTCAGTCGGGACCGGCGATATGCCTATTCGTGGGAGTCTCCGAGCCCCCCTTCCTTTGGACCAAATGCGTGGTGCTTCATTCGCAAGAACCACCCATGCGGCAAGTTGTATGGCGCATCGAAGTCCTGTTTCATTGCCTCTCCTTCTGAGCCAGAGCTTGATCCACTCCTGGAGCTGATCTCTGAGAAGCTGACAAAACAGGGCGTTGAGCCCGTCATCGCCGTCAGAGAGCGAGCCTACGGGCAGGACATATTCTGCACCAAGATATGCGGAAGAATCATCGAGTCACGGTTCTGCCTCGTCATACTTGACGACAACATCGTCGGTACGACGTCTGTGCCGAACCCCAATGTCTACTACGAGTACGGACTCATGACTGCGATGAACAAGCACATCATACCTCTGCAGAAGGAGAACTTGACCCTGGCTTTCAACATCCAGAGCTATGACACCGTGAAGTATACACCTGCCAACATGGCTTCAGAGTTGAACAGGGCGATCAAGGACGCCATGCGGTTAGCCGAAGGCAAGCCAGCAGTGGGCGATCAGAACCAGTGGTCGGACCGCAGGGTGATGCGCTGCTTGGAGCTGGCCGGATTCACACCGAAGGACAGCCAGTGGTTCCTAGACGACGTCATCGCTGATACGGGCTTTGTCGGCTTCGACTCGGGCGTCCATCAGAAGGGATACGCGTTTGTCGCGAAAGTGGACAAGGCCTCACAACTGTCGTCCATCTTGGAGGACATACCAGTACTTGCCTATCGAGCCTCTCGTGCTCGCTTAGACCTCGAAGGTAGGAGGGAAGCCGTAAAGCGCGGCCTGTCTGAGCACAGGAAGGGCTCGTACTTGGCCGAACGCACAGAAACGGAGCTTACGGACGTGACCGACAAGCTCCAGAGAATGTCACGAATGCACATAGGCATTGTGGTCGCCTACAAATGCGACACAGGCCCTGTCACCGGCCAGGCTCAGCAGATGTTGAGAGGATACGATGATTTCGAGGTCGCCGTCAGCTCGGGAACAGAGATCAAAATCGGAGAGGACAAGGTGTCCTTCGACTACCCGACAGCGGGTCCAGCAAGTCCCCAGAGTGACCTAGAAACCCCGTAGCGACGCTTGGGTAGAAGGAGGGCTGCTTCTCTCGGTTCCCAGTCAGAAGCGTGTGGGGTAGGGGCTTCGGGGTCACGTTCCAATTCCGCTTGCCCATTTGACATGTCACGACCCACAGCGCGTTGTCCATCTAGTCCTTTATCGATTTGGCGAGGCAACACGCTCGGGCAGACGAAAACCGCATGAAGGCAGTCGAATCCCGCGCAGTCCCGCGGCCGCGACGCGTCTTCGTCAGCTACAGCCATGATTCGCCCGAACATCTAGAACTAGTGTGGGCTCTCTCAGAGCAACTGCGTCGTGAGGGAGTCGACTGCCGGATAGACCAGTACGAACCGGCCCCCCCGGAGGGCTGGCCTCGGTGGTGCGAGCGTCAGATACGAGACGCAGACTTCGTCATTGTTATCTGCACTAGGGATTATCTGGAGAGATTCGAGCTGAGGGAGAAGGCAGGCGTCGGCAAGGGCGCGAAGTGGGAAGGCGCAATTATCTCGCAGGAGATATATGACGCTGAGGGCAAGAATGACAAGTTCGTGCCAGTCGTGTTCCGAGACGCAGACCTCGCGTGCATACCCGATATCCTGAGTGGAGCCCAGTGGTACTCGCTAACCAGACATGAGGGCTATGACCGCCTCTATCGCCGCATCACAAATCAGCCTGAGACGCCGATGTCACCGCTCGGACCAATCACACCCAAGCCGCCACGCGTTCGCGTTGCCTTGGAGGCACTGACGCGGAAGGGGGACTTTGCAGACACCCCCGTCTTATCGGCGCAGTTGGTGTCCGAGCGAGCAGACGCAGCTGGGCCGGGCTTCTCCAGTCCCCTCCCTGCGCGATCGCGCACTCCCAGTGACAAGTTGGCCACTCTCCTAGCGATCACCTCCGAAGCCTTGCTCAGAAAGAGCGTGCTGGCCAAGCTGTTTGGCAGCTTCTGCGACTCTGTGTGGGACGTCCATGGAGCCGACGAACGTGGAGTTGATCTGCTCTGTCGTACCTCGTCCCCGTTCGGACACCACGCGTGGGTCGGGGTCATCGCCAGGACGGGGGTCATCGTAGGCACCGTGGTCGGTCCGAACAGCATATTGACAGTTGCGAAGCAGGTAATGGAGGCATTCGCCAGAGTGCACCAGCCCGGCGGCAGTACTGACACCGTGTTCCTGAACCAAGTGGTAGTTGTGACAACGTCAGAGATCACCGCAGCCGCGATCGGCAAGCTAGATGAAATCATCGCCGCGCCCAGCTTGCGCGCAAATACACATGTACTAGACGGCGAAGCCTTGGTTCGGCTAATTGACCAACACCAGCCCGGTTTGTGGGCCGACCTCGAGTTTCTTAGACGAGATGTGCCTCCGAGGAAGTATGCCATGGATGAAACCGCAGCCCTAGTGCTGTATGTCATCGTCGACAGACTGAGGAGATTACCTTCCTCAAGGAGACGAAACGGTATAGCCACAGCCAGCGTTCGCAGCGCACTCCGCTTCCAGCACTCCGAGGCTCAATTCGATCAAGCTGTGGACTACCTTCTGGGGGAGGCGTACCTGAAGCGTACTCGACTAGGTCACATGGCTCTTGAACCCAATGAGACTGCACCTACCCTAGTCACAGACCCTTTGATGGCAGACGTCCTGCTCGCCGCTTGGCGATGTGCGGACTCAAGAGGAAGGTTCGACGAACGGCACCTACGACAGGCCCTCGGCAGGGCTCGAACAAAGAGACCGGGGATTCGGTTCGCTAGGCCGTTCCTGGATGCCCTGATCCGGATGAGTTACATCGCAAGAGACACGAAACGAGGCATCACGAACTACGTGCTGAACATAAGGACGCTTAGCGAGGAACTGCCCTACCTGAGACTTCTCGTCAAGCACCGATTCGAGTAACTCGAAGAGAATCCGCCGTGGGGTTACGGGTCACGTTCCTTGGAGCGATTTCCGGGACGCAGTGGGACATTGTTTACGACGCCTGGGCGAGTTCAAAGGTGAAGCAAAACACTGCGCGTCTGACGCGCTAGTCAAGGTCAGAAGGCAAAGGCCAAGAACGGAAGGGCTAGAGGGATAGAGAGATCAAGGGATTGAGTTAAGGACTTCGGCGTGGGCGTTCGCTCTTCTCGGTGGTTCCAGTTCGTTACCGGCGGCTTGACCTAGCCTAGCATACTCCTAGAATCTCGTCGTGATTGAGCAGACAGACAGATTCAAGCTGGTTGCGCCATTCAAACCCAGTGGTGACCAGCCGCAGGCCATAGAGGAGTTGTGCCGGTTCGTCCAGGACGGAGCAAAGTATGCAACTTTGCTGGGTGTGACCGGGTCGGGGAAGACGTACACGATGGCGAACGTCATCGAGCGGCTGAACCGACCGACCATCATCATGTCGCACAACAAGACCCTCGCCGCGCAGCTCTACGGCGAGTTCAAGGGGTTCTTCCCGGAAAACGCGGTCGAGTACTTCGTGTCGTACTACGACTACTACCAGCCAGAGGCGTATGTGCCCGAGCACGACCTGTACATCGAGAAGGACGCTTCCATCAACGAGGAGATTGAGCGGCTGCGGTTGCGGGCCACGTCGGCTTTGGTCGAGCGGCGGGACGTTGTCGTGGTCGCCTCGGTTTCGTGCATCTACAACCTCGGCGAGCCGTGGGAGTTCCGCAACTCGATTCTGCCGGTTGAAATCGGCAAGGATATGGACCGGGAGCGGTTGCTCGAGGAACTGGTGAAGCTGCAGTACACGCGGAACGACGTTGACCTGAAGCGTTCGACGTTCCGCGTCCGCGGGGACGTGGTGGACATTCACCCATCGCATCGCGACTACGGCGTACGGGTGGAGTTCGACGGCAGCGTGATTGGCCGGCTGACGGTATTCGACGTCGTCTCCGGGGACATGATTGAGCGGAAGCCACGGATGGTGATGTACCCGGCCAAGCAGTTCATCACGACCGAGCAGCAGATTACCGCCGCCGAGGTGACGATTGAGCAAGAATTGGCTGCGCGGGTGGCCGAGTTTGAGGCGCAGGGTAAGCTGCTTGAAGCCCAGCGTATCAAGACCCGCACGAAGTTCGACCTTGAGATGATGCGCGAGTTCGGGTACTGCCCGGGCATCGAGAACTACTCGCGCCACCTGCTGGGCAAGAAGGCAGGGGAGAGGCCGTACACGTTGCTCGACTACTTCCCGGCCGACTACCTGATGGTGATGGACGAGTCCCACACGTCTGTGCCGCAGGTTCAGGGGATGTATAACGGGGACCGGGTACGCAAGCAGACGCTGGTTGACTATGGGTTCAGGCTGCCGTCGTGCCTTGATAACCGACCGCTGAGGTTCGATGAGTTCAGCATGCTGGTCAACCAGGCGGTGTTCACGTCGGCCACGCCCGGGCCGTATGAGGCGACGGTAAGCCAGGGTCGCGTAGCGGAGTTGATAGTCAGGCCGACCGGACTGGTTGACCCGAAGATGACCATCAGGCCGACCAAGGGGCAGGTGGACGACCTGATTGCCGAGGTCAGGAACCGGGTGAAGCTGAAGGAGCGAGTGCTGGTCACGACACTGACCAAGCGTATGGCCGAGGACCTTGCCGAGTACCTGACCGAGATGGGGCTGAAGGTGCGCTACCTTCACTCGGAGATCGGCGCGATTGAACGGGTAGAAATCCTGCGGCAGTTGCGGCTGGGTGAGTTCGACGTCCTGGTGGGCATCAACCTGTTGCGCGAGGGGCTTGACCTGCCCGAGGTGTCGCTGGTAGTGATTCTTGACGCGGACAAGGAGGGTTTCCTGCGTGATGAGCGGTCGATCATCCAGACCTCGGGCCGGGCGGCCCGCCATCTCAGCGGCGAGGTGATTCTCTACGCCGACGTCGTGACGCGCTCCATTCGGAATGCGCTCAAGGAGATCGACCGGCGGCGGCAGAAGCAGCTCGATTACAATGCAGCGCACGGCATCGAACCGCGTTCGATCCAGAAGTCAATCGACCAGGTGCGTCTGACGACATCGGTTGCCGACGCAAAGGGTGAGCTGATAGGCGATGAGGCGAACGACCTTGGTGCCGAGGAAGAGGACAAGGTTGCCTTGCTGTCCAGGCTTCAGCGAGAGATGGAACAGGCCGCGGCGCTGCTTGAGTTCGAGAAGGCGGCAGCGCTGCGCGACAGGATCAAGCAGGCGCGGCAGCAGATTGATGATGAGGAGTGGAAGACGGCGAGGAAGGCGAGGATGAAGAGAAGGTAGTGGTCGAGTGGTCAAGTGGTCCAGTGAGGGGACGAAGTCAGAAGCTAGAGGCTAGATGCTAGAAGTCAGAAGTGGCGGACAAGGACACCGGACTGGGGCAGAAGGCGAAAGCCAAAGGCCAAAAGGCAAAAGTCAAGACTCCACGGACCGGCTGGGGCGAAGTCAGAAGCTAGAGGCATGAATGCAGAGGTCGGAACGGCGGAAGCCCCATAGCATCGAGCAGACGGCATCGAGGTTCGCCGTGCTTGCCGCGCGAATGAAGCGCTGCCGGAAGTGCGGATTGCCTGAGGGAGTTAGCGCGGTATTCGGACGCTTTGACTCGCCCCGCTGGATGCTGGTCGGGCAGGCGCCGGGTAAGAAAGAGGTGATACTGGGCAGGCCGTTCGCTGGCGCGGCCGGACGAAGGCTGTTCCAGTGGCTGGCCGAGGCCGGATTCGAGGAGGAGCAGTTCCGAACGTTCTGCTATGTGACCGCGATGATGAAGTGCTTCCCCGGAAGCGGCGAGCGGGGAGACCTGAAGCCCAGCCGTCAACAGGTCGCCAACTGCGCGCCTTGGCTGGAGCAGGAACTGGCACTGGTCAGGCCGGTCGTCCTGATTCCTGTCGGACAGCTCGCGATAGAGCGATTCCTGGGCAAGGTGAAGCTGGCTGACGTCGTCGGGCGCGGGTTCGAGGGCGAGATGGGCGGTTCGTCGGTGACTGTCATCCCGCTGCCGCATCCCTCCGGTGCATCGGCTTGGACAAACGCACCGGAGAATCGGAGGCTCATCCGGCGGGCAATTCGGCTGATCGCCGCGGCGGCTAGCGGCCGGTCAGGTTCTGCATCACGCCGCGGAAGAGGCTCGGAACAGTCATCGCCTTGACCGGGCAGAGTTCAGCGCAGCAGTAGCACATTATGCACTTGTCCCGGCCGACAATCGGGAATGGCGACATGTCAATGGCTACGGCCGGGCAATTGTCCGCGCAGCGTCCGCACTTGATGCAGAGTTGCTTGTCAAGAATCGGCCAGCGCCGCATCAACGGGTAGACAACTGCGGTAGCGATGCCGGTGAAGCCTCTGGCCAGCCGGTATGAAGGCAGCCGAAAGCCTGCCACCGGTTCGTAGTCGCCGACAATCTCGACTGCACTGAGGTCCGTGGGGCCGAGTCCGCGCTCACCGGCGATGCGCGTCGTCGGTATCCGGCGCGGCTCGGTGCCGGCCATCGCGGCCATGACCGCATCGAGGGCCACCGGGTTGCTTGAGGCCAGTATTCTGCCGATGCCGAGCACGCGGCCGCCGCTCGGGCCATTCTGGCCGTCCATACCACGTAAGGCATCCATGATCGTCAGTACCGGGACCGGGACGACCTGGTAGATGTCGACCAGTATCTCGCTGAAGTCATCCGTTGACTTGCCAAGCGTGTGCAGGTACGACTTCTGGCCGCCTGGGATAATGCCGAAAAGGTTCTTGATTGCGCCGGTCAGGATGGTGAGCGCGTGCGTCTTGAAGACCGGGAGATTCAGTATCACGTCGACCTCAGTTATGATGCGGGAGACCCGGAACTCGGAGACGAAGCGTGACTTGGTCGGAATGGTAACCGGCGTCTCAGAGATGCTTCGAAAGCAGCCTTCGCTGGCCTCGACCACGCCGGTCGGAGCGATGTAGCTCTCGACGTTGCGTTGCAGCCCGCCGCCCGGGTTGTCAGCTACCAAGATGTCCTTGGCGCCGCGGGCACGGAGTCCCCGCACGACGTGCCGGATTATCTCCGGGTCGGTGGTAACGCCGTGGTCCGGCGGGTGCGGGCCCAGTAGGTTGGGTTTGACCCAGACCCGCTTGCCCGCGAAATCGTATTCGAGGAAGTCGAGCGCTTCGGTGACGGCGGCGCTCAGGTCGGTGACTTTGCGTACAAGGACGCGGGCAGAAGGAGTCAAGGAATCAAGGGGTCGAGGATTCGAGTGCAAGGATAGCCGCGGCTACTGCAGTTTGCCCGGGATGATGTAGAGGATGTTGGCAGGGGAGACGTCGGCGTTGCTGAGTGCCGACTTCTCTTCCGGGATGCCGGGCACGTCCTTGAACTTCACGTCGACAGCCCGAATCATACCTTCCTTGAGGGTGTAGGCAGTGCAAGTGACGGTGCCACCGGACTTAAGGAAAATAACTGGCATCTTCTGTCCTTTCTATTCTGGAATGGGCAAACTACATCGAGTCGGCTTGTCCGTACGCAGGCCAAGTGCGTAGTCGGCCTGCAGGAGTTTGTGTATCTCGCGCGTGCCCTCGTAGATCTGCGCGCCTTTGGCGTTCCGGTAGAACCGCTCGACATTGTACTCGCTGGAGTAGCCATAAGCGCCGTGAATCTGGACCGCGTTGGAAGCGGCTTTCTCCGCGGCTGCGCAGCCGTAGAGCTTGGCGAGCGATGTCTCACGTGTATTCCGTTTGCCCTGGTTCTTGAGCCAGCCGGCTTTGAGCCAGAGCAGACGGCAGGCTTCATAGTCGCCGGCCATCTCGGCAAGCATCTCTTTGACCAGTTGGTGCTCGGCAATGGGCTTGCCGAAGGTCGTGCGAGCCTGTGCGTACTCAACCGAGGCATCGAGGCAGGCGCGGATGAGCCCGGTCGAGCCGGCCGCCACGGTGTAGCGTCCCTGGTCCAGCGCGGACATGGCAATCTTGAAGCCTTCGCCTTCCAGACCAAGCCGGTTGGACTCCGGCACCCGCAGATCGTCGAAGGCAACCGAGCCGGTGTTGCCGGCGCGGACGCCCAGCTTGCCGTGAATCGTGGCCGTGGTCAGACCTTTCATTCCGCGTTCGAGGAGAAACACCGACAGGCCCGAGTGGTCACGGGCCTTTTTCTTCTCTGTGTCGGTCCACGCGAGGACGGCGAAGTGGTCGGCGACGTCGGCCAGCGATATCCATATCTTCTCGCCGGTGAGGACGTAGTCAGTTCCGTCCCGACGGGCATGGGTCTGGATTCCGGCCACGTCGCTGCCGGCCGCGGGCTCGGTCATGGCGAACGTGGCGACCTTGTCGCCTTTTGCCTGCGGCACGAGCCAGCGCTGCTTCTGTTCTTCAGTTGCCCATGTCAGAAGCGTGAGACTGTTCAGCCCCAAGTGTACCGACAGGATGACCCGGAGTGACGTGTCGACGTATTCCAGTTCTTCGCAGGCGAGACCGAGGGCGATGTAGTCGTTACCGGTGCCGCCGTATCGAGGCGGGATCGAAAGGCCGAGGAGACCGGCAACGGCCATCTTCTTCAGGAAGTCTCGGTTGAAGCACGCGGTCTCGTCGCACTCCTTAATGGTCGCAGCCGCCTCGCGGTTAGCGAACTCCCGCGCCAGGCTGCCGACGAGGAGTTGATCCTCGGTGAAGGAGAAGTCCACGAGCCTAGTTCTTGGGCTTTCGGGCGGTCAGTCCTACGCGTCGGTACACTGCGTCCACGTTGCGCAGGAGTCGTTTCAGATCAAACGCGCGACCCATGGCGCGGCGGTCGAGGAGCTTCGATATCTCGGGATTGGCTTCGCAGAGTTCGGGGAGCGAACTACCTTGAGTCTGGCAGGAGAAGGCGAGTTCCTGCACGAGCTTGTACGCCTGGTCCTTGTCCATTCCGGCGTGGACGAGTTCGAGCATCACAGCTTGGGAGAAGAACGTCTGGCCCGATGATTCGAGGTTGGCGAGCATCCGGTCCGGCCGCACGACCAGGTCGGACAGCACGCCGGTCATCTTGCGTATCATGTAGTGTGTGAGCGTGAAGGCCTCGGGAATGATGACGCGTTCGTTGGCCGAGTTCGACAGGTCGCGCTCGTGCCAGAGGCAGACGTTGTCCAGCGCCACCTGTGCGTAGGCACGGACCAGTCGGGCAAGGCTGGTGATGCGTTCACAGGTTATCGGGTTCTTCTTGTGGGGCATGGCCGAGGAGCCCCGCTGCCCCTTGGCAAAGGGCTCGCCGACTTCGCCGATCTCCGTGCGCTGCAGGTTGCGGATCTCGGTGGCGATACGTTCCAGCCCGGTGGCGGTCAGGGCGAGGGCGTCGAGCATCGCGGCATGACGGTCGCGCGGAATTACTTGAGTGGAGACCGGTTCGGGCCGGAGATTCAAACGCTTGAGTACCTTTGCCTCGACTTCGGGGCCCATCTGGGTGTAGCCGCCGACCACACCGGATATCTTGCCGTGTCGCATCTCGTCGGCGGCCGCGGCCAGGCGCCGGATGTTGCGGTTGGTCTCCTCAAACCACGACAGGCACTTCAGGCCGAATGTAATCGGCTCGGCGTGGACACCGTGGGTTCGGCCCATCATCGGCGTGCGTTTGTGCTCCAGCGCGAGGCGCGCCGTTTCCACACGCAGGTCGCCCATTGCGGCCAGGACTATATCGAAAGCAGAGATGCAGCGCAGGGAGAGCGCGGTGTCGACGACGTCGTAGGACGTCAGTCCGTAGTGGACGTACTTGCCGGCCGCACCGACCGACTTCGCGACGCTGCGGGTGAACGCGATGACGTCGTGGTTGGTGACCTTCTCGAACTCGTCTATTTCCTTCAGCTTGAATGAGGCGTGCTGTATGGCGCGGGCGGCGAGCTTCGGTATGATGCCGAGTTCGGCCTCAACCGTGGCGACTGTCTTCTCGACCAGCAACCACGAACGGAACTTAGCCTCTTCATTCCAGAGCGCGGCCATTTCCGGGGTGTCGTAGCGTGTCGTCATCTTAGTCTGTAGAGCAGTCTGATTTGCTCCCCTCCGCGGTCAATCACGATGTCAATTGTTCCGGCAAGGTGCTCGTAGAGTCGGGCGAATGCTGCCGCCGAGCCGATGGTCTTGCCCTGCGCCATGAGGATGACGTCGCCGGTCGCCATGCCGATGGTCTCGCCGACGCTGCCGCCGTCGACTTCCACCACCACCACGCCCCGGCGATAGGCGAGCCCGAGGCTGCCTCGGAGTGTCGGGTTGATGTCGGCGACGGTCGCTCCGAGTCCGGTCTTCACTCGCTCATAGCTGGTAGCACCGCCGGAGTTGCGTGTCTCCTTCACGAACTGCTTCACGTCATTGATAGGCCGGGCGAAGCCGATGCCCTCCGAGCCGCCCGAATGGCTGAAGATGAAGGTGTTGATGCCGATGACCTCGCCGGCCGCGTTGACCAGCGGGCCGCCCGAGTTGCCCGGATTGATGGCCGCGTCGGTCTGGACCATGTCGGAGTAGACCTGGTCGCCGCCCTCGGATTTGATGTCCCGATGCAGCGCCGAGATGACGCCGACGGTGACCGTCGGCTGCGCGTCCTCAATCATGAATCCGAACGGGTTGCCGATGGCAATCGACCACTCGCCAATCATCAGGTCGTCGGAGTTGCCCAGGGTCGCGGACGGCAGGCCGCCGGCCTTCAGCTTGAGCAGGGCCAGATCCCTGGTTTCGTCTATGCCCTCAAGCTCGGCCGGGAACGTACGATTGTCCGGCAGCGTGACCTTGATCTGGGTCGCATTGAGTACGACGTGCGCGTTCGTCACGATGTCGCCGTCGCTGGATATGATGACGCCCGAGCCCATCGACTTGACCTCCTGGCGATAGGTCTGGCGGGGCGCGAAGTCGCGGAAGAAATCGTCCAGCCCGAGACCGCCGAACGGGTCGTAGGTGACAACCCGGGTCTGGGTTACCACGACGGACACAACGGCCGGGCTGATCTTGCGGGCGGCGAGCACGATGGCGTTGGTGCGTGAGGCCGATACGTCGTCACTGACCGATACCGGCACAACCGGCCCCGGAATCGGATGACGGGGATGTCCGGCCCAGTTGACCCAGAGTGACACGACCAGCGCGGTCGACAGTGCTACAATCATTACATAGGGAAGCAGTTTCTTCATAGCCAGAGCCAGTGTAGCAGTTTGACTGAGGGGCGTCAAGGTCGGTAGCGGGCGGCAGGTTGTTCTGCCCGGCCGACGGCCATCCCCGGACGACTGCCGGTCGGCGGAAGCTTCTTCCCGGCGCAGGCGAACCCGGCGCCCGGCCGCGCCCGCCCCGTGGTCTTCATAGCCCGACCGTGCTTGACAGTCTGCGTCAATCGGCCTATTCTGAAACGAGATGAGGATCGTTCTGCTGGTGCTTGTAGCCTGCCTGTCCGCTTCGGGCGTTCTCTATAACATCGACCAACCGGTGCCGATATCGCTCGCCCACGCCGAGTACTACATCGGCGGCCGGGTCTGGGGCAGCGGCGGCATCATGATGCGGGTTGCGCTCGGGTTGTTCGACCGGGTCACGCTCGGCATGTCGTACGGCGGGGACTCCATTCTCGGCGCCGGTAAGCCCAAGTTCTTCGACCGCTACCGCCCGGATGTCCAGGCACGGATCGCCGTTCTACAGGAACAGGGCTACGTACCGAATCTGGTGCTGGGTTTCGAGAGCCAGGGGTATGACGACTGCGACAGCCAGAAATACTCGGTGCGCGAGAAGGGCGGATACCTCTGCGTGGGCAAGACACTGGACGTCATCGATACCCATTGTCAGTTGGGGGTCAACTACTGGGGCGGGTTCGACGGTTTCCTCGCGCTCAATGCGTTGCTGCCCGGCAGCGCGGAGTTGATGCTGGAGTACGACCCGGCGTTCAACGACCACGACAAGGCGCTGAGGCACCGCGGGTTCCTCAACTTCGGCATCGAGTGGACCGTGGCGGACAGGGTCAGGATGGTTGTCGGTCTGCGCGACATACTCGGCAACCTTCCGACGACGCGCCTGAACCGCGTGCTCGATGTTTCGCTGAACAACCACTTCTAGTCTTCCGACACAACCCTAATCAGGCCGGGAGGAGCCGCCGGTCAGCGGGCGGGAACGGTCCGGTAGACGCGGTCGAAGACGGCGACGACCAGGGAATCGTAGCCGTTGAGGTCGACCCCACGGCGCATGACCGCCTCGGCTGAATCCACCTGAGACGCAATCGCGGTCGAGTCGGCCTGGCCCGGCTGAATCGTGACCACGAGATTGTGGATGCGCGGATTGGGGATGGAGAATTGAACTCGGAACCGGCTGTCGGGGAACATCCGGGACAGGACCGCACGCACCTGCTCCGCCTCGGCCACCTGCCGGGTGACGCGGGCGGCGGGCAGGCTCTTCAGCGAGAAGAGCACGATTGCCCCGATGAGCACGGCGAAGAGGATCACCCACACGAGCCGGGTAGTCATGGCACCAATATAATAGGCCTTGCTGCCGCCCCGTCAAGATTCCGGCAGGCTTGACTCTGCGCAGGAGCGTTGCTACCTTAGCTCAGAGTGTCACAACGAAACGGAGATAGTGATGGACGTTAAGTCGTTCCTGAAGACCATTCCGGAGTTCTCGGACGTCCCTGATGCGGGCGTCGAACTGCTGGCAAGACTGGCGAAGGTCGGCGAGGTTAAGGCCGGCGGCATGGTCGACGTGCAGGGCGAGCCGGCGGCGAAGTTCTACATCCTCGTGAGCGGCAGGCTCGGGGTCGTGCTCGAACTCGACTTCGGCGTATCGAAGAAGACCTACATGGTCACGTCGGTTGGGCCGGGGCAGATGTTCGCATACTCGGGCGTGGTGGGCAACCCGCACTACACCGCGGGCAGCCGGGCAATGGTGAACAGCACCTTCCTTGAGTTCGATGTCGCGAAGCTGGAGGCGGCGCTCGACGAAGACCCGCGGCTCGGGTACGTGATGATGAAGATGGTGGCACAGACCATCGCTTCGCGGCTGCGGGCGATGCAGCTCCAGCTTGCCCAGCAGTGCGCTGTAGCCGAGGCTGAACAGGCACCGGACTGACGCCGGTCAGGCAGAATGAACGCGGGGCGCGGCAACCGCGCCCCGTCTGTGTTGAGTAGCTTTCGGCTAGAGGTCTTCTTCGACCGCGGCGATCTTCGCGTCCATGGCGCCGAACTTGTCGCGCCGGTCGTCGATCTTTACGGTTGTGACTATCCGGTTGCAGCCCAGCTTCGCCAGCTCGTCGTGCACGGCCTTGAGGGTCGAGAAGATCTCATCCCACTCGCCCTGCACGCAGGTGCCCATGGAGTTGATCTCGTAATCGAGGTCGGTTTCCTCGATAATCTTGACGGCAGCCCTGACGTAGGAGCTGACACTGGTGTTGCCGGTTCCGACCGGGACCACGCTCACTTCGACGATCATCGGGCCCTCCTACACGAACCGTTCAAATCGGTCCTTGCCTGCCTTGCAGATTGGACACTTGCCCGGCGGCTCGGGCCGGGCGCACAGGTAGCCGCAGACCTTGCAGCGCCAGACGGGAAGAGAGAGGGGTTGGGGGCCGGGGGCTGGGGGCTGGGGAGCAGATTCGGAATAGCCGTCGCGCATGAACTTGGCCGGCCTGCGCTCGAGGATGGAGCCGTGCTTCTTCTTGCCCTCAATCCAGTCGTCGGACACGTAAAGAGCGCAGTAGCAAGCGCCGAACTCTTCGACGTCGGAGTCCCGGTAGTAGCAGGGACAGATGACATCAAGGTCTTTGGCCTTGTCCGCGAACGAGAGCCGGCAGGGGCAGCACCAATAGCCGTACCGTTTCTCGTTGTCGAGCAGGCCCTGGATGAGGCGAAGGGTGAAGCTCTTGTCCGGGTTGAGGCGATACCCGGTCGACTCGGCCTCCTGTTTCAGGCGTTCGTAGGTCTTGAGGACCTCGTCGGGAAATCGTTCCTCGGCGCTCACAGATCGAGCAGCTCCCGGATGCGGTCTTCGTCAAAGCCGGCCACTACCTCGCCGTCGATCCTGACGGTCGGGAACGAACCGCGCGGATTCAGCTCGCGCACCTTGTTGGCTACCTCGGTGCGTTCATCGCCCTGGCACTGGTCCACGTCGATGTACTCGTACTGAACCTGGTTGGAGTTCAGCAACTCCTTGGTCTTGCTGCACCAGCCGCAGGTCGAGAGCGCATAGAGAGTTACACGGTGCTTGGCATTCCTGCCGGGTACATGGGTCAACTTCACAACTGCTCCTTTCCAGCTAGTTGCGGCCCTGGGCACTGCAGGGCGCGCATATCCTGCTGCCCTCGACCGGGGCGTCGCAGTACGGGCAGCGGCAGCCCTTCTTCTCGTTGCCGGGCTTCTTCGCCTGGTAGTTCTCAATCGCCTTGTGGAGCGCGTCCGCGCCGAGGTTGGAACAGTGGAGCTTGTTCGGGGGCAGGCCGCCCAGTTCCTTGGCGACATCCGCGTTCGATATCTTCATCGCCTCCTCGACGGTCTTGCCCTTGGCCATCTCGCTGACCATTGAGGATACCGCGATAGCCGCGCCGCAGCCGAAGGTCTTGAACTTCACGTCGGTCAGGATGCCGTTCTCAATCTTCACGTAGAACGTCATCATGTCCCCGCAGACCGGATTGCCGATTTCTCCCACGCCGTCGGCGTTCTCAATCTCACCGACGTTGCGCGGGTTGCGGAAATGCTCCATTACTTTCTCAGAATACATCAACTCTCCTACAGATCATATAGGTCCTATTCGTGTTCTTCATCGTGGTGCTCTTCTTCGCACGAGTCGCCGGGCTTCACTGCGTACGGGTCCTCGCCCTTCTGAAACTTCGCGTAGAGAGGTGACATCTGCCTCAGTCGCTGGACCATAGGCGGCAGCTTGTCGAGGAAATGGGTCACGTCTTCGTCGGTCGAGTCCTTGCCCAGCGTCAGGACCAGCGAAGACTGGGCTTTCGTATGCGGCAGTCCCATCGCCAGCAGCACGTGGGATGCCTTCAAGGTCTTGGCCGAGCAGGACGAGCCGGACGCGGCGGCGATGCCTTCGTCGTCGAGGAAGAGCAACATCGATTCGCCCTCGACGAACTCGACCACGACGCTGACCTGTCCGGGGATGCGGTTCGACATCGAGCCGGTGAAAATGACGTGGTCAAGCCTCTGTGGCAGTTCACTGAAGATGCGCTGTGCCAGCTTCGTCATCGTCGCCGACCATTCGGGTAACTTCGTCTTCGTGATTGCGGCGGCAGCCCCGAACCCGGCGATGGCGGCTACGTTCTCGGTGCCGGCGCGACGATTCTTCTCCTGGAAACCACCTTCGATAAGTGACTGGATTCGTGTGCCACGTTTCAAGTAGAGGGCGGCAGCGCCTTTGGGACCGTAGACCGACATGGCCGGGAACGTGTATGCGTCAACACCAAGGTCAGTCACGTCAACCGGAATCCGGCCGACCGCGGCAGTGCCGTCGGAGTGGAACGAAACCCGGAACCGGCGCGCGATTCCGGCCAGCTCCTTGACGTTCTGAATAGTGCCGACTTCGTAATTGGCGTGCATCACCGATGCGAGGACCGTGTCGGTCTTGATGGCGGCGGTCAGTTTGGCCGGCTCGACCACGCCCTCGGGGCTGACCGGCACCTGAGTGACCTCGAAGCCGCTCAGGGTGAGCGACTTTGCCGCCTCCAGCACCGATACGTGCTCAATGGCGGAGATAATGACGTGCCTGCCCTTGTCCCGGCGGGCGAGGGCAAGACCCTTGACGGCAAGGTTGTTGGATTCGGAGGCGGATGCGGTGAAAACTATGTCATCCGGCCGGGAATTGATGAGCGCGGCCACCTGTGCGCGGGCGTTCTCGATCGCCTCCCTGGGTTTGTTGCCATAACGGTGTAGGCTGGACGGGTTACCGAATTCATCACCAAGGAAGGTCAGCATCGCCTCGCGCGCTTCGGGCAGTAGCGGTGCTGCGGCGGCGTGGTCGAAATACCCAGATACCATAAGGCTTAGACGGCCTTGGACTTGGGCAGGGTTCTGTGCTCGTTATTTGTCATCGCCATAAGTCTAGAAGTGCATCAGCCCAAGTCAACCAAGGGAAGAGAGTGAAGAGTGAGGACGCGGGCTTGTGCAGACGTCGGCCGGGACTGGCAATCAGAACCTCATTGTCACAAGGCGGCAATCGACAACCGTGTGCGGTTGATGGTCGAGGCTCGGTCGCGCACTCAACGCTAACGCCGGCGGATAGAACCGACTGCCGAATGAAGGCTCACCCGTTCCCCTCGTGGCGCCGATGCAGTAGCCGATAGCTGCGCCGGCCGGCGTGAGCGCCGCCATGCCCAGCAGGCCGTATCCGGGTTTGTCGGGGACGAAGAAACCAAGCGCCCCCACACCCATGCCGAGGAATGCGCCGCCATAGGCAGCACCGCTATTGCCATCCACGTGCAGAACTCCGCCTGCAATCGTGGCGCCCAATCCGCAGCCGGACGGATACCCAAGGCCCGCGCCAACCATGAAGCCGAGCCATGCTCCATCTTCGCCCTGGAAATCGCTTCCATCGTGAATAGTCAGAGCGTATCCGGCCCAACCAAGCGCGGCCACTGCCGCGCCTCCGACCAAACTGCCGCCCAGCAGCGCCCCGCCTGACTCACCAAGATAGTCAACAGCACGCGGCCGATCCAGCAACAAGTCCTGCGCCGAAGCTACGGATGCGGAGAGCACAATCAGAGCCAGGAGTGTCTTCCGTGTCATCACATCATTCTCACGCCCTTAGGTCTGCCGTGCCTCGGTCACTGAGGGATTCCTGAACACGCGGGCAGTGCTGATTCATTTCGCTGCCTTGATGACGCGCACTGTTGCTGTCCTGCCTGTTTTGGTGCCAGCCGGCGACAGAAAGTAGACTCCGGGCCGGAGGCCCGCGCCGATTCTGTCGCCCTTGCAGACAGCGACCTGCCGTCCGGTCACGTCAGAGAGAGTGAAGAGCTCGGTCTCATGCCCCGGAACCCGGGCAACGGAGGTGAACGGATTGGGCTGAACCAGCAGACTGGTTGGTTTCGCAGGATGCCGAGTCGCAGGTTCTTCTACGCCGGCGTTCCC
>Ga0335071_10000741_pt1 | contig 35326 bp, 26 predicted proteins | sample Lox_Sample_15_FD_206724 | JGI IMG/M metagenome (GOLD analysis project Ga0335071, IMG submission 206724) | Soil microbial communities from Loxahatchee National Wildlife Refuge, Florida, United States - Lox_Sample_1.5 | ecosystem: Environmental > Terrestrial > Soil > Wetlands | place: USA...
CACCGGGTCGCCCTCGCGCAAGAGCGCGCCGGCGCGCGCCACCACGACGTCGCCCTCGTTCACGCCGGAACGGATCTCGATCTGGCCGCCGGAGGTCAGCCCGATCTCGACCTGCTTGGTCTCGACCCGCGCCTTGCGCACCAGCTGCACCACGGTGCCGGCGGGGCTGTAGAGCACGGCCGACAGCGGAACCGCGACATTGCAGCTCTGCCCGGTCTTGATCTCTGCGCGCCCCGCCGAATTGACCAGCAGGCGGCGCTGCGAGGTCACGCCGACAAAGACCTGGCCGAGCTGGCTGTTCGGCTCGATGGTCGGCGCCACCCGCCGCACCTTGCCCTCGATGTCGCCGGCGCCGACCAGTTTTATGGCGGCGACCTGGTTGACCGCGAGCTTTCCGATGTCCTCGACCGGCACCAGTCCGACCAAATCGTATTCGCTGCGCGCGATGATGTTGAACAGCGCTTCGCCGCGCGGCGAGGCGAGCGCGCCGATGGTCGCGGTCGACGATGAGATCACGCCTGCGACCGGGGCCTGCACCATGATGTTGCCGCCCTCGGGCGGGGTCAGCCGTGCGAGGTTTTGTCCCGCGGTGACCGTGTCGCCGGCTTCTGCCAGCACCTCGGCCACCTTCAGCCCCGGCCGCTCCGGCCGCACCGCGGTTTCTTCACGCGGCAGTACGAAGCCCGAGACCTCGACGATGTCATCGAAGCAGGACTTTTGCGCCTTCAGCGCCGTGACCGCCGCGCCCTTCGGCGCGTCCGCGCTGGTGTCGGCGGCAGGCGATGGCTGCGACGATAGCGCGAGGACGATTGCGGAGGCGAGCAGAGCGTGGAGACAGACGTGCGTGACAGGACGCTTCATGCAAAATCCGGAGCTCCATGAATTCGAACCAATATCAGATGAAGCGCAGGCGAAATAGCAGGTGACCGGTTCATATGTTGGTCAGTTCGGAAGGTCAGCAGGTTTGACCGTATCATTAAGTTGTTCGCATTGGGGATCGTCCGTAGTCTGCCGGACTGGTCTGATTGGCACGAATTCGCAACGCATGTGACTCAGCAATTCTGCGTTGTCCTGCCCTGACGATGACACTGTGCTGACACCGTCATGTATCAGCCTCGGTCTTGTCCGTGCTTCAAAGCCAGGAAACCAGCTTTGATCGTATCCGCGTTTCCAACTCGGCAAAAAGAGTTGGAACATTTCTTGCGAGCGTCGCTTAGACTATTGGGCTCGGAAAGTAACGGGATACCATCATGCCTACTATCCGAAGAGAGCATCCCAGCGAGAAAATCCGACTGATTTCATCATACGCCGCACAGGGAGCATTCGCGATCGCACTCGCTATGGCCTACGTGGCCATTGCAGGGGGGCTGAGTGGCTTATTTGAACCTTCGTCCGCGTACCTGATGACCCTCATAGGATGTGGTGTCGGGTGTGTAGCAGGGCTAGTCAATGTGCTGATCTATCAGCGGGATCAGTAGACCATCATGGCTCAACGATTCCTATTGCGCGGCCTGTGATATTAACGAAGACGACAGCTCCACTCTCCACGTCGCGAGCATACAGTAATCCTCTTAGTCGCGGAACGTTCGTCGCAAGATCATCGGGTACCGGGATCGCGTCCTTGACAGTCTCGCCAATGTTGACTTGAGCGGATTTGGATTTACCGGGAACAAGCTTAAAGAAATCGCGAATAATCTGCCGATCCTTAGGGTCAAGGGACAGAGTGTCTACGGGGCTCAGCTCTGGGAAACGTCGCTCAATACGGCGGAGAGCCGTGACTGCTTCTCTTTGTGCACTTACAATATCATCTTGAGCCGAACCTATCTTGCCCAACCGACTATCAAAGTCTGTGATGCCTTTCCCGAAGGCGTCGAGCCGTTTTTGGACACCTTCGATATCTCTCCGCAGACCAGTTATCTCGGCGCTATTCGTTGCAATCTCCTTCTGAACGCCTCCGAGATCTGAACGGATCAAGAACCCGCCTCCAACTATTGCGCCGCCCACGAGATACAGGCCGGCAATCCACCTAACGACCCAGGAGAATTGTCTATCGACGCCTCCCTTGAAGCCATCCAGATCGATCTTGACTTCCTTCGCCGTTGTTCGGTCAGCCATTGACGGTACAGTATGAGGGAGGTGTGTATTCAAAAATAACAATCAGATGTAGAGTTTACCGCGCAACATCGCCGCTTGACAATGCCGGGTGAGCAATTCCCCGATCTGCAGTGTTGGATGAGATTGGCAAGTTCGCAGCGCCCAAAACAACGCGCCGGTGGTGCGATCCATTGAAATTTCCATCCTGTGCCGGACCTGCGATCGATATCAGAACGGGAGTGGCGGAGCCATATGGCCGGCGACGGCATTTGGTCTGACCGAGGCTCCGCGAAAGTTCAGGCGCGCCGCCGCAATCGTCTCCCCGGTCCAGTGGCCTTGCCTATGATCGCGAAACCTCGTTGCGCCACATTTGACCGAACTCCAGCACTCAGTCGCGCTGCCCGTCGGTATCGGGCACGCTCAGGCCTCGCGACGCCCTGATCAGTTCAAAGGCATCGTCTGCTGTGATCCCGGAGCAGACCAGAACGCAGGCGGCCATCAGCGACGAACGGCCGATCCCCGCCCCGCAATGGATTGCGAGGGAACGTCCGTCCTGCACCGAGGCGACCAGGGGGCGCGCAAGCTGGAGGATTTTTGGCCGGGACTGCGGGACGCCTCGGTCCGGAATCGGACAGGAGATGAAGTCGATGCCCTGCGCCCGGCACAGCGCGGCCTCGTGCTGCAAGGCGAGTTCCGAAATCTCGTCCTGCTCCAGCAGGCTGACGACGATGTCGATGCCGCCATTCTTCCACGCGTCGATCTCCGACTCGAGCCAATCGCCCGCGCGCGGCCGCGCCATGATCGCGATCCGTCCGGCCGCGCGAAGGTCGATCCAATAGAGTCGGGACATTCTGGCTCCGTCGGTGTGGCTATTCGTCATTGCGAGGCGCGAAGCGACGAAGCAATCCAGACTGCCGCGACGGAGAAAGTCTGGATTGCTTCGCTTCGCTCGCAATGACGTGGAGAAGATGCGGGCGCCTACGTTCCCTTCCGCCGCCGCGCTGGCTTCGCCACGTCGGCTTTCGCCTCCGTGGTGGCGTTCGCTGCATCGACGGACGTCTCGGCGCCATCCGGCTTCGCTTCGGCGATCGGTGTCTCATCATCGCCTCGCCAGCGCAGAATCTCCATCGCGAGCACGGGATGATTGAAACCCTTGAGCACGAGATCATCGAGCGGCGCGGCGTCGACGAGCGCCTCGACCATGCCGTAGACGCGCCGCGACGCCACCACCTGGCCGGCCCTGGCTTCGTCGCAAAGCCGCGAGGCGAGGTTGGTGACGCTGCCGATCGCGGCGTATTCCAGGCGGTGCTCAAAGCCGATCTGGCCGAGCGTGGCATAGCCGAGCGCGATGCCGACGCCAAAGCCGAGGCTGTGGCCGCGGTTGCGCCATTTCTCGCACAACGCACCGACGCAATCGCGCATCTCGAGCGCCATCTTCACTGCCCGCGCGGTGTGGTCGGCGAACTGGATCGGCGCGTTGAACAAAATCATCACGCCGTCGCCGGCATAGCGGTCGAGCGTGCCCTCGTAGCGGAAGATCAGCTCGCCGAGCGCGGCATGATATTCGCGCAGCACGTTCATCGCCTCTTCCGGCTCGGTCGTCTCGGTGAAGGCGGTAAAGCCGCGCAGGTCGCAAAACACCACCGTCACCTCGCGGCGATGGCTGTCGAGCAGCGCATCATGGCCGTCGGAGGAGGCGATCAGTTGCGCCACCTGCGGGGCGAGAAAACGCTCCAGTTTCCGGATCCGCTCGATCTCGCCGAGCTGCTTTTCGACCCGCTCCTCCAGCGAGCGATTCCAGTTTTTCAGCTGCTCGGTCTGCGCCTGCAGTTGCGCCGCCTGCTGCTGTACGGTGTCATGCGCCGCGGCCAGCTCGCGGCCCTTGTGGTCGACCTCGGAGAACAGCCGCGCATTGCGCATCGCCAGCACCGCCTGGTGTGCAAAGGTGCGCATCAACCCGATCAGGTTTTCTGGAAACTCGCCGGCCGCGCGGCGCAGCACCACCAGCGCCCCGAGCGCGCCCTGCTGGTCGACCAGCGGCACCACCAGCACGGCATGAAAACCGGCGGCGATCGCGACGTCGCGCAGCAGGCGATCGTCGGCGCGCCTGAGGTCGGGGATCGCGATCGGCTCGCCGCTGGTTGCGGCCTGCTTCAGGATCGTCGCGCCGTCGTCGGTCGACAGCTGGGCGCCGGCGGCCGCACGGTCGACGCCTTTGGCTTCCATCAGATTGAACTGATGCGCCGCGGCGTCGTGGCCATAGATCAGCACCGCATCGGCCCGGGTGATTTCGAGTGCGCGGGCGGCGACCGTCGGCAGCACGGCGTCGAGATCGAGCGAGGAGGCGACCGCACGTCCGACCTCCTCCAGCACCTTCAGCTCGTTGATCGACTGGGCGAGGTCGCGCGTGCGCTCCTCGACTTTCGATTCCAATCCGGCATAGGTCTCCTCCAGCTGTCCGGCCATGCTGTTGAACTGCCCGGCCAGCTCTTCCAGCTCGTCATGCGTGCGCACGTCGATGCGGTGGGCGAAATCGCCCGCGCCGAGCCGCCGCGCGCCGGCCCGCAGCGCCGTGATCGGCACCAGCATGCGCCGCGCCAGTATGGTGCCGGCGAGGATCGCGACCAGCAGCCCGAGCCCGATCAGCAGCGCGCCGCGGAGCAGCTGGTCGCGGATCGGCGCCAGCGCCTGCGCGGTCGGCTGCTCGAAGAACACGATCCAGCCGAGTTTTGGCACAGTGGCGGCCGCGGTGAGCACCGCATGGCCGTCGGCGTCGGTACCGGAACCAGCCGGCTTGCCATCCGGCGCGATCATTGCGGCGACCTGGGGCAGGGCGGCGAGGTCCTTTGCGACCTCGGGCCCGCGCGCAGAGCTCGCGACCACCCGGCCCCTCGGATCGACGACATAGGCGAAGGCAGCCTTGCCGACCTCCGCGTCGGACAAGAAGTCCGACAGAAAGCGCAGATCGACCTCGGCCATGGTGACCGCGGCATCGAAGCTGAAATGCGCTTCCGAGATCGACATCATGGGCCGCGTGCCCTCAAAAGTCGCGGGCGCAAAATTCAGCCCGCGGGCCACCGTCTCGGTGAAGCGGACGTCGCGGGAAAAATCCGCGTCTCCGGTCACGACCTGGCTGCGCGACACCCGCAGCACCTCGCGTCCCCGGCTGTCGAGTTCGGAGAGCTGGATGATGGCGGGGACCTGGCTCAGGAGCTGGGCGTAGTCGGACCGGTGCTGCTCCGGCCTGGCGCTGGCGCGGGTCACCCAGCTGATCTGGCGCTCCAGCTCGGAGATCGCCTGCTCGATCCGCCGGGCGGTGGCCTCGGCCTTGTCCGCCATGGCGCCGGTCAGCGCGGTCCTCGTGGCGCGGTAGTTGATCCAGGCCTCGGTCAGGCCGTTGACGGCGAGCACGAAGATGACGAGGCCGACCAGCGCGATGACGTATTTGGCAAACAGGCCCTGGCGGAGCAAACCGGTCCTGTCCTTGCTCACGCTCATCAAAACCCTCGCGCGGTGGTTCGCGCCGCCAGCCCTTCGCTTCACAAGCGGCCACGCGTGCGACCGGGCGCGCCTCACGGAAACCGCCCGGCGCGGCCCTGTCTAGCACAGATTGGCGCGCCGATTGTGAGGCTGCCGGCGTGGTTAGCTTTGTAGCTGAACGGCGATGCTGGAGCGGGGGTACGACCAGCTCGGATGCTCGTCGGTCGCGGCTATCGGCCGAACAGCTGTTTCAGGACGTCGTTCATGGGCTGGCTGTCCTGACGATCCGGACGATTGTCCCCGGCCGGCGGTGGATCGGTCGGCGGGGTGCTCGCCTGCGGCGTCGTCGGCGCGGGGACATTGCGGCTGCGGCCGCCGGTTCCCTGCAGGCCCTGCTGGATCAAATTGCCGATGGCCTCGCCAAGCGAGCCGCCGGGCGGGTTGCCGCTGCTCGCCGGCCCGGACTGGCCTCCGGCCAGGCCGCCCAGACCGTTGATCAGTCCGTCGAGGCCGCCGCCATTTGCCCCGAACAGGCCCTTGCCCATCTCCTTGAGCCTGGCATAGGCCGCGTCGGGATTGTCCAAGATGCCGGCCATGTCGGGATAGATGCGCGGGCCAGTCCAGGGCCCGTCAATCGCGACGGGAATGCCGAGCCCGACCGGCTCGGAGCTGCGGCCCTGGCCCTCGGTGGTCATCACCAGCTTTGGCTCGACCCGGAGAGTCAGCGACTTGTTGCCGATATCGACCGTGCCGCCGCCGGTGACGCGCACCAGCGGTCCCACAAGGTTCAGGTCACTCGTGGTCGCCTGGCCGCGGTCGATCCTGAACGAGGCTGCGAGCTGGGTCAGGTCGGTCTGCTCATCTTTGGTCTCCTGCCACCCGGAGAGCGGGCTCGTGGTCAGCGAGCGGATCATGCGGGCGACGTTGAGGCCGCGAATGGCGCCGTCCTGGAAATTGACGAAGGCGGTGCCGCTGAGGTTGGCCAACACGGCGTGCTGGCTGGCGCCCGACGAGCGGCCGCCGATCTTGGCCTGCAGTTTTCCGTCCAGCTTGTCGAACCCGGCAAGACTTTGCAGCAGCGGCAGCGCGCGCACGCCGGCAAGGTCGCAATGCATCGCATAGGTCGGATTGGGCGTGGTCGCATCGACGATCATCTCGCCGGAGGCATCGCCGCCATAGGCGCCGAGCTTTCCGACGGAGACTTTCAGAATGCCGCCCGCCAGCGTCGCCTCGGTCTGTGCCGTATCGAAACGGGTGCCGGCGAGATTGAGTTCGGCGGCCGAGATTTTGGCCTGCACATCGACATAGTTCAGCGCGGCGAGGTTGAACGGCGCATTGCTCCAGGGCTGCGCGGCCTGCTCGGTCTCGGCGTTCGACGCCGCTACGCCCAGCCGCTGAAAATCGAGGTCGAGCTTGACCAGCGGCTTGCTCGCGACATCGACAGAGGCCCAGCCGTTGAACGCGCCGCCGTCGAGCGTGCCGCTGACGCTGTTGATCATGATCAGCGGACCGTTGAGCCGCGCTTCGGCTTTCGCCGAGAGCGGTGTCTGCAAGGCGCCGGGGACATCGAGCGCGAGTTCGACGGGAATGGTTTGATGCGCGATGCTGCTTTCGGGAACGGTCGCTTTGAGAGTGAATTTGAGCGGCGTGTCGCCAGCGCGGGCACGGCCCGAAAGGTCGATCGCGCGATCGGCCCCGATCAGGGCATCCGCGTTGATGTCGTCGATCCGGTTCTCCACCCGGTCGTGCGGATTGGACATGACCACCGCGCCCTCACTGATGATGACGCGCCTGATGGTAACCGCGCTTGCCGCGCTGTCAGGCGGCGGCGCGCCCTTGGCAGCGGTCGCCGGCAGCCGGTCGCGAAGCAGCGGCACGTGGAGCTCCGGTCTGGTGATGACGAGCGTGGTGATATCGGGATGACCCGACCAGGCGCTCGCGAGCGTCATGTCGGCGGCGACGCCGCCGATGCTGAGACGGCTCGTGCCGTCGCGATCCCTGGGATCGGTCAATGTGACGTCGGTCAGGGTCACGTTCAGCGTTGGCCAAAGACGGATCCTGGTCATCCCCGCGATCGTCAGGCGGTAGCCGCTGTCGCGCTCCACCCGGTCCTGGATCATCGAGGTCAGGAAGCTCGAGGGAATCCCGACCAGGAGCACCAGCCCGACGACCAGGATGACGGCGCCAAGGGCGATGCCCGAAAATTTCAGTCCCTTCATGTCGCTATTCCAATCCGAAACCGGTCGCGCGCAAACCTCTGGCAGATCAGTTTCGGCTCAATCCCGGTTGGTTCAGCGGGTTCCCCGGCCACTCCGTCGTGCTGGCGGGCACCACCCAAAAAGACCCCGAAACTAGTCGGCGGCGCTGCAAACTTGTGTGACTTATGGCACACTTTCGGGAGCGCGGTCGGCTGACGATAGCGATTTCAGACGGGTATTGCGATGAGCAAGCAGGCCGAATTTGCGGTCATTCTGAAAATGAACCCGATGTTTTCGGATCTCGGCGCCGAGGAGCTGCAGCGGATTTCCAATCTCTGCCACACCCAGCATCTGGCACCTGGCGAAGTGCTGTTCCAGAAGGGCGATGCCGGCGATGCGCTGTTCGGCGTGCGGCGGGGGCAGATCAGGATCGAGACCGGCGCCTCCGACGGCAGCCGGCTGACGCTGAATTTCATGGGACCCGGCGACCTGTTTGGCGAGGTCGCCGTGCTCGACGGCCAGAGCCGTACGGCGGATGCGACCGCAGGCGAGGCCACGGAACTGTTCGTGCTGCGGCGGGAGGATTTTCTGGGCCATCTGGAGCGCGAGCCGAAGGTCGCGATCAAGATCATCCAGCTGCTCTGCCAGCGCATCCGCTGGCAAAGCGAGCGGATGGAGGAATCCATGCTGCAGCCGCTGCCGATCCGCCTCGCGCGCCGGCTCTGCGCGCTCGCCGACGATTTTGGCGCGGAAGTGCATATCTCTCAGGAACAGCTCGGGATTTTCGTCGGTGCGGCCCGCGAAAGCGTCAACCGCCAACTGCAACAATGGCGCAAAGAGGGCATTCTCGATCTGCAGCGCGGCCGTATCCTGCTACAGAACATGAGCCGGCTGACCGCAATTGCGCGCAACGACTAGGGCAGGTCAGTCGCCCCGCCGGCTGCGATTTCCGGCCGGTTTTCGGCGGCTTTTGCCGGCTTTCATGGCGCATCGGCGCCTGCCCTTCGTGAGGCGCGGTTTTCTAAATTCCGATTTATCGTCGCCCATCATGTGGCCGATCCGCCCAACATGATCTCAATCGGGACATCAATCTTCAATTTTTGGGACATGAACCATTTTTAATGATCGTTACGTTCGGAAACAAACCGCCTCGCAACAGGACAGGTTTCACGCTCCGCCCGCATTGCAGGCAGGGGACGGCGGCTTTTGGCCTGTTGCAAGCGACGAGTATGAGTATCGATGTCTCTTGCGTACCCGATTCAGGCCACCGCGCGCGCCCCGTTCTCGTTTGCGCGCTGGCGCCGTCCGCTTCTCGCCTGGTTCGACGGTATCGAGGAAGGCTGGGCGGTTCCGCTGCTCCTGATCGCCTTCGTCGCGGTCTGGTCGGCCTATTTCATGATCGCCTACGCGGGCGGCGACCTGCACCCGGACGTGCTGGAGACCTGGACGCTCGGCCGCAGCCTCGCATGGGGTTATGCAAAACATCCGCCGCTGATGGGGTTTGCGGCGCGCGCCTGGACGGAAATCTTTCCGCTGACCAACTGGTCGTTCCAGGTGCTGGCGATGACCAACGCGGCGCTCGCGCTGTGGTGCGTCGACCTGATCGCGCGGCGCTTCGTGCGCGGCGACAAGCGCGCCGTCGTGCTGCTGCTGTTGATGGTGCTGCCGGTCTACCAGTTCCACGCCGAGCGCTTCAACGCCAACGCCGTGCTGCTGCCGACCTGGCCGCTTGCGACCTATTGCTTCCTGCGCTCGTTCGAAACCCTGGACATGCGATGGGCCATCGCCGCCGGCGCATCCGCCGCGCTCGCGATGCTCGGCAAGTATTTTTCGGTGTTCCTGCTCGGGGGCTTTGCCCTTGCCGCGATCTGCCACCCGCAGCGGCGTGCCTACTTCACCTCGTCAGCGCCTTACGTGTCCGTCGTGACGGGTCTGGCTGCGCTCGCGCCTCACATCTACTGGCTGGCCACGACCGGTGCCCAGCCCTGCGTCGATGCCTGGGTACGCCATGCCGGCAAGACGCTTGGCCCGTCGCTGATCGACGCCGCGCTGTTCGTGCTTGCCGCCGTGCTGATGCTTGCGGTGCCCTTGGCGATCTGGGCGTACATGGCGAGGCAGCGCGTCGCAAATCTGGTGCAGCAGTTTGCCACGATGGAACCCGGCCTTCGGCTGCTGTTCGTGATTGGCATCGGCACCATCGTCTTTCCGGCCATCACGGGAGTCGTGCTGGGCACGGACATGCTGGCGATCTGGTCGCTGCAGGGATTGTTTCTGTTCGTCATCGTAATGGTGTGTGGGGCAAGGCGTCCGATCGACCGCAAGGCTTGCGTCAATCTGGCGGGGTGGGTCGGCGGCCTCGCGCTGGTCACGGCCTTCGTGGTCGCACCCGCGCATGCGCTCTATCGCAACAGCCATCCGCTCGGCGAGGGACGCAACTTCTATCAGCAGGCCGCGGACGAGTTGACCCGCCGCTGGCATGCCGAGACCGACGCACCGCTGCGCGTTGCCGGCGGCACCGACGACCTCGCCTTTGCGCTCGCCTTCTACAGCCCCGATCACCCGGTCTACGACATTCGCCTCGTGCACCCGATCACCGAGCGGTTGCCGCTGGATGCGACCTTCGATGACGGCTGGGCGGCGATGTGCTTTAGCGGCGACGAGTATTGCGCCGCTTCTCTTCAGAAGGTCGCGGCGCGCTCGCCCCGCTTCGTCCGCTACGAGATCGTCGTCGAGTCGAACCTGCTCGGCCAATCGGGCGCCAGCGGTCGCTTCATCGCTTTCCTGGTGCCGCCGACATCCAAGAAGGTTACTCCGCCTTCATCTCAAGGGGGCGAGGACTTCAGCGCCGTACGCCGCACCCACACCAAATGGGAGCGCAAGACGCTGGGCGGCGTTCCGATGGACTGAGGGGCGCGTTGGGTTGACCGCGGCCCGGCGCCGAATAATCTGCCGGGACGATGTCGAACAGGTCCCATCGCAACGCCGGTCATATCGGGATGAATCGCCTGCGCAAGCAGGGGCTGTTGCATTCGTCGGTGCGCGCGGCCGTGCCGTCGCTGACGGGACGAACCTTCCATGTCACCGCCGTCGCCGATTGCCTCGCCGCGCTGCGCCGTATTCCCACGGGCGCGATCCAGCTCGTGATCTGCGATCCGCCCTACAACATCAACGTCGCGGCCTGGGACGACCTCGACCATTACGTCGATTGGGCGGGCCAGTGGCTGGCCGAAGTCGAGCGCGTGCTCACGCCCACGGGCAATTTCGTGCTGTTCGGCGGACTGCAATATCAGGGCGAGGCAGGCAGCGGCGACCTCCTGAGCCTGATGAGCTGGATGCGCCGCCACAGCGCGATGCGGCTCGCCAATCTCATCATCTGGAACTATCCGAACGGCATGAGCGCGCAGCGCTTCTTCGCCAACCGGCACGAGGAGATCGCCTGGTTCGTTCGCACGCCAAAATACTATTTCGATCTCGATGCGGTGCGCACCCGCCTGGAACCCGAGCGGCTCGCCGCCTACAAGCGCGACAAGCGGCTCAATCCGCAAAATCTCGACAAGGGGATCAATCCGACCAATGTCTGGCGCATCCCGCGGCTCAACGGCAATGCGAAGGAGCGCGTCGGCCATCCGACCCAGAAGCCGAAGGCGCTGATCGCGCGCATCATGCGCGCGCTGTCTTTTCCGGGATCGACGGTGCTCGATTTCTTTGCCGGCAGTGGCGTCACCGCGCGCGTCGCGATCGAGACCGGCCGGCATTCGATCTCGACGGACGCCGACCAGACATTTTTGACCTATGTCGGGCGGCAGCTCGAGCAGATCGGCCGCAGAGAGGACTACGTGCTGATCCAGGATCGGGACTGGCTGGACCATCCGGCGCTCCGGGCGGGAGCGGACCGGGACGAATAAGCCGAAGGTTCCCGCTTCGCAGCTGTGCAATTCATCACCATGCCTCCTGGCTGGCCTTGCCCGAGCGGCTGGACCGGTCCTATCGTACCCCGGCCGGGTTCTTGGGGAATTGCACAATGACGACGGCTTTATTGGAGACGCGCGGGTCGGTGGCATCGACGCGCTGGGTTCAGCTTGGGCTTGGGCTGATCGCCATGATGTCGATCTCCAGCCCGCAATATGTCTGGACGCTGTTCACAAAGCCATTTCAGGATTCGCTCGGCGCCACGCTGCCGGCGATCCAGGTCACCTTCACGATCCTGATCGTGCTGCAAACTTGGCTGTCGCCGGCCCAGGGTTATCTGATCGATCGGTTCGGTCCACGGCTCCTCATCGCCATCGGTTGCCTGTTGTCGGGCCTCGGATGGATTGCGTCCGCTCATGCAAGCAGCCTGATCGGTCTCTATCTCACTTACGGACTGCTCTGCGGCATCGGAACCGGCATCGTCTACATCGGCATCATCGGCCTCATGGTCCGCTGGTTTCCGGACCGCAGGGGTCTCGCGACCGGTGCGGTTGCCGCGGGTTATGGATTTGGCGCGATCCTGACGACGTTCCCGGTCGACACCATGATGAAACAGTCGGGCTACCAGCAGACGCTGATGGTGTTCGGAATCATCCTTGGACTGGTCGGTGCGCTCGCAGCACTCGCGATGCGGATGCCGGGAAAGGACGATGTGCTGCCGTCGCCGCCGGCGATGGCGTCGCAGGCGGGCACGCCGCCGGCAATAATGCTGCGCAACAGGATCTTCTGGCTGCTATTCGTCATGATGACCATGATGTCGACCGGCGGGTTGATGGTGATCTCGCAGTTCGCCGCGTTTTCGCGGGATTTTGGCACCGCGAATGTCGTGGTGTTCGGGCTCGCGGCGCTGCCGCTCGCGCTGACCGTCGATCGCCTCACCAACGGATTGACGCGTCCGTTCTTCGGCTGGGTGTCCGATCGGATCGGCCGCGAGAACACGATGGCGATTGCGTTCCTGATGGAGGCCGCAGCGGTGACCCTGCTGGTCCTGTTTCGTGACAACGCGCTTGCGCTCGTGGTGCTGTCCGGCCTCGTCTTCTTCGGCTGGGGCGAGATCTTTTCACTGTTCCCGTCGACGCTGACCGATACGTTCGGCGCGCAGCACGCAACGACGAATTACGGCTTTCTCTATGTCGCGCAGGGCGTCGGCTCGATTCTGGGCGGGCCGCTTGCGGCACTGCTGCGCGAACAGACCGGGAGCTGGCTGCCGGTGTTTGCGATCATCATCGCCATGGATGCGCTGACAGGGCTTCTGGCGCTGTTCGTGCTGAAGCCGATGCGCCGTGTCTATGCGGGCAAAGCGTCGGGTTAGCCCGGCCTATTTGACCTGCACTGACATCTTGACCGATGGATGGATGTTGCAGCGGACCCTGTAGGCGCCAATCCTGTCGAACTTGTAGGAGAGGGACTTGCCGGGTTTCTGCAGGCCGAGATCCTCGCTGTCATCCTCGCCCCCGGGGCCGAAGATGTGGATGTTGTGAATGACGTCGTCGTCATTGGTGAAGATCAGGCGATCGCCGCGGGCAATCGTCGCCGTATCCGGGTTCAGGGCCAGTCCATGCTGGACGACCTTGATCGTGGTCGCCGCAGGCACGGCCACGACGAAGCCCAGCAGGATGGCGACGGCGAGAACGAGGCGATTCGACATGACGGCTCCTTGCATTCGCAAAGCCCTTAGAACTTCACGGCGGTCCACAGGCTGAAATAGAGATTGTTGTTGCGGCTGGCGTTCACGGATGTGCCGTCGAACCGGAAGTAGTTGACGTATTGCACGGCCAGTCGAACATTCATGTTCGGGAACGGCGAATCCGGCTTTCCCCATGGCACATAGGCGACTTCCAAGATCATGCCATCCGAGTTGGGGCTGCCGTTCGGCGTGGCCCAGTAGTTGGGGTCGGCCGAGCCGACCGTGCGGAAATACTGCACCGATGGCGTCACCGTTGCGGCGAAGCTGTAGGAGACATCGACGCGCATCGTGTCGAGCCAGTGCTTGTCGAACGCGCCGAGGGCCAAGGCATCGCCCGCGGCCATCGAGGCTGTCTCATGAATGTAGGTCGCGTGCGCCGACAAGCGGTCGCTGGTGACCTTGCTGGCATCGGAGATGAACTGGTAGTTGGCATCGAGCGCCAGGTCGGTCTTGCGGATCGGCAGGCCCAGGGTCTGGCTGCCGCCTGGGACGACCGTGCCTGACAGCATGTAGGCCCCGATTTCGGCGTGATGCTGCTCCCAGTCCTTCAGCAGCGCAACGCGCGCGTAAGGCAGAAAGGACGATGTCTGGTCGCTATCATCCGGCACCTGGCCGGTCGCACGCAGCGTCGCCCGGTCGAGCCCCTTGTAGACGTCGCCCTCCAGATACACGAGGCCGTTCCAGAGCGAATAGGCGCCGACGCCGACGGCACGCTGACCGAGGCTGTTGTCGACGAGCGTGGCAGCCATCGGCGTCGGTGCCAGCGGCGAGCTGTTGTAGGGAAATCCCCACACCGGCGTCGAATTCCAGGGGTCCTGCACGGTCGGGCTGTTGTTGACGGTCACCCCCCAGAGCAGCTCCTGTCCGAGCAATTCCCCTTCGCTCGCATGGCGAATATCCATGTTGTTGAGTTTTGCCTGCTGCGCCACGCCGTCATAATTCAACTCGATGAAGGCCCCGACCTTCGACGTGATCTGGCCGGCATAATAGAGCGACAGCTGATCGACCGCGAAATTGTCGTTCGGTTTGAAGCCCGGCGCCGCACCGCCATCCTGCGGCTGCGCAGTGTGCGTGAACGAGAATTGTGCCGTGGCGGCGAGCGGCAACCCGTCGTCCTTTCCATCGCTGGCGACGTAGCCGTGCATCTTGAAGTCGCGTCCATAGGGAGTGAGCTGCGGACCAAACGCCCCGATGTGGCAGGCCGCGCAGGGTTGACCGGTCTGGATGGCGAAGGATGGCACAGCGAACGCCGCCCGGTTCGTCACAAGGACGAGCAGCGCGGCCAGCGATGCAATCCCGACACAGGCGATGTTGCGAAAACGTCGTTGCAGCCGCCGCTCGAGAGGAACAGCCGCCGAGCTCCGCGCCGCTCGCCAGCGCAATCGGTCAGGAAAGACCCTCGGCATCTCGCGCCCAAAGATTCAAGCAATGTCACAAGAAAATCCCAACATGGTTAATTATCCGTCAAACGACGATCGGGATGCGCGGAGGCCACCTCGTGGCGGCAGACGGGTTGAACTTGGCAGTCGAGCCGGCGATCACCTCCAGATACGGGAGTTCATGCCCGCTCGATCGAGACGCTGCACCTTGCGCGTGCGGAATACTGAACGAATCGCAAATAGCGGGCCGCAGGCCCCGACGCTCTCTTTTGCACGGTATCGCAGAAACGGGTGGTCAGCGACCGAGAGTGCCGCAGCCTGGAATGGCCGTTCATACCTGGCCTTAAATATTACAGGCCTACCGTTGCCGCGTTTCGTCAACGACTGGGACGGAGTGGGTCGGGTGGCCTCGCCTGAAACGGATTCAGGAGCAAGCAGCGGTTTGCCTCGTGGGAACCGCCTGGCCAGCCAGCCGGGCGACCGTTACGCTATTTCCTTTCGCCGCCATTTTCGCGTGCTCACGGTCACGCTGCTCGCGGCCAATCTCGCGATCGGGCTGGTCGCGCGTCGACAACAGCACGCCATCATCGACCACGCGGTCAATGTCTACGATACCGCATTCATCTCCACGAACTACGTCAACCTCGCGCAGATCGCGTTTCAGCACTACATCGACGAGCGCTTGCGCGCGGAAGGTGCGGCCGAGACATCCAAGGCGAACGAACTGCTCGACGACGTGCTCGACAACATGGACGTCGCCATCGAACGCGCAAGCTCGCCTTTCGCGCGCGCGGAAGGCCAGGACATCAAGGCAAAACTCTCCGGACTTCGCGATCTCGCCACAGGCGATCGGGGTCTCGAGGCACAAGTCGCCGATCTTCGCAAGAAGATGGAACGGCTCCGCCAGCGCAATTCCGACATCGGCCTGAAGGCGCGCGACGAGATCGAGGACTTCTCGCTCAAGGCCGATTTGCTGCTGCTCGGCTCCATCTTCACCAGCATTACGCTCGCCGGACTCGTGCTGCTCGTTATGCATCGCATGATCAGCGCGATGAAGCGGCGCTCGAACGATCATTTTCATGCGGCTCTGGAAGGGATGCCGCAAGGCCTCAGCATGGTCGACGACAATCTCCGTTTGATCGTCTGCAACGCGACCTATGCGGACATGTACGGCCTGCCCACCGAGCTGACCCAGCCGGGCACGCCGCTGCGATCGATCCTGGACCACCGGGCGAGGCGAGGCGCCGCTTCGATCGAATCACACGACTTTGTCGAAGAAAGGCTTGCCCTGGCCGCGCAACCAACGACGACGGCGCTCGAGGAGCAACTGCTGGATGGTCGCATCATCTCCCTGATCAGGGCGCCGCTCAATACGGGCGGCTCGATCACGATCCATATGGACGTGACCGAGAAGAGAAATTCGGAGAAGAAGATTGCGTTCCTGGCCCATCATGATGCCCTGACGGGTCTCGCCAATCGTGTCCAGTTGCGCGAGCACATCGAGAAGACCATCACGAGCGCGGAGGGCGGAGCAGGCGCGGCCGTCCTTTGCCTGGATCTCGACAACTTCAAGTCCGTGAACGATACGTTGGGGCATTCGGTCGGCGATACGTTGCTTTGCGCGGTTGCCAGGCGATTGCAGGCTCTCCTGGGCGATCAGGATCTGGTTTCGCGAACGGGAGGCGACGAGTTTGCCATCGTGCAATCCGGCACCGAGCCGGCGATGCAAACCGCTGCCGCGCTCGCAGCCCGCGTTGTCGAGACCCTGGGCTCGCCGTTCGAGATCGGCGATCATACGGTCGTGATCGGCGCAAGCGTCGGCATCGCGATTGCGCCGGACGACGGCAGCGATCCGGATCAGCTTCTGAAGAACGCCGACATGGCGCTTTACCGCGCCAAGGGGGCCGGACGCGCGCAATTTCATTTCTTCGAAACTGAAATGGATGTCAGGGCGCAGGCCCGCCGCATCCTCGAACTCGACCTTCGCAAGGCCGTGGCTGCCGATGAGTTCGAGCTTTTCTATCAACCCATCGTCAATCTGGCGGAAAACCGCATCACCGGTTTCGAAGCGCTGCTGCGCTGGAATCATCCAACGCGCGGAAGGGTCTCGCCCAACGATTTCATCCCGCTGGCGGAGGAAACCGGCCTCATCGTGCCGATCGGCGAATGGGTCGTCCGGCGGGCCTGCAGGGACGCCAATCTGTGGCCGTCCGATCTGAACGTCGCCGTCAATGTCTCGCCGGTACAGTTCCGCAACAAGAGCCTCGCCATGACCGTGACATCGGCCGTCGCGTCATCCGGCCTGCTGCCGCGGCGTCTGGAACTCGAGATCACCGAAACCGTTCTGATGCACGATACGCGCGAGACGATGGCGACGCTGCAGCAGCTGCAGCTGCTCGGGGTTCGAATTTCGATGGATGATTTTGGCACGGGCTATTCGTCGCTGAGCTACCTTCGCAGCTTTCCGTTCGACAAGATCAAGATCGACCAAAGCTTTGTCCGGGACCTCATCGACAAGCCCGATGCCATCGGAATCATCCGCGCAATCGCGGGCCTTGGCCGGAGCATGGGCGTCACCACGACGGCGGAAGGCGTAGAGACCCAGGAACAGCTGGATCAAATGCGCGAGGAGGGCTGCACGGAAGTGCAGGGCTATTTCTACAGTCGCCCCGTTCCCGCCGGCGAGATTGCCGGGCTGCTCACCGGCTTCCGGGATCGCTCCGTGGCGGCGGCATAGTCCGCTTTGTCCCGCCGACGCCTGACCTCCGAGCCGGGAGAACGCTGATCGGCATCGCGGCTTGCCTCGCCGCGAAGTTACTCCGCGGCCGGCGAAACGATGGTCGGCGGCTTGGGCGGCGTCCTTGCCTCGGCGCCACCGTGATGCGTGTCCGTGTCCTCGCCGGAGGGGACGATCAACCGCTTGCCGATGCGCCAGATCAGCGAGCCGATATCGTCCATCACCATGAACATCGCGGGCACGAACACCAGTGACAGCACGGTCGAGAATATCAGCCCGCCGATCACGGCGAGCGCCATCGGCGAGCGGAACTCGCCGCCGGCGCCGACCGCGAGCGCGCTCGGCATCATGCCGGCGACCATCGCGATCGTGGTCATCACGATCGGACGCGCGCGCTTCATGCCGGCGTCGATCATCGCCTCGTCGCGCGGATTGCCGGCCCGGATCGATTCGATGGCGAACTCCACCAGCATGATCGCGTTCTTGGTGACGATGCCCATCAGCATCAGGATGCCGATCCACACCGGCGTGGTGAGCTGCTTGCCGGTCAGCAGCAGCGCGGCGATCGCGCCGCCGATCGACAGAGGCAGCGAGAACAGGATCGTGATCGGCTGCAGGAAGGTGCCGAACAGCAGCACCAGCACGGCGTAGACCATCATCAGCCCGGCGGTTATCGCGGTGGCAAAGCCCTCGGACAATTCGTTCAGGCTCTCGGCGTCGCCCGAGGGATTGACCCTGACACCCTTCGGCAGCGTCTTCATGACCGGCAGTTCGTTGATCATCTTCGTGGCGTCGCCGAGCGCGGCCGCGCCGACGAGGTCGGCCGCGACGGTGGCCTGGCGTTCGCGGTCGTAGCGGTTGATGCTGGTCGGGCCCTGGTCGAGCTTGATGTCCGCCACGACCGACAGCGGCACGCCGCCCTTTTCGCCGTGCTGGCCGAGCGGAACGCGCAGCTGTTCCAGCGTCCTCAGATTGCCGCGTGCGGAATCCTCGAGCTGGACGCGGATCGGCACCAGGCGGTCGCCGGCATCGAATTTGGCGAGCGCCGGGCCGACATCGCCGATGGTGGCGACGCGGACGGTCTGCGACAGGCTTTCGGTGGAGACGCCAAGCCTTGCCGCGAGGTCGGCGCGCGGCTGGACGCGCAGCTCCGGGCGCTCCAGCGCCGTTTCCGGGGTGACATTGGAGATGATCGGAATCCGCTTCATCTGGATCGCCAGTTCGTTGGCGACCTCATTGACGATATTGCTGTCGATTCCGGTGACGACGAGCGAAATGGCGCGGAGCCCGTTCTCGTCGAGGAACCAGAAGCGGATGTCGGGCACGTTCTCGAGGTCCTTGCCGATCTCGAGCTCGAGTTGGCGCTGCCTGATCTTGCGTTCGGTCTTCGGCGTGTAGTTGATGATCAGCGCGGCGCGGCGCACCTCCTGGGTTCCCGGCGGCACGCGCCCGCCGTCGACGAAGACGCTGCGCACCTCGGGCCGCTTGCGCAGGCGCGCGACGATGTTTTCGGTGACCTGCTCGGTAGAGGCAAGCTGCGAGCCCGGCGGCAGCTCGATGGCGAGCAACGAACGCGCGCTATCCTGGGCCGGCAGAAACCCCTGCGGCAATAGCGTGATGCTCCAGATCGAGGCCGCGAAGATCGCCAAGCCGATCAGCACGGTGACGTAATGGTGCCTCACCGACCATTTGACGACGCTGTGATAGGCGTTCAATACGCGGCCCGGCGGCGGCTCGGCGTGCGCATGGTGTTTCAGGAAATACGCCGCCAGCATCGGCGTGACGAAACGCGCGGCCAGTAGCGAGAAGAACACCTGCACTGATACCGTGATGCCGAACTGCTTGAAGAACTGGCCGGCAATGCCGGACATGAAGCTCGCCGGTGCGAAGATCGCGATGATGGTGAGGCTGATTGCGATCACGGCAAGGCCGATCTCGTCGGCCGCCTCCAGCGCGGCACGATAAGGCGTCTTGCCCATGTTCATGTGGCGGACGATGTTCTCGATCTCGACGATGGCGTCGTCGACCAGAATGCCGGTCGAGAGCGTGATCGCAAGAAACGAGACCAGATTGAGCGAGAAGCCCAAAAGGTCCATCGCCCAGAATGCCGGGAAGATCGACAGCGGCAGCGAGATCGCCGCGATCACGGTGGCGCGGATGTCGCGCAGGAACAGCAGCACGATCACGACCGCGAGAATGGCGCCCTCGAACAGGGTGGAAATCGCGGCCTCGTAGTTGCCCTTGGTGTAGTCGACGGAGGTGTCGATCAGCTTGAGGTCGACGTCCGGATAGGCCACCTTCAGCGCATCGATCCGCTTCTGCACCGCGGCCGCGACCACCACGTCGCTGGCGCCCTTGGAGCGCTTGATGCCGAGCGCCACCACCGGCTCGCCGTTGTAGCGCGCAAACGTCCGGCGGTCGGCGATGGTGTCGGTGACGGTGCCGAGATCGTCGAGGCGGACCTCGCCGCCGCCGAACAGCGGAATCATGGTGCCGGCGAGATCGTTCAGCGTCTTGGCGCCGGCGAGGGTGCGGATCGCCTGGTCGTCCTTGCCGATCTCGGCGCGTCCGCCCGCGAGGTCGACGTTGGTGCCGCGCAAAAACTGGCTGACATTGACCGCGGTCAGTCCCATCGCCTGCAGCCGGTCGGGGTCGAGCGAGACCAGAATCTCGCGCTCGACACCGCCGATGCGCTCGACCTGCGCGACGCCGCGCACGCCCTGCAGCGCGCGCTTCACCACATCGTCGACGAAGTAGGAGAGCTGCTCCGGCGTCTTGCCCGGCGAGATCGCGGCATAGGTGACGATCGGCAGCCCGATCACGTCGACGCGCTGGATCAAGGGCTCGTTGACGTTCTGGGGCAGGTTGGCGCGCACCCGCGTCACCGCGTCCTTGACGTCGTTGAGCGCGCGGTCGGTGTTGGTCTCCAGTGCGAACTGGATCGTCGTCACCGACAATCCATCCGTTATGGAGGAGGAAATGTGCCGCACGCCCTCGACGCCGGAGACACCATCCTCGATGGTTTTTGTGACCTGGGATTCGAGCTCGGCGGGCGCGGCGCCGAACTGCGCGACCGCGACCGAGATGACGGGGATATCGGCCGACGGCAGGCGGGTCACCGCGAGTTTTGTAAAGCTCACCCAGCCGAGCACGAGCAGGATGATCGAAAACACCACCGAAGGCAGCGGATTGCGGATCGACCATGCAGAGATGTTGAGAGCCATCAGCGCACCCGGGTCCGGTCGACGTCTTCGGCCATCATGGTCTTGACCTGGTCGCCATCATGCAACGAACTGCCGGCATCGGCCACCACCATCTCGCCGACATCGAGCCCTTCGAGAATTTCGATCGCGGTGTCGGATACGAGCCCGACGCGCACCTTGCGCGTTTCGATCGTGTTGGCCTTCACCACCTGCACCGTCAGATGATCGATCGCTTTCCGCGGAACCGCGACGCCGCAGCTGCGCTTGGCGTCGATGTTGGCGCGCGCGAACATGCCGACCTTGAGCTGCGGATTGTTGGTCATCGAAATCCTGACATGACCGAGCTGCGTCGCGCGATCGATCAGCGGCGACACCAGGCGGACCCGCCCGATCAGGTCGGGCGAATCGTCCCGGCTGATGCGCGCGGTCGCGCCCACACCGAGTTTGAGCAGATGGACGCTGGGCACCTCGGCGTCGAGCTCGAGCTCGTTGCCGACCGCGATGCGGAACATCGGTCCGGCCTGTGGGGAAGCAGGCGCGCCGACGATGGTCCTGACCTCGGTGACGAGGCCGGCGGCCGGCGCGCGCAGCGGAATCGGTCCGGACTTCGCGCCGCCGGCAGGTGCGCCCGGCACTTGCGGCGGCGGGCTGAGGCGCGCCAGCTCCTGGTTCTCCGTCACGATGTCGCCCTCGTGGACGAAGAGGTCGGTCACCCTGGAGCCTTCCTGGTCCGCGCCGGCCACGGCCTCGCGGCGCGGCACCACGAAGCCGGTGACGCGGACGAGGTCCGAGAAGCAGGCATTGGTCGATTTGGTGACCACGACCAGCGGCTGACTCTGCGTTTCCTTGTCGACGGGGCGCGAGCGGTGCTCGTACCAGTAGACGCCGCCCACCAGGACAAGAAAGAACGCCGCGCCCGCGGCAGGTTTTAGGTACTCGGAAAGCATCATCGCCGGATCAGTCCATGGCAGAGTTCATGGGGTGTGGGGCAGAAACCGCGCTTTGTCGAGACGGTTCCGAGGGCGCGAGGTCGCGCTGGCACAGCGTGGCGAATGCAGCCGAATGCGCCGTCATTCATCGGGGATGATGGCCTCACTTGGCCGCCGTGGTCTTGTCCTCCATGTTCACCACCTGCACCCGGCGGTTCACTTCGGCGAGCGGGTGGCCCGGGTCCTTCAACTTGCTCTTGCCATAGCCGACGGTCACGAGGTCGCCTGTGGCGATGGCGTATTTGTCCATCAGATAGCGCTTGATCGAATCGGCACGGCGTTCGGAAAGGTCCTGATTGTAGGCCTCGCTGCCGGCCGCATCGGTATGGCCGGCGACGATGAAGGTCGAGCCTTTCAGGTCGGCACTGGTCAGTGCGCGGCCGAGCGACTGAACCAGCGGGAGCGACTTCCGACTGATCTCGGCGGAGTTGTAGTCGAAGGTGATTTCGAGATCGATGTTCGGCTTGGCCGTGGCGATGGTGGCGATTTGCTCGCGTTCGGTCGCCGACAACGACCGGCTCGTTCGTCCGCGGATGGTCTGGACGAATTTTGCTTCCGCCGCTGTCGCCGCCGGATCCGCCTGTGGCGTCTGCGGGCCGAGCGAGAGGCCGCGGGTCAAGGGAGCCTTCCTGACGGGGGCCAGCGCCTGCAGGATCTGGTCTTCGGTGACGCCGTCTTCGGCGCGCGCGGTTCCTCCCATGACGAACAGTGCGGTGCCGATCGTCACGATCGACAGGATTGCGGCGAGCCTCGAGCGCCCGAACGTTTTCGACATTGCCTGTCCCTCCTGCCCTGTCTGAAGCGAATTTCAGGACCGCGCTGCAAACAGCGCCCGGCGGTCCGCCCGATTAGTCTTGGCCGGCAGCGCCCCGGTTCGGCGGCGCCGGCCGAAAAACCAAAAATATCAATGGACGCCGTAGCTTTCGTACTCCTGGACGATATTCGGATCCATCGCCTTGGCGTTGGCGATATCAAGGGCGCCCTCCGACGCCGCGCCGTTGCGCTGCTTGGCGAGGCCGCGTCCATAGAGCGACGAGGTCAGCCGCGGATTGAGTTTCAGTGCCGCCTCGAAGTCCGCCATGGCGTTCTTGGTTGCGCCGGCCTTCAGGTTGACGAGGCCCCGGCTGTCCAGTGCGTCGATGAAGTTCGGGCGCAGCCGCAGCGCCTCGTTGCAATCCTTGAGCGCCGCCTGCAGGTCTCCGACCACGGCGCGCACCCAGCAGCGGTTGTTGAGGGCCTCGACATCCTTGGGGTTCAGGCGGACCGTGTCGTCAAAATCCTTGATCGCGAGACTGTAGGCGCCCTTGCTGGCATAGACCTGGCCGCGCCGGTAGAGCGCATTGATGTCATCCGGATTGGCGCTGATTTTTTCGCTCAGGCTCTTGATCGTCGGGTCGTCGTTGAGCGCGACCTGCGGCGATCCGGTGCTGGCGCTGGCCGGCTTGTCGGATGGCGCGGCGCTTGGGCTCGGGCCTGGACTGATGCGCGGGCTGATGGTTGGGCTCGGCGTCGCGATGACGACCTGGGTCGGGGTCGGACTTGGCGTCGCCGTGACGACCTGGCTCGGCGTTGGCGTGGGCGGCGGGGGCGCCGCCACCGCCTGGCTCGGGGTCGGGGCGGGAGTCGGGGTTGCGACGACGGCCTGGGTCGGCGTGGGCGATGGCGTCGGCGTGAATGTGGTCGCCGCGGCGCCTGCATTCGGACGGTTGCCAACACCTGGAATGAACGAAAAATCTTCCGCCAGTGAGGACGAGATCCAGGGCACCTGTTCCTGACGCGAGGCCCGCGTCACGCCAACCCTCGTGCGATTGAGCGTTTCCTCCGCCATCAGGTCGGGAACACGGATTTCCTTGAGCAGCTCCTGCACGAACAGGCTGTGATCGCCGCCGGCGTCGGAGACGACGGAACTCAGCGCCGCCGAATACATCACCAGTGTACCGTTCGGCGCGATCACCGGCGCGAGCCCCGCCGAGAAGCTGCGAAACCGTCGCTCGAACGGGTTGCGCCGGGAGGCGTCGATCAGCGCGATCTTGACGCCGGCGCCGCGGCTGTTGATTTCGCCCAGCACAGTCTCGAGGCTCAAGCCGTCGCGCCGCACGTCGGACTCGGTCCAGATCTGCGCATCGATCGGGATCATGTAGCTCTGTCGCGCGGATTGCACGCCGAAGCCGGAGAAGAAGATCAGTGCGATCGAGCCGGGCTTGATCTTGCCATACAGCCGGTCGAAGGCGCGCCGCATCGCCTCCCCGGTCAGGTTCTCGCCGATCTCGACCGCAAATCCATCGCGCTTGAGTTCATCGGCCACATCGCGGGCGTCGTTGACCGGCTCCTTCAGCGGCGCGTCGGCATCCGGGTATTTGGCGTTCCCGATGACGAGGGCGTAGCGGTCGCCCGCGGCCACGGACGGCGCGGTCGATGCAACCGCGAAAAGGCAGACAAAAAGCAATGCTAAGCGGATGTTCATAATGAGGGCGGTCCAGGGTCCCAGCGAGGAGGACGCCGATCCGGCTTGGCGACCTTCCTCCCACACGCAAGGCATTATCAAATCGCGGTCTCCACGCGTCAACCGTTGGGCGATCGTCACAATTGGCGATGAACAAGCGGCTTGGGAGGATGCGGCGAGGGGCCGCGCCGTTTGCCGCAGGCGAGGACGAAAGCCTAACGGGAGATCGCTGGCGCACTGTGATTGGCCTCACATTGCGACCGCACTGCGTCATCAGTTCAGCCGGGCAGGCGGGGTCATTTGACCTTTTCGCGTGGCGGTGGCTTGGTGCGAACCCGCGGAAAACCAATAAAAAGCGAGAACCCATGGGAAACGCCCACGAAATCTATGCACTGCGCTACGCGACGATGTCGCCGCGCACCCCGCAGATGAATTTCCTGCTGCCCGACCCGCATGACACCACGGCGGCCGACCTCGATTATTTCGTCTGGCTGATCCGGGGGAATGGCCGCGACATCCTGGTCGATACCGGTTTCAATGCCGAGGAGGCGAAACTGCGCAGCCGCAGGCTGACGCTCAATCCGGTCGACGCGCTTACCGCCTTCGGCGTCGCGGCCGCCGACATCAAGGACGTGATCGTGACGCATCTGCATTACGACCACGCCGGCAATCTCGACCGCTTTCCGAACGCGCGTTTTCACCTGCAGGAACGCGAGATGAGCTACGCCACCGGCCGCTGCATGTGCAACGGCCTCTTGCGCCATCCGTTCTCGATCGAGCACGTCACGCTGATGGTGCGCCACGTCTATGGCGAGCGCGTCACCTTCCATTCCGGCGACGGCGAGGTCGCGCCCGGCGTGTCTGTGCATCGCGTCGGCGGCCATTCCGACGGCCTGCAGGTGGTGAAGGTCGAGACCGCGCGCGGACCCGTGGTGCTGGCCTCCGACGCGGCGCATTATTACGCGAACCTGCAGAAGCGGAGCCCGTTTCCGATCGTCTATAACATCGGCGACATGGCGGCGGGCTGGGAGATCGTCGAGCGGCTCGCCGGTCATCCGGATCGCTACATCCCGGGCCATGATCCGCTGGTTGCCGAGATCTATCCGCGCGCCAGCGACAAGGTCGATGCCTTCGCGCTGCACGTCGAGCCATCGCGCTCGTTTGTGCGGTAGGGCTGCGCCCGTCCACAGATCTCTGTCGTCATTCCGGGCCCGCGCCAAGAGGCGCGTCCCGGAATGACGCGTTGAAAGGGCCTTCAATACGCGCCCTTGGCGTCCGCTTCCTCGCTGGTCTGCACCAGGTCCAGGCTCTGCTCGACCTTGCCGAGCAACGTGCCCAGGACCTCGCGTTCGCGCTTCGAAAGGCAGGACAGAATCTCCTGCTCACGGTGCAGCAGGCGCGGGATCAGCTCTTCGTAGAGCGTGCGTCCCTTGCGCGTCAGCTGCAGGCGGAATTCGCGGCGGTCGGCGGCGTTTTCGACCCGCTCGATCACCTTCCGCTCGAGCAGCGTCGTCACCGCGCGGCTGATGGTGGACTTATGCGTCCGCGTGCAGTCGGAAATGTATTGCGCGCTGCAGGCATCGCGCCGGAAGCCGAGCGTCGCCAGCACCCGCCACTCCGGAATGTCGAGTCCGTACCGCTCTTGATAGTCGGCGGCGAGCGCGGCCGAGACCTCGGCCGCCAGCCGGTTCAGGCGGAACGGCACGAAGCGGAACAAATCGAGCCGCGCGCCGGCCTGTGCTGCGACTGTCGCGGTTGCCGCGCGTGCGCCCGGCGCGGCGGCATCGCCTGCGGCCTTCGCCCGCTTCCCCGCGCCTCCGGTGTCGTTCGAAGATGCCGTCCTCAAAATCGCTTCCTTTTCAGGGTTGACGTCGTATCGTGCCGGGCTAGAATAGTTGCAATTGAAACTAATTGGCAAGCCCGGAAATTCTCCGACGACGATCGGAAGGGAAAAAAAGGGCAGGTGAGGAATGTCGCAAGCGAGTCCCGGGGCCAAGACCGAGTTCAAGACCCAGTTCGGTTATCGGCGTCATGGCGATCAGGATCGCGCTGATGGCCAGGCCGTCGCGCATGCCGTCGTCGTGGTCGGAGCGGGCCCGGTCGGACTGTCGCTCGCAATCGATCTTGCGCAGCGCGGCCAGAACGTCGTGCTGCTCGACGATGCCGACCGCATCGGCGAGGGCTCGCGCGCGATCTGCTTTTCCAAGCGCTCTCTGGAATATTGGGATCGGCTCGGCGTCGGTCAGAGAATGGTCGACAAGGGCGTGGTGTGGAGCGTCGGCAGGATCTTTCACGGCAGCTCGCAGCTCTATCAGTTCAACCTGCTGCCCGAAGATGGCCACAAGCGCCCGGCGTTCATCAACCTGCAGCAGTTCTATGCCGAGGCCTATCTGGTCGACCGGGTCGAGCAGCTGCCGCAGATCTCGCTGCGCTGGCGCAACAAGGTGGTCGGCCTCGAGCCGCGCAATGACGGCGTCACGGTCCAGGTCGAAACGCCGGAGGGTTCCTACCGGCTGCACGCGCAATATGTCGTGGCCTGCGACGGCGCGCGCTCCTCGCTGCGGCAGATGGTGGGCGCGGAGTTTGCCGGCCAGGTCTTCGAGGATCAGTTCCTGATCGCCGACGTCAGGATGACGGCGGCGTTCCCGACCGAGCGCTGGTTCTGGTTCGATCCGCCGTTCCATGCCGGCCGCTCGGCGCTGCTGCACAAGCAGCCGGACGATGTCTGGCGCATCGACCTGCAGCTCAGCCGCTTCGCCGATCCCGCGGTCGAGAAGCAGCCGGACAATGTGCGGCCGCGGATCGCGCGCATGCTCGGCCATGACAAGTTCGAGTTCGAGTGGATCTCGCTCTACAAATTCCAGTGCCGCCGCATGGACCGCTTCCTCCACGGCCGGGTGATCTTTGCCGGCGATGCTGCGCACCAGGTCTCGCCCTTCGGGGCGCGCGGCGCCAATTCGGGCCTGGAGGATGCGGAAAACCTCGCCTGGAAACTCGATCGCGTGCTGCGCGGCACCTCGCCGGAAGCCCTGCTGGAGAGCTATCACATCGAGCGCAGCGCGGCGGCCGACGAGAACATCCGGGAATCCACCCGCTCCACCGATTTCATGGCGCCGAACTCGCACCAGGAGGCACGGCTGCGCAAGGCGGTGCTGTCGCTCGCCAAGGAGACCGAGTTCGGCAAGCGCATGGTCAATGGCGGTCGCCTCTCGGTGCCGACGATCTACGACACGCCGCTCTCGACTGCCGACATCGACGAATGGCACGGCGGCCCGCGGCCGGGAACGTCGATGCCGGACGCGCCGCTCGCACTGCGCGACGGGCAGGCGAGATTTCTCACGGACGCGTTCATCAGCGTCGGACCGGACTTCACCTTGCTCGGTTTTGCGCCGGATGAGGAGCCCGAGGCCGTGAGTGCGATCCGGATCGGCGGCGAGTATGGCTATCTCGATCCGCAGGGGCTCGCCGCCTCGCGCTACGACGCCGAGCCGGGCACCACCTACCTGCTGCGGCCCGACGGCTATGTCGCCGCGCGCTTCAGGCATCCGACGCGCGCATCGATCGAGGCGGCGCTGGCGCGTGCCGCGGGTCTATCGTGAAGAGGCTGACCATGCCGCTCTCGACCAGCTCGAATTTTTCCAAGCCGGACGACGCGTTTCGTGCCGTCGTCGAGGCGCATCGCGGTCTCAGCGACGAGCAGAGCGCCGATTTCGACGCGGCGCTGGTCCTGATTCTGGCCAATCACGTCGGCGACATCGACGTGCTGCGCGAGGCGATTGCGCTCGCCAGACGCCGCGTGCTCGACGAGCAGCAGCAACAACAGCAGCAGCAGTAGAGTTTGAGGAAAAAATTGATGGCGAAAGGTTTCGCATCGACCGGTGATCTCACTGAGAAGAAGATCACGTTTTCAGAGATCGGCAGCGATCTCTATGCCTTCACCGCAGAGGGCGATCCCAATTCCGCTGTCGTTGTCGGCGAGGACGGTTGCCTGGTGTTCGACGCCCAGGCGACGCCCGCGATGGCGAGCAAGGTGATCGAGCGGGTTCGCACCGTCACCGACAAGCCGATCAAATATGTCGTGCTGTCGCATTATCACGCGGTGCGCGTGCTCGGCGCCTCGGCCTACCGGGCTGAGGCGATCGTCGCTTCCGAGGAGACGCGGCGCCTCATCGCCGAGCGCGGCCAGCAGGACTGGGATTCGGAATATGGCCGCTTCCCGCGCCTGTTCCAGGACGCCGAGAGCATTCCCGGCCTGACCTGGCCGACGCTGACGTTTGACGGCGAGATGACGATCCATCTCGGCAAGCGCGAGGTGCGCCTGATGCAACTCGGCGCCGGACATACCTCCGGGGATATCGTCGCCTGGGTGCCCGATGCGGAGGTGATGCTTTCCGGCGACCTGATCGAATATCACTCGGCCTGCTATTGCGGTGACGCCCACTTGCGCGAATGGCCGGCGACGCTGAACGAGATCCTGGCGTTCAATCCGAAGGCGATCGCGCCGGGCCGCGGCGACGCGCTGAAGGGAGGCCAGACCGTGCGCGAGGCGATCGCGATGACGCGCGATTTCGTGACCACGCTTTTTGGCGCAGCCGAAATGTCCGTGGCCAAGGGCCGCAGCCTGAAGGAGTCGATGGCAGCAACGCGCGCCGTGATGGATCCGAAGTTCGAAAAATTTGCGATCTACGAACACTGTCTGCCGTTCAACGTCTCGCGGGCCTATGACGAGGCCAGTGGCATCGATGATCCCGTGATCTGGACCGACAAGCGCGATCGCGAGATGTGGGCCGCCCTGCAAGGAGGATAGTCATGAACATCAACACCTCTCCGGCAACCCTTGGCAAGAGCTCGGCACAGGTCACGCCGGGCTACATGTCCGGCTTCGGCAATTCGTTCGAGACCGAGGCGCTGCCCGGCGCGCTGCCGCTCGGGCGCAACTCGCCGCAGCGCTGTGCCTACGGGCTCTATGCCGAGCAATTGTCAGGCTCGCCGTTCACCGCGCCGCGCGGCACCAATGAGCGCTCCTGGCTCTATCGGATCCGCCCCTCGGTCCGGCATTCCGGCCGTTTCGCGCGTGTCGATGCCGGACTGTGGCGCACTGCGCCCTGTCATGAGCAGGAGATCGTGGTCGAGCAGCTGCGCTGGGATCCGACGCCGATCCCGGAAAGCGAGATGACCTTTCTGCAGGGCGTGCAGACCATGACCACGGCCGGCGACGCCGCGACCCAATGCGGCATGGCCGCGCATGTGTATCTCATCACAAAATCCATGGTCGATCAGCATTTCTACAATGCCGACGCCGAGATGATGTTCGTGCTGCAGCAGGGACAATTGCGCTTCGTCACCGAGTTCGGTCGCATCGATGCCGAGCCGGGCGAGATCGTGGTGATCCCGCGCGGCGTGAAGTTTCGCGTGGAAATTCCCGCAGGGCCGGCGCGCGGCTATCTCTGCGAGAATTACGGCGGTGCACTGACGCTGCCGGAGCGCGGCCCGATCGGTGCCAATTGCCTCGCCAATGCGCGCGATTTCCTCACGCCCGTTGCGGCCTATGAGGACAAGGACACGCCCACCGAGCTGTTCGTCAAATGGGGCGGCGCGCTGTTCAAGACGGAGCTATCGCATTCGCCGATCGACGTCGTCGCCTGGCACGGCAACTACGCGCCCTACAAATACGACCTGCGCGCGTTCTCGCCGGTCGGCGCGATCGCCTTCGACCATCCCGATCCCTCGATCTTCACCGTGCTGACCTCGCCGTCGGAAACCGCAGGCACCGCGAACATCGATTTCGTGATCTTTCCGGAGCGCTGGATGGTTGCCGACAACACGTTTCGGCCGCCCTGGTATCACATGAACATCATGAGCGAGTTCATGGGCCTGATCTACGGGGTCTATGACGCGAAGCCGCAAGGCTTCGTGCCCGGCGGCATGTCGCTGCACAATTGCATGCTGCCGCATGGCCCGGATCGCGAGGCGTTCGAGCATGCGAGCAACAGCGAGCTGAAGCCGGTGAAGCTCACCGGCACCATGGCGTTCATGTTCGAGACCCGCTTTCCCCAGCGCATCACCGCGCATGCAGCAAGTTCGGCCACGCGCCAGCACGATTACGCCGATTGCTGGAAGGGCCTCGACAAGCGCTTTGATCCGAACAAGCCGTGACGTTCCAACCCTCCCCTCCAGCGGAGGTGACAACCAGTTTGTGGCGACCATGCATCCCAACGATCCAAAACTCCGGTCCTTCATCGATGTCGCGCCGACGTCGGACTTTCCGATCCAGAATCTGCCTTACGGCGTGTTCTCCGCCCGCGGCTTCGCGCCGCGCGTCGGTGTTGCCATCGGTGATTACATCCTCGACCTCTGGGAGCTCGAGCAGGACGGGCGGCTGAAGGTTGAGCTCGGCACGTTCGCCGCGCCGACGCTGAACATTCTGATGGCCATGGGCCCAAAGGTGTGGTCGCAGACGCGTGCGCGCATCAGCGAGCTGTTGCGCGCCGACCATCCGGAGCTGCGCGACAATGCCGAACTGCGCAAGCTCGCACTGGTGCCGATGCGCGAAGCCAAGCTGCATCTGCCGATCACGGTCTCCGGCTACACTGACTTCTATTCATCGAAGGAGCACGCGACCAATGTCGGCGTGATGTTCCGCGGCAAGGACAATGCGCTGCAGCCGAACTGGCTGCACATGCCGATCGGCTATAACGGCCGCGCCTCGACGGTGGTCGTGTCGGGTACCAAGGTGAAGCGGCCGCGCGGGCAGTTGAAACCGCCGACTGCGGACGCGCCGAGTTTCGGCCCCTGCAAGCGGCTCGATTTCGAGCTTGAAATGGGCGTCGTGATAGGCCAGCCCTCCGCGATGGGCGAGATGCTGACCGAGGCGCAGGCGGAAGCCATGATCTTCGGCTTCGTCCTGCTCAACGACTGGAGCGCGCGCGACATCCAGCAATGGGAATATGTGCCGCTCGGGCCGTTCCAGGCCAAGGCGTTCGCGACTTCGATCAGCCCGTGGGTGGTGACGCGGGAGGCGCTGGAGCCGTTTCGCCTGCATGGGCCGGAGCAGGATCCGGCGCCGCTGCCCTATCTGCAGCAGGCGCAGCCGAACAATTTCGATCTCGAACTCGACGTCGGCCTGCGCACTGCCGACATGCACGCGCCGCAAAGCATCTGCCGTACCAATTTCAAATACATGTACTGGTCCTCGGCGCAGCAGCTGGTGCACCACGCCTCGTCAGGCTGCGCCATGAATGTCGGCGATCTCCTCGGCTCCGGCACGATCTCGGGACCCGAAAAGCATCAGCGCGGCAGCCTGCTGGAGATCAGCTGGAACGGATCGGAGCCGATCGAACTCCCGGGTGGCGCCAAGCGCACCTTTCTCGAAGACGGCGACCAGCTCGTGATGCGCGGCTGGTGCCAGGGCGACGGCTACCGCGTCGGCTTCGGCGAGGTCGAGGGCACGATCTTGCCGGCGAACTGAGCCCGTCATTGTGAGCGAAGCGAAGCAATCCAGAGTGCCGCCGCGGAAAGACTCTGGATCGCTTCGGCGCTGACGCGCCTCGCAATGACGATGTGAAAGCGTCTCACCGCGCCTGCGGCGGCACGTCCCTGATCCGCGCCGCGTGGGCAGCGACGTCGTCGCGTGAATATTTCAAATGCACGCGCTTGTCCGACGGCGGATGATTGGTCACGCATACGCCGGTTCGCCATTGCTGCGCTGGCCGGATCGGCCGCGGCACAAAGCCCCCGCCGCAGTTCGGGCAGACGTTGAGCAGTTTGTTTTCGACACAGTCGGCGCAGAATGTGCATTCGTAGGAGCAGATGCGCGCCTCGGTCGAAGTGGGCGGCAGATCCTTGTCACAATATTCGCAGTTGGGCCGAAGCTGCAGGGCCATGGTGGTCTCGCCTGGATTGAAAAGCCGCGCATCATCGCAAGATGCGGCCGAAAAGCGAATGGCGAATTTCCCTCGATTTAGGTCCCGTGTATTGCCTTCAACGGCAGCCTCGCGCTTTCCTTCAGCCGCTCCAGCACGATCGATGAGCGCACATGGGCGACGCTTGGATGCGGCATCAGCACGTTGTTGACGATATCGGAAAGACCCTTCAGGTCGCGCAGCACCGCCTTCAGCAGGTAATCGGCGTCGCCGGTCAGCGCATAGGCCTCCTGGATGTCGTCGACCCGCGCGACCATCGCGCGAAACTTTTTCGCGTTGTCGGGTGAATGGGTCGCGAGCGTGATCTGGATGAAGGCGATCAGGTTGAAGCCGAGCGCTTCGCCGGCAAGGCTCGCGCGATAGCCGGCGATCACCTTTTCGTCCTCCAGCCGGGCGCGGCGCCGCGAGCATTGCGATGCGGAGAGGCCGATAACGGCCGCGAGTTCCTGGTTGGTGAGTCGGCCGTCGTCCTGCAGCGTGGCCAGTATTTTGAGATCGAGGGCGTCGACATCAATCATGCATCAAGATCCACATCCGTGCACGGTTCGTGCATATCGTTAGGCCAACGGGCGCCAATATGCACGCACTTTGCACGGAAAATGCGGGACAATAACTGTACCGAGAAATCAGGGAGAACCCCCGCCAATGGGTCCATTTCCGCACAACGCGCCGCCCGCCACCATCAGCGCCGACAATCCGATGGGCACCGACGGCTTCGAATTCGTGGAGTATGCCCATCCCGAGCCGGACAGGTTGCACGCGCTGTTCACCCAGATGGGCTATCGCCCGGTGGCGCGTCACCGCACGAAAGACATCACGCTCTATCGCCAGGGCGATATCAATTATCTCGTCAACGCAGAGGGCGGAACGCACGGCTTCGACTTCGTCAGGGAGCACGGACCCTGCGCGCCCGCAATGGCATTCCGCGTGGTCGATGCGAATGCTGCCTATCGGCGCGCGCTCGCGCTCGGCGCGGAGCCCGCCGGGATACCGGTTGGGCGCATGACGCTGGATGTGCCGGCCATCAAGGGCATCGGCGGCAGCCTGTTGTATTTCGTCGATCGCTACGGCGCCAAGGGTTCGCCCTATGACGCCGAGTTCGAATGGCTGGGGGCACGTGATCCGCGGCCCGAGGGCGCCGGGCTGCATTACATCGACCACCTCACCCATAATGTGCATCGCGGCCGCATGGATGTCTGGACCGGGTTCTACGAAAGACTGTTCAACTTCCGCCAGATCCGCTTCTTCGACATCGAGGGCCGTGCTTCGGGCCTGTTCTCGCGGGCGCTGACCAGCCCGGACGGCAAGATCCGGATTCCGATCAACGAGGATGCCGGCGATTCCGGGCAGATCGAGGAATACCTCAGGGTTTATCGCGGCGAAGGCATCCAGCACATCGCCTGCGGCGCGCGCGACATCCACCTCACCATCGAAGGCCTGCGCGAGGCCGGCCTGCCGTTCATGCCGGCGCCGCCTGACACCTATTTCGCGCGCATCGACGCCCGGCTGCCCGGGCATGGCGAAGACATCGCGCGGCTTAAGGCGAACGGCATCCTGATCGACGGCGAGGGCGTGGTCGACGGCGGCCAGACCAAGGTGCTGCTGCAGCTCTTTTCGGCCAATGCGATCGGGCCGATCTTCTTCGAGTTCATCCAGCGCAAGGGCGACGACGGTTTTGGCGAAGGCAATTTCAAAGCGCTGTTCGAGTCGATCGAGGAAGATCAGATCCGCCGCGGCGTGCTGAAGGTCGAGGCTGCGGAGTAGACTTCGTCATTGCGACCAACGAAGGCGTAGGGTGGGCAAAGCGAAGCGTGCCCACCATCTCTCCACGAGTGTCACCCGCGATGGTGGGCACGGCGCTGGCGCGCCTTTGCCCACCCTACGCCATCATCACCTTTTCCACGCGCTCACGATCTCGCCGATGTCCGCCGTGACCGGTTCGCGGATCGCCGATGGTGTACGCGAGAAGCGCGGGGCAGGGGCCGGCTGGGTGACGCCGTGCCGCTCGACGAACACACCGCGCGCCGCCATGTGCGGATGCGTTGGCGCTTCCGCCATGGTCAGGACCGGCGCGAAGCAGATGTCGGTGCCTTCCATGACCTTGCACCAGTCCTCGCGCGTCCTGCTCTTGAAGATCGCTTTCAGTTTCTCCCTCAGCGCCGGCCACGCCTTGCGGTCCATCTGTGCGTCGAACGCGGGATCGTCCGTCAGTCCCGCATGCTGGCGGAGCAATGCATAAAACTGCGGCTCGATCGATCCGATTGAGATGAAATGGCCGCAGGCGCATTCGTACACGCCGTAAAAATGCGCGCCGCCATCCAGAAAGTTTCGCTCGCGGCCTTCGCTCCAGCGGCCCATCGCGGTCATGTCGAAGAACATCGCGAGCAGCGAGGCCGCGCCGTCGCACATCGCGGCATCCACCACCTGGCCCTTGCCGGACTTTTGCGCCTCCAGCAGTGCGGCCAGCACGCCGACAACGAGATAGAGCGCGCCGCCGCCAAAGTCGCCGACCAGATTGAGCGGCGGCACCGGTCGTTCGGCCGGGCCGATTGCGGCCAGCGCGCCGGTCAGTGAGATGTAGTTGATGTCGTGGCCGGCCGCCCGCGCCAGCGGGCCTTCCTGGCCCCAGCCGGTCATGCGGCCATAGACCAGTTTTGGATTGCGCGCGAGCACGGTGTCGGGGCCGAGGCCGAGCCGCTCCATTACGCCGGGCCGAAAACCTTCGATCAGCGCATCGGCCTGATCGAGCAGATCCAGCACGTGCGCGATCGCGCCCTTGTCTTTCAGGTCGAGCTCGATGACCTTGCGCCCGCGGGTCGCGACCGCCTTCAGGTTCTTGGCTGCGCCGATGCGATCGAGTGTGACGACATCGGCACCCATGTCGGCGAGCAGCATGCAGGCGAAAGGGCCTGGGCCGATGCCGGCGAATTCGACGATGCGAAAGCCGGACAATGGTCCGGAGGTGCGGGTCTGGGATTCCGGAGCCGATTTATCGAGCATGGCGACGCTCCTTCACACTGACAAATACTGGTCCAAATGCACAGGCGGCGCGCATGGGCTTGCGCGCCGCCTGCAAACAGGTCTTGCGTCGAGGCGCTGTCACCCCGCCGCTTGCACGGCGCGCTGGGCCATGACCTTGATGAGGTTGGCGCGGTAATCGGCGCCGGCGTGGATGTCGCTCATCAGCCCGTCGGCGGAGACGGTAACGTTGTCGAGCGCGGATGC
>Ga0335071_10000742_pt1 | contig 35323 bp, 29 predicted proteins | sample Lox_Sample_15_FD_206724 | JGI IMG/M metagenome (GOLD analysis project Ga0335071, IMG submission 206724) | Soil microbial communities from Loxahatchee National Wildlife Refuge, Florida, United States - Lox_Sample_1.5 | ecosystem: Environmental > Terrestrial > Soil > Wetlands | place: USA...
CGAAGCGCGCCAGGCGAGAAGGAACCGCAGCGCCAGCGCGACGAACAGCGCGTTCAGGGCGTAGACGCGCTGCACGTTCGCCTCGCCCCAGACGCTCGGCGCGAAGGCGAGCAGCCAGGCGGCGAAGACGGCGCCGACGGGGGCGACGCCGGTCCGTCGGGTGGTTGAGTAGAGGACGCCGGCCGCCGCGGCGGCCGCCGCCGCCGAAAAGAGCGACAGGCTCCAGGGCAGCGGCAGAAAGAAGAACAGCCGGCTCCACAGCCGCCCGGCGAGGACGTAGAGGGGGTAGCCCGAGGGGTGCGGGATGCCGAGAACCGCCACCGCGGTCGCGAGGTCGCCGCTGTCGCCGACGTAGACGGTCCGGCACGCCCCGGCGGCGTAGACCGCGAAGGGCAGCGCGGCCACGCCGACGGAAGCCAGGGCCTCGCGCCGCGCCTTCGGCTCCACGTCAGGGCGTCGCGGGCCGCTCGAGCCGCCGCAGGTTCTCGCGGAACAGCGCGTTGTCCGGCTCGAGCTTCAGGCCCTCGCGCAGGGCCGCGATCGCGCCGGCGCGATCGCCCTTGAGGTAGGCGACGTTGGCGCGGTACTGGCACAAGAGCGCGAACCGGGGCGCGATCCGGCCGGCTTCGTCGAGCTTCCGGCCGGCGTCGGCGTAGTCGCCTCGCCGCGCGGCGTCCGCGGCCTCGGCCGCGAGCGCCGTCGCCCGCTTCTCCGCCTCCGTGCGGGGTGTCTGAGGCAGCGGCGCTCCGAGGCGCGCGAGGGCCTTCCGGGACGGCTCGTACTGCGGGTTGTAGCGGACGGCCGTCTGATAGTCGCGGATCGCGGCGTCCCGTTCCTGCCGGCGCTCGTGGATCACGGCGCGGTTGTGGTACGCCTCGACGTTGACGGGTTCGAGGGCGATCGCGGCGTCGAGCTCCTCGAGCGCGGCGTCGTACTGGCCGAGCGCGCCGAGGGCGCCGGCGTAGCTCGCGCGAAGAGCGCTGTCTTTCGGATTCGCGGCGACCAGGCGCGCGTACTCGCGAGCGGCCTCTTCGTAGCGGCCGTTTTCGAAGTGGATGCCGGCGAGATTGCGGTCGCCCGTGGGCGACGTCGCCCCGAGGTAGCCGAGGCTCTGGAGCTTCTTGAGCATTTCGGGATCGGCGCTGGGGTCGGCCGGCGCGGGCGCCCCGGACGACGCCGCGGCTCCCGTCTCGTAGGTCCTGACCGGCGGCAGCACCGTCAGGTCGAGGGCCTCGGCGAGCACGCGTCCGGGCATGTCGGCGCCCCGCCCGAGCCCGTTCAAGGCGAGGATCGTGGGCGCGACGTCGAGGATCGTCGGCTTGTTCAAGCGCGTGCGCGGCTTCACGCGGTAGCCGTAGAGGTAGAGGATCCCCTCGGGCCGGTGGAACAGCTCGCTGACGCGCCGCATGTCGCGCGTCTTCGAGGGGTCGTCCTGGAGGCGGCCGAGCTCGAAGCCGTGGTCCGACAGGACGACGAGAGTCGTCCGGGAGTCCATCGCGTCCAGGACGTCGCCGAGGAGCCGGTCGGCATAGACGTACATCGCCTCGACCGCGTGTCCGTAGCGCCGCTGCTGCTCGGCGAGCTCGCCGGAGAGCGCCCCGGCGCGGAAGAGGTGGCCGAAGAGATGCGACGTCGAGTCGAGCCCTTCGACGTAGACGAACAGGTCGTCGGGCTTCTCGGATTTCCAGAGCTCGAGGCCGATTCGCGTGTACGTGCCGGCCGTCGCGTAGGCCCACCGGAAGTGGGACAGGGCGTCGCCGAAGTCGAACGGCCTGGCCAGCTCCGCGGCCGGAACGTCGACGAACGGCGCGAGGTCCTGCGCGGTCAGGTCGGCCGGTCGGGTCCGCAGCTTCTCGACGCGCCGGGCGAGCTCCGGCGGATACGTCGTCTCCGCGCCCGCCCCCGCGTCCGCTTCGTTCTCCATGAGGAAGTGGTACGCGAAGTGATCGGAGACGACCGACCCCCGGATCTTCTCGGGGGGCCACGTCGCCCACCAGCCGACGACGGCCGAGGACCGGTTGGCCTCCGACAGGATGTTCCAGAGCGCCTTGACCCGGCGCATGCGGCTGGTCACCGGGAGCTCTTCGCCCGAGGCGTTGACGGCGACGAAGTGCCCGATCCGATGCTGGTCCGGCGTCTTGCCGGTCGCGATCGTGGTCCAGATGACGGGCGACAACAGCGGCTTCTGCGACTGCAGCGGGCCATAGGCCCCCTGCTGGCGCAGCTTCGCGAAGTGGGGGAGTTTTCCTTCCGAGAGCAGCAGGTCGATCGTCGCCGGATCGGCGCCGTCCAGGCCGAACACGATCACGCGACCCGGTTTCTCGGCACGCGCGCAGGCGAACGCGAGAGCCGCGGCGGCCATGGAGGCGGCGGCGAGCAGGCGGCGTCCGCGCGTCATCGACCGCGAATTCTACGCGCCTCGGGTAGAATCCCCGCCCCATGACTTCGACGTCGGCGAGCGGGAAGTTCCTGTTTCGGCAGGTGGAGAAGGCGATCGAGGCGATCGAGAGCGCCGCGGACCCGTCGGCGACGGTCATGCAGACCGCCTCGACCGTCATCGAGCAGTTCTCCGGGGTCCTGGGCGTCCGGGGCGGCCGGCTCTGGGTTCACCGGGACGGCGGCTACGAGCTCGTGCGGACCTTCGGCAACGTTCCCGAGGTGACCCCGGGTCTCTTCGTCTCGGCGGAGTACCCGCCGATTGCCCGCGTCGTCGACGAGGGCGTCGTGGTGATGGACCTCTCGGAACCGGGCGTCGACGCGGAATTCGAACGGCGGCTCGGCGCGGACCGGTTCGCCGCGATCGCCGTCGGCGACGACGAGTACATCCTCGCCTTCTCGGTCGATCCCGCGGCGCCGGAGGACGACCTCGTGGCATCGCTCGGGATCCTGAGGCTCGCGGTCGACCAGAAGCTGCGCCAGGACCGGTACGTCTCGGCGCTCCAGGAAGCGCGGCGAATCCAGATGTCGATCCTTCCCAAGCGCGCGGTGCGCAAGGGCGAGCTCGAGCTGGCGGGGTACACGACGCCCGCCGAGCTCGTCGGGGGCGACTATTTCGACTTCATCCCGGTCTCGGACCGGATCCTCGGCCTCGCGATCGCGGACGCGTCGGGGCACGGGCTGCCGGCCGCGCTGCAGGTCCGGGACGTGTACACGGGGCTGCGAATGGCGGTCGAGCGCGACTTCAAGATCGTGCGGACCGTCGAGCGGCTGAACCGCATCATCCACGAGTCGCGGCTGACGACGCGGTTCGTCTCGCTCTTCTACGGCGAGATCGAAGACAACGACAGCGTCATGTACGTCAACGCGGGCCATCCGCACCCGCTTCACTTCCACGGCGGCAGCGTGACGCCGCTGATCCAGACCGGCCTCGTCCTGGGACCCACGCCCAACGCCACCTACACGCGCGGTTACCGGCGGCTGGCGCCGGGCGATGCGCTCCTGCTCTACACCGACGGCATGGTCGAGGCGCACGGGCCGGACGGCGAGGAGTTCGGGGTCGGACGGCTCACCAAGGCGTTTCTGGCGATCCGCGACCGCCCGAGCGACGAGATCGCCCGCGAGCTGATCCAGAAGGTCGGGGAGTGGTCAGGCGGCGGCGACCCGGAGGACGACCGGACGGTCGTCGTCGTCAAGCGCCACTTCGGCGCGGCGCCGGCGCCCGCGCCCGACGAACGGCGCACGACGGGGACCTTCCCGGCGCCGAAGTCCTCCTGACGTCCGGGCTCAGGCCTGGTGGCGGATCCGGAAGAATTCGGCGGTCTTCTTCAGGCCGTCCTCGAGCTTCGTCCAGGGCGGCAGGTCGAAGTCGCGGCGCACGAGCGACCCGTCGAGGACGCTGCGCTTCTGCTCGCCGGCCGGCGCCGGGACGTGGGGCGGCTTCGCCGCATAGCCGTACTCTTTCGCGAGGAGCGCGAAGAGGCGGTTGACCGAGGTCTCGACACCCGTGCCGAGGTTCCAGACCCCGCTCTTCTCGCTCCGGGCCGCTCGCGTCGCGGCCTCGACGAGGTCGCCGACGTAGACGTAGTCGCGCGTCTGCTCGCCGTCGCCGTTGATCTTCAGCGGCCGGGCGCCGAGCATCGCCTCGGAGAAGATGGCGACGACGCCGGCCTCGCCGGTGCCGTCCTGCCACGGCCCGTAGACGTTCGCGTAGCGGAAGACCTGGGTGCGCAGGCCGTGGACGACGCGGTAGTAGTGCATGTACTTTTCGATCGAGAGCTTCGCGCAGCCGTAGGGGGAGACCGGGTTCGTCGGATGGCTCTCCGGGGCGGGGCGGCCGCCTTCGGGTTCCCCGTAGATCGCGCCGCCGGTCGAGGAGAAGAGGACCTGCGGCGTGCCGGCGCGGCGCATCGCCTCGAAGAGCCTCAGGCTGCCGATGATGTTGGCGCGCGCGTCGCCGATGGGGTCGGACACCGAGTGCCGCAGGTCGATCTGAGCCGCGTGATGCGAGACGAACTCGATCCGTTCTTCCCGAAGGAGCGGCTCGAGGTCGGCCTCCGCGATGTCGGCCTGCAGGAAGCGCGCGGCCTCGGGCAACCGCTCCCGCCGCCCCGAGGAGAGGTCATCCACGATCACGACGCGGTGGCCGTCGGCCAGGTGCCGCTTCGCCATGTGCGAGCCGATGAAACCCGCGCCGCCGGTGACGAGGATGTTCATGGGATCCTTTCGTCGTCTCGAGTCGCCGCATGATAGCGAACAATCGGCCGGACCCCCGACTCGCGCTCGACCGCGAGGCCCTGAGACTCTCGGAGCTGCCCCGACGCTTCTACCGGCGCGACACCGAAGAGGTCGCGCGGCGTCTCGTCGGGGCGTGGATCGCGCGCCGCTGGCGGGGACGGTGGTACGGCGGCCGCGTCGTCGAGACGGAGGCCTACCTCGGACCGGCCGACCGCGCGGCGCACTCCTGGGGAGGCCGGCGGACGGCCCGGGTCGAGCCGATGTACGCGGAAGGCGGGCACCTGTACGTGTTCCTCGTGTACGGCATGCACTGCTGCGCCAACGTCGTCACCGGCGGCGAGGGCGTTCCGGAAGCGGTGCTCCTGCGCGCGGCGGAGGGCCCCGGCGGCGCGCCCGAGCGGCTGTTGTCGGGACCGGGGAAGCTCTGCGCCGGGCTCGGGATCACGACGGGAGACAGCGGCCGGGATCTCGTCGGGGACGGGCCGATCCGCATCCTCGCCCGGCGCGGCCGGGCGCCGGCGCTCGGCGTCTCCCCGCGCATCGGCATCGACTACGCCGGCGAGGCGAGGGACTGGCCGCTGCGGTTCTACGACCGGAATTCGGCCGCCGTGTCGCGACGCTGAAGCGCGCGGCTCAGTGGGGAAGCAGCGGCAGCTGCCCCGGGCCCGGCTCGGACGTCGCGACGACGGCGTTCTTGCCGCCGTGCTTGGCCCGGTAGAGCGCCGCGTCGGCCTTCTCGACGAGGTCGCGCTTCTCGGGCGCGTCGTCGGGGTACGTCGCCAGGCCGATCGACACGGTGGCGCGCAGGACCTGCCGCGACTCGGGCATCCGGAAGAGCCGCTCGTCGATGCGGCGGCGGACGCGTTCGGCGACGACGACGGCCTCGGCCGCCGGGGTTTCCGGCAGGACCAGCGCGAATTCGTCGCCGCCGTAGCGGGCCAGCAGGTCCATGTCGCCGCGGACCTCGTTGCGAATCTCCCCGACGATGCCCTGCAGCACCGCGTCGCCGACGGGGTGGCCGAACTTGTCGTTGATCGCCTTGAAGTCGTCGATGTCGAGCATGAGCACGGTCAACGGGCGGCCCAGCCGCTCGGCCCGGCCGAGCTCGCGCTGGAGAACGTCCTGGAAGTGGCGGTGGTTGTAGGCGCCCGTCAGGGAGTCGCGGATCGACTGCTCCCGCGCCTCGTTGTACGAGCGGGCGTTCTCGATGGCGGCGACCGCCTGGTTGGCGAAGATCTCGAGCGACCGGATCGTCTCGGCCGACGGGGATCGGCCGTTGCGCGGCTCGTCGACCCGGAGGCAGCCGAGAAGGCGATCTTCCGAATAGAGGGGGATCCAGAGGAGCTCGTTGGGGCCCCACGCCTCTTCTCCCGCCGCGAGGACGCGTCCCGCCGCCCCCGGCTTGAGGGCGCCTGTTCCCGCGGCCCCCCGCTCGCGGACATGGTACGACTTGGACACGCGGTTGCGTTCGTTCCAGTGCCGCGTGATCTCTTCGGCCGGCACAGGCTCCCGCTGGAGCGCTTCCCACTCCTCGTCCATCCCGAAGTGCGCCCGGGCGGCGAACACGCTCTTTTCGCGGTCGTAGAGGGAAAGGACGACCCGCTGGAACCCGAGGCTCCGGGCGACCGCCGCGGCGATCGACGGAAACAGGTCGTCGAGCGTCCGGTTGCGCTTCAGGTCGTTGGAAATGTCGAGGATGCGGTCGAGCGTCTCGGCGCGCTCGCGGTTGCGCTCCGAGAGATCCTGCATCTGGAAGCGCAGCGCGCGGTCCTGCAGCACCAGCGCGAGGTGGTCCGCGATCGTCCGGAGCGACGCGAGCGTCTCGGCGGCCTGGAGGGCCGGCGACACGCTCTCGACGACGAGGAGGCCCGAGTGGATCTCGTCGGTCGCGAGCGCGAGGCGCGCCTGGTACGCGGAGGCGCTGGCGAGCCGTAGCTCCAGGGCGTCGCCGCTCGACACCTCGCAAAGGTCGGTCGCCCGGTCGACGCGCCGCTCGTCGATCCGGTGGCGGCGGGCCCATGCCATCACGTCGCCGCGCCCGAGCCGGGCGCCTTCGGAGAGGTGCACGACGTAATCCTCGTCCGGGCCGCCGCTCCACTCGACGATCGCCATCGCCTCGACCGGGAGCAGGCGGGCGACCGCGGCGAAGACGCGCTCGTAGCGGTCGACCCGGGCGCTCCCGCCGAAGGTCAGCGAGATGTCGCGCATCACGTCGAGCTCGCGGTTCTGGCGAGAGACCTCCTCGATGCGCCGCTCCATCGAGGAGAGGTTCCTCATGACGACGGAGGCCAGCACGACGGGGAAGAAGGCCAGGAGCGCGCCGGCCGGGCCGTACGCGGGGTAGACCAGGATCTCGAGGATCACGATGGGCGCGAGCACCGCCAGCGCGACGAACTGGAAGAGGGCGATCTCCGGGAGCTTGCGGCGCGGCGCGAGGCCGGAGAGGTCGAGGTAGCCGAACACCAGCGTGGTGTTCAGGAGGAAGAAGACGAGGAGGACGGCCACGGCCAGGGCGCCGACGGCGATCGCGCCGCCTCCCGCGACGTGCAGGGCGTCGGCGAAGAGAGCGGCCGCGGCGTAGGCGATCGAGAGCTGGGCGAGGTCGAAGGCGCTCGACAGGGTCCAGCGGCGCCCTTTGCCCAGGATCTTGGCGATCGCGTCGGCCGCCACGCAGACGAGCATCGCCGCGCCGGGGGACCGTAGCAGCAGGATCGCCGGGACGAGCGCCGCCGCTTCGAACCCGACGTAGTTGTGGCCGTAACGGACCCGGAGTCGGAACGCGAGAACCGCCAGCGCGGTGAAAAAGAGGATCTGGGGGAGGCGGTCCCATGGAATTCCGGGCGAAAGCCCGAGCAGGAGCGCGGCGCCCGCCAGGCACACCGAGACCTGGTACGCGTGAAAACGCCGAGGCCCGCCCCCCGAGGCGCGCATACGGTCTCTAGTCCTCCGGAGCCGTCATTCTACACGGGGGCAGGCGGGCTCAGCGGGACTTGAAGCGAATCACGCCGTCCTTCAGGAACTTGTGAAAGATCATGAGGACCTCGAGCTCCTTCATCGGAGAGATCTTCATGATCGACTTCACGTCCCATTGCCCGTTGATCCGGGACAGGACGAAGCCCTCGTGCGGGGAAAACGGGCGCTGGGTCAGGTTCTGGAGCGACACGGCGAGCTCCGGGACCTTCTCGCCGGAGACGCCGTCGCGCTCGAGCGCGGTCTTGATCTCTCGCTCGGCCTCCCGGAGCGACTCGGCGGCGCGCCCGTCGGACGGGTCGAGCTCGTGGGCGACCTTGAACATCCGGTAGGCCGCCTGCGGGTCGTCCTTGATCTGGGAACGGCCGCGCTGGAGGAAGTGGTCGACCTCCGAGACGCCCGGCCCGAGCGCGGGCGCCGCCGCCGCGCGCGGGCGGCCCTCGGTCAACCGCATGGTGCCGGTGCGCAGGCCTTCGGCGATGAGCCGGGAGACCGTGAACTCGGCGTTGTGCGTGTGCAGGGCGATCTCTTCGATCGTCCGCTGGCCGTCGACGTACGGGACGATGAGCTTCTCGCGATCCGAGATCGCCTCCATGTCGAGGGGTCTCAGGATCTCGGGGACGACCGACGAGTCGGGGACGCGCTGGCGGATGACCTGCCACTCGTCGTAGCGGCGCATGCCCTCCATGATGATTCCCGTCACGTCGAGCGACAGCGGCACCATCTTCTGGTCGGGGAGCTGGCCTTCGACGAATTCGAAGTCGCCCTCGGTCCACAGGAAGATGTCGTAGATCGACTCCTCGGCCTTTTTCTTCATCAGGCGCAGCAGATCCGACTCCGCGATGGCGTTGATCATCACGAGAATCTTGCCGAGAAGGATCTGCGACTCCTCCTGGACCTCCATGGCCATCTTGAGCTCTTCCTCGGTGATGAAGCCGTGGGAGACGAGGAAGTGCCCGAGGTACTCGCGCTGGTCGGAGGAGGAGGTGGAGGCGATGCGCCCGTCCTGAAAATACACGCGCTTTTCGACTCCGTGGCCGTCGATCAGGAGGGTTCCCGTCTTCGAGCCGAGCGAGAGCCATTGCAGCAGCTCCCCGAGCTGCATCGTCCTGAGATTTCCGGTGATGCCCAACGAGCCGCTATTTTAGCGCAAGCGTCTGAAGCGGCGAGATTTGCCCGTGTTTACGCCGGAACGCGCGGTCACTCCGCCGGCGGGTTGTACGAAGCGACGCCCGTCACGGCCTCGCCGATGACGAGCGTGTGGATGTCGTGCGTGCCCTCGTACGTGTAGACGCTCTCGATGTTGGCGAGGTGGCGGAAGACCGGGTACTCGTTGACCACGCCGTTGGCGCCGAGCGTCTCGCGGGCCAGCTTGGCGCACTCGCGCGCGACCCAGACGTTGTTGCGCTTGGCCATGGAGACGTGCTGCGGCTTCATGGTCTTGTCGTCCTTCATCTTGCCGAGCTTCCAGGCGAGCAGCTGTCCCTTGGTGATCTCGGTGATCATCCAGGCGAGTCTCTCCTGCACGAGCTGGTGCGCGGCGATCGGCCGGTCCTTCCACTGCTTGCGGGTCTTCGAGTAGTCGAGGGCCGCCTGGTAGGTCGCCATCGCGCTGCCGATCGCGCCCCACGCGATCCCGTACCTCGCCTGCGTCAGGCAGGAAAGCGGGCCCTTCAGCCCCTCGACGCCGGGCAGGATGTTCTCGGCGGGGATGCGGCAGTCCTCGAAGGCGAGCTGGGAGGTCACGGACGCGCGCAGCGACATCTTGCCCTTGTGCTCGAAGGTGGAGAAACCCTTCGTGCCCTTCTCGACCAGGAAGCCGCGCACGACGCCGTCGAGCTTGGCCCACACGACGGCGACGTCGGCGACCGAGCCGTTGGTGATCCAGGCCTTCGCGCCGTTCAGGACGTAGGACGCGCCGTCCTTCTTCGCGACCGTGCGCATGCCGCCCGGGTTCGAGCCGAAGTCGGGCTCGGTCAGCCCGAAGCAACCGATGGCTTCGGCCTTGCCGAGTTTCGGGATCCACCTGTCCTTCTGCTCCTTCGAGCCGAAGGCGTAGATCGGGTACATGACGAGGCCGGACTGGACGGAGACGAACGAGCGCAGGCCCGAATCGCCCCGCTCGAGCTCCTGCATGATCAGGCCGTAGGCGATGTTGTCGAGGCCCGGCAGGCCGTACTCGGCGATCGTCGAGCCGAAGACCTGCATCTCCGCGAGCCCGGGCACGAGCTCGCGCGGGAACCGCCCTTCCCACGCGGCCTCCTCGATGATCGGCAGGACTTTCTCGTCCACGAAGTCGCCGACCGTGTCCCGCACGAGCCGCTGCTCTTCGGTCAGCAGGCTGTCGAAATCGAGGTAGTCCGCTCTGGTCGCCAAGGTCCCCTCCCGCAAAAGGCGGCATGCTATCCCGGACGAGGGCCGCGCGCCAAACGCGGGGGGCGGCCGCCGGGTTACACTTTTCGGGAGCATGAGCAACTTCACGGGAGGGTCGGCCTACGCGATGGTGCGGGACATCGCCGAGGGCTACATCATCACGTCCGAACTGACCTTCAAGAAGTTCCAGGCCGGCGATTTCCAGACCTTCGGGTTCGAGCTCGACAAGCTCCTCCGCGAGATCCGGGGCAACGTGCCGCCGACGGGAGACGTCGAGGCGACGCAGAAGCGGCAGCGCCGCATGCAGCGCCTGCAGCAGGCGCTGACGATCGCCAACAACGTGCGCGCGCGGCTGCGTTGAGCTCGCGCGGGGAATCCCCGCGGCCCGGGCGCGAGACCGCGCTGGCGGCCTTGTTCTTCCTCGGCGTCACCGTTCTGATGACGTGGCCCCAGGCGGTCCACCTGTCCGACGCGATCTCGGACGTCGGCGACGCGAAGCTGAACACCCGGATCCTGCAGTGGGACTACCACCAGACCCTGCACGATCCGGGGAGGCTCTACGCGCTCAACTTCTTCTACCCGGCGCAGGACGTTCTCGCCTTCTCGGAAAACCTGTGGGGCGTCTCGCTCTTCGGCTTCCCGCTGCTCTCGGCCGGCGCCTCGCCCCTGGCGAATTACAACGTGCTGCTCCTGCTCGGAATGTTTCTCTCGAGTCTCGCGGCGTGGGCGCTGGCCCGCCACGTCACCGGCGATCCGGCCGGCGCGCTCGTCGCCGGCGTCGTCTTCGCCTTCCTGCCGTGGCGATTCAGCCAGCTCCCGCATCTGCAGTTCCAGTGGGCGCCGTTTCTCGCCCTGACGCTCCTGTTCCTGCTGCGCTACCTGGAGGAGGGGCGACGCCGCGACGCCGTGCTCCTCGCCGTCGCCTTCGGCTGGAACGCGCTCTCGAACGTCCACTACGCGCTCTTCGGCGGGGTACTCGTGGCGGTCGTCCTCGGCGTCAGCGGGCTGCAACGCGTCGGCGACGCGCGGCGCTGGCGAGGAGCGGCGCTGGCCACGGCGGCGGGCGCCCTCGTCTTCGTTCCCTTCGCGCTGCCGTACCGCCGCGTCGAGGAGCACTACGGCATGAAGCGCTACTTCGGCGAGGTGCTCACGTTCTCGGGGCGTTGGACGGACTTTCTTTCGGCCGGAGGCACGAACCGGTTGTACGGCGGCCTGACGGCCGCGTGGCGCCACGCCGAGGGCGACCTCTTTCCCGGCCTCGCGGCGCTGTTTCTCGCCGGAGTCGCCGTGGCGACCGTCCGGCGTCCAACCGCCGGCGGCGCGGCGGCGCCCGCGACGCCGGGCCGCCGCAGGCTCGTCCGGGCTCTCGACGCCGCCACGCTCGGGACGGCGGCCCTCTGGCTCGGCACCCTCGCGCGGCCGGGCCTGCGCCTGGGCTCGCTGGGGCTCGGCGACCCCGGGCGCGTTCAGGTCTGGGCGACGCTGCTGTTGCTCGCGCGGCTCCTGGTCGCGCTGCCCGGGCACGGGCGGTACGCGAGCCTCGGCGACTGGCTCCGTCGCGGCGCGTGGCCGCCCCGTCTGACGCTGCTCGTGGCCGTCGCAGGGACGGGTCTCGTCCTCGCGCTCGGCGGCCACAGCCCCTACTACCGCTTCCTGTTCCAGTCCTTCGGGCAGATCTTCCGGGCGATCCGCGCGCCGGTCCGCGGCATCGTCCTGTTTCACCTCGCGCTGGCCGTGCTCGCCGCGTGGGGGCTGTCGCTGCTCCGGCGCCGCTTCCCGAGCGGGGGACGGACGGCGCTCGTGGCGGCGGCGCTCGCGCTCGTCCTTTTCGAGTACCGCGCGTTCCCGCTCGCTCTGACGCCGACGCCGTCCGCGGCGCCGCCCGTCTACGCGTGGCTCGCGGCGGTCGAGGTGCCGGCCGCGGTGGTCGAGTGGCCGTTGGGCCTTCACTACGACTTCGACTACGTGTTCCGCCAGGCCCAGCACGGCCGCCCGATCCTGAACGGCTACTCGGGATTCTTTCCGAAGACCTATACGGACCTCGAAGGCGCGCTGAGGCAACGCCCGATCCCGGACACGGTCTGGGCGCAGATGGGAAACCTCGGCGCCGGAGTCCTCGTGTACCACGCCCACGAGGGGCGCGGCATCCGGCCGCTCGCGTACGCCGACGCGCTCGACAGGGCTCTCGCGTCGGGCGGCCTCGCGCTCATCCGGAGCTTCCCGCACGGCGAGGGCGTGGACTTCGTCTTCGTCGGCGCGGCGGCGCCGTGGAAGGACCGGCTGCTCGCCGGGGTGGATTCGGCCGCCGCCCGCGCGCTGTACGCCGCGACGGTCGCCGATCGGCGCGCGCGGGAGGCGCTGCTTTCGCCGCCCTTCGGCAGCCTCGATTCGCCCGCGGAGGGCGCGACGGTGGCGCCGGGGGACTGGGGTTTCGGCTGGGCGCTCGACGACTCCGGCGTCGCCGAGGTGCTCGTCGCGGCCGACGGGGGGACGCCGGCGCCCGCGATCCATCCTGCGCGCCGGGCCGGTCTCGGCGCTCTGTATCCGGAGTATCCGGACGCCGAGAACGGGGGGTTCGTGTTCCACGTTCCGGACCTTGCGCCCGGACCTCATCGGCTCACGGTGACGTTCGTGGCCAGGGACGGCGGCCGGACGTCGGTCACGCGAAGCATTCGGGTCCGAGGCGCCGAGAGCGCGCCGTGAGACTCCTCGAGGCGTCGGAGCGTCCCGACCGACGCGTGCCCGCGTCCTGGCCATGGGCGCTCGCCGCCGCGGCCGCCGCGCGACTCCTCCTCCAGGTTCTCGCGATGCCGCCGTACGCGGGGCTCGACGAGGGGTTCCACGTCGCGCGCGTCTCGTTCGTGGCCGTTCGAGGCCATCAGCCCGCGGCAACGGAGCTTTCGGTCGCGCGCTACCTGGCCAACTCGTTCAGCGGCGCGCCCGGCGCTCCGGCCGGCTTCGGCACGATGTGGGAGCGGTGGGGAGAAGTGCTCGCGGGCCGGCCCGGCGGATGGCCGGATGTCGCGCTCGACGCGGCAATCCGCGGGGATCTCGTCGCGCCGAACTACCAGGCGCAGCAGGCGTCGCTGTACTACGCGCTGGCGGCACCGCTCGACCGGGCCGTGGGCACCACGCAGCGGCGGGAACTCCTCGCGCTCCGGCTCCTCGCGGTGCCCCTCGGCGCCGTGACGGTGGTCGCCACGGCGCTCTTTGCGGCCGGGCTCTGGGGGCCGGCGGGGTTCCTCGCGGGCCTCTTTCTCCTGGCGACGCCGACGTGGATCACGCTCGTCGGCCGGGCGGGCAACGACGCGCTCGCGTGCGCGGCGCTCGCCGTCGCGATCCTCCTTTCGTCCCGGCCCGACGGCCGGCGGGGAAGGCGCGTCGGCGAAGCGGGCGCGTGGGCGGTTGCCGTCGCGGCGAAGCTCTACACCTGGCCCGCGGCGCTCCTCCTGCCGCTGCTCTGGCCGCGCGGCGCGTCGCGCGGGCGGCGGTTGCTCGTCGGCGCGGCCGCGGCCCTGGCGGCGACGTCGACCGCGTTCGACCTCGCCGCGCGAACCGGCACGCCGAGCGGCAAGTACGAGCTGTGGAGAACCGGCGGCGTCCCCGTGTCTCTCGACACCGTCGTCCGCCTGGGGACGCTGCCGTGGTTCCGGTACGCCAAGGCGTTCGTCGGCTCCGCGATCTGGACGAGCGGCCAGCACTTCGACTTCTTCCGGCTGCCCGGGCTCCTGTTGTTCGTGGCGCCGTGGCTTCTGCTCGCGGCGGCCGGGCTCGCCGCGATCCGATCGATGCCCCGCCGGCGCGTGGCCCTGCTCGCGGCGGCGACCGCGGCGTTCGCGGTGGCGGAGTTCGCTCAGGCCTGGGGAGCGCTGAGGCAGCTGGCCCTCCGGCCGTCCGGAGGAAGCTCGGGGCTCGCCGGCTGGTACCTCCATGCCCTCGATCCGCTCTGGTTCGGGGTCGGGGTGGGATTTTCCGTGGCCGCCGCCGCGCGGCGCGGCTGGCGGTGGCTGCCGGCGCTCGCGCTCGCCGGCGCCTTCGCGGCCGACGTTTTCGTCACGGAAGGAGCGCTCCTGACGGACTATGCGGGCCTCTCGTCGCCGGCGGCGCCGGGGCCGCTCTTCCGCTGGGGCGGCGGCAGTCCCTGGGAGGCGCTCGTCCGCCTCGGACGCTACGGGCTGTGGCTGCCTTCGCCGTGGCTCGCGGTGGGGCTGCGTCTCGTCGAGGCCGCGGTCTTCACGGCCCTGGCCGCCGCCGCACTCCGCCCCGAGGACCCCGCGGCGAGAATCCCCGTATAATCCCGCCCCTTTATGGACGCGACCTCCATCGGGAAGATCGGCTCGAAGGCCGGCGCGGCGGCGACGGTCCGGGGCTGGCTCTACAACAAGCGATCCTCGGGAAAGATCCAGTTCCTCATCGTCCGCGACGGCACGGGCTACCTGCAGTGCGTGGTGCCGCGCGCCGAGGTCGCGCCCGAGGTCTGGGCGGAGGCCGAGAAGACGACGCAGGAGTGCTCGCTCGCCGTCACCGGCGTGGTCCGCGAGGACAAGCGCGCGCCGGGCGGCTACGAGATGACCGCCAGCGCGGTCGAAATCCTCGGGACGTCTCCGGACTATCCGATCTCGCCCAAGGAGCACGGCGTCGACTTCCTGATGAACCTGCGCCACCTCTGGATGCGCTCCTCCCAGCAGCATGCGGTTCTCCGGGTTCGGTCCGAGATGGAGCAGGCGATCGCCGACTTCTTCCACGAGCGCGAGTTCGTGCGCATCGACTCGCCGATCCTGACGGGCTCGTCGGTCGAGGGGACCTCGACTCTTTTCGAGACCGACTACTTCGGCGACAAGGCGTATCTCTCCCAATCGGGTCAGCTCTACCTCGAGCCCGCGGCCGCCGCGTTCGGCCGGGTCTACTGCTTCGGCCCGACCTTCCGCGCGGAGAAGTCGAAGACGCGGCGCCACCTGACCGAGTTCTGGATGGTGGAGCCCGAGGTGGCGTTTCTGGAGTTCGAGGGGCTCTGCGAGCTCGCCGAGGACTTCGTCGTCGCGCTCGTCGAGCGGGCGATCGCCCGGTGCGGCGAAGACCTCAAGCGCCTGGAGAGGGACGTCGCGAAGCTCGAGAAGGTCACGAAGCCCTTCCCGCGGATCACCTACCGCGACGGGATCCACGCGCTCCAGAAGAAGGGATTCCCGGTCAACTTCGGCGACGATCTCGGGGCCGACGAGGAAACCGCGCTCTGCGCCGACTCCGAGCGGCCGCTGATCGTGTCGCGCTTTCCGACGGCCATCAAGTCGTTCTACATGCAGCCCGACCCGAAGGATCCCGAGGTCGTGCTCGGCCTGGACATGCTCGCGCCGGAGGGCTACGGCGAGATCATCGGCGGCTCGCAGCGCATTCACGACCTCGCTCTCCTCGAGCGGCGCCTCGAGGAGCACAAGCTGCCGCGCGAGGCCTACGAGTGGTACCTCGACGTCCGGCGCTACGGGACCTTCCCGCATTCGGGCTTCGGCATGGGGCTCGAGCGGCTCGTGGCGTGGGTCTGCGGGATCCACCACCTGCGCGAGGCGATCCCGTATCCGCGCACGCTCAAGCGGATCTATCCTTAACGCTCGACCGGCGCTGCATGACGACGAAGAACCTGCCGACCGTCGGGGTCGTCTCGCTCGGCTGTCCGAAGAACCTCGTGGACACGGAGGTGATGCTCGGGCACCTGAAGCGCGCGGGACACGACGTCGTCCCCGACGGCGAGGCCCGCGTGGTCCTCGTCAACACCTGCGGCTTCATCGACCGGGCGAAAGAAGAGTCGGTCGAGGCGATCCTCGAGCAGGTCGAGCGCAAGAAGCGCGGCGAGATCGAGCGCGTCATCGTCGCCGGCTGCATGGTCCAGAAATACGGCCGCGAGCTCGCCCGCGAGATCCCGGAAGTCGATTCCTTCGTCGGGCTCGACGAGCTCGAGAACGCCCCGGCGGCCGCGGCCGGCCTGCCCACGCTGCCGCGTTTCACGGAGAAGCCCCTGGCGACCCGCCTCTACGACGAGCTCTCGCCGCGCGTGTTGTCGCGTCACCGAGGCTACGCGTACCTGAAGGTGGGGGAGGGCTGCGACAACCCGTGCACGTTCTGCACGATCCCGCAGATGCGCGGCAGGCAGCGGAGCCGCACCGTCGCGTCGCTCGTCGCCGAAGCGAAGAGCCTCGCCGCCCAGGGCGTCGCCGAGCTCGTCCTCATCTCGCAGGACACCACGCGCTACGGCGAGGACCTCGGGATGGGGCGCGGCGGCCTGGCCCGCCTGGTCGGGGCGCTCCTGGCCGAGACGCCGTTTCCCTGGATCCGCTTCCTCTACGCCTATCCGAAGACGCTCGACGAGTCGGTTCTCGCGCTGATGGCGCGGGAGCCGCGGTTCGTGCCCTACGTGGACATCCCCCTGCAGCACGTGGCCCGGCCGATCCTGTCGGCGATGCGGCGCGGCGGCGACGCCGCGGCGTACCTCGCCATGATCCGGCGGATGCGCGCGCTCGTCCCCGATGTCGCCGTCCGCACGACGTTCATCGTCGGCTTCCCCGGCGAGGGAGAGGAGGAGTTCGGCGCCCTCGCCGAGTTCGTCCGCGAGGCCGAGCTCGACAACGTCGGGGCCTTCACGTATTCCCCGGAACCGGGGTCGGGGTCCGAGGGGCTCGGCGACCCGGTTCCGGCCGCCGAGAAGGAGCGGCGCCGCGACTTCCTGCTCTCGCTCCAGCAGCCGATCTCGCGCCGCCGCCTGAAGGCGCTGCGCGGGCGGACGCTCGAGGCCATCGTCGAGGGCCCGTCGGAGGAATCGGAATACCTCTTCGAGGGGCGGCTGCGCTCGCAGGCTCCCGAGATCGACGGCCGCCTGCTCTTCACGGACACGGCCGAGCGGACGCTCGCGCCGGGCGAGATCGTCCGGGTCCGGATCGGCGACACCTTCGACTACGACGTGGCCGGCGCGGTGGTCGGCTGAGCGCGGACGGCCAATCGCCGGCCCCTCACACCATGCAAGTCGTCCGGGATCCGCTTCGTTCGACCGACCTGCCGCGGGGAGGCGTCGGCACCATCGGGAACTTCGACGGCGTTCACCTCGGGCACCGCAAGATCCTCGAGACCGTCGTGGCGCGCGCTCGCGCGGTCCAACGGCCGTCCTTCGCGATCACGTTCGAGCCGCACCCGATGGTCGTCCTCCGCCCCGACCAGGCCCCGCGGCGCATCCAGACGCTGCGCCAGAAAGAGGAGGCGATCGAGGCCCTGGGGATCGACGCGCTCCTGGTCGTCCCGTTCACGCGCGACTTTTCGCTGACGGAACCGGAAGACTTCGTTCGGACGCTGCTGCGCGACCGCCTCGGGGCCTCGGAGATCCTCGTCGGCGCGCACTTCGCGTTCGGCCGCGGCAAGCGCGGCGACCTCGCCCTGCTCGAGCGCTTCGGGGCCGAGTGCGGCTTCTCGGCCTCGGCGGTCGACGAGGTTCAGTTCGGCGGCTCCCCGGTCTCGTCGACGCGCATCCGCCGCGCGCTCGAGCGCGGCTCCATCGTCGAGGCCAACGGCATGCTCGGGCGCGACTACGAGCTCGACGGCCTCGTCGCCCGCGGCGACCGCCTCGGCCACCAGATCGGGGTGCCGACGATCAACCTCGAGCCCGAGAACGAGCTGCCGCCGGCCGACGGCGTCTACGTCACCGAGATCGAGATCCGGTCGTTCGGCCGCCGCTTCCCGAGCGTCTCGAACATCGGCCGCCGTCCGACCCTCTACGAAGACTACGCGACGACGATCGAGACGTTCGTCCTCGACTTCTCCGCCGACGTCTACGGCGAGAAGGTGCGCCTCTTCTTTCTCGACCGCCTCCGCGAGGAGCGCAAGTTCCCGTCGATGATGGATCTGAAGGCCCAGATCCAGCGCGACATCGCCGCCGCCCGGGCCTACTTCGAGCGGCGCTCGGGCTCGGACGGCACCGCTACGTCGGCCTTTTCACCAGAAGCCTGATTCCGGACAGGGCGAGCAGCACCGCGCCGAAGGTCGCGACGATCGTGGCTCCGGTCGGCAGGTCGAGGACGAAGGAGAGCCCGACGCCGCCGGCCGAGACGATCGCTCCCATCGTCCAGCCGATCGCCAGGCGCGTGCCGAGCTTTTCGGAGAACAGCATCGCCGTGACCGACGGCACGATCAGGAAGCAGAAGACGAGAAGCACGCCCGCGATCGCGACCGACGACGTCACGACGAACCCGAAGGACATGTAAAAGAGGAAGTCCCAGAAGCGGACGTTGACGCCCTGCCGCTCGGCCTCCTTCTCGTTCATCGACATCTGGAGGAAGCGCTTCCGGAAGATGAAGTGAAAGAGCCCGACGAGGGCGTAGAGCACGGCGGTCTTGCCGAGCTCGCGCCAGGAGACGGAGAGGATGTTGCCGACCAGCATCTCCTTCAGGTGCTCGGTCTCCTGCGTCGCCTTCGACATCACGAGGATCGCGACGGCGGCCGAGACGGCGTAGACGATGCCGATGATGGCTTCCTGCGGGATGCGCGTCTTGCGGTGGACGCGCGTCATCGCGAAGATCGCGGCGCCGAGAAACGTGAAACCGAGCGAGAAGACGTACGCCATGGTCGAGTGGAGGTCGAAGCCCGCGAGGTACGCCACGGTCGCCCCCAGCGCGGCGATCTGGGCGAGCGAGAGGTCGACGAAGATGACGCCCCGCTCGACCACGTGGACGCCCAGATAGGCGTGAATCCCGGTGAGGATGAGGCTCGCCACGAAGGCCGGGAGGAGAATCTGGAAGGCCGTCACGGTCACTTGCCTTTCTTCGCCGCGAGGGCGCCGGTGAGGAGCTTGACGTCGTAGTCGAAGAGGCCGAAGTAGTCCTTGATCTCGGGCACGCCGCCGACCGACGGGATGAAGATCAGGAGCGTCGCGCCGGTCTTCTCGGCGATCTGCTCGGGGGTCTTCCGGTCGAAGTACGGCTCCATGAGGATGACCGGGATCTTCTTCGTCTTCATCAGATCGATGATCTCGACCGTGTGCGAGGGCGACGGCGGGATGCCGGGCTTGGGCTCGACGTATCCCGCGGCCACCAGCTTGAAGTGCTTGAGGAAGTTCGGCCAGGAGTTGTGGTACGTGACGAGCTCGGTCCCCGCGTAAGGCGCGAGAGCGGCGTCCCAGCGCTTCTCGTCCTCCGTCAGCTTCGCCTCGAAGGCCGCGAGGTTGGCCTTGTACTCGGCGGCGCCCGCGGGGTCGAGCTCGGTCAACTTGGCCGCGATCGCGCGGGCGATGATCCGGCCGTTCTCCGGATCGAGCCAGAAGTGCGGGTTGCCGAAGGGGTGCACGTCGCCCATCGCCCGCGTCACGGTGCCGGTGGGCCGCTCGAGGATGTCGCAGCCGGTCGACGCGTCGAGGTACCCGGAGGCGCCCGGCCGGATCTTGTCGTTGCGGCTCTGGTCGATGAGCGGCGGCAGGTAGCCGATCTCGAGCTCGAGGCCGGCGACGATGAGGAGATCGGCCTTCGAGAGCTTCAGCACGAAGGACGGCTTCGGGTCCACGAAGTGGGGATCCTGGTAGCCCTTGGCGAGGGCGAAGGTCTCGACGCGCTTGCCGCCCACGGCGTCGGCGATCGACGCGAAGTCCTGCACGCTCGACACCACCTTGAGCGTGGCGAGCGCGGGACGGGCGAGCAGCAGCGTCCCGAGAATCAGCAGCAGTTTTCTCATGGCCTTTCCTCTCTTGCTCAGAACGGGTGAGCGCCGTGGGCGCCGATGGCGAACTGGATCTGGAGAAACCCTTCGTTGGCTTTGATGCCCGGCGCGTAGACGCGCTGTCGGAACTCGCCGCGGATGACCGAGAACTCGCTCGGCATGAACGTGATCGTCGCGGCGTAGCCCTTGTCGCGCATCGCGGCGTCGTTGGCGCGGTCCGAGAACTCGTAACGGGCGCCCGTGAACCACTGACGGGCGAGCTGCCAGTCCGCGCCGGCAAAGAACCCCTGCGCCTTCTGGAGGCCGTTCTGCTGCTCGCGATTGCTCCAGAAATACTCGCCGCGGATGATCAGCGACCGGTACGGGCGGCCCTGCAGCGGCTTCCAGCGATAGACCAGCGCGGCGTTCTGCAGGTTCGTCGTGTCGGTCGGCGTCGTCCCGTTGTGCCCGTAGGCGTAGCTGAAGGAGGCCTCGACGTTGTTGTCGTCGCCGAAGTCGCGGAAGACGCGGTACTGGCCGTTGTACGTCAGGTCGCCCTTGGCGGGGGAGGCGAAGAGGTCGACGCCCGTCGAGTTGTCGAGGACCTGGCCGTAGGCCTCCGAAAAGGTATCGCCCGGAAGCTCGATCAGCTTCGAGAGGGAGATGCCCTCGGCGGCCCACGTGTCGCCCTGCTGCTGGAAGAGGATGTTCTGGTACGGGAGCGGCTCGTCCACCCAGGGCAGCACGTGCAGGTGGAGCGTGTTGACCTTGCCGAACTGAACCTTGAACTTGCCGGCTTTGGCCTGCATGTCCCACGGCAGCGTCAGGAACGTCACGTAGCCTTCCTCGACTTCGACGCCGTCGTTGGTGAAGGAGAGAAAGAGATCCGCGCGCGCGTAGGGATCGACGACGGCCTGGAACGAGATCTCGGACTCCTCGACCTGGAACGCGGGCGACGGCTGGACCGGGTTGTGCCCGACCGAGGCGAGGAAGTTGCCGATGACGGCGATGGCGGGGTTGAAGAACGTGGGGTTGACCGTCGAGCCTCCCGACGGCGTCACCGCCGGCGCCGGCGGCTCCGGAGCGGGCGTTGGGATGGGGGTCGCCGGGGGACCCGGCGTCGTCGCCGGTTCCGGGGCCGGCGTCGGGGTCGGCGCGGGCGCGTCCTGGGCGAGCGCCGCCGCGGCGACGAGCCAGGCGCCGGCGAAACAGGAAATTTGACGTTGCGTCACGAGCCCTCCAGGCCAAGTCGACCGCTCGGCGTGAGGCGCGCGATCGCGCGCGCCTCGCTCAGAACGACGCGGCGGCGGGGGGGGCCCGGCCCGACGCGAGCCGGGCCCAGAAGCGGGCGGGCGGTGCGTAGGGCGCCGCGACAGAGACCGGAACGGACTCCGTGGCGGGCGCGAGCAGCGAGGCGATCGCGACGAGGGCGGAGCCGCCGCTCAAGCAGGCGATGCAGCCGTGCGAAGGCGCCGCGAGGCTGACGCTGGAGGCGATGCCCGGTGCGGGAGCCGGGGCGAACCCGCCCGCAGGCTCGGGATGCAGGCCGAACGACGCGGCGATGGACAGCAGCGCCGCCGCGCAGAGCGCGGCCCGCGCCGGGGCCGCGGAACGCAGGCGGTCGATCATCGTCGTTTCAAGGCTCTCGGTCCGCATTCTATTCCGCGGCGGTCCCCGGACCGCTTGACGCGGTGGCCCGCGGGCCGTAACCTGCCTCCGGCTTGATCGCACGCAGGTTCTCTTCCGCGCTGCTCCTCTCGGCGACGGTCGCGTTCGCGGCGCTGCACCACCACGAGGATCTGGCCAGCTCCGGTCCGGGCTCCGTCGCCCCGGCGGAGCGCGTCCTTTCCGGACACAGCCCCCTGTCCCGGGACGCCCACTGGCACAGCGGCACGCGCGTCAAGGACGACCCGTGCCTGGCCTGCCAGGGGCACCGGCTGCCCGGCCTTGCCGCCGAATTTCACGGGGAAGCACGCCAGGCCACCGAACGCTACTTCGCCGAGAGGCTCGCGGTCGCGCGCCTTTGTGAATGCTCCCTCGGCAACGGATCTCGCGCTCCTCCCGCCCTCCTCTAACCCCGCATCGATCAACGACGGGCTTCGCCTCCTCGCCCGGGGGCGGACGGCGCCTGCGCGTCGGACCCCGTCCCGTTCGAGAGGAGAGCGGCATCATGGCGAAATCGTCATTGCGTCTATTCGCGTCGGTGGTCTCGGTTTGGCTGGTGCTCGGCCCGGCCGCGTTCCTGAGCGCCGCCGGAACTTCGGGGATCCTCCAGGGCCGCGTTCTCGGACCCGACGGCAAGCCTCTGGCCGCCGTCCTTCTCCAGCTTCGCAACGACATCAGCGGTTTCAAGGCCGACACGACGAGCGGCAGGGACGGGACGTTTCACTTCTTCAACGTCCCCTTCAACCCGTACGAGCTCCACGTGGAAGTGCAGGGGTTCAAGCCCGTTCACCAGAAAGTCGACGTCCGGACCTCGATTCCCCAGGACCTCGAGATCAAGCTCGAGATCCCGGCCGTCAGCGAGTCCGTCAGCGTCATCGGCGAGCCCACGGCGGCGCAGCTCGAGACCGACGTGACCACGTCCCACGTCGACATCGACAAGTCCTACGTGCAGAGGGCTCCCGCGGCGATCCCGATGCGCGCCATGGAGGAGATCGTGACCTCCACGCCCGGCTTCGCGATGGACGAGAACGGGCGATACCACTTCCAGGGGGCGCACAGCCAGAGCGAATACGTCATCGACGGCCAGACGATCGCCGACCAGACGGGAGTGACGTTCTCGAACTCGATCGACCCGGGGATCGCCCAGTCGATGGAGGTCATCTACGGCAACGTTCCCGCCGAATTCGGCGAAAAGATCGGCGCCGTCGTCAACATGACGACGAAGTCGGGTCTCGGCTCGCCTTTCAAGGGTGATGTCACCGGCACCTACGGCACGTTCGACACCTACCAGGGTGGATTCTCGATGGGCGGCGGCAGCGATCGGTTCGGTTTCTTCACCAGCGTCAACGCCGCGGGGTCGGACCACTTCGCCGACGCGCCGAACTTCGACTATTTCAACGACAGCGGCAACACGCAGCGCGGTTTCCTTCGGCTCGACTCGGCAGCGCCCGGCTTCTCGAACGCCTTCCGGGTCTCGGCGCTGCTCGGCCGCACGGATCGCGACGTTCCCAACACGTACACCTCGGAAGCCAACGGGCAGGCCGAGCGCGTCGAGACCTACGACCAGAACTACAACCTCGGCTGGCAGAGCGTCCTGAATTCGTCGATGGTTCTGGATGTGACCGCCTACGCGCGGCTCGCCCGGTTCACGCTCTACCCGTCCGCCGGCGACACCCCGATCACGGCGGACTCGAACCGTTCGCTCAACAACTTCGGGATCACGCCCGCGTTCACCTGGACGACGGGAATCCACGAGCTGAAGGTGGGCGGCGTGTTCAAGGCGTATCCCATGAAGGAGTTCTTCCGGTTCGGGATCACCGACCCGACGTTCAACGAGCCCGACTCGCCGGACTACAACCCCAATATCGCGCCCTACGACCTCACGCGGGGCGGGGTTCCGTTCGTGTTCCAGGACAGCAGCACCGACAAGTACTACGCCGTGTACCTGCAGGACACCATCCGGTGGAAGAACCTGACGGCCAACATCGGCGTCCGGTACGAGAACAACAACCTGCCGGTCACGAACGTGCAGTGGTCGCCGCGTCTGGGACTGGCCTACTACATCGAGCAGACGGGTTCGGTCCTCCGCGCCACCTACAGCCGGATTCTCTACACCCCGGAGTTCGAGAACATCCTGCTCTCGAGCTCCGCGCAGGCGGCCTCCATCGTGCCTCCGGTCGTCCAGGAGTCGCGTCAGCTCGGCGGGGGAGAGTTGCCCGTCAACTCCGAGCGCCAGACGGCGTGGACGGTCGGCATCCAGCAGGCCCTGGGCTCGAAGCTGCGCCTGGACTTCGACTACTGGTGGCGCGATTCGAAGTTTTCCGGAGACCAGGACCAGTTCCTGACGACGGGAATCGTCTTTCCGATCGCCTTCGCGAGCGGCCACTACCAGGGGTGGGACCTGCGGCTCGACCTCGCGCCGACTTACGGATTCCGAGGCTTCGTGTCGGCGGGCCACGTGCACGCGATCTACGACCCGCCGCCGCAGGGAGGGCTCTTCCTCGACCAGGAATCGGTCGACGCGATCACGGGAGGACCGTTCCTGATCGACCACGACCAGAAGCTCCAGATCCAGGCGAGCGTCTACTACGACGTCGCCAAGACCGGGCTCTGGTTCGGCGCGAACGTCCGGTACGACTCGGGCCTCGTGACCGACGCGAGCCCCGAGGATCTCGCCGGGGACCCCGACAACGCCTTCGCGATTCCGTACATCCAGGTCAACAGCGGCACGGACCTCGACCCCAACCGGATCAAGCCGCACACGATCACCGATTTCCAGGTCGGCTACGACCTCTCGAAGATCGGCATGCCGCTGCAGCTGCAGTTCATGGTCCTGAACGCGTTCGACACCAAGGGCGTCTACAACATCCTCTCGGTCTTCGGCGGAACCCACGTCCTTCCGCCCCGACGGTTCGTGGGCCAGGCGGTCGTCAATTTCTAGCCCGGCGGGGAGTCCTCCTTTCGGCCGGCGCCTGCCAGGCGCCGGCCGCTCTTTTTGGCCGCGGAGACCGGTCGAAGGGGGCCGCCTCGCTCCCCGTAGAATGCGCCGAGCCATGGTGAGCCGCTCCTCGGATCCCGACGCCGCTGCCCGCCCGGAAGAAGGCGCCGCCCTCCGGAAGCGGATGCACTGGCTGCTCGGGCTGACCTTCCTGCACGTCGTCGGGGAAGGGGGCCTGGCCTTGTTCGAGTCGATCCGAACCGGGAGCCTCGCCCTCCTGGCCTTCGGCCTCGAGAGCGTGATCGAGGGCGGCGCCGCGTTCCTCGCGGTCCGCCACCTGCGGCATCTCGCCGACCAGGAGGAAGACCACGCACGGCGGGATCACGTGCTCGCGCGCTGGATCGGCGTCTCGTTTCTCCTGCTCGCGTCTTACACGCTCGTCCGCGGCGTGTTCGAGCTGGCTCGCGGAGAGCGAGCTCGGCCGAGCCCGCTCGGCCTCTTCCTGACGCTCTTTGCGACGTTCGGCATGCCGCTCGTCGGCTATTTCAAGTGGAAGACGAGCCGCCGGCTCGGCAGCCGGGGGCTCGCCGCCGAGGCCAAGGAGTCGATCGCCTGCTCGGTCGACTCGGCGTTGACCCTCGTGGCGATGGTCGCGGGACTGCTCTCCGCGCCCGGCTGGGTCGACCCGGCGCTGTCGCTCCTCATGGTCCCCTGGTTCCTGCGCGAGGGCCTCGCGCACGTGCGTGGCCGGGTGCACGCCCACGAGCATTAGGAACCGGGGGGGGCGGGTTTGCTAAGATCGGCGCGCCGCGAATCCTTCGGCCCCGCCGCGGCATATGTCGAGCGTGAAGGAGTTGAGTTGATGGCTAATCCCAACGTGAAGGAAGTTTCCGACTCGAGCTTCGACGGGGACATCCTGAAGAGCTCGGTGCCGGTGCTGGTGGATTTCTGGGCGCCCTGGTGCGGCCCGTGCCGTTCGGTTGCCCCGATCGTGGACGACCTGGCCAATCAGTACGCGGGCAAGCTGAAGGTCGCCAAGATCAACGTGGACGAGTCCACCGAGGTGGCGATGCGCTACCAGATCACGTCGATCCCGACCTTCATCGTTTTCAAGAACGGCCAGGTGGCCGACCGCGCCCTGGGGGCGCTGCCCCGGAGCGAATTCGTCAAGCTGATCGACCGGAACCTGTAACGGATCCCTCCCGCCGGCTCTTCCCGGGCCCCCGAAAGGGGGCCCTTTTCGTGTCTTCGGGATTGGCGGCGTGTAATCTCTTCCGGTCGGTCCCCGTTGAAGGGTCACGTGAGGAAGACGCCGCCTCCCGCGGCGGTTGGACGGAGCAGGATGAAGAAGCTCATCGGGGTCGTGCTCGCGATAGCGGCAGTCGTCGGAGTCGCGGCATTCTTGCGCAGCCGCAAGACGCCCGAGCCGAAATACCGCACCGCGGTCGTGGACAAAGGCGGCGTGACGCAGACGGTCACGGCGACCGGGACGCTCTCGGCCGTCATCACGGTCAAGGTCGGCAGCGTCGTGTCCGGCAACGTGGCGGCGCTGCACGCGGATTTCAACAAGCAGGTCAAGAAGGGCGACCTCCTCGCCGAGCTCGACCCGGTGCCGTTCCAGGAGAAGGTCGATCAGGCGAAGGCGGCTCTGGAGAAGGCCGAGGTGGACGCCCGCAACAACCAGATCGCCCTGCGGCGCCAGAAGGCGCTCTGGGATCAGCAGCTCGCGGCACAGGCCGACCTCGACCAGGCCCAGGCCAACTACGACTCTTCCGTCGCCGCCGTCGGCCAGGCGAAAGCCTCGCTCGCCCAGTCCGAAACCGATCTGCGCAACAGCAAGATCATCGCCCCCATCGACGGCGTCGTCGTCGATCGCGAGTACGACGTCGGCCAGCCGGTCGCGGCCTCGTTCCAGGCGCCGACGATCTTCACGATCGCGCAGGATCTGACCAAGATGCAGGTGTCGGCCGACGTGTCGGAGTCCGACATCGGCATGTGCAAGGAAGGACAGCCCGTCCGCTTCACGGTCGACGCGTACCCCGACCAGGTCTTTCGCGGCGTGATCTCGCAGATCCGCCTGAACGCGACGGTCAACCAGAACGTCGTGACGTATCCCGTGATCATCGGCGTCCCCAATCCGGATCTCGCGCTGCGGCCCAACATGACGGCGAACGTCACGATCGACGTGGCGACGGTCAAGGACGTGCTCCGGGTTCCGAACGCCGCCCTGCGCTTCCGCCCCGAGGAGAAGGAGGGCGCGCCGACGCCGGTGAAGACGCCCGCGCGAACCCCCGGAGCCGCGCCGGAGGAGCGCGCCGCGCGTGGCCCGGGCGGCGGCCCGGCCGGGGCGGCGCAGCAGTTCGACCGGTCGGCGGCGGGCTCGAAGACGCGCAAGGCCGGCCAGACCGTGTACACACTCGGTTCCGGCGGCGAGCCAAAGGCCGTCGAGATCCGCGCCGGCATCACCGACGGCCGCTTCACCCAGGTCGTGTCGGGCGACCTCAAGGCCGGGGACACCGTCATCGTGGGTCTGGTGACCGCGAAGGCCGATGCTTCGAGCGCGCGCCCGCCGGGCGCCGGAGGCGGACCGGGCGGCGGCCGGAGATTCTGACGTTGGACGTCATCCGGATCGAAAACCTCGTCCGCGTCTACCAGATGGGCGAGGTCGAGGTGCGGGCGCTCGACGGCGTCTCGCTGTCGATCGCTCCCGGCGAGTTCGTGGCGGTGATGGGACCGTCGGGCTCGGGGAAGAGCACGTTCATGAACATCGTCGGCTGTCTCGACCGGCCGACCTCGGGCAAGTACTACCTCGACGGCGTCGACGTGTCCGAGCTCGACCGCGACGACCGCGCCGAGATCCGCAACGGAAAGATCGGGTTCGTCTTCCAGTCGTTCAACCTGCTCGCCCGGACGTCCGCGCTCGACAACGTCGAGTTGCCGCTGATCTACTCGTCGAGCGGTCTCCGGGCCGACGAACGGCGCGCCCGGGCGATGCGCTGTCTCGAGATCGTGGGGCTCGCGAACCGCCACGACCACCAGCCGAGCCAGCTCTCGGGCGGGCAGCAGCAGCGCGTCGCGATCGCGCGGGCGCTCATCAACGACCCGAAGCTGATCCTCGCCGACGAACCGACGGGCAACCTCGACACGAAGACGTCCGAAGAGGTGATGGGCGTCTTCCAGAAGCTGAACGACGAGGGCAAGACGGTCGTTCTCATCACCCACGAGGCGGACATCGCCGAGCACGCGCGCCGCGTGGTCGGATTCCGGGACGGCCGCCTGGTCGAGGACACTCCCGTCGCGCACCGGCGCCTGGTCGCCGCGAGGGCCTGAATGCTCAAGTTCCTGACGATCCTCAAGGTGGGCCTGAAGGCGATCGCGCGCAACAAGCTGCGGTCGGCGCTGACCGCGCTCGGCATCATCATCGGGGTCGCCTGCGTCATCGCGATGATCGGCGTCGGGCAGGGCTCGCAGGCCGCGATCCAGGCGCAGATCTCGGCCCTCGGGACGAACTTCCTGATGATCTTTCCCGGCGTCGCCACGCAGTCGGGAGCGCGCATCTTCACCGGGCAGTCGACGATCACGGAGGACGACGTCGCGGCGGTCGGGACGGAGTGCCCGGCGGTCGCCTACGTCACGCCCGTGTCGCGGTCGGCGGCCCAGGTCGTCGCCGGGAACCTGAACTGGGGCACGAGTATCCAGGGCGTCGGCGTCGAGTGGCCGTTCGTCCGATCCTGGAACGTCGACAAGGGCGCGATGTTCGGCGATTCGGAGGTCCGCGCCGCCGCCAAGGTCTGTCTCCTCGGCTCGACCGTCGCGGACGCGCTGTTCGAGGGCCAGGATCCGGTGGGCCAGACGGTGCGCATCAAGAACTTCCCGTTCCGCGTCATCGGCGTCCTCGAGACCAAGGGCGGCAACACGATGGGCCAGGACCAGGACGACGTCGTGATCGCCCCGTACACGACCGTCATGCGCCTCCTGAAGGGCACGACGAAGATCGACATGTTCATGGCGTCGGCGGTCTCGCAGAACGCGGTGCCCGAGGCGCAGAAGCAGATCGAGGCCCTCCTGCGCCAGCGCCACCGGCTCCAGCCCGGACAGGATTCGGACTTCATGATCCGATCGCAGCAGGAGATCGCGCAGACGGCCGACGAGACGTCGCGGACGCTGTCGGTGCTGCTCGCGTCGGCGGCGTCGATCTCGCTGCTCGTCGGCGGGATCGGGATCATGAACATCATGCTCGTCTCGGTGACGGAGCGCACGCGGGAGATCGGGATCCGCATGGCGATCGGCGCCAAGGGCCGCGACATCCTCACGCAGTTCCTGATCGAAGCCCTGGCGCTGTCGATCGCGGGCGGCGCGATTGGCATCGCGCTCGGCGTCGGCGCCTCGCGGTTCCTGGCGTGGAAGGCCCACTGGCCGATCATGCTTTCGCCCGAGGCCGTCGGGCTCGCCTTCGGCTTCTCGGCCGCGATCGGGATCTTCTTCGGCTTCTACCCGGCGCGCAAGGCGTCCCTGCTCGACCCGATCGAAGCGCTGCGGTACGAGTAGGCCGGCGGCCCGGGCCCCGCCCCCGGCGTTAAGATCCGTCGGTGCCCCCCGTCCCGTTCGAGCGCTTCTGGCGGCGGCTGGATCCGCGCGCGAGCATCGCCGCGCGGCTGCTCGTCGGGTTCTTCCTCGCGTTCCTGCTGCCCGGCGCCCTGCTGGTCTTCCTGATCGCCAAGCGTCTGACCGGGCTGCAGACGGCCTCGGCCGAACAGGTCGCCGCCGTCCGTATCGCCGAGTTCCAGATGCGCATGGCCCAGGACGCGGGCTTTCGCGCGGAGTGGCTGGACCGCCGGGCGCGGGCCCCGGAAGAGGCCGCGTGGGCCCTGGCGGCCTCGGCCGCCCTCGCGCTGAACGACTCCCGGCCGCCGTCCGGAGACCCGTCGCGCCTCGTCGCCGATCGCGACGGGCACCTCTGGACCGAGATTCCCGAGGACGAGTCCGTCGCGCTCGTCTCGGCGCGCGCCGACGACCCGGCGCTGGCCCGGCGCGACGCGGTCCGGTTGAGGGCGCTGGCGCCCCTCATGGCGGAGCTGCGCGTCCGGCGGCCGGCCATCCGCGCCGTCGGCGTCTGGACGGCGTCCGGGGCCGCGCGGCTCTCCCCCTGGCTCGAGTTTCACCGCGCGAACCGGGAGTCGGGCGGCGAGCTCGAGCGTTTCGTCTTCAATCGCGTCGCGAAGTTTCCGGAAGCGCGGCCCGCCGACGGCGACACCGCGGTGTGGACGGGCCTCTACGCCGGCCCCATGGTCAGCCGCGAGGACCAGCGCCTGACGTCGGTCATGGTCCCGGTTCGCAATGCCGCGGGCCGGCTCGTCGGCGGCGTTTCGCTCGACGTCGATCCCCGCCGCTACGTCGCCGAGACGTTCGAGTCGTGGGAGCCGGTCGGGGATTTCTGGTTCGCGACCGACGGCGCGGGCCACGCGCTCTCGATGATGCCGCGGGCGGCGGCGGTGCTCGGGTGGGGTGGCGTGGGCGGCACGGTGCTCTCGGACGCCCCGTCGCCCGAGTTGAAGAAGCTCGCGCTGCGGGCCCTGCGGCAGCCGCGCAGCGAAGCCGAGTACGACGTCGACGGCAAGATGCTGAGGGTCGTCTCGGCGCGGGCGCCGGAGACCGGCTGGGTTCTCTTCGAGGGCCTGTCGGAAGAAGCTCTCGCGGCGATCCGCGCGGACGCCGTGCGCGCGTTTCCGCCGGCCTCGTATTCGGACCTCAAGCGGGATGTCTTCCTCCTCTTCGCGGTCCTCTCGCTCGCGGTCCTGGCGCTCGTCTTCTTCGTGTCGCGGCGCCTTTCCGCTCCGGTCGGCGGGCTCGTGCGGGCCGCCGAGGAGATCGGCCGGGGGCGGCCGGTCGAAGTCGCGGTTCCGGCGGGAGGGGACGAGATCGCTCGCCTCGCGGCCGCGATCGACGCGATGGGAAAGCGCGTCTCCCGCCGCGTCGAGACGCTGCGCCGCCTTCACCAGTTCTCCCGATCGGCGTATCGCATGACCGACGTCGCGGAGGTCCTCGCGCGCTCGACCCAGGCGATCGCGGCCTTCACCGGCGCCGAGCGCGTGTGGTTCCACCTCTACGACCGCCACACCAACCGCCTCGAGGCCGCGCTCCCGGCCTGGAACCTGCCGGCCGGACTCGCCGAGAAGCTGAAGGTCTCGGTCGACACACGCTCGATTGCCGGGCTCGTGTTCCGCACCGGCGAGTCTTACTGCGCCAACGACCTCGACCGGGATCCGTACACCAACCGCGAGCTCCAGAAGGCGATCGGCGCGCACAACGCGGTGTTCGCGCCGCTGAAGACCGAGGAGGAGACGCTCGGTGTCGCCGCCGCGGTGAACCGGGCCGGCGGCTTCGGCCAGGAAGAAGTGGACGGGATGACCTCGTTCGCCGACCTCGCGTCCCTGCTCCTGCGCAACGCGCGGCTCTACGGGACGCTCGTGTCGACGGTGGACGAGCTGCGCCACGCGAGCCGACTGAAGGACCACTTCCTGCAGAACGTCAATCACGAGCTGCGGACGCCGCTGACGGCGATCGTCGGGTGGACGGACCTCTTCGAAGAGGAGGAGGCGCTCGACGAGAAGACGCTCCGTCGAGGGCTCCGCCAGATCCGGCAGTCGGCCCGGGTTCTCCTCGCCCTGATCGACGACCTCCTGGACCTCGCGCGGCTCGAGCGCGGCGCGCTGCAGCTCGACCTGAAGCCCGTGTCGCTCTCGGAGGTGATTCAGCGCTCGGTCGAGACGGTGCGTTTGATGTCCGAGGCCCGCGGCGTGGTGATGATCCTCGCGCCGCTTCCCGAGCCGATGCCGCCGGTGCGCGCCGACCCGCTCCGGCTCCAGCAGATCCTGTGGAACCTGCTCGCCAACGCGATTCAGTTCACCCCGCAGCACGGGCGCGTCGTGGTTCGCGTCGAACGCGAGCCCGAGCGCTACCTCGTCAGCGTCGAGGACGACGGCATCGGGATCCCGGAGAGCGAGCTGCCGCACGTCTTCGAGCGCTTCCGCCAGGTGGACGGGTCGGCGACGCGCGGGCATGCCGGCATGGGGATCGGGCTCGCGCTCGCGCGCTCGCTCGTCGAGCTGCACGGCGGGTCGATCTGGGCTTCGAGCGTGGTCGGCCAGGGAAGCCGCTTCACCTTCGCCCTGCCGATCCGGCCGGCGGAACGCCGTTCGGCGGAGCCGGTCGCCTCCGGCGCGAGGGCGCCGCGCGGCGCGACGAGCTAGCGGAGAACCGGAAGGACGGGGAGATCCCGAAGCCGCCGAGAGACTGCGCGCGGGACGCTCCCGCGCCCGCCGGCGGGTGCTGCGCCGATCAGGACGCCGCGGGGAGGCCGGTGCCCTTGAGCAGGTCCTTGACGATCTTCGCCGTCTCTTCCTTGCCGGGCACGCAGAGGTTGGGGTCTTTCTCCTTGCCCGAGGCCAGGGCCGCCGCGTAGCCCTCGCAGTCGTAGCCGCACGCCGTGCAGTCGGTCTGCGCCATGGCGGCATAGAGCTTCAGGGCGAGGTTGCCGTCCTTGGCCATCTCCATGCGCCTGGGCAGCGGGATCGTTTCGTCGTGGAAGGCCGGGGCTTCCTTCTTCGGCTTGGCGGCCGCGACCTCTTCCTCCTCGCGGCCGGTCTCGATCCACTGGCCGTAGGAGAGGCAGGTGGGGCAGACGAACGAATAGTCCCAGCCCTGCGGCATGAAGACGGCCGGCGTGCGGTACACCACGAGCGACTGGAAATCCTGCGGACACGCGGGCGCCTCGCGCTCCTGCGCGTCGCGGACCATCGTCTTCAGGTGCGGCCGCGAGAACTCGATCTGCTTCGGCTTCTGCGCGAACCGGAACATCTCGCCCTTCGGACAGACCATCACGACCTGGGGTTTGTAAACGCGGTCGACGAAGAAGGTCCGCATCGGGACTTCGTGCGACGGGCAGACCGACGGGGCGTCTTTCCAGAAGGCGGCGACGAGCTGCGACTGCTCCGGAAGCGAAAGCCTCATGGACGGCGATTATACGGGTGTCGGGAAGTCTTTTCGTGAGCCCGGCCCGGCCGCGCCGCCCGGGTTGCCGACGCGGCGCTCTCCCGCCCCGAGCTAGACCCCGGCGAAAGGGTTCAGGCGCCGCTCTTCGTCGATCGTGGTGTCGGGGCCGTGGCCGCAGACGACCGGCACGTCGCCCGGCAGGGCGAAGAGCTTCTCGCGGATCGAGGCGAGGATCGCGTCGGTGTCGCCGCCCCAGAGGTCCGTGCGCCCGATCGAGCGGCGAAAGAGCGTGTCGCCGGAGAAGAGGATGGGCGCGTCCCCTTCGAGGAGAAAGCTGGTCGATCCGGGCGTGTGCCCGGGCGTGTGGAGGGCGCGCAGCGCGTGGGGTCCGAAATGGACGACCTCGCCCTCCGCCAGCGGCGCGTCGGGCGGCAGCGGCGCTTCGGCGCGGAGGCCGAAGAACGCGGCCTGCTCGGGCAGCGCGTCGTAGAGGGGCCGGTCGGCGGGGTGGAGGCGGATCGGCGCGCCGGTCGCCTCCTTGACTGCGCGGGAGCCGCCGATGTGGTCGAAGTGCGCGTGCGTGTGGAGGAGGGCGACCGGCGTAACCTTAGCGGCCTCGAGGGCGCGGACGATCCGCTCCGGCTCGTCGCCCGGGTCGATCACCACGGCTTCGCGGGAGACCGGGTCGGCGAGGATCGTGCAGTTGCACTGGAGCGGCCCCACCGGGAAGGTCTCGACGAGCGGCGCGGCGGTCACGGGTTGACGGCCACGACGGTCTCCACGTCGTGGCGCGCCATGAGCGCCCGGCACGCCCAGATCGTCTCGGGGGAGGACAGGTTCAACTGCACCGCCCACTCCTGGTTGTCGGCGCGGCGGCGCTCCGACGCGAACAGCTTGCGGCGGCTGCGCGGGGTGAAGATTTCCCAGCGCACCCAGCCGAAATCGGCGGCCGACGGCTCGAGGTGGAAGGCCGGCACCTTCTCGCCCGCAGCGATCTGGACGGCGGCGACCGTCGTCGGCACGAAGCCGTTGGCGGCGAGGCGCTCCTCGAACTCGGCGCGCACCGGTCGGCCGCGTAGCCGCAGGTCGTGACGCCCCCGCGCGACCCCGCGGCCGAGGACGAGATCGTCGAGCGCGCCGGAGAGCTCCGCGTCCATGGCCCTCGGATCTTACCGGGATTAGACTCGCCCGCCGTGGACGCACCGTCGCTCGCAATCCGATTCTCGCTCGCGCTCTGGGTGGGCGGCAGCGTCCTCGTCGTCCTCTCGGCGCCCGTCGTCTTCCGGGAGGTCCGGTCGCGGGACCGTGCCGGCGCCGTCTTCGGTGAAATCCTCCGGCGCTTCGAGATCGTCAAGCAGGTCCTCTCGCTCGTGCTCGTGATCGGGGTCTTCGCAACGCTCGAGCGCGGCGGGCGCCTCGGAGGGTCGATGACCGCCGCCGCCGTCGGGATCTTCGTGGCCATCGCGACCAACGTCTACCTCGCCATGGTGATCCGCCCGCGCATGAAGTACTTCCAGATGAAGGTCGGCTCCTTCGACGCGGCCGCCCCCGACGATCCCTGGAAGGCGCGATTCGACCGCCTCCACCGCCGCTCGAGCCGGGTCTTCTCGCTCGGGGCGATCGCGGCCGCGGTCGGCCTCGCGCTCTGGCCCTGACGCGGCCGGTGTAGGCTTTCCGGCGACTTGACCCTTCCCGCAGGGTTGAAACTCGGGCCGTACGAAGTGATCGCGCCGCTCGGCGCGGGCGGCATGGGCGAGGTGTACCGTGCCCGTGACCCGAGACTGAACCGAGACGTCGCGCTCAAAGTCCTCCCCGAGTCCTTCGCCGCGGATGCGGACCGGCTGCGACGCTTCGAGCAGGAGGCGCGGGCCGCCGGGTCGCTCAATCACCCGAACATCATCGCCGTTCACGACCTCGGTTCGCACGACGGGGCGACGTACGTCGTCTCCGAGTTGCTGGAAGGCGAAACGCTCCGCGGCCGACTCGCCTCGGGAGCGCTCGCTCCCCGGCGCGCGGTCGACTATGCGCTGCAGATCGCTCACGGGCTGGCGGCCGCGCACGAGAAGGGGATCGTCCATCGAGATCTCAAGCCCGAAAACCTGTTCCTCACGGAGGATGGCCGCGTCAAGATCCTCGACTTCGGCCTGGCGAAGCTCGTTCTGCCCGAGGCCGAGGCGGACACGCAGACTTCCATCCCGACCGTCTCGCGCGGGACCGAGCCGGGCGTCGTCATGGGCACGGTCGGCTACATGTCGCCGGAGCAGGTCAAAGGTATGGCCGCCGACGCGCGCTCCGACATCTTCAGCTTCGGGGCGATCCTCTACGAGATGCTCTCGGGCCGCCGGGCGTTCCGCGGCGACTCGGCGGTCGAGACGATGTCGGCGATCCTGAAGGAAGATCCGCCGGACCTCTCGGAGTCGAACCGAAGCCTCCCACCCGGGCTCGAGCGATTGGTGCGGCACTGCCTCGAGAAGAGCCCGGTGCAGCGTTTCCAGTCCGCGCGCGATCTGGCGTACGACCTGGAGGCGTTGTCGACGGCGTCCGGCGCGGCGACGACGGCGCCAGCGTCCGCATCGCGCGGCCGGATGATCTTCTGGCCCGCCATCGCGCTGCTCGCTCTCGTCGTCGGCGCGATCGGCGGATCCGTCGCCGTCGCGCGCCTGCGGCCGGCGCGTCCTGCGACTTACCGGCAAGTCACATTTCGGCGCGGGCTCTCGTACCCCGCTCGGTTCGCTCCGGATGGACACACCGTCATCTATTCGGCGAGGTGGAACGGCGAGGAGCCGAGGATCTACTCCGTGCGTCCGGAGAGTCCCGAGTCGAGCCCGCTCGACCTCCCGCCCGCGCTTCTGGCATCCGTGTCGCGCGCGGGCGAGCTCGCGATCCTCCTCGACGCGGGCGAGTCGGCGACGAGCAGCAGCCCCTACATGACGCTCGCTCGGGTCCCGCTGTCCGGCGGAGCTCCCCGGGAGGTTCTGAGAGACGTCGATTGCGCGGATTGGAGCCCCGACGGAAAAGATCTCGCGGTCAGCCACCGGGTCGAGGGCCAGT
>Ga0335071_10000743_pt1 | contig 35272 bp, 30 predicted proteins | sample Lox_Sample_15_FD_206724 | JGI IMG/M metagenome (GOLD analysis project Ga0335071, IMG submission 206724) | Soil microbial communities from Loxahatchee National Wildlife Refuge, Florida, United States - Lox_Sample_1.5 | ecosystem: Environmental > Terrestrial > Soil > Wetlands | place: USA...
ATTGAAACTCGACAGGGCGTCAGACAGCGCAGTGGGGCAAGTGTCAAGATACATGGGCTGGATCAAACAGCATTTGGCCGGCACCAGTGACGTGCGAGGCGTGATCGTCGCGCGGCAGTTCGACAGGAAGCTCAAGTACGCGGTGGCAGCGAACCCCTCTATCAGCGTCGTCTACTACAGGCTACAGTTCCAGATTGTGACCGAGGAGGAGGCCCGACGCGCCAGCGACAGCTAACCGTACCAGGCCCGGCATGAAAAGGTGGTCAGCTTGGTCGAGCGGATGCTGGACATGCACTATCACCCGCCAAGTACAAAGACGCCGCATGAGCAGGAATCCCTCCAGCGGCAGACCGCCGTCACCGACAAGGCCATCGACGCGCTGGTGTATGAACTATACGGTCTGATGGATGAGGAAGTCAGGATTGTGGAGGGCACGGTGGCATGACCACAAGGAGAAGCCATGGCTTTCGATGAAGAGACGATAGAATGGGTCTATAGACGTACCGACGGGCACTGCCATCTGTGCCGTAAGAAGCTAAGCCTCAAGAACTACGGTGCTACTGGTGCGAGAATGTCGTGGCACATAGATCACTCGGTAGCGCAGGCCCGAGGCGGGACAGATCACCGGAACAACTTGTATCCGGCCTGCATTCACTGCAATACGAGTAAGCAAGATAAGGGGTCGCGAACGGTGCGCGCGGCCCACGGCCACACGAAGGCACCGCTATCCAAGGACAAGAAGAAGCAGATAAAGAGCCGCAACGCTGTGATAGGCGGCGTCATCGGCGGCGCAGTCGGTGCCATCTTGGGGCCACTGGGTGCCGCAGGTGGAGCCGCGATTGGTGCCGGCATAGGCCACAGCATTGACCCGGATGAGTAGCGATTCCATCTGTTGCGAGCTACTGGCAGCATGCCAGAAGGGAGGTCCATGATTACGGGAGAGCCAGAGAAGCAACCGATCCCACTTGTCTTCGCCAAGAAGGAACCGGTCAAGTCCGGCCCGGATGACGGTGCCACTGCACCAAGCCGCGATACTTTCACAATGACCGCAACAGAAGTGTGCAAGGAGAACGACGATGAAGACTGACGAGAGCAAAGAGCCTCTGTGCTTCACCAAGCGAGAGCCCTGTGAGCCCGAGCTAAGCAGCAAGGATCCCAAGAAACCGTATGGTACCTCAACCGTCACTCACGTAATACGCGAAGGCCGCGACACCGACTAGATGCTGCTTATTGTCACGGGCAGTGACGACGTCACTGCGGACCTCGTCGTGGCGGAACTGAACGTCCTGGGCGGCAGATTCATCCGTCTCAACACTGAGAGCTACCCATCATCGGCCGCGGTCGAACTCCGCTACTCAGGGGGAACAGCAACTGGTCTACTGCATACAGTCCACGGTGACGTTCCTCTGGACTCCATCGAGACCGTCTGGTTCCGCAAACCTAATCCACCATCTGTATCGCCGGCGGTCGTGGATGAGCAGGCCCGCTCCTTCGCACGGCAGGAGTGCGAGGCCATGTTGAGTGGGTTCTACCGCGTGTTGGCGCGCTCGTTTTGGGTCAGTAGTCCCGACGTGATCCGACGCGCGAATGACAAACTACTTCAGCTCGCCGCCGCCCAGGAGGTCGGATTCGCAGTTCCTGATACACTCGTTACGACCGACCCACAAGCAGCAAGGCGGTTCTGCGTGTCGGGCGGCAGCGAGAGAATCGTGAAACCACTGAAGTCGGGCGCGGTCGAGTGTCCGGATGGCAAGCTTGAGCTCATATACACCTCGGTCGTTACTCAGGCGGACGTCTCCAACATCGACCTGGTGGCGTTCTCGCCCTGCCTCTTTCAGGAGTACGTACCCAAGCTATATGAAGTTCGGGTCACCATAATTGGCGAACGAATCTTTGCCGTGGGCATTGACAGCCAAGCTAGCGCATCGTCCAAGGTAGATTGGCGCAGAAACAACTGCCAGGGGCTGCGATACTTCGAGCTTGAGTTGCCAGACGAGGTAGCGGCCAAATGCCGCCAGTTCGTGGAATGGTATGGGCTTCAGTTCTCTGCTATGGACTTTGTGGTCACTCCGAAACACGAGTACGTGTTCCTAGAGAACAATCCGAATGGACAATGGGCTTGGCTAGACCTTGAACTGAGAAACGGTATGACGAGGTACATGGCAGAGTTCTTGCTCTCAAGGAGCAGACAAGGGAGAGCCCGTGTGTAGGCGGCAAGGAAGGGCGCAGTCCCCAAAGCCGACATATCGGGACTTCGAGGAACGAATGCCTACCGATCCTGCGCTACTCCGCATTCTGGATGACGAGTTCCGGCTGCTGTACGACCACGAACTGACCCGCTCCGACGGTTGGACAAGTAAGGGCATTGCTTTGATGGGCGCGTGCGGTTTAGTGCTGTCCTTGGTCGCGCTAAGGTGGCCCGCTCTGGTACGTCCGGTGGGGATGGAATGCCCGTGGCAGACTGCGGTCTTCTGGTTGGTTCGCGGTCTGCCCTTTATTGCCTGCATCGGGACTTTTATTGTGGCGACCTTCCTTTCCCTGTCGTCGCTTGGCGCTACGGGACTTCAGCGCATGGACGAAGACGAACTCGTGAGACTAGTGTCGGAGGAAGGGATGGAATCGCCAAGAAAGCTAGCCGCAATCAGGCTAGCTGCCTACAAGAACAACTTCGACATCGTGAATCGCAAAGCCACGAAGGTGAACTGCGCGCTGGCATGGTTCGTGGCAGGCGTCATATCAGTCTGCGCGTTGGCCTTGTCGCTGATTCTGCTGCCATCGTGAGTTCGCCTACAAGGGGATTCGGGGGACAGCAAATGATTATTGACACGCCGAGGGCCGTTGGCTCCGGCAGGCCCTGTCTGACAGCGCATCGTTCTTGGCCTCAGCGGCCCGCCTGCTGCCGCGCGGGCAGGCCCCTGTCCGACGGTGCGTCCATCGTCCATCGTTGGAATCGGAGCGGCAGGCCGTGAGCCGTGGGCCATCAGCCGTCCCCGCCCGCACCGGCTGCGGCCCGCTCCGCCCTCAACCTCAACCTGAACCTCGACCTCTACATTGGCCTGTTCCTGCCCGCCGTCGAAGCCGCGAGCGGTGAACCGAGAGCCGCCAACGCACGCCTCGCGATGCGGTCCGAACCAGCCCGGCCTTGACGGAAGCCAGAAATATGGCGTCCCTCTTTTGTCCTGTCCCCGGAATTCCCGACCGGTGATGTGAGAGGGGCGGCTGCGAAGTCGCCCCCCTCTATTTCAGACCCGGGAGACGATGGGTGCTCTATATCAAACTCCTCCGTTTGCCCTGAGAACCTTCCGGATCAGAGGTGTCAAGGCTCCGTGGACTGACAGGGCCAGCGTGAGGACCACGAGGATGGTCGGGGCCGCAGGGGTATTCAAGCTGAACGCGGCCAGCAGCCCGACGATGGAACACAGGAACCCGAAGGCCCAGCCTACGGCAAGACGGACCCCGGTGCGCTCCGAGGCCAGGATCCCGGCCACGGCCGGTATGACCAGGAAGGCGAAGACCAGGAGCACCCCGGCAATCCGCACCGAGCTGGTTACGACGATCCCGAAGGTCCCGTAGAACAGGACGTCCCAGCCGAACAGGTTCCGTCCCTGTTCGCGCGCTTTCCCCGGGTTGTTGGTGATCTCGAACAGGGGCTTGCGGACCAGGAAGTGGAGCAGCCCGATTCCGGCGTAGATAGCCGCTGTCTTCAGGACCGCTGAAGGCTCGACCGTGAAGATGCTTCCGACCAGGGTCTCCTTGAGATGCTCGGTGCCCGAGGGAGCCTTCTCCAGGATGAGCAGCACCGCGGCCTGGGCCGTCGCGAAGACGATTCCGATGAAGGCCTCGAGCGGCACCCGGTGTTCGAGATGACGCAGCCATGCGAAGAGCACGGCCCCGATCAGCGTGGCGCCCACGGGCAGCAGGTAGTTCGCCAGGGGGTGCTCCTCCAGATGGAGCAGGATCGCGATGGCCAGGCCCATGGCGGCCATCTGGGCCAGGGACAGGTCCACGAAGATCACGCCGCGCTTCACGATATGGAACCCGAGGTAGGCGTGGATTCCAGCCAGGACCAGGGAGGCTGCCAGGGCCCACCACATGAAAGGATAGGAGAAAGCTGCGAAGACGCTCATCAATTTCCCTTCAGGGCGTCGAAGATCTGCTGGAAGTGGTCCAGGTAGGAATTGGGTGAGGCGTCCGCGCAGGACGGGGTGATCTTGAACAACTTGACGCCGGTCTCGCGGGCGAGAAAGTTGGCCGCGTCGTCCGAGTAATAAGGCTCTGAGATGACCGCGGTCACTTGCTGTTCCTTGATGATCTTCACCAGGTGGGCCAGGTGCCCGGCATTGGGCGGGATGCCCGGTATGGGCTCGATGTGAGCCGGGATCGTGAATCCGAACGCCTGGGCAAAATAGGGCCAGGAGGAATGGTAGGTCAAGATCGTTCGATTCGGGATGGCCGCAGCAGTAACCTTCCAGACAGCCATTTTCCGGGTGACCTCGGCCTTGAAACGGTCCAGGTTGGCGCTGTACGTTGCAGCCCCGGAGGGATCCGCAGCAGTCAGAGCATCGGCGATGGTCTGGGCGACCAGCATCCCGTTCTCGGGGTCCAGCCAGTAATGCGGATTGCCCTCGGGATGGACATCGCCCAACGAGGCGTCCACCTTGCCGGGCTTCTCGAGCACCGCGATCCCATTGGAGCAGTCCACGATTCTTATCCTGCCGTTCCGGGAGCCGTCGATGATCTGGTCGGCCCACTGGTCGAGGCTCATGCCTACCTTCAGGTAAACGTCCGCCCGGGACACCCGAACCATGTAGGACGGAAGCACTTCGACGGAATGGGGATCGGCGTTGGGGCGGGCGATGGAAAAGGCGCTCACCCGATCACCCCCAACATAGGCCGCGATCGAGGCCAGGTCCGGCAGCGAGGCCGCCACGGTCAGCTTGGCATAGGCCTCGGAACCGGCCAGGAAAAGCAGAGAGGTCAAGAGCCAAAGTATCTTCTTCATATTGTCCTCCTTAGAATTGATGGGCTTTGTGTGGGCCCATAGAAAACAGGATCTGAACGGTGTAGGTATTGTAGGACTTGGCCCCGCCGGGGAAGAACCGGTCCCAGGCAAAGCGGAACAGGGTGGTCTCCTCCATCAGGCCGAATCCCGCGAAGAGGCCTATCGACTGGTCCCACGGCTTGCCCGCGACCGGCCTTTGAAAACGCTCATACTTCACTCCGGCATCGTACTTCTTCTTCCAGGTGTAGTCCGCGAACGCGTAGCCTCCGAAAGGGAGAAGCGTCGTCCGGCTGACTGCTCCGGTTGCGGAATCGAGCGTGGCGAATCCCTTGTCCAGCAGGAGGCCCTCGGCCTGGAGCACGAGCACGTTAAGCGGCGTGAGCCAGAGCTTGGCCTTGGCGTCCGCCCCGAAGATCGAGGTCTTGGCATCGAGCGCGACGTCGTTCACGCCTTGGGTCGCGGACAGGCCCATCTCCATCGAGGACTCGTCCCCGAGCATGAAGAAGTTCTCCCACCGCCCCAGCCAGGCCGGGCGGGACAGACTAGCTTCCTGGGGATGGAACGTGCTTCCCTGAAGCAAGTCTCCGGACAGCGTAGATGAGAGGTCTCCGGGCATAGGCAGGCGGTAGGAAAGTTGGACTCCGGTCTCGTCGAAGGACTCCTCCCCGGGCAGGTAGGCCGCGAGCACCCGGAAGCGGTCAATGAAGGGATAGGTATGGGGATGGGCGGGATTCAGCTTGCCGAACCCTACCCGGTACTTGCCGGCCTTAAGCGCCAACCCTAAGGGAAGGCTGTGCGGGATCTGGAGGTAAGCTTCTTCCACATCGATCCCTCCGTCGAGGACGGAGAGGATTACGGTCCCATGGGCGAAGGGATTGAGGGCGGCATCGAACTCCGCCTCGGTCTCGTCCAGACTCATCTGTATCCGGTTGCGGTTGGAGTCCGCCGGGTCGTCGGTCATGAAAGTACGCATTTGTCCGATAACCGAGATGTCCGGATTAACCACCCCGGCCCGGGCTGTGAAAGTAAGCAACAGAAACAGAATCAGGAAAGGGAAAGCGGTTCTTCTCAATGTCATGGAATTCTCCTTTTTCGATGGCATACCCAGATTCAGCGAGGCAGTAGCGACCGGCGACGTCGCCGACCGCAGACAGAGACGAGTTATCGGCGTCCTGCCCGAGCGGCGTGCAGGCCGATTCTACCGCGGCCGGCTGAACTGCGGCCGCCAGCAAGAGAATTCGGAATGGTCGTAAGACGGACACCTCGTCCTCCTTGGGCATGCCATAACATGCCGGTTTCCCGGCAATTCTCAGACTTGGTTGCGGACGGTTGTCAGTAGGTCAGAAGGGCGGTGGAGCCCGTGGTGCGTCAGGGCTGAAGTCAAGAACCAGACATGGCGACTCGCAGACCAGGACCGGAGTCTCTTCCGCGCAGGTAATCTCGGGCTGTGTGAACGACGTGATTACGGCGGGGACAGACGGGGCCGCGACGAATTGGCATATCGGGCAGTCGCCGTGCTCCTTCCCATCGTCATGATGGTGAGTCACTACGACCAGCGCCGGGACTGCGACGACGAAGAACGCGAAGAAGCAAACCGCAAGCCGAACGACAGCATAGCGTAGGGCGCTGCGCCGGGCGACCAAGAGCATCTTTCGACTGTATACAGAGGAAGGCTGAAAGTCAACAGCTGCCGCACCGGCGGCGCGGTTACCAGCCGTGAGAGGCCCTTCGATTCGTCTGACTCACCCAGGGTGGCTCGGCAGAGAGAGAGCCCTTCTGGGAGGAACAGTCACCTATTACGGAGCAATGTCAAGGCACAGCGCGGCCGGCGGCCGCGAGTGACCAGTTTCCAAGTTCCAGTGACCAGGCTGTAGTAGAGCAATCTCAGCCGTCGCCCGACGGCGGTTGGTGAAGGGGAACCCATGTCGGCGCGGGCGCTGTCTAACCTTCCTAGATGGAATCGGTGAATAACAGTCAGAAGAGGAGGAGGGCATGACGCCTGGGAGAAGCGGAGATGGCGCGAAGAAGAGCCCATCGAAGAAAGCCGAGCCTGCATCCGAGATGATAGAAGCGAGAATCGAGGAGCTGGGTGACTGGAGGGGCGAGTTGCTGTCCCGGCTCCGCACCCTGATCAAGGAGGCGGTACCGGGAGTGGTCGAAGAGTGGAAGTGGAGAGGGACGCCAGTCTGGTCGCACGACGGGATGATATGCACCGGCGAGACGTACAAGGACCACGTGAAGATGACCTTCGCCAAGGGCGCTTCTTTGGACGACCCGGACCATTTGTTCACCCAGGAAGGAACGGTAAGGCGCGCTATCGACTTCCACGAGGGCGACAAGCTGAACGAGAAAGCGCTGAAGGCCCTCATCCGCGCCGCTGCGGCCCTGAACAAGTCGAAAGCTGGCCAGTAGTTCACACAGCCCACGGCTGACTCGCTCCAACGCACAGGAAAAGGAGCGGGCAGGCTAAAGCCTGCCCGCGATTGTCTTCCGGCCGTCGCTACTTGAGGTACAGGCCGATGCCGAAGTCGACGGTGCCCAGCCAGTTGTCGGTGTAGCCGTCGCCGCGGTATTGCGGCACGTTCTGCTGTCCGGATGCGCCGCCGCCGATGTAGCGGAGGTTGACGAAGGCGTCGACCGACTGGTTCAGGCTCAGGCCGTAGCGGAGCGAGGCGTCGAGAATCGCGCCGCGGAAGGCCGACTGAACGTTGGTGCTGCCGGTGACGACCTTGCCCTGTGCGTAGAATCCGTCGACTTCCGCGCCGGCCCACGACTTGCCGGCCAGCGGCAGGCGACCGCGGAACCGGAGAATCGGCACCGGCCCGACGTCGTCGTAGACTCGGACCCGGCTCCCGTCCTTTGTGGCGAACGATATCGCTGCGTCGCGTACCTGCAGCGACAACCCGACGGCCAGTTCCCGGTCCGGCTGAGGCCAGAAGTCGTACTGGTAGCTTATCCGGTAGAAGTCGAACCCGTAGCGCAGGTCCATTGGAGTGCCGGCCGGGAAGGTATCAGTGTCGACCACGAGCGGCTTGGTGAGGTAGGTCTCGGTCCTCAGGTCGATGGGCTGGTACAGGAGGATAATGGTGTGCCGCGGTTTGAGGTGCAGCTCGGCCGACATCCGGCGGAACGGGAACAGAATATCCTGTCCCCCATCGGCAACGTAGTTGAACTGCGTACCCTGTTTGCCGAACTGGATGGTGTTCTTGAGCGCGCCGATGAGACCGGCTTCGGCAGAGAATCGCACTTCGTAGGAATTGTCAGGGTTGTTCAGCCACGAGCCCGCCGCCGGCGACAGGACGGCAAGCAACGGAATCAGCAGAAGATGACGGTGTCGAAACATCAGACCTCCGGTTTTAGGTGCTTGTCGGACGGACATCCAACTATATTAGACTCAAAACCGCAGGTTGGTATTCAGCGTGACATGCCAACTCCGGGGATGCCGCGCCGGTCGAGCTTTCCTGCCGTCCGCGTAATCGCTTGACCCTCTTGCGACGGGTGTTATTCTGAAGTCAAGCAGAAGGATGGCCGATGTGAACGTACCCAAGCCTGATGCCCGCGTCCCTCGTCGGAGCCGCATGGAGAATCGTGGCCATGCCCGTTAGGCGTAACCCCAAGCCGAAACGAACCACACCGAAACCGCGCCGCCAGGACACCATCCTGCGGGCGCTTACTGAAAGCCCGACCGACACTCAAATCCTCACCCTCGACCGCAGCTATCGTTACACATCGTTCAACGCCTGCCACCGGCAGGAGATGAAGAAGCACCATGGCGTGGACATCAAGCGCGGCATGTGCCCGCTCAGTTTCATGAGTGTCCCCCAGGCCAGGGAGATGATGCAGTGGAGCATGAACCGGGCGCTCGCCGGGGAGAGCTTCACCACCGTCGAGTCTCGGCCCGGCGGTGTCAACTGGGGTGAATTCGATTGGAATCCGGTCCGCACTGCCAGCGGCAAAGTGACCGGCCTGACTATCCTCGTCAGGAATATCACCAGACGCAAACGGGTCGAAGCGGCGCTGGCCGAGAGCGAACTCAAGTACCGCAGTCTGTTCGAGTCCTCGAGCGACGCCATCATGCTGCTCACGGCCGACAAGTTCTTCGACTGCAATCCGGCTACGCTGAGAGTGTTCGGGTACTCGACCCGCGAGGAGTTCCTCGGCAAGCACCCGGCCGATGTCTCGCCGCCCTGTCAGGCCGACGGCCGGGATTCGCGCGCTGCCGCCGATGAGAAGATCGCGATTGCGCTCCGCGAGGGCCGCAACCACTTCGAGTGGCTCCACCAGCGGGCCGATGGCTCGGTCTTCCCGGCCGACGTGCTGCTCACGCCGATGGTCTTTCGCGGCCAGCGGATACTGCAGGCGACCGTGCGCGACATCTCCGACCGCAAGCGGACTGATGCGGCGCTGGCCGACAGCGAGGCACGGTACCGCCGGCTCGTCGAGGACATGGGCGAGGGAATCGGGATGACCGATATAGAGGAGCGCTTCTCCTTCGCGAACCGGGCCGCGGACGAGCTGTTCGGACTCCCCCGCGGCGGCCTCGTCGGCCGCAAGGTACTTGAGTTCCTCGACCTCAAGCAGGCAGACGTAGTCCGCCAGCAGACCGCGCGTCGACGGAACGGTGAGACCGACACATACAACCTCGATATCACACGCCCGGACGGAACGAAGCGGACCACCCTGGTCACCGCTTCGCCGCAGCAGGACGCCCGGGGCAGGTTCCTCGGGACGTTCGCCATCTTCCGCGACGTCACCGAGAGGCGGCAGCACCGACTGCAGGTGGAGGCCGAGCGAGACCGGCTGCGGCGCATCCTCGATGCGATGCCGGACGGCGTGTACCTTGTCGGCCAGGACTGCGTAATCCAGTACGTCAACCCGGCGCTGCTCTCCCGCGCCGGACCGGTCAATGGCCGCAAGTGCTATGAGTACCTCATGGGCAGGCCCGAACCGTGTCCGGACTGCCCCAACCCCAAGGTCCTTGCCGGCGAGACGACGCGGCGGGAGTACACCATACCGAGCGGCGAGATCACCTATGACATCCAGGATGTGCGGGTGACCGGCGATGACGGACGCCCGGCCCGGCTTGTTTTCCTGCGCGACATTACCGAACGCCTGCGGACCGAAACCGCCCTGCGCGAGAGCGAGAGCCGCTTCCGGCAACTGGCCAATTCGCTGCCACAACTTGTCTGGACGTGTGCGCCGGACGGGCCGTGCGACTTCCTCAACGAGCAGTGGGTGGAATACACCGGCATTCCGGCTGAGCCGCAGCTCGGGTTCGGCTGGTTGGAACAGCTCCATCCTGATGACCGCGGACCAACCGTCGCTGCCTGGAACGCCGCGGTGACTTCCGGCTCAACCTTCCACGTCGAGTTCAGAATCCGCCGCCGCGACGGCGAGTACCGATGGTTTGATACTCGTGCGGTACGGTTGAGCAATGCCGAGGGCCACACGGTGAAGTGGTTCGGTACCAACACCGACATTACCGAACACAAGCTGGCCGAGCTGCGCGAACGGCAGCACCTCGATGATACCGCACTGCTCCGCGACACCGCCGTCGGGTTTATCCAGCTCGGTCGCGACGCCGACATCTATCAGTACGTCGCTGACCGTCTGCACCGACTGATCGGCAAGGCCTATGTCATCGTCAACTCCTACGACGAAGCGGCTGACCGGTTTACGGTCCGCGCCGTCGCCGGCATCGGCGCCCGTCTGGAGACCGTTCTCAAAGTCCTGGGCCGAAACCCGATTGGCACGGAGTTTACGCTCGCCCAGGAACATCGGCCCGAGTATGCTTCTGAGAAGCTGCTGAGGTTCGAGGACGGCATCAGGGGTCTCGCCTACGGTCAGTTGCGCAAAGGCCTGGCACGGACCATCGAGAGGACATTCGACATCGGTGGCACATATGCGATAGGCATTCACTGGCGGGGTCGGATTCTGGGCACGCTGAACTTCCTGATGCGCCGAGGCGCGGAAGTCCACGACCCGGAAGCCGTCGAGGCATTTGTCAATCAAGCCGCTATCGCGATCCAGCACCGGCGCGACGCCGATGAACTGGCCCGGCACCGCGACCACCTCGAGGAACTGGTGCACGAGCGGACCGCCGAGCTCGAGGCGGCGAACCGCGAACTGGAGGCGTTCTCCTACTCGGCCTCACACGACCTGCGCGCGCCGCTGCGGGCGATTGACGGGTTCACGCAGGCGCTGGCTGAGGACGCGGGGCCCGAACTCAACGCGCGCGCGCGCGACGACCTCTTCCGGGTGACGGCAGCGGCCCGGCGGATGGAAGGATTGATTGACAACCTGCTCGGCCTCGCCCGCATCGCCCGTATGCCGATCGAACGGAAGCCCGTCGACATGAGTCAGCTTGCCCGCAACATCGCTGCCGAGTTGAGGCGTGCCGCCCCGGACCGGAAGGTGGAGTTCATGATCCCGGACGGCCTCACCGCGCTCGCCGACCGGACCCTGGTTTCGCTGGCGCTGCAGAACCTGTTGAGCAACGCCTGGAAGTTCACGTCCCAGCACGCGACGGCGCGCATCGAGTTCGGCCAGACGCTCGCCGACCGCGAACGGATCTGGTTCGTGCGCGACGACGGTGCGGGCTTCGACATGGCCTACGTCGACAAGGTCTTCGCCCCGTTCCAGCGCCTGCATACCGAGCGGGAGTTCCCCGGCTCCGGTATCGGGTTGACCATCGTGCAGCGCATCGTGGGGCGTCACGGCGGAAGGGTATGGATCGAAGGCGGTGTCGAGAAGGGTACAACCTGCTGGTTCACGCTCGAACCGGCAACAGCGGATCGAGGCTCGATGCCCGAAATCCGGGAATCGGCACTCGACACTCCGAAGGAGGGATAACAGATGGACAACGACAAGAACCGCGACAAGGTCATCCTGCTGGTCGAAGACAACCCGGACGACGAGGAACTGACGCTCCGGGCTCTCGCCAAGGGCGGGATCAGCAACCAGGTTGTCGTGTGCCGCGACGGAGCGGATGCGCTCAACTACGTCTTCGGCCGCGGCAGGTACGAAGGGCGGAATCCGGCCGACTTTCCTGCAATCACTCTGCTCGACCTGAAATTACCCAAGGTTGACGGCCTGACGGTCCTCGAGCGCATCCGGGCGGACAAACGCACGCGGCTGATGCCGGTAGCGATCCTTACGTCCTCGAACCTCGAAGAAGACCTGATTCGCGGTTACCAGCTCGGGGCCAACAGCTACGTGCGGAAGCCGGTCAAGTTCGAGCTGTTCGTCGAGGCACTCCGCCAGCTCGGCCTCTACTGGCTGGCCATCAACGAACCGCCGCCAACCCAGTAGCCCGACACCGGCCAGCGTGGATTGATGGCTCAAACGCTGCGCGGTACGGAAATCACCGGAATCCGCTGGGCGCGGCGTGACGGATACTCCGTCCCGGGCGGCGCCGGGACGGAGTTACCTGTCCTCGTATTCTAGAAGCCTATGTATGTTACCGAACTGCCGCGGTTGGCAACGTACAAACCCGAGCCGTCCGGAAGGCAGGCCGCATCGTTGGGGATGTTGCCGACCGCGACCGTCGAAACGACCTTGTTGTCCGAAGTCCGGATGATATCCACGCAGTTTGCGTCGCGGTTGGTCACGTATACGTAGCGTCCGCCGGGCAGCACCGCAATGCCGCACCTCCGCCCCTTGGCCAACGGTATGCTGTCCACGACGGTGTTATCGGATGTGCGCACTACCATTACCGGGGCCCCGGTCTCGAACCTGGTCACGTAAACGTACTCGCCGCTGGGCAGGGCCGCGAGCCGATTGACGCCGCTCCCGGCATCGATGGTCTTCGCGACCGTGTTGTCCGAGGTGCGGATAACGTAGACGAACCGGGAGTTGGTGCAGGCGACGTAAACGTACTGACCGCTGGGCAGGGCGGTGATGCCGCCGGGTTCACTGCCCACCGGAACATCGGTGACCACCGAGAAATCCGATGCGCGGACGACCGCCACCTTGTTGGTGGAGTCGCCGAGCGAAACGTAGATGTACTGACCGTTCGGGAGGCACGCGACGCCCTGCGGGTTGCCGAGCAAATCGACACTGTCAACAAAGGTATTGCTGGAGGTGCGAAGCGAATAGAGGCGGTGCGGATGGTCGCGGTAGACTTCATCCGAACTGCCGATGTAGACCCGATCGCCGTTGGGACTGCACGCTATCTGCGTGGGACCGCACCGTAGGCGGAGAGTCTGGGCCAGGACGTTATCCGAGGTCCGGATGACATAGATGGCGTCATCCCATTCGCCGGTTACATAGACATTATCGGTGTTAGGCGGACAAACCAGATTCTCGGACGTCGGAACCGTGGCACGGACTGTCGCCGGATAAGTGTCCGGGCTCTGTCCCTTTATCAGAATGAAGGCCGGCGTGCTCCAGTCGCTCTTGACCCCGCTGAGCAGATCCCTCGCCTCTGCACGTACCGAGTAGTTGCCCGGCGAGCGCCACGCGTGGCTTCTTGAGACCGATATCCTGGGCGGCACGAACTCCGACCACTCGGATGTGTCTCCGTCGCCCCAGTAGAACCGGTAGGCCACCATTTCGGGCGATTGGCTGCCTGTGACTGTTGAGAACTCGTAGATCTGGTCGATCATCCCGCTCGACGGCCCTTTGGGCGCCTCGGGCGTGAGCGGCTGGTTGCGGCAGCCCGCCACCAACGTGATCGCGGCTGCCAGCGGCACTAACGCGGTCAGACGGTTCACCTTACCTCCGATCGGCTCAACAAGACTTGCATGGTCGTAACTGCTGCTTCTGCCCTTGAAGCAAGGTTAGTGTAGTTTTGCGCGCGCTCCTTGTCAAGCTAGTCAGGTCGCCGTCCATCCGGCCCGTTTGGCCATCGATCGGTTTGACACGCCGGCCCGCGAACTCTACAATCCGGACATGACCGAGTCAGGCTCAGACCGGTATCACGAGGAGTCGGGCGTAAGCTCGGGGCGGCCATGACGGTACGCGGTGACAGGACCTCGTGAGCAAGAGCCTTCGCGCCGGGGCCTGCGTGCTGCTGGCAGCGATGACTCTGTTGCCGGCTGCAGGAAGAGACTTCCGGCTCCAGAACGCGGGACAAGGAAGTTCGGCGGAACCGAAGACGACGAAGGGCAGGCTGTCGCGCAGTCTCCTGACCGCGGCCACGTCATTGCCGGCCGCATAGAATTCCCCGGAGCGCCTGCGGGACGTATTCCTGCGGCGCTGGGAAAGAAGACGCCTGGCTTGTCAAGACCGATTCACATGGCAGCACGAGGCCCTGAGTCATTGGAAGCAGTCAAATCGCACGGCGCGTGCGGCGTCGAGACCGTGAGGGACGATGGACCTGGAGACGGGAGGATGACAAGATGACACGTGACGTGTTCGTCATTGTAAGCGTGCTGCTCCTACTGTTTGCCCCGGCGCGGGGGCAGGAGTCGAACGGGCTGCGTCCGGTTGACTATCTGGGTGAGGCAGGCGGATCGGTCGGCTGCGGCGTTGCGGTTGGCGCGGGGACAGCAATTGCCCTCGGACTAGTCGGGGCAGGGCTTGCCCCCTCGGGCTATCGTTGGGATGGATTCTCCATAGGCGCGGTGCTCGGGGTGGGGCTGGGATATCCTGCCGGCTGCGGGTGGGGTGCCACGCTGGTCGGCTATGCTCTGTTTGTGGACGGCCACACCGCAGGCGCCTACGTGGGCGCCTTTGCAGGCATGGGTCTTGGGCTACTTGCGTTCAGCGTGGACCCTCGTGTCGGTCTCGTGGCCATGGGCGTACTCGCGCCTGCCGGCTCGGTCATCGGTTACATTTTGGGCGCTACGAGGGGTGACCAGGGACCTGACTTCGGTGGCAGGGTCTTGCCACCAGCACTTGCATTCAGTATGCGGCCGAGTTCGGACCGTCAGACGCACGCGGTCGTCAAGTGCCGCCTGGTGACGGTCAGGTTCTGATTCATGTCAACAAGTACTGGACGTCCCTGCTCCCTTGATATCCCTGCCAGGCCCGTCTATAATCCGACCATGGCATGCGGGCTGGGCCGTATCCTCTCTGTGAAAGGCATGATGCTGACCGTGCTGGCCGCGTCCGTGACTACGGCGCAGATGTGGCAGCCGGTTCGGCCGCGTGCCATTGACTATCTCGGTGAGTCAGGCGGGGCGCTCGTCGGTGGCCCTATTGTCAGTATCGGAGCAGGGATCGTGCTCGCATTTGCTGGCGGTATGTTCTTCCCGGGGAATGAGGACGACATGGGGATACCTGCAGCATCCTACTGTGGCTTGTTCACCGGCGTGGTGCTGGGCTATCCGACCGGCTGCGGGTTGGGGACCACGCTCGTCGGCGAAGCTCTGCATGTGGATGGCAATACCGCCGCTGCCTACGGCGGTGCGTTCGCCGGCCTGCTGACAAGTGGTGCGCTCGAAATCATCGGACATCAGCTCAACAACCCCGGAGAATACGTCGTGTACGGTCTTGTCGCCACGATTGTGCTCGCGCCTCCTGCCGGCGCGGTAATCGGTTACAGCGTGGGCGCTACTAGGGGAGAACCGGGGCCTGACTTCGGTGGCAGGGTCTTACCACCAGCAGTTGCATTCAGCACGCGTTCAACGTCGGACCGGCAGACACATACCTTCGTTGATTGCCGCCTCGTGACGGTGCGGTTCTAGCGCGTCAGCGCAGCAGGTAGCCGATGCCGAGACGGGCGCTGACGTTTGGGTCGAGGCTGGCGTTTCCTGCGACCCAGCCGCTGGTCTTGGCTTCAATCTCAGCGAATGCGTGCAAGCCGCGGGTCGCCGGCCAGTCAACCCGTAGCGAAGCCAGCCCGCCCGGTGCGGGTCTTGAAGTCTCGAAGCCCTGCCCGCTCGGCTGAGTCCACAGCGAGAGGCGCGGGCCGAGGCCGAGCCGCACGCGACCCAAGCAAACAGGCCAGTTCACAATCCTCATGTCCAGTCCGGGAAAGTGGGCCACCCGATTCTGCTGATTGAGCAAGGCGATGGCGAGACCGCTCTCTCCGCGCTTGAGCATCAACGTGACGTTGATTGAATGGCCGAATGACGTCAGGTAGTGCTGGACATAGGCATTGGCAGAGTCGCCGCCGATGGCGATACCCGGAAAGCCGACGAGCAGCGGGTCTGCCAGCGACGTGAGCGAGAGATAGAACTCCCTTGCCAGGAAACTCCGCTCGGCCGGGGTCAGCTCCGAGCGACGGATGTAGCGGTCGATGCCGACGCCGGATGGGTGGATGCCGCGCTGCGCGTACGGTTCGTCGGGCCGGAACAGGTCGTAGACCCAGGCCGTGAAATCGAAGCCGATGAAGTCACGCCGCGCGACATTCGTCCCGTCGGCCCGGTTCGTCTGTGCCGTGAGCGTGTCTACGATGCTTGTGTTGCACAGCCCGACGTAGAGAATGTTGGACAGGTCGCTATACCACGAGAGCAGCGTACTGAGGTTCTCAGCCTGAGGCCGACCACGATAGAAGTCGTCCTCGTGGAATGCCGCCACCAGTTGCTGCTGACCTTCGTACCCGGCCTCTCCGGCCCGGACCATGTCGTGCGGAAAGTCACGCTTCAGCCGGACAAGATCGCTGTCGCTGACATGGTCAACCGAGGCGAGGTCGGAGAAGAAGGGAAACGAGTACACGCTGTTGCGGCTGCTCACTCCGCGGTTCCACAGCACTGCCCGGTGGAACTCCTCATGTGCCCACGTGACGCCCGGCGGTGCGTAGCTCGAGTAAATCATGAAGGCCGCGGCCGTCGTGCCCCAGACCGCGATGCTCGCGCCGCGATGCCCCGTACCCGCCAGCCTGTCCGCCAGCCAATCGATGCCGTGGAACCCCGCCTCATGGAACGACTTGGTCAGTCCAATCGATTGGGCCATGCTCGGCGCGTAGTATCCGGACTGGAAGTTGAATGGGAGCTCGACCAGTGGCACATCCACGGTCAGGACGTCGGAACGATTGCGCGAAAATGGGGACTGTACCTCCTGGGGGCGGTCCCCGTTTTCGATACACGTGCCCGACGCGACGCCGGCCAAGAGCACAAGCACCGATATCACGCCGCGAAGCGCCCGATGCGACAGAGCGGCTTGAAATATCATCAGACCAAAGTTAGCGCCCCGGCGCGGTCTGTCAACAGGCCCAGTGGGACCACGGCAGGTAACCGCCTGCGCACTGTCTGAGTTCCAGGTGCGTCTAAGAGACATCTCACGGGCGAAAGACAACCGGTCCGGAGGAAAGTTCTCAACGACGAATGGAGGCAAAGTGAGAGCATTTTTCGCAGCACTGGTCGGCGCCGCGCTGGTCGTGGCCGGCACCGGCTGCAGCACGAGCAAGTCGGCAAGCCAGGCTTGGGCGCGTTGGGGCATCACCAAGCCGACGACCGCGCCCGGCGCCGAGGCTAAGCTCGCAGACGCGTACCGCCTGCTCTACGCGCTGAAGCTCGACTCGGCACGGGCAGAGTATCAGGACCTGGTCAAGCGCTTCCCGCAGAGCGCGGAGGCCCATCTCGGCCTGAGCATGGCCTACCGCTACTCGGGAGTCAGGGACACGGCCCTGGCTGAGGCAAAAGCCGCGATGAAGCTCGACCCGGACGCGACCGGCGTGCTTCTCGACTACGCGGACCTGATTCTGCCCATGCGCACCGGAGACCTTGCGAGCAAGAGCGACTCGGAGCGCTTCGCCGAGGCTGAACGGTGCAACCTCAAAGCCACGGCCTCGACTCACCCCTTTAGCGCTCACGCCTACACCACGCTCTGGGCGAGCTGCATGGCACAGGGCCGCCTGTCCGATGCGCGACACGCGGCATTGGAACTAGGCAACAGACATTACTACCCGCAGCCGCTGATTGACTTCGGGTACAACCTTCTGGTCGGGCTCGAACCCAATGCCATCCTCTTCACCAACGGCGACAATGACACGTACCCGCCCTCGGTATTGCAGCAGGCAGGCAACCCGTTCCGACCGGACGTGACCATCGCGAACTTGAGTCTGCTCAACGTCCCCGCGGTCGTGAAGATGATGCGCGACTCGCTCGGACTGCCCATCTCCCTCAGGGACAAGGAGATTGCGGACCTTGCCCCGAAGACCGGCACGGACGGCAAGACCGTCATTCTTCCGTCGCAGCAGGTGGTCGCCAACATCATCGCCAACGCGGCCAAGGCCCACCGGCCGGTCTACTTCGCCGTGACCGTCAGCCCGGACATGAGCGCGCCCTATGCCGATCGGCTGGTCCTCGAAGGACTGGTCAACCGCGTGGCCGAGATTAGGCCCGCCGCTGCCGTGGACTTCGACCGCATCACCGAGAACCTGACGAAGCAATACAAGCTCGATTGGCCGGACACGCTGGCCTCGTGGCCTCAGAACATGTCGCCGCTGACCCGAGTAGTCGCGCCCCTGGCACTCAACTACGCGTCGCTGTACGCGCAGCTCGTGTCGCGCTACGAGTCCGCCGGCCGCAAGGCCGATGCCGACGATGCCGCAACTCAGGAGGTCACATGGCTGGCACGCGGCGGCAGCGCCGACAGGGCCCGAGCCCTCCTTGACTCCTGGCTCAAGAGCACCCCTGACGACACTAAGGCCAGGGAACTGAAGGCCAGACTGCACAAGGCCGGTACGCTCTAGGAAACGCGGACCAACCGTCGAAAACGTGGGCTGGCCCGAGGCGGGTTTGCCCTGCCCTTTCCCGAAGCAGTCCCCGATTTTCCCGCAGTTGTGAACCACCGCGCGTCATGCGACTGTTGTTGAACACCGCGATTCCGCACGCGGATTTGACACCTCGGCCGCAATGCCTAGAATCCCCTCGTGACCGACGATCGAGAACCTGAGATAGGTGAACTGACAAGACCGACGCGAATCGCGGCTCGCGACAGAGAAATGACAACATGAGAAACACCAAGCTGTTTGGCGGCCTCGTTCTCGGAATCCTGCTTCTGGTCGGCATTTCCGGAGCGGTGAGTCGCGCATACGAGTCCGATGCCCTTGTAAAGAAGGGCAACGACCTGCTGGCCCAAGGTTACGTCGAGGATGCGCTCGGAACGTACAGCCAGGCGATAAAAGTGGACACAAGCAACAGCGTGGCCTACTACGACCGCGCTAATGTCTACTGCGACAGCGGTGAGTATGACCTGGCAATGCTCGACCTCAATCAGGCACTTAAGCACGACCCGCACTATGTGAACGCGTACATCTGCCGCGGGAACGTCCTGAGATACAGGGGCGATTATGATCTGGCCATTGTGGACTACAACCAGGTGCTGAAGCTGGATTCGAACTGCGCCCGCGCCTACATCGGTCGCGGGAACACCTACCTGAACAAGAGCAGAGACTTCCTGGCCCTGCTGGACTTTGGCCGGGCGATCGGGCTGGACCCGAATAACGCCGAGGCCTACAAGGGCCGCGGGGACGTCCATGCATACCGCGGCGAGTACGACCTGGCCGTCGCGGACTATGCTCGGGCGCTGAGTCTGAATCCGAAGTACGTCTCCGCGTACAGCAGCCGCGGGGTCGCGTACAGCCACAAACGCGAGGACGACCTGGCAATCCAGGACTTCGACCAGGCGCTGAAGTTGAATCCGAATGACACGGCCACTTACTACAGCCGCGGAAATGCCTACGACAGCAATGGCGAATACGACCTCGCTATCAGGGATTACTCGCAGGTGCTCAGACTGAACCCGAACTACGCCGACGCCTACAGCGCTCGCGGCAGCGCCCGCACGGAAAAGGGAGATTACGAGGCGGCCATCCAGGACTACAAACAGGCGTTCAAGCTCGACTCAAGCCTCGTCACAACCTTCTATGGTCAGGCGCGGGCGTACGAACTCGCGGGGCGTACTGCTGATGCCGTTGCCTGCTACGAGCATTTCTTGATCATCGCGTCCCCGGCCGACAGTCAGCTTGTTGTCAGGGCCAAGAGCCGGATTCAGACCCTGAAACAGGTGCGCTAGCCGAGACGAGGCTGTCGTATCGAGAAGACGAAAGGCCATCTCCGGGGCCGACGTCAGGCGCAGCAGACGCAGACCGAGTCCACGTCCTTCAGACTGCGCCAGTCCCGCTGATCCCCTTGCCCGGACGCGGTTTACAGGCGGCCGCGCTTCGGTAGAATAACCTCTTGCCAGATAATAACCCGCGTGAAGAGGACAGTGCCGAGGCGCTCGGGGCGCGGGAGTCCGAAGTCAGAAGTTCGGGAAACCGGCACACGTCCATTGGAGAAAATGGGGACAGTCGCTTCGAAGAAGGGGATACGTCCACGGAGCGACGCGAGGAAAGCGTCGCGGATGTGTCCCCAGCGCCGCAGCACAAACCCGGACTCGAGGTGGTCGAGGAAGAGGTGGTGCGGGCAACGGGCATCGCCCTTCCCGCGACGTTCGCCGCGTTCGAGCACCGGAACTACCGGCTCTACTGGTTCGGCAACCTCGCTTCCCTCATCGGCACGTGGATGCAGAACATCGCCACCGGCTGGCTGGTTCTCACGCTGACCAATTCTCCGTTCTTCGTCGGGCTGAACTCGACCCTCGCCTGGCTGCCAGCATGGTTCGTATCGCTGCCGGCCGGGGCCATGGCCGACCGGTTCGACAAGCGCCGGATGATGATTCTCACCCAGTCGGTGCTAGCCCTGTTTGCGCTTGTCCTGGCGGTGCTGTACTGGACTCACGTGCTGACGATCTATTACGTGCTGGCGATATCCTGTCTGACCGGCTTCGCGGCAACGATGAACGGCCCGATTGCCCAGACGCTCGTGCCGGACCTGGTCGGACGGAAGAACGTTCTCAACGCTATCGCCCTGAACAACGCCATGTTCAATTCCGCCCGCATCATCGGCCCGGCCATCGCCGGGGTCCTGCTCGGCACCATCGGCGCGGGCGGCTGCTTCGGCATCAACAGCGCGAGCTTCCTCGCCATCATCGGCGCGCTCTGGTTCATACAGCTCCCGCCGCGCGAACCGCACCGGGCCGAGGAATCGGTCTGGCACCAGATTCTCGCCGGCCTCCGGTTCGTCGCGGGTCACCCGGACATTCGCATCCTGGTAGTGCTGACCGCGGTGTTCAGTTCGTTCGGGATGATTTACCTGCCGCTGATGCCGGTATTCGCTCGGGACGTGTTCCACCAGGGCGCGCGCGAGTACGGAGTGATGATGACCTGCGTCGGCATCGGCGCGGTGGCAGGCGGGCTGACCCTGGCCACGATATCGAAGACTCGCCGCAAGGGAGTAATCCTGACGCTCGGAACCGCCGGTATCGGCCTGTCGTCCATCGCGCTCTCGCTGGTCCGGGATATCCGGCTGGCCCTGCCGCTGATCGCGATCATCGGCTTCTGCCAGACCTCGATTACCTCGCTCATGAACACGCTGATTCAGACCATCGCCCCGGAGCACATTCGCGGACGGGCCTTGAGCGTTTACATGCTGGCGTTCAACGGGATGTTCCCCCTCGGCTGTCTGCTGGGCGGAGCGATTGCTCAGAGGTTCGGCGCACCCGCGGCGACTCTAGTCGGCGGATGCGCCGTGCTCGTCAGTCTTGGCGCGGTGTCAGTGCTGGCGCCGTCGCTGCGGAGGCTGTAGCGATCCACTGATCAAGTGACCTAGTGTTCCAGTGGCGGACGCAGGCATTTGCTCACTCAACCAGTGGGCCACTTCCGGCCTACTCCAATCCTTCGAGTTCGTATCCGTACCACGTGCCGTCCGCGCCATCGGTACCGCCGTCCGCGTCCCTGGCGACCCAGAGCATGTCATTGGCCCACGACAGCGAATAGCCGTAGCCCGAGCGCGGGAGCGTGAACTTGGTGACATACTTACCCTCGAGGTCGAAGACAAGGATGTCTTTGTCGCTGTTCGGCGCCCAGACGAAAAGGAACTTGTCCGAGGCAGCGATGGCATACGCGTAGCCGCCGTCGTCGTCTGAGCTGTAGCTGGACAGGTCGAATGAGTCGTTCACATCGCCGCTGCTCGCGTCGTACACGTGGACCTTGCCGTCGCTCAATTCGTACAGGCTCGACCCGTCCGGCGACATCGCGACGTGGCTCTGCTCACCTTGGAAGATCCCCGAGTGCTCGACGTTTGCCTCTTCCAGATCCAAGTCTACGGAGGACAGGTCGGTACCGTTCTCCTTAAGGTACAACTGCTCTTCGTCCGAGTTGTAGAGAATGGCGCGTCCGTCAACGCTGAGGTCGTAGTTCTCCTCGAACTTGCCGGACTCGTCGTACTTGTTGATATCCGAGCTGCCGGAGTTGCCACCATTGATCGTATAGTAGTAATCACCGTCCCAGGCTATCCCCATGTTGTGGTAGCGAACGTGGTCGGTGAACCTAAGCTTCTGCACCGGAGTCACGTTCGTCGGGCCGACATGGCCCGAGACGTTCGCTCGCGCCGCCTTCCCGCACCCGACGGCTCCAAACAGCACCATCGCCACCATCACCAGAACCAGTTTCATCTCCCTGCTCATGAAGCTCATCCTTTCTTGCCCGGATTGTCCGAGCTATTTCAATAGTATCGTATTCCTGCTCAACGCGCCGGCTGCAGTCTGCAGCCTGTACACGTACACACCGTTAGACGCCACTCGGCCCTGTTCGTCGCGGCCATCCCAGGTCAGCGTGTGCACGCCACGGCTGAAATCGGTGTTGGCGAGGACCCTCACGACCCGGCCCTCGACATCCAGCACCTGCACAAGCACGCGGCCTGCCTGCGGCAGGGCAAACCGCAACTGCGCGCGGTCGTGGAAGGGGCTGGGCGCCGCCCTCAGCGCAAGCTGCCTGGTGTCGGTATTGCCAACGCCTGCCGGCTCTGTCACCGCGACCGAGCGGTCGAACCAGGACTGGGCCGAATCGGCATGGTCGAGCATCTCCTGCAGGGTATTGCCGCCGACGAACGCAAAGGCGGCAAAGGCGGAACCGTTGACCGGAAGATTGAAGGGCCCGGCCGACACCACGCAGGACCAGTTGCGGGAGCCGTTGGAATTGTGCATCGATATCGCTCCGCGCAAGAAGCTGTCCTTGACCGCCTCGGTCATCATCGCGGACGGGCTAACGTAGACGCTGTTGTCGAGCGCCGACAGGTTGGCGGCAGCAGTCGGCGACAGCAACTTGATCCCGGCGGCGCACGTGTAGTCTCCGGCCTGAGTCATGTACGTCAGGCGGCGCAGCGTGTCGGAATAGACGTCGTTGGCCGTAGTGTTGTAGATATCGAAGTCGGAGAAGATGCCGGCGTAGAGCCCGTTCAGCGGTGCCGAACCCTGATTCTTGATGTCGTAGGTCAGCACCACGAAGTCGCGGTAACCGGAGTCGGCCACCGATGCCGACCACTGGTAGACGGTCAGCCCCTTGGGCGTGGAATGGGCGCTGTCGTCGATCACGGTTTCGTACTCCTGTCCGTCGGTAAGCGGCGGGATGACCGCATGCAGAGTGTCCTTGATACGCCAGTCGGACTGATAGGTCGAGCTCGGATGCCCGTACCAGCGGTCAACCACGTAGTTCGGGCTGTTGCCACAGGCGAAACTGGTGAAGTAGAGGTCGCCGTTCGAGGCGTTGCGCGGGTACTTCAGGCCTGACCCCTCGTTGTATGGGCCGAGCGTGCCGATTGAACCGAGTGAGGTGACCGAGAGTATCATGTCGTTGTTGTCGTGGTCGGCCCACAGCTTCCTGGCCGGGGGTAGGTCGCCGATGCGCGTCTCGAAGAAAGGCTGCCACGACCCCTGGTCGGCGATGCAGGCCGCGATCATCTCGGCCATCGTCCCGCCCGGAGTTGAATCCGCAGCCGTGACACGGAACTGGTCGCCCTCAACCGTGACTCCGGCCGGAATCGTGCCGTAGTTCGACGTCGAATCGACCAGAGTCAGGTAGGGACAGAAGGTACGCAGCACCGCGTGAGTGTTGGTGGCGGCAACCGCGCCCGCATTCTTGACGGAAACGAACAGGTTCGCACCTTCGCCCGGGTCCAGCCTGCCGTTGCCGCCGTCATCGACGATGCGGAGTCCGGCGAAGACCAGCGCTGGCTTGTTCGAACTTCCGCGCACCGGGATAAGCCCATCGTAGGGGTAGAAATCCTGGGCGCTGACCGACAGGTCGAGGTTGCCGGTAGTGGTCGGTGCAACCAGCAGGTCAATCCAGCCCTGGGAATTGGTCCAGCCGCGCGCGTAGGTTTCGGTGCCCTTACTCAAGCAGACCAGCGCGCCCGCGACCGGCGCGGAGCCGCTCTTGGCCGTGATGCGGACTACCTGGACGCCGGTCGGCACCGAATCCGGCTTCGTGACGGTGAAGGTCTTTGGCTTCTCGGACCAGACAACAGGCTCGGGTCGCCGAACAGGTTCAGCTCGTAGACGCACCAGCGCCAGACCGACTGGTCCATCGCCAGGCTGTGGAAGTAGTCCTTCGACAGCATGCCGAGAGTGCCGAACTGGGTCGCGTAGCCCTGGACGAAATAGCGGTAGAACTGGAGGTCGAGCAACTCCGACGGTCCGAGCGCGGGCGGATAGCCGAAGCCATAGCGGGAATTCAGCATGCAGGCGACGCAGCCGCCGTTAGGGGCGTTGACCAGAGCCTCGGCCAGGCAATCGGTGCCGTCGAACCAGCCCGACTCGCAGGCTATCGAGTTGACGAAGTTGAGCCTTGTGAACCCGTTGGTAAGACCCGGGACCTCGCTGCTGTCCATCACCGAGAAGGTGAAGGGATTGCCGTGCGCAGCCACGTGGGCGAGCTGAAACCCTTTGCTCATCGAGTCCGCGTAGACGCCGCCGCTCGGGTCCTCGAGGTGGACGTGCGTCCAGCCCGACGGGAAAGTATTGGCGATGATGTGGTTTATGACCTTCCCGTGATACGGATCGAAGAGCATGGTCGAACCGTACAACACCCGCTTCTGGCGAGTCGTATCCTGGTGCTTCTCGAACATCGTATCCTTGGCGAAGAAGGTCGCGATGTCGGCTGCGCCGTCAGCCGGGACCCGGCCGACATAGACGTCGTAGAACAGGTCAACCGAGTCCTCCATCTCCCCGAAGATGCCGTTGTTGTTCGAGTCCCATGTATACTGGAGGTCGGCGTAGTACATGTCCGACGCGATGTCCTCGGTGGTGCCCTCGACCGTCAACTGGCAGGTCCTGACCGGAACTGTGCCGTCGTCGCCGCCGAGGAGCAGCCACTTCAGACCGTGGTTCTGCCAATAGTCCTTGACGCAGTTGCGGATCTTCTCCTGCTGGTCGCGGCCGGAATAGGTGGAGTAGATGGACTCGGTCTTCACGACGGTGGTCTTGATGCCCCGCCGGGTCTTCCAGTTCACGAAGGGCTGGAAGCTGGGCGCGAACGCGGTCGACGTGATAACCATCATGTCGCAGGTAGAGTCTGCCGTGAGGGTTATTCTCGCCGGCGGAGACCAGGTCGAAACCTGTTCCGGGTTTCTGACCAGGGCCCGGACGCTCTGCCCCATCAGGTCCACCTGCGACTCATCCAAACGCACGACGTCGTGTCGATTCCGCTCATAGTGGACCGCGACCGTAGCGCGCGTGACCAGTTCGAGTCGCTTCTGTGCCGGGAAGTAACGAAGCGGGAAAAACTGGATGGCGGCGATGCGATAGCCCCCCATGAGTCCTGACCGAGTCGAGCGAACCATCTCAGCCGGGTACGCCTGGGCCGACGCATAGACAGTTGGGTCAGGCGGGACAAACGCGCGAACGCCATTCGCCATTCGCCCATCGCCATTCGCCAATGCTTGGGGCGGCTGGCTCGGATAGATGTTCATCTGACCGGAAAGCGCCGCGGTCGAGGCGCTCACAACGTCCACGCCCGTCACTTCCGCGTCCGGCGGAATCGCGACGTAGTACACTGCCAGCGGCAGGTTCGGAAAGCCCGGCTCGCTCGTCGAACACCCGGCGGGCATGATCGAACCTAAGGAGGATTCGTATCGTGTCCCGGGACCGACAAGCGTCACCACATCATAACCGTTCACCTTGCCGAACATGAAATCACTCTGCTCGAACTGAAACGTCTGGGTCACGGTACCGGTCGCCGCTACCATGACGCCGGGCAGCAAGAACGCAAGAACACGAACAATACGCAACATCAACTTCCTCCGTGGAACTGTTATAATGCCATCGAGTCGCCGGGCTCCTGCCTTCTCAAGGCCGGAGCCCCAAAGTAACGCAGCGTAACATTGTAACTTAGGCGCGGAACCGGTCAATCAGAAAGGACGGGAGACGGAAGACGGGCTTGATCCGATCCCCGGTCTCCGGTCGGGGCTAGCTTGACTGTGCGTAGCGCTGCGTTATCGTTCTAGCGGAGGTGCACGCTGTATAGACGCGTACTGCTAACCATCGTCCTTGTTGTTTCGGCCGCGTTCGCAACGCGACCGTGGACCGCACAGGAGTTCGAATCGTACTATCGCTCGTACCGACCGGAGTGGCTGCCCCGGCCGGAGAGCCTCCGTTACGGACCACGGCGCTACAACTACCTGCGCCAGATCAAGAAGACCTGCGACTTCGTAGCCAGTCACCAGGTTTCGGATTCCTTATCCCCAAGCTATGGCGGCGTCATCGAAGCCGAGCACATGCCGACCACCATAGAAACCGACAACACGCAGGAAGCCATCTGGATCTGGTCGCGCTGGTACGAACTGACCGGCCGCGATGACTTTCACCAAAACGTCGCTCGCGCCTGGACATACGTGAAGAACAACCCCGCTTATCGGGAGCACGGCGGCGTGCCGAGCCAGATCTGGTACGCGATCTGGAACTGCGGCCTGGGCTTCATGGCCGAGTCCGAGTATCGGCATGCCTACGGAGACTCAAGTCATCTTGCCTACACGGACACCGTCCGGACCTTCTACCTCGACACTTTTCTCCTGAACGCGTCCGCGCAGGACTACTTCATCACGAGCCAGTCATCGGGCATGGCGATGGAGTACGCCCGGGCCAGGGGCGACGCCGTCCTACACGACACCGCGCTCGCGCGCGGCAATAGAGTCAAGACATGGATTCAGGGCGGCGCTCCGACCCGACTCGGCAACCAGGCCTGGGCCATGAGCGGCGGCACCGCGTTCTGGGGCGTGGTCCACACCGTGTGCAAAGACGACACCGTCACCGGCAAACAGTGGGTTGCCACCTATCAGGATTCGCTGCCCGGCTTCTACCCAACCGGGAACTGGAACTGCTCACATAACCTCTGGCTCGCGAACGCCTACCGCTCCGCGGCCGAACTAGGCCACGACACGCTCAACTGGGTGATGCACCACTATCTCGTTGACACGCTGCTGACGCGCGACCGAGACGACGACGGCGGCATCCCGGCTACGTGGACCGACCCGGATACGATGGACCAGACCTGGGTCTCCAGCTACCTCGACTTCATGGGCATGGACGTGTTTGTGACGCCGCTCCACAACAGCGACGTCGCCACGCTTGAGTTCGTCGCGCCCACCCCGCACTCAGTTTACGTTGTTGGGGAGAGCGTCCCGGCCTTGGTGCCGGTGGCCAATGTCGGCAAGAACACCGCGCACAATGTCAACCTGACCGTCAAGGCCGGCGGCACGAACTTCGGCGTGCACCTCGACTCGCTCCCGTTCCTCGCCACCGACACGGTCTCGGCCGGGCCCATCCCGCTCGACACGCCCGGCCTCTACACGCTCACAGCTTTCACGGGCGGCGATGACAACCTGCACAACGATACCGTCGCAACCAGATTCAGGGTATTCGACACCTGCCGCGTGACCGGCACTCTGACCGACTCGACAGCGGGCAACGGAATCCAGACCTGGATCAAGGCCTATCTCGTCAGCGATACGCTGGTCTGGGATTCGACCCAGACCGACACCAGCGGCCACTTCAGCCTCAAGCTGATTGACAGCACCTTCACGCTAGCGGTCACGCCGGGCGTGCCTTACTATGCGCGGTCGTGGACCGTGGCCTTTCACCGCGACACCACTATCGGACTCAAGATCCAGCCCGCTCACGTGCTGATAGTCAACAACGACACGCTGGAGAACTACGCGAGCTACTACACGAGCACTCTCGACACGCTCGGCGTGACATGGTGCGAGTGGAACCGGCCATCGGGCGGGCTTCTCCCCTATGCCAAACTCAACCGTCTGCGGTCCAAGTCGCTGATCTGGTACTCAGGTAACACCAACACCGGCACGGTTCCGACTGCCGACCGCGACAGCCTGACCCGCTACGCACAAGCCGGCATCAACCTGTTCATCACCGGCCAGAACATCGCCCAGGAACTGCACGGCACCACTTTTCTTGACAGCATCTGCGGCTGTCAGTTCGACTCCTCGGGATGGTCGGGTTTCTTCGCGTTCGGCAACCGCCAGGACTCGCTGGGCGCGCCGGTCACCGGAACCGCGACGGCTGGCGGCAACGGCGCCGGCAACCAGACCTCCCGAGACGTCATCTCCCCGCTGGGCAACTCCGCCGCGTTCCTGGTCTATGATACGGTTGCTCTTGAGTGTGCGGCAACACGGCGCCAGTTGCCGTCGGGCGGCAAGATCGTGTTCATGGGCTTCGGATTCGAGGCAGTGAACCGACCCGGGTCCAAGCCGACCTACTTCACCCGCGTGCAACTGATGAGGCGGATACTCACCTGGTTCGGAGTGCCGACAGGCGTCGATGAACGCCAAGTGTCGACCGCCAAACGCCAAATGCTGACCGCTTCCGTCGTGCGCGGTTGTCTGGTGCTCCCCAGTTCGGCGTTCGGCGCTCGACGTTCGGAGTTGCTTGACGCCACCGGCCGCGCCGTCATGTCGGTTCGCCCCGGCGCAAACGACCTTAGCCGCCTGCCCGCCGGCGTGTACTTCCTCGAAAATGGGGACTGTACCGCGCGTCCTCGCGCTGGGGACACATCCGCGACGCGTTCCTCGCGTCGCTCTGAGGACGTGTCCCCTCCTCGGGACTGTCCCCATTTTCGCTACCGCGTGGTGCTAGTGAGGTGAACCATGCCTGAATACGACGCCTACTCTGTCTACTACGACTTGGTCTGGGCAGACAAACAGGACGATGTGCCGTTCCTCCTTGCCACGGCCAAAGAAACCGGTGGGCCGGTGCTCGAACTGGCCTGCGGTACGGGACGCGTCCTGCTGCCCCTTGCCCGGGCCGGTTTCGAGGTAACCGGCATCGACCTGAGTCAGGCGATGCTCGACAAGCTGCAGGCCAAGCTGGACAAGGAACCTCGCGAAGTGCAGGCTCGGGTCGCGCTCAAGTGCGCGGACATGCGCGACTACCGGTTCTCACAGAAGTTCAAGCTGGTCTTCTGCACTTTCAACTCTTTCCTGCACATGATGACGACCGAAGACCAGCTTGCCTGCCTGAACTCAGTCCGTGAGTACCTGGCTGACGATGGTCGACTCGTAATCCACGTCTTTGCGCCCGACCACAGACGGCTGACCAGCCGCGATGAGACGGAGATAGCCGTTGAGCCTGATCCCGAAACCGGTCGAGACATGGTCGTCACCGACATCTCGAAGAGAAACCTGGCAAGTCAGACGATTTCGGTCTGGGAATGCGTTGACCGCATCGGGGACGACGGCACGGTCAAGCGCTACCCGGCGAGATTCACTCTCTGCTGGATTCATCACCGCGAGATGCACCTGCTGCTGCGCCTTGCGGGCTACGAAGTCGAGAACGTTTATGGTGGCTACGACAAGCGCCCCTACGACTACGTCTCCGGCATCCAGCTCTTCGTGGCAAAGAAGGCGTAGACCCCGCGCTTGAGCGACACCCTGCCCGTGCTCGAGACCGAGCGGCTCGTGCTCAGGCCGTACACACTGGCTGACGCGCCCCGCGTTCAGCAGATGTGCGAGGACTGGGCGGTTGCCTCGACCACGCTCAACCTGCCTCACCCCTATCCGGACGGCGCTGCCGAACAGTGGATATCCACCCACGCCGACAACTTCCGCCAGGGCACCGAAGTCACACTTGCCATCACGCTGAAGCCGGACCGGCCGGTCATCGGTTCCGTGGCTCTCATGGTCACCAAGAATCACCTGCGCGGAGAACTCGGCTACATGGTCGCGAAAGAACACTGGAACCGGGGCTTCTGCACCGAGGCGAACCGGGCGCTCGTGGACTATGGCTTCCGCGTCCTCGGGCTGAACCGCATCCAGGCCATGCACTTCCCGCGCAACCCGGCCTCCGGACGAGTGATGCAGAAACTGGGCATGACCAAGGAAGGTCTGCTCCGTCAGTACGTATGCAATCGCGGGACCTGTGAAGACCTCGTGCTGTACGCGATAGTCCGCAACGAGTTCGAAGCCGCCGGAAAGGTCGTGTAGACCCCCATGGCAAATCGCGCAGTACCCGCCATCGTCCAGCTCGTGATATTCTACTTCTTCATCTCGTGGTTCGTGCGGATTCTCCGTCGTCGCAGGAACAAGACTCCGACCCGGACGCCGGGCCAGGGAACCCCACCAACCGGGTCATCTCCAACCCGGCGGGAGCCGAAGTCGCAGGAGATGCCGGCCCCGGCCGGCGCGGTCCGGCGCGAAGAGATGATGTTCAACGGCGTGCGCTGGCAGGTGACATCCCGGCCTCGCCACGAACTTGAATCCGGCACGAAGTCGCAGCGCCGCGACGTCTACGTCGAGGAACCGCCCCGCTGCCCGAAGTGCGGACTGGGAGTGGTCGAAACGAAGTCGTGGCTCGGCTACACCTGGTCATGCCCTGAGTGCGGCCTCAAGAAACACAGCGACAGGGACACGCACGCTGTTGCCGAGTCACTGGCGCGCGCGTTCCGCTAGCACGCCACCAACAAGGAAGGAGCGGGCCGAAGCCCGCCGCAAGCTCACCGAGCGTGCGCTCTACCTCTACAACCAGCGTCTGACCGACGCTCGACTGCTCGTCGAAGTTATGTCCCCCCACGGTCCTCAAAGTTGGCAAGCGCGGCTTCCTCCGTTTGATCCCATAGCCGCCTTCGTCGCGGATTCCGTCCGTCCAAGACTTCTGCCTTCTGGTATCTGCATTCTGACTTCTGAATTCGGCTACAAGACGTTGCGTCCCGTAGTCCTCGCTCCAGCCCAAGCGCAAGCAAGGCGAATCGCCATGAGATTCGCCGTTGAAATCCTCCCGCAAGTCCTCGTCTGAGTCCCTGTGCGAATCCCGCCGAGAGTCAAACTGAGGGTCGCGCTGGGTACCGCGCTGCAGGTCGAACCGAGATTCACCTTGCGTATCCCTCCACGTGTGCTCTTCCCAATCCCCCCGCTAGTCGCGGCGGACGTCCCGCCGGAAACCACCGCGGGCGTCCTTCTGTGAGTCCCCTTCCGAACCACCCCCCGAACCGTTCCGGGAACGGTTCCCAGGGCGATTCCGGAAGCATGGTCTACTGTCGGCGTCGCCACCTAACTCCCTCTATCCAGGCAACTTAGGCGCGGAGAGACGGAGAATTGGCAGCGTCCCCGTCTAGACCATACATAGATACGCTTGAGAGAACCGGAATATGCAAGTGACTTTCGCAGAATCGCTGATTGACCACCCCAGGGCCGGTCTGGGGGATGCTCTACCCATGCCTCTGGCAATGCCTTTCCCAAGGCCTCTGCCATAGTCTTGGGTGATGCCTTTGGCACAGCCTCTGGTAATGCCTCTGGCAGAGTCTTTGGTCGAGCCTTCCCCGATGGCTTTGGCAGTGCCTCTGGTAATGGCTTTCCCCCGGTCTCTGGTATTGCCTCTGGCAATGCCTATGGTAATTCCTTTGGCAGAACCTCTAGCAAAGTCTCTCCCAATGGCTTCGGTAGAATCTCTGGCAATGCCTCTCCCAATGTCTCTGGCAGGGCCTCTGGTAATGACTCTGGAGATGCCTTTGGCCCGGCCTCTGGCACCACCTTTGCCAAGGTCGGGTTGAGGTTGACCCTACGGGTCTACAAATGCAGGCTGCCCGCAGGGTCGCGGGCAGCTCTTGCACGACGGGTCCGAATTGTGGCTAGTCCGTCAGCACCACCTTCTTGCTGAAGCGCTTGTCCTCAGCCGTCATGGTGCAGAAGTAGACGCCGCAGGCACAAGTACGTCCCTTGCTGTCCTGCCGGTTCCAGGCGATGCTGTAGTATCCGGGCTTCTTCTCGCCGCTGGCCAGCACTTTCACCAGCTTGATCGAGATGTCGCAGAGTTTAGGCCGTCGGCCCATAAATACATAAATAGGGACACTTCCCTATTTTCCAGTGACTATGCGAGGTCTACCCCGCTTCTGTGCGCTCAGGACTCGCTCCAGATGCGACTCTAACACCGAAAGGAACGCAGTCCCGCCCAATGGACGGCCGGTGGCCGTCATACGCCGTATCTCTGCTGTCTTCTCCTCGGAATCGTCCCTCAGGTAGCTACGATACTTCTGACGGCGCAGTTCTGCAAGGAGCCAGTCGGGCTCGTTCAGCAGCGGGTCGGCTTCGCCAGTGACGTGTTGGCGGGCGCTGGACCATTGGTACTCCCATGCCCGGTGCACCGTCTTCGACCGAACCGGGTTGCGGTCAATGTACCTTAGCACCGGCCACAGGTACTCGTCTTTGTCTACCGGGCACGAGAAGAAACGGTTCTGCCAGAGCCGACCGCTGCGCCCCTGTTTGCGGTTGACGTGCTGCGTGTAGATCAGGTTCGTGCCGGCAAAGCAACGGGCGAGCGAGTCCGCCTCGTGCGGCACGGCCAGGGCGTGCACATGGTTATCCATCAGGCAGTAGCCCCAGATATCAACGCCATACTTACGCCGATACTGGGCCAGCGTCCAGAGGTAGAACCGTCGGTCATCGTCATCAAAGAACACCTGGCCGCGGTTGTTGCCGCGCTGGGTAACGTGGTGCGGCAGATCGACTGCCACGACACGGGCTATTCTCGGCATGCACCAAGGATAGCCGAAGACCCCAAGCTGTCAATAAAATAGGGAAGTGTCCCTGTTTTCCCCTGCAATCAGGAGCAGCAATACTGCACCTTTCATGCCTTACCTCCTATTCGTCTTCACAACTTTCGCCGTGAAGCTCCTCTCTACTGATTCGACTCTGATAACGTATACCCCGGCGGCAAGACCGGCAAGGTCTATGACGCCATTCGTGGCACCTCCTTTCGTATCGGCCCGCAGGGGCACGTCTCTGAGTCGCTTTCCGGAAACGTCAAACACCTCAACATCGCTGGCACGCGCCGCTGCGCCGACCTCAAACCGCACTCTGCCCGGTGCCACACTGGGCCAGACTCGCAGTCCCACTTGTTTTTCTGGTACCTCGGACTGCTCTTGTACTCCAACGCTTGTCGTCTCGTAGATGGCAACGCCACCCTCCCAGAGAGCTGCATAGAGCAGTCCGCCAGCATAGCTGAGTCGCCTCACCCCGTCAGCTGGGCTTACACTCCCGGCATGGTGCGGTTGGGCTGGATTGCTCAGGATGTAGACGTCAATACCGTTTCCCGCGCCAACATAGACCCTGGACTCGCCCAGCACTGCGTCCCACGGCCAGACGCTCGCTGGAACCGCAGATAGTAGGCGGAAGTTGCTCGGGTCCGCGACACTGTAGACGAACAGCGTATCGTATGGGTACGGAATGTAAGCGAACGTGTCTTTGACTGTCACACCAGAGGAAGCACGGCCGCCACTGTCGATGACGCGGGGATTGGCGGGGTCTGCGACGCTGACCACCTCAAGACTGGCGCCGCCCGCCACGTATGCCAGGGTGTCCTGCACCGCCAGCCCGAAATAGACTCCGTCAGTAGACACGCAGCTCCCTACCAGTACCGGCTGTCTCGGCCGGGCGACGTTGACAATCTGGAAGCGGTTCATCTCGGCGCAGTAGACGAAACTGTCGCGAAGGACCATGTCCTCGGGAGGATTGAACATGCCGTCGCAACCTGCCACCCGCAACGGGTGATGTGGGTCGGTCACATCCAGCGTTACCATCCTCGGCATGGGCCATGATACGTAGGCGAACGAATCCCTCGCAGTCGCAGAACGGACCGTCCTGCTTGAATCGTACTGGGCCAGAAGCATTGGACGCGACGGGACACTGACGTCGAGAATCTGAAGCCCGGCGTTGTAGTCAGCCACATAGGCCCTTCCGCCATCGACATCGACGTCCACCGCTTGGTCAGCCCCAAGCAGTCCGGTGTCGCGCACCGGCAGAACCGTGTTCCTGGTGTCGAATACCTGCAGCCCCGCCCTGTGGCAACCGATGAACGCCGCCTGCGCAAGTCCGCTGGCCCAGGCTCCCCAGCCCCAGCCGGGCACGTCCCTCATGCTCAGCGCGTACGGGCGGGTGGAATCAGCCAAGGAGACAATCGAGAACTCTGGCAGGTCAGCGTCTCCGGAGCAGTAGGCTAACGTGTCTACCAGATACACCCCGTAGCCTCCAACCGAGTCCAAGGACCCTACTTGATACGGATTGGCCGGCACCGTCACGTCGAGGATATGGAACGTGATCCACGGTGGCTCGCCGTTCTGGTCGAACGTAGTGACATAACAGAGGTGTCCTCTGGCTTGCACCTGCTCAACCGCGCTGCCCCAAGAACCAACCCGATGAGGGTTGGCTGGATTGGAGACATCGATGACGTACAGGCCCCAGCGTTGGCCGAGGAAAGCGGTATTGCCCGCTGCCGAAACCACGTCACCCGAATCAACACAGGCTCCACGGAAGACCGGGCTGAACGGATTCGAGACGTTGTAGACGCGGAATGAGTCATCGCCGCTGATGGTGTAGACCAGCGAGTCCTGCAGGACAAAGTCGTTGAGCGGTATCGGGGTCCAGGAGAGACGCGCTGGATTCTGCTCGTCGGCGATGTTGTAGATCTCCAGCCCCTTACGTGAACCGACGTAGAGGAGTGTGTCGACCACCTTCACACGGCACATCAGCCCTTCGGCATTGATGTCCGCGAGCAGTTGGATTGAGAGGGAATCTTGCCGGCTGAACCTGAGCAGGCTCACTCCCGAGCCGCGTGCCAGCGCGACCAACGTCTCGCTTGGGGTGGTTCTCCCATCCACATCATACGACGGTCCGTATGACCAACGGCCGACTTCAACTAGTCCCCGACCGCTATCCGGCCTCCTGACGGCCGTGTAGTACGGATCCTCAATCCCGCGCTCACGCAGCCAACTGGCCCGCATCCTTGGATGCACCCGGCTCAGCGACTCCTGCACCGCGCGATGCTCGCCGATTCCGGGCACGCGGGCTTGCGCCGACGATGCCAGCAGCGTCCCCAACGCAAGGGCAAGCAGCACCACTGCCCCGGCCCGGTTGTGTGTATCGACGGCACGACTGTACGAACCACCTGAGCGGACGCTCAACACATTTACCTCCGTTCTGAGCCGAACTCAGACGGATTGGTGTCGAGAAGACTGCGGCAGCGCGGACCTCGCGCTCCGCCAATCTCGGCACCCCCGTT
>Ga0335071_10000744_pt1 | contig 35271 bp, 33 predicted proteins | sample Lox_Sample_15_FD_206724 | JGI IMG/M metagenome (GOLD analysis project Ga0335071, IMG submission 206724) | Soil microbial communities from Loxahatchee National Wildlife Refuge, Florida, United States - Lox_Sample_1.5 | ecosystem: Environmental > Terrestrial > Soil > Wetlands | place: USA...
GTCGACGAACACCGGCAGCCGGGGGATCTGACCCGTCTCCTCGAGCTCTTTCAACGTGAAGAGGATCTCCTGGGTCCGGCCGATGGCGAAGGCGGGGACGAGCAAGACTCCCTTCCGCTCGTCGGTCCGAAGGACCTCCGCGCGCAGGGCCTGGTCGGGCGCTCCGCCCTCGTGGCGCTTGCCGCCGTAGGTGCTCTCGAGGAGGAGGGCGTCGACCGCGCTGCCCGGCTCGGGGTCGGGCAGGATGGGGGCTCCGTAGCGGCCCAGGTCGCCGCTGAACAGGAGGCGGCGGGGCGGGTCGCCCGCGAGAACCATCTCGACCGTGGCGCTCCCGAGGATGTGGCCAGAGCGGTGGAAGCGCACGGTCACGCCCCTCGCCACCTCCCGCCATTCGCCGTAGGCGATGGTGCGTAGGCGAGGCAGCGCGGCCACGGCGTCGGCCTCGGTGTAGAGCGGGCGCGCGTTCGGGGCGTGCTTCGAGTAGCCCTTGCGGTTGGCGTACCCCGCCTCTTCTTCCTGGAGGCGCCCGGAGTCGGGGAGGACCAGCCCGGAGAGGTCGCGGGTCGCGGGAGTGCAGTGGACCAGGCCCGCGAAGCCGTCCCGGACGAGCATGGGGAGGGCGCCCTCGTGGTCCACGTGGGCGTGCGTCAGGACCACCGCGTCGAGCGAGCCGGGGGAGAGCGGCCAGGGGGCGCGGTTGCGCAGCCGGAGCTCCTTCAGGCCCTGGAAGAGGCCGGCGTCCACGAGGATACGCACGCCACCGTGCTGAACGAGGTGGCGCGAGCCCGTGACGGTGCCCGCGGCGCCGAGGAAGCGGATGGACGTCATGACCCCGGGATTCTACAATCCGCCCACCGTCGAGGCCGGGTTTGCGTCGGCCGCGCGCCGGTGGCGGCGGACGGGGATGGCGACCGGGACACGGGGGCGAACTCGATGCGCAGGAAGATCCGGGTGGTGGGGGCCATGATCGAGCAGGACGGCAGGTACCTCATCACCCAGCGCCCTTCCACCGCCTCGCTTCCGAACCTCTGGGAGTTCCCCGGCGGTCGGGTGGAGGCGGGCGAGACCGATCCCGAGGCGCTGGCCCGCGAGCTCGCGGAGGAGATGGACATCGGTGTCGAGGTCGGCGATCGCGTCATCCACGTCGAGCACGCCTACGAATCCTACGACATCGACTTCTGCGTTTACCGGTGCCGGCTCACCCGTGGCCCTCCCCGTCACATCCGAGTGGCCGATCACCGCTGGGTGCGCCCGGACGAGCTCGAGCAGTACGAGTTCCCGCCGGCGGACGAGAAGAGCATCGCCAAGCTCCTCGGCCTCTGAGGGCGGCGGCGGCCGTCCCCTCTCTGGGCTGCGCCCGCCCGCCGCGGAAGCGGCGCCGAGTTCCCCGCCCAGCCGGGGCAGGTAGCCGCCGGCTGCGCTGTCCCACACAGCGCCGGGCGCCCGCGCCGGTTATCGGGACGAGTAGTGCCCTGGTCGGCGGAAGTGCCGGGCCCTCGAGGTGCATGCCCACCGGCGCGGCGGCTCTTTTGGGCACGGGGGCAGGGAGGCCGAGGTGGCGGAAGAAAAGAAAGGTCACCGTGGGGATCGAGGGCCGCGCCTCGGCGACCAGCCGCGCCTGCCGTTCGCCTCGCCCGCCGCGTGGATCGTCCTGCTCGTCCTGGCGGTCTTTCTGTTCCGTGCCTTCCAGGACGTGGGAGTGCGGCGCATCCCGTATTCCCAGTTCAAGGAGATGATCCGACAGGGGTCGTTCGAGCGGATCATCATCGGGCCGGAGTGGGTCCGCGGAATCCCCAAGCCGGTCACGACCGGGCCGCCCGAGGGAGAGCGGGGGAGCCAGGCGATGCCCTACCTCGCGAACCGCATCCCCGGCGGCGGTGACGACCTCGTCCCCACCGTCGAGAAGGCGAACATCCCCTACGACGCCGTTCCGGGGGGAGGGATGGGGGACCTGTTCTGGGTGTGGGTCGTGCCCATCGCCATCGGCCTGCTCTTCTGGGCGTGGGTGATGCGGCGGATGTCCGGCCAGATCGGGCAGGGGCCTCCCGGGGTGATGGCCTTCGGCAAGTCGCGGGCCCGGGTCCACATGGAGCCGGACACCGGGATCACCTTCCAGGAGGTGGCCGGTATCGACGAGGCGGTCGAGGAGCTCGAGGAGATCGTCGAGTTTCTGAAGACGCCGGAGAAGTACCGGCGGCTGGGAGGGCGCATTCCCAAGGGCGTGCTCCTCGTCGGCCCGCCGGGGACGGGCAAGACCCTCCTCGCCCGGGCCACGGCGGGCGAGGCGGGCGTGCCCTTCTTCTCGCTCTCCGGGTCGGAGTTCGTGGAGATGTTCGTGGGGGTGGGGGCGGCTCGCGTCCGGGACCTCTTCCAGCAGGCGCAGCAAAAGGCGCCCTGCATCGTCTTCATCGACGAGTTGGACGCCCTGGGCAAGTCGCGCAACGCCGGGATCGTGGGCGGGCACGACGAGCGGGAGCAGACTCTGAACCAGCTCCTCGCCGACATGGATGGGTTCGACGCCCGCGCCGGGCTCATCATCATGGGCGCCACCAACCGGCCCGAGATCCTCGACCCGGCCCTCCTGCGCCCGGGCCGCTTCGACCGCCAGGTGCTGGTCGACCGGCCGGACAAGCGCGGCCGGGAGCGCATCCTCCAGATCCACGCCCGCAACGTGAAGCTTGGCCCGGACGTGGACCTCAAGACGGTGGCGGCGCGCACCTCGGGGTTCGCCGGGGCGGACCTCGCCAACGTGGTGAACGAGGCGGCCCTCTTGGCCGCGCGCCGCAACAAGAACGCTGTCACCCGGGCGGAGTTCGAGGAGGCGGTCGAGCGGGTGGTGGCGGGCCTCGAGAAGAAGAGCCGGCGCATCAACGAGAGGGAGAAGGAGATCGTGGCCTTCCATGAGTCGGGGCACGCGCTCGTCTCCTGGATGCTCCCCTTCGCGGACCGGGTCACCAAGGTCTCCATCATCCCCCGGGGGCTCGGAGCGCTCGGCTACACACTCCAGCTCCCCATCGAGGACCGCTACCTGCTCACCCGCAGCGAGCTCAGGGACCGGATGGCCGGGCTCATGGGTGGCCGGGTGGCCGAGGAAGAGGTGTTCGGGGAGCCCTCGACCGGCGCTTCCAACGACCTGCAGCAGGTGACCGGGCTCGCCCGGATGATGGTCCGCGACTACGGCATGAGCGCGGCGCTCGGACCGGTGGCCCTCGGCGACCAGGGGGCCCCGAACTTCCTCGGGCTCAAGGGCATGGAGCAGCGGATCTACTCCGAGCAGACCGCGCTGGAGGTGGACCGGGAGGTCCAGGCGCTCGTGCTCGAGGCGCAGGGGCGGGCCCGGGATCTGGTCCGCCGGCACCGGGACAAGCTCGACGCGATCGCCGCCCGGCTCCTCACCACCGAGGTGATTGAGGAGGAGGAGATCGCACGGCTCTGGGGCCCGAAGGTGACGCGTCCCGGGGCGGCCGATGGACAGGGGACTGGCGAGTCGCCCCCCGAGACCCCGAGCAGGCCAGTGGGGCTCCCCGAGCGAAGGGCCGTCGCGGTCCCCCGGGTCGGGGCCGCCGCCGGGGATGGGGGTGGACGCGGGGAGTGAAGAAGCTTTGAGGTCGGGGAGCGACAGCCACGAGGCGCGCAAGACACTCTTCCAGACGGGGATCCGTCGGGGGTGGCTCTTCCTCGAGGAGATCGACCGGGCGCTTCCGGCGGGCAGCCTTTCGCCGCCCGAGCGCTGGCTCCTCTTCTACAGCCTCAGGGCGGCTGGGGTGGAGATCCGGGACGAGCTGGGGGTCCCCCTGGAGGCGCTTCCCCGGGAGCCGTCGCGCCAGGACGCCTAGATCGTTTGACACGCCCTGAGGGGTGCTTACGTTGCGAACCCGGAGGGAGCGGAATGTCCGAGGAAATGCGCGATGCTCCGGCCAATGCGGGCGGTGAAGAGGTGAAGGTCGTCGATCGCCGCCGATTCCGGCCGGACGGCCTGCCGGTCGAAGGAGGCGGAGCGTCCGAGCTCTCGGCGGAGGGGGAGGGGCCCGGGGCGGCCGCGGGTGCGCCGGAGGAGGCGAAGGACGAGGACGGGCGTCTCGCCGCCCTTAAAGCCCGGATCGACGAGCTCTCGCGCGCCTACGCCTCCCTCGTCGAGGACAACAGGGCCTTTCGCCAAAGGCTCGAGCGCGAGAAGGAAAGGGTCGTCGAGGCGGAACGCGCCGGGGTGGCGCAGGCGCTCCTCGAGGCGGCGGACGACCTGGAGCGCGCGCTATCGGCGGTGAACTCGGCCGAGGTCCGGGACCTGGGGATGAAGAACCTTCTGAAGGGCGTGCGCCTCTCTCTCTCCGCGCTCCACAAGCGCATCGGGGAGCTCGGGGCGGAGCGAATCCCCGTCGCCGGGCAACCCTTCGACCCACGCCTCGCCGAGGCCGTCGACACGGTGCCGATCGCCGACGCTTCCTTGGACGGGTTCGTGGTGCAGGAGATCAGGCCCGGCTACCGCATCGGGGACCGGGTCCTCCGCCCCGCGCGGGTCCGGGTGGGGAGACTGGCACGGGCCTGAGCCAACGGCCCCTTTCTTCTCGAAGGATCCGGGGGGCGAGGAGAATGTGCGCGGGAGGGACCCTTCGGCTCACAGCGCTGGGACCCGGCCGGGAATAAAGACGGCCCTCGAGCGTAAGGAAGGCGCATCGCTGCGCCATCACCGAGGAGACGACCCCAAGATGCCGCGAACCCTCTCCCGAATCTTCCTCGTGGCCCTCGCCGCCGCCGCGCTCGCCCTCTCCCAAGCCGGCTCCGCGGCCACCGCGAGCCCTTCGACCACGCCGCTCTTCCAAGATGCCGCCTCGGCGCCCCAGGCGCCCCTCGAGGCGACTGTGCCGGTGGGGGTGACGCTCGCGCCCCTCATCGAGCGGCTCAGGCCCTCGGTGGTGAACATCTCCACCACCACCATGGTGAAGCACCCTCCGGTGAGGCGGCCGCAGCATCCCCGGGGCGGGGACGATTTCGACGACTTCTTCGAGCGCTACTTCGGGGGCCGGCCCGGTCCCCAGCCAGAGGCGCCGGACGAGTTTCGGGGCGCCTCGCTCGGCTCCGGCTTCCTCCTCAGCACCGAGGGGTTCATCCTCACGAACAACCACGTCGTCAAGGATGCCACCGACATCCGGGTGCACCTCTCGGACGGGCGGGAGTTCGGAGCCAAGGTGGTCGGACGAGATCAGCTCACCGACGTGGCGCTGATCCAGCTGCAGAACTCCCCCAAAGACCTGCCTAGCCCCGCGGTGCTGGGAGACTCCGACGCGCTCCGCCAGGGCGATTTCGTCATCGCCATGGGGAGCCCCTTCGGCCTGCGCGACACCGCGACCCTGGGGATCGTCTCGGCCAAGCACCGCGTCGGGATCAACCCCGGCGGAACCTACGACGACTTCATCCAGACGGACGCGGCCATCAACCCCGGCAACTCCGGGGGACCGCTCTTCAACCTGCGGGGCGAAGTGGTCGGCATCAACACCGCCATCGTCTCCCCCCAGATCGGCCAGGGGATCGGGTTTGCCGTGCCCATCAGCCTCGCCAAGGCCCTCTTGCCGCAGCTGCGCGAGCGGGGCAAGGTGACGCGCGGCTTCGTCGGGGTCCAGGTCTCCGACCTCACCCCCGAGCTGCAGCAGGGCTTCAACCTGAAGGCGGGCACGCAGGGGGCGCTCGTGCAGGGCGTCTTGCCCAAGTCTCCCGCGGAGAAGGCGGGGGTGCGGCCGGGCGACGTCATCACCCACTTGAACGGGAAGCCCATCGACTCCTCCGGCACGCTCACCCGCGCCGTGGCCCTCGTGCCTCCCGGCCAGACGGCCAACTTCACGGTCCTGCGCGGCTCCGAGCAGAAGCAGTTCGCGATCAAGGTCGCCCAGCGGCCCGAGGACGAGAGCGCGGTCGCCCGCGGCGCCCCGGACGAGGGGGAGCAGGGCAAGGAGCCGAGCCCCAAGCTCGGCATGTCTCTCGATCAGATCACCCCGGAGGTGCAGAGCCAGCTCGGCCTCGACAGCGACGACGGGCTCGTCATCACGAACGTCGTCCCGGACGGCCCGGCCGACCGCGCCAACCTGCGGCGCGGCGACGTCATCCTGGAGATGAACCGCCAGCCGGTGCGCCGGCTCGACGACGTGAAGGCGATCTTGAACAAGCTGAAGGAGAACGACCTCTTGCTCCTGCGCGTGCGGCGCGGGGACCAGGCCAGTTTCCTCACCCTGCGCATCGGGGGGGCGGCGAAGTAGGGGCCGAGGAGCCGATCCTCGCTCACATCACCCGGGCGGCGATGGGGCTCCCGGTCCGAGCATCGATGACCCGGACCGCCAGGAACCGGGCGGCGACGCCCTCGTAGCTTCCCTTCTCCCCCCGCCGCGACAGACGCCACACCTTCTCCGGGCGGAACACGATCTCGAGCTCGATCGCGCCGGTGCGAAACGGGCTCTCGTACTCGAGGTCCATCATCCCCGCGGGCACGGCCCCGGGGATGGGGACGAGGTCGATGAGGGGCCGGCCCTCGGGGTCTTGCCGGGTGGGAACGCCGTTCGTGAGCGCCAGTCCGCCCCCGTCCACGAAGGGCGTGAGGAGGATGAGGTACCCTTGGCTTCGGCGCTCGGGTCTCACGAGGCCGGCGGCGTCGGCGACGCGCACGGTGAAGGTCTTGCCGCTCACCTGCCTGCGGAGGGTCGCGACGTTCGACTCGCACCGCTGCCGCTCGTAGACGTCCGTGCAGCGTCCCACGTAGCTCGCGAGGAAGCTCTCGAGGGCGTCCACTCTCTCCGCACCTCGAGCGACCGCCTCGAAGCTCGTCTCCCGGGCGGGCACGGTCGAGGAGGCGGCGAGCAAAAGGGCGAGTACCGCGGATCGCATGAGTTTTTCCTCTCCGATCGATGTCCCAGGTCCGCCGGGAGCTGCCTCACATCTTACCCTTATCGGTGCACGCTTAAAGGGTACGAAAGGTAAGTTTAAGTCGGTTAATTGACTACATAACCCCACCATCCTAGCCTTCGCAGAGGCGGAGGCTCAATGACAAGGGTTCGGCGAGAGGCGAGGCCTGCGTCGCTCGATCGTCGCGAGGCGGCCCGCCTCGACAAGGTCTTCCGGGTCTACCTCGAGGGCGAGCACGGTTGCGGGCTCGGCATCGCGAGGAACATCTCGCGCGGCGGCCTCTTCGTCGAGACTCGCGCACCGCAGCCCATAGGCACCCAGGTTCGAATCACCTTTCCCTCCGAGTCGGGCAACATGCTGGCGGTGGCGGAGGTGCGATACGTCTGCCACCTCCTCGCCCGCGGGCAGGGGCGGGTTCCGGGCCCCCTCGCACTCCGGGGGATGGGGCTTCGCTTCCTGTACTTCGAGGTGGGGCAGGGGACGGAGGCGGTGGTGCATTGAGTCCCGGGGGCGCTCCGTGCTACCCGAGGCGCGATGCTGGCGATCGAGACAGAGGGCCTCACCCGGCGCTTCGGCGAGAAGGCCGCCGTCCTCGATCTCGAGCTGGTGGTGCCCGCGGGCGCCTTCTACGGCTTCCTCGGCCCGAACGGGGCGGGGAAGAGCACGACCATCCGGATGCTGACCGGGCTTCTGTCTCCCACCCGCGGACGGGCTCGGGTGCTGGGCCTCGACCTGGATTCGGATCTACTGACCGTGAAGAGGCAGGTCGGGGTGGTCCCCGACGGTCTCGGCCTCTTCGACCGGCTCTCCGGGGCCGAGCAGCTTCGCCTTCACGGGCAGCTCTACGGACTGCCTCGCCCGGAGGCGGCGCGCCGCGCCGACGAGCTGCTCGGGGTTCTCGAGCTCTCGGGCGAGGCGGGGAAGCTCGTGGGAGAGTACAGCCACGGGATGAGGAAGAAGCTCGCCTTGGCCTGCGCCCTCATCCACGGCCCGCGGCTGCTCTTCCTCGACGAGCCCTTCGAGGGGATCGACGCGGTCGCGGTCTCGGGAATCCGCCGCCTGCTCGTGGACCTCGTCGGGCGGGGTGCCCTGACCATCTTTCTCACGAGCCACGTCCTCGAGGTGGTCGAACGGCTCGTCACTCACGTCGGGATCATCCGGGAAGGGCGCCTCGTCGCCCAGGGGACGCTCGAGGGCGTTCGGGGGTCGGGGACGCTCGAGGAGGTGTTCATCCGGATGGTGGGCGAGGAGCGGCCGACCCTGGGGCTCTCCTGGCTGGGCCGGGGTCCGCCTCCATGAACAGGTCCGCGGCTCCGGATCCCGCGGCCGTTCGGCTGAGCGCCCCGGCCTCGCCCCTGCGCGCCCTCATCGAGCTCCGCCTGCGGCTCTCCTTGCGCCGGCTCAAGGGCAAGGGTGGCATCCCCGAGCTCGTGGCCCGGACCACGCTCCTCGTCATGGCGCTGCCGGCGGGAGCGGTGTTCGCGGTCCTCGCGGGGACGGGAGCCTTCCGCGCAGTCCGCGCCGCCGGGGGGGTCGCCACCACGGTCGGCGTCCCGGCCCTCTTCTTCGGCGTGTGGCAGACCTGGACGGTGGTAGGGGTGACGCTCTCGGACCGTGAGACCCTCGACCTGAGGCGGCTGCTCGTCTACCCGGTGCCGACGTCCCAGGCCTTCGCCTACGAGCTCGTGGCCTCCTGGATCGGCGACCCGTTCGCCCTGTTCTGGTCGCTTATGCTGGGGGGTGCCTTCGTGGGCGCGGCCCTGGCTCGGCCGGGAGCGTGGCTCGTCCTCCTCGGGCTCACCCATCTCGCCTTTGCGGCGGCGGTCACCGCCCTGGTGGCGCTCTTGCAAGAGCTTCTCGCCCGCGCGCTGCGCGGCCATCGGGTGCGGGTGCTCCTCGTCGCGATCCTATACCTCGGCCTCTTCGCGCTCCTGGCCTTTAGCGGGAGAGGCGGGACGCGCGCCCTGTTCCTGGGATTTCGCTCGCTCGCGGCGGTGCGCTGGGTGGCGTTCCCCGCGGCGCTCGCCTCCGAGGCCGCGACCCGGCTCTACCTCGGGCGGCCGCTCGCGGCCTTGCCCTTCCTCTCCGCCCTCGCCCTCGCCGCTCTCGCGACCGCCTGGGCGGCCTACCGGCTCGCCCTCCGGGATGCCCTTTCGGGCGGGGAGGGTGGAGCAGTGAGAGGCGCGTTCCGGCCCTTCGGGTGGCGCCTTCCCGGACGGACCGGTCCGCTCCTCGAGAAGGAGATGAAGTACCTCCTCCGCCATCCGCTCTCGGCGGTGCTCGCCCTCGTGGTCCCGGGGCTCGCGGCGGTCGTGGGTTGGCGAGCCTTGCCCTTCATTCCCGCGGAGGCGGGGGAGGTGGTGCGGTCCCTTCCGCTCTTCGGCTTCGCGCTCTACGCTCAGCTCGTCACCCAGGCGTTCTGGCTCAACGCCTTCGGCTGGGATCGGGGCGGGGCCCGGGTGTGGTTCCTCGCCCCGGTCAGGGCGGCCGACGTTCTGCGAGCGAAGAACGCCGCGGTGCGGCTCCTCTCGTTCGGCATCTTCGCGGCGAGCGCGGTCGCGCTCTCGGCCGCCGGAGGGGCGCCCCCACTCTGGGCTGCGGCCGCGGCCCTCTGCCTGCACCTTGGCGTCTCCCCCTGGTACCTCTCCGCCGGCAATGTCATCTCGATCCTGAACCCCCGGCCGGCGGCGCACTCCCTGCAGCGGGGGGGGAGCCTCACGGCGGTCTCGGCGCTTGCCGGAATGGCGGTGGTGTCGACCGGAGCGCTGCTCTTCGCCGCGCCGGTCTTCCTCGCGCTCCATCTGGACGAGCCCTGGGTCCTCGCCGGGGCCTGGGCCGGGCTGGGTCTCTTGGGCGCGGCCGTGGGGCGCGCGGCTTTGCCCGCCACCGCGCGGCTCCTGGAGCGCCGGAGGGAGGCGCTCCTCGACGCGGTCGCGGGCGAGGCGCCCTGAGGGCTACTGCGAGAACCCTTCGAGGACGTAGTGCGCCTCGATCCGCTTCAGGGCCACCACCTTGGCGGCCGTTCGCACGTGGATGGGCTTGCCCACGCAGTACGGGCGGGAATCGTAGAGGGGGGTGCGCCGCAACCGGTCGCGGGCCACGTCGCGGATGAGGGCGTAGTTCTTCTTCAGGGCCTGCTCCAGGCGTCCGTTGACCTCGGCCTCGGTCCAGTGCTCGAGCCGCTGGTTCTGCAGCCACTCGTAGTAGGAAACGGTCACGCCGCCGGCGTTGCAGATGACGTCCGGGATGAGGTCGATGCCGCGCGCCTCGAGCACCCGATCGCCCTCGGAGGTGGTGGGGCCGTTGGCGGCCTCGGCCACGATCTTCACCTTGAGCCGCTCCGCCACCCCCCCATCGATCTCCTCGCCCAGGGCCGCCGGGATGCAGATGTCCGCATCGACCCCCCAGAAGTCGCTCTTGGAGATGGGGGTCCCGCCGGGGAAGCCGACCACGCTGCGGCGCAGGTTCCTTGGGTCGTGGTGGACGTGCTGGACGAGGGCGGCCACGTCGAGGCCGGTGTCGCGGTGGACGGTCCCGTGGGCGTCGTTCACCGCCACGATCGCGGCGCCCTGGGCGGCCAGGATCTCGGCCGCGGCCGAGCCCACGTTTCCGAAGCCCTGGACGAGGACCCGGGCGCCGCGCAGTTCGAACCCCTTCTCTCGCGCCCACTCCTCGAGGCAGTAGACCACCCCCTGCCCGGTGGCGCGGGACCGTCCCTCGGAGCCGCCGATGCGCACGTCCTTGCCCGTCACCACCCCGCGCATGGCGTGGTGCTCGCGCTCCCCGTCGGTGTACTGGCGCATCATGAACGCCATGATCTCGCCGTTCGTCCCGACGTCCGGGGCGGGGATGTCGAGGAAGGGGCCCATCAGGTTCTTGAGCTTGTAGACGTAGCGGAGGGAGAGGTGCTCGATCTCCTCCCGGGAGAAGGCAAACGGGTCGATCTTGATGCCGCCCTTGGCCCCGCCGAAGGGCACCTCGGCGATGGCCGTCTTCCAGGTCATGTCCGCGGCGAGAGCCTTGAAGAGGTCGAGCGTCACGTCCTTGTGGTAGCGGATGCCCCCCTTGTACGGCCCGCGCACCTGGTTGTGCTGAATCCGGTAGGCCTTGAACTTGCGCGGGCCGCCGGGCTCGAGCCGGAAGAAGCCCTTGCCGGGGATGTTGATCACGCCCTGGCGCATGGTGAAGTCGGCGGACAAGAGGGCGCGCCGGTGGAGGATAAACGCCCCGTCGGCCAGGGGCTCGAGCGCGTCCCCCGCCTTCACCCCGGACGGGCGAAGGTCGGCGAAGTCTCGAAGCTCCTCCTCGGGCAGGGGGACGAGCCGGTCGCGCGTGTCGATGGTGACGTAGAAGATGTGCTCGAAGTCGGGCTCCTCGAGCTCCATCCGGACGCGGCGGTCCATCCGGATGAGGTCCGCGGCCCGGTAGAAGGTCTCCATCGATTCTTCGTAAAACCCCTTTTTCCCGTTCCGTCCCGCCATGGCCGCATCGCCTCCGCGGAGTGAGGATCCAAGTGGATGCTATGCGGGGCAAAGGGGCGAGGCAACGTGCCGCCCGGAGATTTCCGAGTAGGTTCCGACTGTTGCGGAGCACCCCGGCGACCGAGGTGAGTGGTGCGCGGCACCCCTGGGGCCCGCCCCCACAATGGCCGCGAGCGGGACCGCCGCTCTAGGGAAGGGTGATCGCCTCGGACGCCTCGTCGTAGGCGAAGAGCTCGCCGAACCTCCCCCAGTTCACGAACGTCTGGAACGTCCGCTCGTAGTCCTCGCTCGGCAGGTTCAAGGCGATGGTCTCGAGGACGAAGTCCCGGTCGAGGCGGTGCTTCTCCTGGCGATCCAGGCTCTCAAAGACCACCTGGAAGAGCCTGAGCTTCAGAAGCTGGTCCCGCCACAGGGACTGGCGGAGGTCGCTCGCCGCGCGAACGAGCCTTTGGCCCGGTGCGGTCTGGACCACCATGCGCTTGGGGGTGTCCACCAGGTCGAGGAGCTCGGCCGCGTTCACCACCGCCATGAGCCTTCCGAACTCCTGGCCGGTGTCGGACGCGATCTTGAACACGTCCTCCTGTCCGCCGCGGGAGTCGAGGTATTCGAGCAGGCCCATGATCTCGCTCGCCCCCGCGGCGGGGAGCGGCTCGAACGTCGCCCCTTTTTGCGGGGCGGCCTGGTCGGGCATCTCCATCCCGGTGATGAGGTCGTGGAGTTTGTCGACGAGCTGCAGGAGCTCCGGCGAGCGGTAATCGCGGGGTCGGGAGAGGCCGTTCTCCAAGACGGTCCGGACGCGCCCGGGGCTCGCGTCGAGGAGGACGATCCGGTCCGCCATAAACACCACCTCCTTGATGTCGTGGCTGACCATGACGATCGAGGTGGGGTTTCGGTTCTCGGAGCCCCAGAGGTCCAGGACCTCGGCGCGCAGGCTCTCGGCGGTGAGGGCGTCCACCTGGCTGAAAGGCTCGTCCATGAACAACATCTCCGGGTCGAGCGAGAAGGCGCGCGCCATCCCCACCCGTTGCTTCATCCCGCCGGAGAGCTCGCGGGGATAGGCGTCCTCGAACCCCGAAAGGCCCACCATCTGCACCGCCCGGTGGCAACGGGTGGCCACCTCGTCGGGCGAGAGCCCCTTCGCCCGAAGCACCGCCTCGACGTTCTGGGTGACCGTCATCCACGGGTAGAGGGCGAAGCTCTGGAACACGAAGCCGATGCCCGGGTTCAGGCCCGAGAGCGGCGCCGAGTGGTACAGGACCTCCCCGCGGGTGGGGGCGGTGAGGCCGGCGAGGATCCGCAGGATGGTCGACTTGCCGCAGCCCGATGGGCCGAGGAGCGCCACCACCTCGTTGGGCCGGATCGAGAGGGAGATGTCCTTCAAGACCTGAAGCGGCGATCCCTTGCCCTGCGGGAACTCCTTGTCGACCTGGCGAAGCTCGCACAGGACCTCGACGTTGCTCGTCGGAAGGGCCGGGGCCTCGGGCATCGTGCACCTCTCCTAGCGGGACAGGGAGAACCGGGCCTCGGCGATGACGTTGAGTCGCCGCCAGACGAGGCGGTTGAAGACGGCGACCATCGCGGCCATGACCGTGATGGCGGCCGCGAGGACCGCGAACTGTGCGCTCCCGGCGGCGCTCGAGATCCGAGCGCCGAGGCCGAGGGTTTGGAGCACCTCCCCCCGGTAGCTCACGTACTCGGAGACGATGCTGGCGTTCCAGGCGCCGCCCGCCGCGGTCACCCAGCCGGTGACGAGGTAGGGGAAGACCGCCGGGAAGTAGAGCTCGCGGAACCGCTGCCACCCGCCGAGCCGGTAGATGCGAGTGGCCTCCCTGAGATCGGCCGGGATGGCCGTCGCCCCGGCGATGACGTTGAAGAGGACGTACCACTGGGTGCCGAGCAGCATGAGAACGACGCTGCCCAGGCCGAGGCCGACGCCGAGCGCCCTCAGCACCGCCACCGCGGCCGGGAAGAGCATGGGGGCGGGGAAGGAGGCCACCACCTGCACCACCGGCTGCAGGATGCGGGAGAGCCGGGGCGATAAGCCGATGGCGAGCCCGGCGGGGAGGGTCCAGAGCGTGCCCAGGACGGTGGCGAGGAGGACCCGGGCGAGGGTGAGGAGCGCCTCGAGGCCGATGCCGCTCCAGGTCTTCTCGGGCACCCCGCGGAGGAGGGCGACGAGGCTCACCGCCCCCCAGGCGAGAAGGGCGAGGAGGGCGAGGAAGAGGACCAGGGAGACGAGACTTGCGGGGGCGCGAAATCGAGAAGGGCGCCCGGCCCTTCGGGGCCGGCGCGGGGCGGGCTCGGGGACGAGTCGCCGGAGGAGGGAGGAGGCAAAGGCCAAAAGCCGGGAATGCTGCACCAGGTCCAGAAACCAGGAGGTCATGGCCTCGGTCTGCCCGCTCTCCTCCAACCGGAACTTCTGGGACCACACCACCACCGGGCGCCACAGGAGCTGGTCGAGCGCGACGATCATGAGGATCATGGCCACGACCGCGCCCGCCATGGCGCGCCCGTCCCCCTTCGCCACCGCCACGCTCATGTAGGAGCCGAGGCCGGGAAGGCGGAAGTCCTTGTCCCCGAGGACGAACGCCTCGCTCACCATGAGGAAGAACCAGCCCCCGGCCATGCTCATCATGCTGTTCCAGACGAGGCCGATGGCGCTGAAGGGAAGCTCCACCGAGGTGAGGCGCTGCCAGAACCCGAACCGGTTCAGGATCGCCACCTCGGTGAGGTCTTTGGGGATGGACCTTAGCGAGTGGTAGAAGCTGAAGGTCATGTTCCAGGCCTGACCGGTGAAGATCATGATCACCGAGGCCAGCTCGAGCCCCACGTTGCTGTGCGGGAACAGTCCCACGAGCCCCAAGACCACGCCGGGCATGAAACCGAGCACCGGGATGCTCTGGAGGATGTCGAGGGCGGGGATGAGGACCCGCTCGGCGATCCGGTCGCGGGCTGCCCAGTAGCCGTACACGAGGGTGAAGGCGAGCGAGAGGAGGTAAGCAGCGAGCCCGCGGGACAGGGACAAGAGTGCGTAGCCGGGGAGGGCGCGGAGGGAGAGATCGATCTCCACCGCGGGGCGCATCTCGCCGGTCCACTGCCGGGCGAGGTGGACGAGCCCGTAGACGAGGCCGCCGAGCCCGGCCAGGAGGAAGAGGTCGGTCCAGACGAGGCGCCTCGAACGATCGAGGACCGCGAAGGCGGCGCCGAAGACGTTCGTCAGGCGACCGCCCGGCGTCCCGCTCTCGAGCTTTCCTCCGGCCGTCGCCATGCCCGAGGGTGCATACCGCAAGAGGGCGAAGAGGACACGCGACGAAGACGCGTCGGCCGCGGGCTCGGGAACACGGGCCCCGCCCCTTGTGGGGCCCGTCCCAGGGCGCTCGGGCAGGCCGCAGGAAACCTTGCGACGACCCCGATCGACCGCCCTTCGAAAAGGAGCCGACGAACCGAGGCCGGCGAGTTCTCCCGCCGGGATTCACGGCCCGTCGCTTCGTAAGTGCGGAGGAGACGACAGAAATGTGCCGTTGACTCCTCGATCGGGAGCGCGCTACACCAACCCCACGACACCTCAAAGGATCGCGGGGAGGGCGCGGACCGCCACCGAGCTCGCGTCGAGAACCGCCGTCCGCGGGAAGGGGAACGCGATGACGCTCGCCTCTCTATTGTCCAGGATCTCTACGATCGTCGTCCTCGCTGCCGCGCTCGTTGCGAGCCCGGTCCGGGGTGACGAAGCGGGGGCGCCGGACGGCGCGGATCGCCGGGTGCTGAACGGCCACGTATTCATGCCGTCGACGGACGTGCCTCCTCCGTTCGTGACCACGAGCTTCGCGAGCGCGATGGTCGTGGGCGCGGGCCAGACGAGCGCCTCGTACCAGGTCGGCGATCAGGTCTTCTCCGGAACCCTCCAATACGCAGGCATCGGCGGGGTGCTCGCCTACGAGTATGGGTTCCTGAACCATTTCCAGGTGCGAGTGAAGCTGTCGGAGATCATCTACTCCGGGACGAGCGGGAAATCGGCCATCGTCGTCGGCACGACGCTGCAGGGAGGGGGAAGCGCGGGGTTCACGGCGAGCCTGCCCCTTGGGGACTCGGCTCGGGTGGGGTTCCTCTTCGATGCGGGGTACCAGCCCAACCTGGCGCTCACGATCGGGACGGCCATCAAGTCGGTGATCGACAGCTGTTCCCAGCCGAGCGGGTGCGACGTGACGACAGGACAGGTGTTCCAGATTCGACACCTTGCCACCTATGAGCCCGCCGCGTCCATTAGCTGGGCTCCCCTACGCGCGCTCGGGCTCACGGGCAACGTTGGCTACCTCTGGGCGAGCGAAGGGGGCACCTCGGGCAACAACAGCGGGCAGGAGTGGGTGTTGGGTGCCGCGGCGGACTACGACTTCGGAGCGATCTCTTCCGTGCCGGTGGGGCTCCAGGTGCAATTCAAGTGGTCCGCACCCAGAGGGTCCTTCCTCCAGCACGTGACCGACCTCGGCGGTGGCATCTTCTACACCGGCCGCAAGAACCTCGCCCTCGGGGTGCAGGTCATCAACCGGCAGTTCGCCGTGACCCCGGACGTCAACGTTTCCTGGAACACCTACATCAGTGAGATCGGTCTGCGCTACTACTGGTGACGAGGGAGAGGCTCGCGCCGTAGCCGTTTCCGAGCGGAAATGCCGGCGAGCGAGGTGAGCCCGTTCCGGGCGGACGCCCTGCGGACCCGGCCCGCGAGCTGGGTGCTCCTCGCGGCGTTCGTGCTCGAGATCTTCGTTTTGTCGCCGCTCGTCGGCATGGGAGTCGTGCCGCTGTGGGCAGGGGCGATCGCCACGACCCTCACCCTCGTCGCCGCGGCGATGGCCCTGGGAAGGCAGACGGCGGCCCACGGCATCCTGGTCGTGTTCGTCCTGTTCTCGCTCGCCGCCCGCTGGGGGCACTCGTTCGTGGGGGCCCGGGCGACGGACGTCTCGGTGGCGGTGTCCGAGCTCACCATGGGCGGCCTCTTCGCCTTCCTGTTCCTCAAGAACGTGTTCTCCAAGGCCCGGCTACCCGACCGGCTCCTCTCGGTTCTCCTCGCCTACCTCTTCATCGGAGCGGCCTTCGGCGGCGCCTACCACCTCGCCGAGCTCCTTCACCCGGGCGCCCTGTCCCTGCCCGGCCACGCCGCCCTGCCGTCGTCCGAATTCAACTACTTCAGCTTCACCACCCTCACATCGGTCGGATTCGGGGACATCGTCCCCGTCCGCCCCCTGGTCCGGAGCCTCGCCGCGCTCGAGGCCTTGACCGGCCAACTCTACCTCCTGCTCGTCGTCTCCCGGTTCATCGGCGAGTGGACGATGGCTGCGGGTGGACGGGACGGGAGGGGATGAGGTCTCAAGCTCTCGCAGGCGCACGGGGGCTGGGGGCGAGCGGGCGGCCTTCGGGCCGTCCCCCGAAGCGATCGGCCGGCACCCTTCCCCGACCGAGATGGGGCGGAGCGGGGCGAACCAGCGGTCGTAGTTCGTTCAGGGCATCGTCGAGAGGAAGAGCACGATGCCGATCCTCTCCCACCGCTGTTTCGAGCGAGACGGCGAGACCCGGACCTGTACTGGGATCTCCTGGCTACGAGCAGGACGACTGGCTGCGAAGTGGGCCGCGTGTCTCTTTGGATTATTTCATGCCGTCCGTGACTGCCCCCGGCGGGGGAACGGGGTACTGGTGAGGGACTGGAGGGAGGGAGGGAGGCCTCGGGACCTCGAGGCCGCGCCCGCGGGGTGTACCGCTCGACCGGGGGAGAGGGGACTCTTCCACGCGGGAATTCGCGAGGATGTGAGCGAGGTTGCGGGCCCGAACTGCGTAGCGCCACCCCTCCTTCGCCAGGAAGACTGCGAAAGCCGCAGCCGCGAGGATCACCGCCGCCCAACAGGCGAACTGGACGTATTCCATTTGAGTCTCCTCGGGCCCCATCGAAGGGTACCAATGGCCCTTCCTCCGCGCACCCAGAGCCCCTTACCTTCGCCCACCGAGCCTCTCATATACCGCTGTGGAGGGAAACCGGGGACAGTGCGGCGCCGCCTCGTGGGTGGCGGGGACCGCCCGACCGTTCGGGGCGCCGGTCCGGAAGGTCGAGGACCGTCATGCCCTTAGACACACCAGTATGGCGCTCCCCAGCTAGGGGAGGAGACCGGTCTAGCAAAGCTAGAAGCCTTCCAAGACAACGGCGGTCAGCCGGGGCAAGTGGACTTGCGCGCGGCGCCCCTCAGCCTCAGGCAGCAGGGATCACTCGGTGCCCGGCAGTGGCGAGGAGGTCGGTCGCACGCCGAAGATGCGCCTCCTTCACGAGGAGCACGTCGGTATCGAAGGTGGAGACGAGGAGGATGCTGATCCCGCCGGCGGCGAGGGGCTGAGCCACGGCGGCCGCCACGCCCACCGCGTCGAAAGGGAAGGGGCCGACAAGCTCGAAGGCCCGCCAACCGTTCTCGCTCCGAACGCCCGGCGGGACCCGTTGGGCGAGCGAAAGGATGGAAAGCTCAGTCGCGGTCCGGGAGATTGAGACGAAACCGTCCCCGTCGGCCCAGGGTGGTATGAGGGCGCCGGCATCGAGGCGGGAGATCGCGTAGACGCCGGGGAGGAGACGGAGGGTCAGGGATGGAAACATGGAACGCCTCGGGAGGTGAGGAGCGGAGTCTCCCCCGCGTCGCCCGGCTGTGTTAGCGCCTCCCCGTGCCCTCCACGCCTCGAGGGCAGGATAGCAGCCTGCGGGGGACCCGGCTGAACACACCGATGCGTTGGGGGGCTCATATCGAAGATGTGACCCAACCCGCTCGAGGGGCCGGCTCGATGGCCTCGTGCCTGCGACGGACAGCAAACCCCTCTCGTCGCGCCACCCGTCACGGCGCAGGCGATCCGGAGCCGGAGGCCGAGGTTGTTCGGGCTCGGGGAGAACGAGTCGGGCTGAAGGTGCAGGGGTTGCACCGTCGAAATGGAACGTCTAGCCCAGCAAGGCTTTCATCGATCCAACTCATCTCCCTAGGAGAGGACCGCTCGGGCGGCTACCAGGCGACCCCGGCCGCGACGGGGATGCACTTCCTTGAGGCCGACGGAGTCGGAGTACGTCCCAAGCCGGGCCCACGCCCTACTTGCCGAGGGCGGGATAGACCCGGTGGGGACAGGTGACCGGGTCGGTGGGCTGGCGCCCTTCTGGCCGAAGCGCCGGGACCTCCACGAACACATAGCGGGCTCGGCAGGAGAAGGGAGGCGATATGGCAAGAACCTTGGTTATTGCAGTGGTGTGCCTTGCTATCGGGTTTGGCGCTGGCTGGGGCCTGGCGAAGCGGGCCAAGGTGGAGGCGGCGGCTCAGGCGGCGGAGCAGGCGGCGGCTCAGGCGGCGCAGCAGGCGGCCAGGGCCGCGGAGAATGTGGTCAAGTAGGTAAGGCGCGGGCGGTCCGGCGCGAGGAAGCTCCGCGAGTGCCGCCCATCGCCCCCCAACCTCGACTCGGCTCACGGTCACGTTCCGCCGCCGGAGAACATCGCCTTTAGTTTACCGTTCGGCCTCACCGGTCACCCTGCGTCAGAGCCTCCGCTCACCCAGGCCAGGGTCGAGCTCGACCGACAGGCCCAGGAGCACGTTCCCGGGGCCGAGCCGCTCAGTTCCGCCGTCGTGGTGGGTAACCTGACCCGTGGCTGCCCGGCGTACCACGACGCCGAGGAAATTGCCCGGTGGAGGCTCTAGCTTACGGTGGGCGACGCCAGAGTTTGCAGGGGAGGAGCATGCGGCGCCCTCCACCGGTCGCATCCACTCCCCGACCGCTCGCTGCCCGTGCGTGGGCTTTGCGGAACAATTGGACGTCCACGGGTAGACGTGGGCGCACGGTGAGCGAACCTACGCCCCCTCACTCACGCCGCCCGGGTTCGCCTGTCCCGGCAGGCCGGACCAGTCACCGGGGCGGCGGCCCCGGTACGAGACAGGCCCGTCAGGTCAGTGCAGCGGGCAACGCCCCGTCATACCAAGGGTTGGTGGTGCACGATTCCTGGCCGCCATTGATCCGCGCCATCGGGTCCTCGACTCTCGTGGTCGCTACAGTCATAACCGCTGCCTACGAGCATGAGCAGGCAACCGCCCGAGCCGAAGCATTGCCCGTCGTCGCTCAGGCTGCGCGACCCAGCGACCGCTCCGGGGACGAGCCGCTTCTCGGCCTGGCACGTGCGGCTGCCACTCCCCGAGAGGACCAGCACTGCCACGATGACCTGGCCGAGAGGGTATTCTCGAACTTCTGGTTCGATCTGTTCGGCACGGTTGGGAGCGCGATCTTCGCCTTCTCCTTTTTCGCCGAATGGCACGTGGTCCGCTCGAGGTCGCGGGGCGGTTCCGCAGACCGCCGTGCGGTTTAGGTCTACCCCGTACCGCGCGCAGCCAGCTGAGGCCTAACGCCCGGTCGGGGCGAGAGGGTATTGACCTCTACCTGCGCTCGGACGGGCGCCGATACTGCCAGGAGAAGTCCTGCCGCAGGTATGGGCGCGGTGAAATTCGTGGTCTCAAGGGGGGATGATGGAGTCCGAGGACCCTCGGCGCTAGACCCTACCGCCGCCGCTTCGCCCCACTTGGGCGTCCGGGGGTCACCCCGGCGACGCGGCCGGTGTGCCATGTCCCCGGCGGCGTGCGACCCGGCCATGCAGGCCGGCGAGGGCGGTCAGGCGCGGTACCAGGCGTGCATGGCGAGCAAGTACGGCGACCTCTGGTTCGCCGCGCCCGAGCGGACCGTGGACATCGCCTGGGAGGAGCGCCTACGGGCTGACATACGGAACAAGGAGGCCGCCGCAGAAAGGGAGAAGGATTCCCGCGAGGAGGCCGCCCAGGCCGCCAAGGTTTATGCCGAGGAGCGGGAGTACGAGGAATGCCTCGCGCGGACTGGCCCTAAGGACATGGAGGGCAAGCACCAGTGCCTGAAGCGGTACCTGGAGGGAAACTGAGCATGCGCCCCCTCCCGCCCAGCGAGGGCGCCTACTGCACCCTGGCGAACGCTCGCCGGAAGCTCCAGCTCCACGACTACAAGTTGAGCACCTGCTGCGCTGCGCTGGACATCCCCTACAGCCCGCACGAGGCTGAGGCGGATGCGACAGCGGCGCTCTACCTGTGCGGCCGGCTCACCACGATAGCCTGAGGGGTGCCCGCCCGCGTCCGCCCGCCGACCTCAGGGCCTGGCACGCCCAGCTCGTAGGGGAGGGTGACGGTGAGCACCTGGACCCGATGCTGGCACAGGAGGCGCCGCGGCTCGTGGCCGAGATGGAGGAAGCCGAGCCGGGATCGTCTTTGGAGCGGTCAAGGGCTTCTCAGTCCTCGACCACCCAGTCTGCTCTGATCCCCCGAGGTCCCCTTACTTTGAATGGAAGGCTACGAAGCCGTGGTTGTGGCCCTCTGCGTCGATAACAATTCCGGCAATTGCGAGGTCCTCCAAGTCGTATCCAAATCCGGGGCAGCCATGCTGCCGATCCTCTACGTAGGCGATGCCCTGAGGATAGGTAGCGTATCCTGGCGGGGAAATCAGGTCATCATTCGATATGGTGATGGCCTCGAACGGTAAGCCCTTCAATCTGGTGATGAAGCCATAACAGGTGCTTGAATCGCATGCGAACCCGGTCACGATCCGAGAATCAGTGATGCCGCGGGCGTGCGTCTCCGTGCCATTCACTTGAAAGTACTTAACGGCGCCGGTTCTGCTCCGAAGGAATCCGTAGATGCCTGCCGCACTACCTGGGTACGCGACACCATCATCGAGGTAGACGCTGCCAACGATGTCCTCAAGGGAATTGATGCCCTGCGCTAGGGTGAAATTGCTGGGGAGGAAGTTAGTGTATGTCTTCGTTTTGGGTTCGTAGAGCCAGCCAGTAGTGAGACCGTCGGCAGTATCAAACCATCCGGTGACCATTCCTTCGTTGTTTATGCCCCTCGGTTCCGTGAAGGTGAAGGCGTTCGGGTTGACCAGGGTCGTGTACGAATTGTGCCTTCTTAGTATCAACCCAACCTCGGTATTGCCGTCGAATGAGGTAAAGCCCACTAAAACGCCGAGGTCATTGATGGCCCAGACCCCCGTAAACGTTGTGTTCGGAATATTCGGAATGCTGGTGAACTCCTTCTTCTCTGAGTCGTAGGTGAAGGGGAAAGCGCCCGTTTCGGTCCACCCATTGCCCGCAACCACACCCTTCTCGTTCAAGGAGCCTACTTGAGTGTCTGGGCAATTAGGATAGTCAATGATCTGGAAGTCCCATCCTGCGTGGCCTGCAACGGGGTTGGCAAACGTTGCTGTAGCGAATGCTATGGCGCGCCAAATAGCGGATTTCATGGAATCACTCCGAACGACTCCAAGATGTTCAGAAGGTGCAGCCAAGCCAAGCAGATCAAACCTTCAGCATCCCAGGACACGCATCGTCCGCCTGGCCCCACGGTGTGGCGGACGTCGCTTGGGTCTAGAACCCGGCGCAACCCGGACGTGATTGACCAAGGGCTCCCGGCGCGGGTGGAGGGTTGGAACCGCTTGGCGCACTGCGTGTTTCTTCCACGTCGGCTGGGGCATCCTTCCACGTCAGAGGCCGTGGTTAGGATTCCGCATGCCGCCTGGCGTGACAGACTGCCGACCTCGCCAGTTGGCGCCGCCAGCTCGAGGAGGAAGGCAACCGGGAGCACCTCGACCCCACCCTCGCGCAGCAGATCGCCCCCCCCCGGCTCATCGCCGAGGTGCAGCACCTCCAGGCCGAGTCTCGTTGGCGCGCGTCGAGTTCGCGAAGAAGGCGGCGGACGCGCTCGACAAGCGGCTCCAGGCCGTGGCCGCGTTCAACCGGGGCGGCTGCCCGAGCTGTCGAGATGCGGAGGCGAGGGAGTTCCTGGCGAAGCTGCGGCGGGTCGCGGAGGGGTAGCTGCCGCTCCCCTCGGCGGCCCGGCGCCGCTGGCCGCGCCCGCCTTCAAAGCCTGATTCTTGACGAGGAAGCGTCCGTCGAAGCGCATCGGGACGGGGTCGCCGCGCCAGTAGTTACCGTCCGGCGCGCACATGGCCTGGAGGTGGATGTGCGGCCGCTCGGTCCACCCCGAGTTCCCCACCTCTCCGAGGACCTCGCCGGCCCGGAGCGCCTCGCCCGGGCGTACGCGAACGCTGCCCTGGCGAAGGTGCCCAAGCACAACGTAAACGTCCGCCCCGGTTCGAATCACAACGTGGTTCCCGACTCCGTACGGTCTGTGTGAGCCGAAGGCAGTGTTGTCGACGACATCATTCACGGCTTGGGCGACGACGCCATCGCACGGGGCATGTACCGGCCGACCCCAGATTCGGTAGTCCTCGTTGCGGGGCGGCAAGAGCCAGGGCGCCTCGCAGCCGAAACGCCCGATCTCCACGATGTCCGTGGCGTACCGCATGGACGCGGAGACACCCTTGGCGCGGTGGCCAGGGAACCCGTAGTGGTAGTTCACGAAGAAGCTCGCTGCACCGTCGCCGCCGTCCGCGACCAGAAACCGTCCGCCCTGTAGAGGAAGCCGAAGTTCGAGTGGTCGCCCGGGGTGACGTCGCGCACGCAACGCGGGCACGAGGACGGCGAGGGCCAAGGCGAGGACCACAGTTGATGCGATGCCCGACGCGCCGAACTCTCGCCGCCACGGCGCCGGTGCGGCAAGCCATCGCCCGGCGACGACCGCCGACAGCGCGACGAACCAGACCCAGCGAAGGGAGAGTCCCGTGAACTCCCACCAGTTCGCGAGCCATAGGGCCGCCATCCAAGCTTCAGCCGCCGCGATCAAAACGAGGAACTCGACGCCCGAGCGTACCTGCGTCAACAAGACGGCGAGGCACAGGAGCGTGGGCGCGACCAGGCTCGTGGCGCAGATGACGAGCAGGATGGCCGTCCTCCGCATGCCCATGGCACCAGCATAACGTATCCAACGCGTCGCTGAACGGCCCCGACAACGCCTCCAGCAGCAGCCAGCGCCCGTCGCCCGACCACGCGGAGCCGGAGCCGTCCTGGGCGGCCGCGGATCAGATGGGCGCGTACTGCCTCTTGTCCCCCTGCACCGACCGCACGACGTGGAGGTAGATCTGGGTCGTCGTTAGGTCCGCGTGCCCGAGGCGCCGCTGCAGCTCCAGAAGGTCCATGCCGTTGAGCAGGCAAGTCGTCGCGTAGGTGTGCCGCAGCTCGTGGGCCGTGTAGCGCTTGACGCCGGCCGCCCTGCACGCGGCCTCCAGCCGGTTGTCGAGCTGGCTGCCGTTGTCGTCGGGCACGCCGCCGAGCTTCAGAAGCTGGCGCGCCGCGCCCAGGACGTGAGCGGACACCGGGATGTCGCGGCCGATGCGCCCCTTCGACTCGGGTACCACCAGGGCCCCGCCGCCGTTCTCTGCGTCATGTAGGTCGTCAGCCTGGAGCGCGGCCAGCTCGCCGTAGCGGAGGCCGGAGCCGACCAGCACCTCTTGCGCGAGGCGCCACTTCTCCCCGAGGTGCTCCTGCGTGGCGCGCCAGCGCTTCGGCTCGACGGGCCGCTTCGAGGTCTTCTGCTTCGGCTCCCTGACTTGGCGGACCTTCTTGTCAGCATCGTTCTGGGTCCTGCTGTGGTCGCGCGCCCAGTTCATGAACTTGGTGAGGGCGGCGAGATACCTGTTCCGCGAGTAGACACCCGGCGCCTTGGCCCGCACCTTCTTCGGCTTCCCGGTCCCGGGGTCCAGGAGCGGCTCGCCGTTCTCGTCGCGGGCCACGACCAGGCGCTCCGTGACTTCGCCGCGCTGGAGGTCAGCCAGGAAGGCCTCGATGTCGTCCCTGGTGAACGAGTCGAGGCCCCAGAACGCCTTGCGCTGTCCGAAGCGCTCCAGGTAGCGCGCCTGCTCCTCGACGTACTTGGCTGTGCGCCCCTGGGTGAACTGCTGGAACTTGAGGAAGTCGAGGACCGCGTCGCGCCAGGAGGTGCCGGCGTTCGCGCGAGGGGAGTAATGGAACGGGTCCTGCTCGAACTTGGTGTACTCCTGGAAGGCGGCGGCCGCGGTGCGACAGCCGGTGGACATCTTGAACCGCCGACCGCGGACGGTCCTGTCGATGTAGTAGATGCCGCCGCGGATGAAGCCGAGGGCTAGGCCGTGCTGGGTCCAGGGGGTGGTCTCGGGCATGCCCCGGAGGGTAGCAGCTCATACGTCCCAGTGGGACGTAGGTGGGACGTAGACATGAACAAAAGCGATTATCGGCGCATCCTCGAGGGGCCTATGATCGCTTCTAAGTACCTTATTTTTTTGAGCCGACACCCAGATTTGAACTGGGGACCTACTGATTACGAATCAGTTGCTCTACCAGCTGAGCTATGTCGGCGCAGAGGCCGCGTTACTAGCATCGCCCGGGCGGGGCTGCAAGGGGCGAACGAGGGTCAGCCAGCCCTGCGGCGCCCGGGATCCCACCTGTCATCGGAAGGCCTCCGCCGCGCGGCGGATCGCCTCCTCGACGTCTTCGGTGGAAGCGTCGAGGTGGGTGGCGAAGCGGAGCAAGTCGGGACCGGCCACCGCGCAGAGGACGAGCCGGGCGCGGAGCCGGTCCGCCGCCTGGGCGGCGGGAACCCCGGTCAGCCGGAAGTACACGAGGTTCGACTCGGGCGCGAAGGCGACCTTGAAGCCGGGTAGCTTGCCCATCCCGGCGGCGAGGCGTCGCGCGTTGGCGTGGTCTTCGGACAGGCGGGCCACGTTGTGGTCGAGGGCATAGATGCCCGCGGCGGCCAGGATGCCCGCCTGACGCATGCCGCCCCCGAGGCGTTTGCGGAGCCTTCGTGCCTCGCGGATCCGCTCCGAAGGCCCGGTCAGGACCGAGCCGGCTGGCGCCCCGAGCCCCTTCGAGAGACAGATCGACGCCATGGTGGCGGGAGCGGCGTAGTCGCGGGCGGCCACCCCGCTCGCCGCGCAGGCGTTCATGAGCCGGGCTCCGTCGAGGTAGACCTCGAGGCCGTGGGAGGCGGCCACCCGGCCGATCTCGCGAACCCGCTCGAGGGGCCAAACCGATCCCCCCGCGCCGTTGTGCGTGTTCTCGATCTCGACGGCCCGGGTCCTCGGGAACCAGTCGGCCTCGGGCCGGATCGCGCCCTCGACGTCGGCCGCCGAGAGGATGCCTCGCTCACCGGGCAGGGCCCGTAGCTGGATGCCCCAGAGGGCCGCCGGGGCCGCTCCCTCGAAGGAGAGGACGTGTGCCCCCTCGTGGCAGAGGACCTCCTCGCCCGGTCGGGCGAGCGTTCCCAGGGCGATCTGGTTGGCCATCGTGCCGCTCGGGACGAACAGGCCCTGCTCCTTCCCGAGAAGCGCGGCCACCCGCTCCTCCAGTTCCCGCACGGTCGGGTCCTCTCCGAACACGTCGTCGCCGACCTCGGCGCGCGCGATCGCTTCGCGCATCCCCGGCGAGGGGCGGGTGACGGTGTCGGAGCGGAGGTCGATGGTCTTCATGCGCGCTCTCCCTAAAGTCGGCTCCTCCGATGGAATCCAGAGCTAGAAGGTGCCGCCCAGGATGGCATAAACGGTGAGGGCCGGCACGCCGGGCTCCTCGCTCTCCCCGGCAAAGGCCCGGCCGAAGGCGTGGGCGAGCCCCAGACGGACATCGGTGACCACGAAATAGCCCAGGGCGATCTCGAGCCGAAGCTCCGCCCCCGCGCCGAGGCGGAGCTCGTTCCAGCCGAACGGGTGCCCGGCGAAGGGGAGGGTCCCGGGCCGGTCGAAGGCGTCGCCCAGGTCACCGAAGATCGCCCCGTGCACGCGCCTTAGGAAGACGGGCCAGGTGGTGTGACCGATCTCGGGTGCGGCGATCGGGAACCGGAACTCGGCGTTTCCGAGAACGAAGCCGGTTCCCTGGAGCCAGCCGGGTGGGTAGCCCCGGAGCTCGTCGGGGCTCAGGAGCGCCGTGCCGAGGAGGAGAGAGAGCAGGTCGAGCTGGACCGGCCCGCCGAGCTCGAAGGGGGCGGTGGTCCCGATGGAGCCGTTCGCGGCGCCCCCGGCGAGGTGGAGCGCGAGGACGCCGTGGCGCGGCAGCGGGAACGGAAGGTACTGGGTGATCCCGGCCCGCACCGAGCCGAGCTGGTAGTCGCTGCCCAGCGCTCGGGTGGCGAGGACGGCGGCGAGGTTGAGCGTGCGCCCCTCCTCGGGCGAGATGGAGCGCACGAACCGCTCGGCGTCCGAGAAGCTCGCGAGGAGGGTGAGCTCGGAGCCGAACCCGCCCACCGCCCCGAGCTCCTCGGGCTGGCTCGCCGTCCCGGAGGTGCCGGGAACGGTCCGTAAGGTGCCTCTCCAGCCAAAGCGGACCACCGACGACCACTCGAGCCGGCTGAACGTGAAGTCGAGCCCGACATCGAGGGGGGTGAAGACCGACTCAAGCCCGTTCCCCGCTCGCGCCGAATCGATGAACCGGCTCGAGAGGAGGTCCAGCCGTGGCCAGGACCATCCTCCGAGGTAGGCGGCGGAGTAGCCGGGCTCGTGAGAGCGGAGCCCCCACCACGCCGAGACCGCGTAGCTGTGGCGGTCCAGCACATCGCCCCCCCCGCTCAGGGCTCCGAGGACGGTCCCGGCGGCATCGCTCCCGAAGAGGGGCAGCCAGTAGGTTGGCCCGAGCGTATCTTCCGCGCGGTAGGGGCGAGAGGCGAGATCGGGGGCGGGCCGTTCCTCGGGTTCGGGCCCTTTGGGCAGGGCGGGCTCCGGGTCCATGAAGGTGGACGGGTCGAAGGGGAGGGTGGCGAGGTCGTAGCCGTCGCGAGAGTAGGTCACGAAGGCGATGGTCCGGCCGTCGGGCGACACCGCGGGCTCGAAGGCTCCCGTCTCGACGTTCGTCACCTGACGGAGGGCGCAGGCATCCGTGATGGCCAGGCAGGCCTCCACCGGCCAGGCGTACAGGTTGTAGACCCCACCCCGATCGGAGGAGAAGAGGAGCCACGAGCCGTCCGGCGTGAAGGTGGGGCTCGTATCGATGGAGCCGTCGTTGGTGACGCGGAGGAGCCGCCCTCCCTCGAAAAGGACGATGTCCCGCCGCCCGGCCTCCTGCATGGCGAAGGCGATCCGGCTGCCCTCGGCCGAGAGGGCGGGAGCGAAGACGTCGGTCCCGGGCCGGGCGAAGACGATCTCCTCCGGGCCGGCCTCCCCGGTGCGGCGCACGAGGGCGGTCTCGCCCGGACCCGTTCTTCGGACGTAGGCGAGCGAGGAGCCGTCCGCGCTCAGCGCCGGGTCGCTCGTCCGAGCACCGTCGGTGAGGCGGCGGGTCTTCCCGGTGGCGAGGTCCACGTCCCACAGATCGTCATACAGCCGGTACTCGTGCCAGATCTCGCCCCGAGCCAGGACGGCCCGCCCTCCGCCCCGGGCGAGGCCGGCGGCGGCCTCCGCTCGGATGGAGGGGCCCACCGGGCGTCCCTCGGGCGCGACCTGCAAGAGGGCAGGCTTGTCATCGAGCCCGGCGCGCAGGTACGCGATGGTGGCGCCGTCTTGCGACCAGCGGGGAGAGCCCGCCTCGCCTCCCTGGAAGGTGATCCGCTTTGGGTGGGTCACCGGGCGGCGCCGGATCCGTTCCAGCTCCTCTAGGGCCCGCGCCCTCTCGCGCTCTGCGAACTCCTCCCAGAGCTCGGGGAACTCCGCGCCGAGGTGGCCCCGCCCCACGAGGCTCGGCGCGTACGGCCAGATCTGCGCCCCTTGTTGGGCGAGATAGGCGGCGATCGCCTCGGGTCCGCTCCGCTCCTCCAAGAACTCGAGGAAGCGGCCCCCGAGGGCGTAGGGCACGCTCCCGAGGGGCCAAAAGAGCGGTGGGTTCGAGACCTGATCGAGGCGCGGGAAAGCGGGAGGCTCGAGGGACAAGGACCGCAGGTACATCGCGAAGATGGCGCTCTTGTTGCGCCCCGACTCGGGGCCGGGGTCCCCGTCCCCCTCGTGGAGGACGGCGAGCCCTTCGGCGAGCCAGGAGGGCGTGAGGCCGTTCGGCGCCCATATCTTGCCGAAGATGTGGTTCACGGCGTCGGGGACGCCCCCGACGTTATCGAGGTGCAGGATGTGGACGTACTCGTGGAAGACGAGGTTCGAGAGCCAGTTCCGGTAGACGTTCAGCTCGGAGAGCTCCGAGGGGGTGGCGGCGTACAGGCGGATGGTGTTGTACGGCAAAGGGGTGGTGAGCCCGTTCGCGAGGTCGCTGTCGTCGGAGAGGACCACCTCGGTTCTCGTCCGGGGCGCGTATCCCAATAGGGGCGACAGGAACGCGTGGGCGCGCTCGGCGGCCGCGGCCACCTCGAGCGCGAGGTCGTCCTCCCCTTGGTGGAAGTGCACCCGGAAGTGCGCTGTCTCGACGGTGCGCCATCGATAGGCGGGGTCGTACGGCTGGGCGAGCGCGGTGGTAGTGGCGAGGGTGCAGAGGAGGGCGGGCGCGAGCGAGGACGCCGTCCATCGGGCGCCGCTCACGGGACCGCTTTCCGGGCCCGCGGGCGCCTTGGGCGCGCCGCCTTTCCCTCACCCAGGGTACGCCGCCTAGCCGGGCGGCCCAGCCGGCGCGCCAGGAAGCCGCGCACGTGCCGGGCCACGAGGGCGGGGTACTCGAGGGGCGCCACGTGAGTGCCACTCGGGATGACGACGAGCTCGCTCCCGGGGATGGCCCGGTGCATGGCCCGGGAGAGCCGCACCGGGGTGAACGTGTCTCTCTCGCCCGCGAGGATGAGGGTGGGCACATCGACCTCGGGGAGGTGGTCGGAGCTGTTCGTCTCCCCCGCCGAGGCCAGCATCCGCACGAAGACCACCGGGTCGATGGCGGCTAGGTCGGCGAAGTAGCGGGCGAGGTCCGCCCGGTCGACACGGGCCCGGTTCACCTCGTGGGCGAGCGCCATCTCGATGGCGAAGTCGGTCGGCACGACGGCCTTGAAGACGAGCCGCGCCAGGGTGGGGTGCTTCTCGACGGCCCCGCGCGCGAACGGGAACACGAGCCTCAAGGCGGGCGAGTCGTGGAAGGTGTCGAGAGGGTGGCCGGGAGCCCCGCAGACGAGGACCAGGGCGGCCACCCGCTTCGGGGCGCGCCGGTGGACCTCGAGGGAGACCTGGACGCCCATGGAGTGGCCCACCAGGACGGCCCGGGGCTCGCCCGCCGCGTCCAGGACGGCGAGGAGGTCCTCGACGCAGTCGTCCAGGGTGACGCGGTACCGATCGCGCGGGATCGCGCTCCCGCCGTGGCCCCGGTAGTTCCAGTGGATGACGCGGTATCGCGGCGCGAGCGCGGTCCCGAGATACCGCCACACGAAGCCGGCGCACCCGACGCCGTCGCTCAGCACGACCGCGGGGGACCCAGCGCCCATCTCGGTGAACTCAAGCCGGGTGCCGTCCCGGGCGATGGCGGAGCGCGCGATGGATTCCATCCCGTCGAAGGAGCGAAGGAACTCCCGGCCGGTGGAGCCGCCGCGGGCCCGGCCGGGCCCCATGCTGGAGCGAGGGAGCATGGAGTACACTGACGCGGAGGTTCAAGGGAAAATGTCGCACGGCCACACGCACGGGGAGGGGGCGCCCCGCCGCTCGGTGGACCCGCGGCGGCCCGAGGGGGAAGCCGGCCCCCCGGGACCGGGCGGGCCCGCGGGGGGCGCTTGGCCGGACTCGGCAAAAGAGGGGGCGAGTGTTCGGCGCCTCTTCATCTCCCTCGGCTTCACCGCCGTCATCATGGTGGCCGAGGCGGTGGGCGGCTGGCTCTCCGGTTCCTTGGCACTCGTCTCGGACGCGGGGCACATGCTCACCGACGCCGCCGTCCTCTTCCTGGCCCTCGCCGCGGCCTGGCTCTCCGGCCGGCCGCCGGACGACAAGCGGACCTTCGGCTACCGGAGGGCCGAGGTGTTGGCCGCCCAGATCAACGTCGGGGCCCTGTTCGTGATCGCGGTCTGGATCGCTTGGGCAGCGCTCGACCGGCTCCGGCATCCTGGCCCGCCCATCCGGATCGGGCTCATGGCCGCGGTGGCGGCCGCCGGGCTGCTCGCGAACCTGGTCATCCTCTGGGTGCTGAACCACGAGCATTCCCTGAACGCCCGGACGGTGTTCCTGCACGTGCTCTCCGACACCTTCTCCTCCCTCGCCATCCTGGTCGGGGCGGGGGCGATGGCGACCTTCGGCGGTCTCTCCTTCATCGACCCGGTCCTCTCCCTGGGGATCGCTGGGCTCATCCTCTGGGGCGCGACCCGGCTCACCCTGGAGATCACCGACATCCTCATGGAATCGGTGCCCCGCCACATCGACGTGGGGGCCGTCTCGCAGTGCATCGCCTGCTGCCCGGGCGTCCTGGCGGTCCACGACCTGCACGTCTGGACGATCTCCAGCGGTTTGCACGCGCTCTCCGCGCACGTGGTGGTCCGCCGGGACGAGATGGGGCCCCGCAACGACGCCATCCTGGACCACGTGAAGCGCGAGCTACGCCATGCCTTCGGCATCGATCACACCACCCTCCAGATCGAGTCGAGCGAGTATGCCCACGTGTACGACCTGAAGCACTGAGCGCTGGCCCGCTGCCCGCCGTGCTATACCGGCGCGGTGCTGTCCCGGGTCCTCGCCTTCCGTCCCGCGAGCGTGCTGGAGCGGCTCCCCCCGAGGAGCGACGCCTGCCCCCTCTCGCTCCGGGACGTCCTGTGGGCGGCCGGGCGCGGGAAGCTCCCCGCGGTAGAGGCCACCGGTCCAGGTGTCATCCGGGCGGCCCTGGTCGCGGCCAAGGTGCTCCGCTCGACCATCGGGCTCGCGATCCCGAGCGGGGTCGCACCCGAGGCCTGGTTCGAGACGGTGGCCGCGATCGCCGACGAGATCGCGGCCGCGCTCCCGTTCTTCTCCTCCGCGCTGGTGGCGCTCGAGGGCGAGAGCGCCCTCTCGGTGGAGCGCGGGACGCGCGAGGTGTGGCGGCTCGTCGAGGCGGGCATGACCCACGTGGCCGTGGATGCGTCGGCGGTTTCCCCCGAGGAGCGGGGCCGAATCCTGGCCCAGGTGAGTTCCCCCCTCCAGGAGCGCGGCCTGGGGTTCGACTGCATCGTTCCCCTGGGCGAGCCCGGCGCCGGGCGCCGGGCGATCGCCCTGGTGGAGGAGCTGGCCCGGCGGGGGGCGCCGGCCGACGCGGTGAGCGTGGTCTGCCCCGCGCCGCCCGACCTCGAGGCTGCCCGCGCCCAGCTCGGCGCGCTCGACCGGCTGGCCGAGGTGCTCGGGGAGGTGGCGGTGTTCCGGCGGGGGGCGATCTCGAAGGCCTTGCTCGCGGAGGTGGGCGGCTCCCGGCTGCGGGGCTGCGAGGATGGCGGGGCGGCGGCCCTCCGCGTTGGGCTTCCCGCGGAGGAGGGCAAGGGGAGTGCCCGGGAGGCCGAACGGCGGGCGCGCTGGCGGAGCCGGGTAGTGGCGGTCCTGGGGGAAGAGGAGGCCGAGCGGCTCGAGGCCCGGGCCTTCGTGACGGCAGCCGAGTTCATCGAGGCCCTGGGCGCCGAGCACAGCGCCTCCGCCGTGGCCCGGGCGCTCGAGCTTCGCCTCGCCGGGGACGGGCCGTGACGCGCCTCATCGCCGGCACCGCCCGGGGCCGGCGACTCGTCGTCCCCAAGGGGCTCGCCACCCGCCCCACGAGCGACAAGGTCCGGGGGGCGATCATGAACCTCCTCGGCCAGTTCTTCGAAGGGGGGGAGGTGCTCGACCTCTACGCGGGGAGCGGGGCGCTGGCGCTCGAGGCCCTTTCCCGCGGCTATTCGCGCGCGACCTGCGTCGACCGGGACGCCCGGGCGCTCGAGGCGGTCCGCAAGAACGCCGAGGCGTGCCGGTTCGGCGACCGGGTGGAGATCGTGCGGGGCGAGCTCCCGGAGAGCCTGTCCCGTCTCCCCGCGAACAGGTACGCGCTCGCCTTCGTCGACCCGCCCTACGGCGACGGGCCAAAGGCGGCGCTCGAGGGACTCGATCGGTTGCTCGTTCCGGGCGGGATCGCCGTGGCGGAGCACGGGGCGCGAACCCCCCCGCCCGGCCGGGTGGGCGGGCTCTCGCGGATCGACCTGCGCTCCTACGGTGGCACGGGGATCTCGATCTACCGGCGGGAGTGAGTGATACTCCGCGCCCATGGCGCGCGCGGCGATCTACCCAGGGTCATTCGATCCGCTCACGAACGGCCACCTGGCCATCATCCAGCGGGGTCTGCACGTGTTCGATCGGCTGGTGGTGGCGGTGGCGACCAACCCGGAGAAGACGCCGCTCTTCACCCCGGGGGAGCGCCAGGCGCTCATCGCCGAGGCGGTCGGGTACGATCCGCGGGTCGAGGTGGACTCGTTCGACGGGCTCCTCGTCGACTACGCGCGGAAGAAGGGGGTGCACACCGTCCTTCGTGGGCTGCGCGCCGCCAGCGACTTCGAGTACGAGTTTCAGCTCGCCAACATGAACCGCAAGCTCGATCCGGAGTTCGAGTCGGTGTTCGTGATGACCGGGGAGGACTACTTCTTCGTGTCGGCGCGGCTCGTGCGGGAGGTCGCACGTTTCGGAGGGGACGTCGCTGCCTTCGTGCCGCCGAACGTGCTCGCGGGACTCAGGCGCAAGCTCGCGGAACGCTCGGGGTGACGGCCTCCGGGCGGCCGGCCCGGACGGGCCCTGCCCTCCGGCCGATCCGATCCCCGCAAAGGGGAGTCGCCCTTCTGGTATCCTGCGAAGCCGACCGGGGCCGCGCGGCGGCCCCCTAGGGAGCCCAACGCCATGAAGCTCGCACAGCGCCTCGATGCCGTGAAGCCGTCGCCCACCCTGGCCGTCACCGCCAAGGCCAACGAGATGAAGGCCAAGGGCGTGGACGTGGTCGGCTTCGGCGCCGGGGAGCCCGACTTCGACACCCCCTCGCTCGTGAAGGACGCGGCCAAGAAGGCGCTCGACCAGGGCTTCACCAAGTACACCCCCACCGCGGGCATCCTGCCCTTGCGGGAGGCCATCGCCGCCCGGATCGGTCGCGAGCACAAGGTCACCTACACGCCCGCCCAGGTGCTCGTCTCCTGCGGCGGGAAGCACGCCCTCTACAACCTCTTCCAGGCGCTCCTCGAGGCCGGGGACGAGGTGGTGATCTTCACGCCCTACTGGGTCTCCTACGCCGACATGGTGCGGGTGGCCGGCGGCGTCCCGGTCCTGGTGGAGACCACCATGGACACCGGCTTCGACCCGAGCCCGGAGCAGATCAAGAAGGCCTTCACCTCCCGGACGAGGGCGGTGATCGTGAACAGCCCCTCGAACCCCACCGGCGCCATGCTCTCCCGCCGCACGCTCGAGACGGTCATCTCCTCTGCCCGCGGGAAGGACGTCCTCATCGTGTCCGACGACATCTACGACCACCTCGTCTACCGGGGGAAGTTCGAGAACGTCCTCGACCTCGACCCCTCGCTGCAGGGGCAGGTGGCGATCGTCAACGGGGCCTCCAAGACCTACGCCATGACCGGCTGGCGCATCGGCTGGACCGCCGGGCCCCAGCCCCTCATCGCCGCCATGCAGAAGCTACAGGACAACTCCACCTCCAACCCCAACTCCATCGCCCAGAAGGCGGCGCTGGCGGCGCTCACCACCCCGGCGCTCGACGCGGAGGTGGAGAAGATGCGTCGGACGTTCGACGAGCGGCGGGAGCACATCGTCCGGCGCCTCAATGCCATTCCCGGGGTCCGCTGCTTCGATCCCTCGGGCGCGTTCTACGCCTTTCCGAACGTGTCCGCCCTGCTCGCGAGAAGGGCGCCGGGCGCAACCGAGCCGCTCGGCACCGACCTGCGCCTCGTCGACCTCTTGCTCGAGAAGCACCTCGTGGCGGCGGTTCCGGGCTCGGCCTTCGGCGCCCCGGGCTACGTCCGCTGCTCGTTTGCCACCTCGATGGAGCAGATCGACAAGGGGTGCGACCGGATCGCGGACCTGGCGAAAAGCCTGTCCTAGGGAGCGGAGGGCCTCTCGCCCCGGGACGGGGTCAAACGAGCGGCGCGCTTCGGGGCTCTGGACCCGCCCTTCACTCCATCCCCACGACCGCCCATCGCCCGCCCTCGCGGGAGAGGAAGAGCACCACCGGGCGGCGTGAGACGTTGGCGATCGCCACCCAGTTCCCCTTCTGGGCGACGAGGGGGCCAAGGCGCGCGGGGGGAGGGCCGAGGCGCTCGATCGCCTCGGGGGCGGCGAGGATCTCTAGGTCGAGCAGGACCGGGCGGAGGGTCCCTTCGCGGCCAGAGAAGAGCTCCCGCCAGGTGCGGCGGATCTCGTCCTTGCCGGTCCGGACATCGCCGTCGAAGCTGAACGGCTCGGCGGAGGCGGCGGCGAGAGCGGCCGGGTCAAGGGAGAGGAGCGCGTCGAGGAACGCCAAGGCGGCGCGCGCGACCTGCTTGCGTTCCGGCTCCGCGGGGCGCGCCGGGGGCGGGGGCCGTTCCCGCGCCGGGGGGGGTGGGGCGGGGGGCTCCGCGGCGCGGGGGGAAGGCTCCTCACTCTTCGGGGCGGTCTCCCCCGGAGCCGGTGACTCGCCCGAGTCGGGGGCCTGGGTCGGCTCGGCCTGTCCCACGATCAAGGCCAGCGCGAGGGCCGCGAACGCCTGCATGAGCGCGCGGAGCTTATGCTAGCTTTCCAGGCATGGCCAGCGCGCCCCGGGAGGTCCTGGGAGACCTCGCCGCGACCGCCTTCGTCGAGTCGAGCCCGCTCTTCCGCTCGCTCGATCCGGAGGCGCGGCGGGACCTGCTCCAGCTCTCGACCCTGGTCGACCACGCCGCCGGGGAACTCGTCTCCGGGGAGGGGGACGAGACCTTCCTCCTCGTGCTCGAGGGCAGCGCCTCCGTAGAGGCGCGGGGCGTGGAGATCGCACGCCTGGGGCGAGGGGCGACGTTCGGAGAGGGCCGGGTGCTCGGGGCGAGGCGGTCCCTGTCGCTCGTGGCCAAGACCGAGGCGACGGTGGTGAGCTTCCCCGCGCCCATGATCGCGGCCCTCGCCGAGCGGTTCCCGAAGATGAGAAAGCTCC
>Ga0335071_10000745_pt1 | contig 35249 bp, 32 predicted proteins | sample Lox_Sample_15_FD_206724 | JGI IMG/M metagenome (GOLD analysis project Ga0335071, IMG submission 206724) | Soil microbial communities from Loxahatchee National Wildlife Refuge, Florida, United States - Lox_Sample_1.5 | ecosystem: Environmental > Terrestrial > Soil > Wetlands | place: USA...
GCTCGAGAGCGCGCCGGAGCGGGGCACGACCGCCGTCTTGGTCCTCCCCGAGACCGCCGGGGCGTGAGGGAGGCGGTGCGGCCGCCTTGGGCCTCGCGATTCCTCGACCCAGCCCATTTGACAAGGGCGAGGCTCCCAGGTCGAGGCGCGGCCCTTTCTCACGGGCGGCCCGAGTCGTCGCCGGGCGCTCCCCTCACCGCCTCTCCCCGAAGGTCCTCTTCACCTCCGGGTGCGCGGCCAGGAGCGAAAGGGCTCGAGCGAGCAGCGTGCGCCCGGGCTCGAGCTTGAACCAGGTCGAGGCGCCGGACGGGTGGGGGAGGGGGACGAGGTCCACCTCCACCCCGTAGAGGCGCCTCGTGAGGCGGCGCCCCACCACCGCGGCGAGCGGGCCTTCTCCGAGGAGCTCAAAGATGGCGAGCCGTCCGACCGGGAGGACGAGCCGCGGCCTGAGGATCCGGATCTCCCGCTCAACGAAGCCGCGCCAGCGGGCGCATTCCGCCGGCGTTGGAACCCGGTCCCCTCCGGCGGCGGTCTTGCCCGGGTAGCAGCGCACCACCGCTCCGATGTAGACGCGAGAGCGCACGAGGTCCTCGCCCGCCCCGGTGGCCTCCTCGAGCCACCGGAACAGCGTCCTCCCCGCCGTCCAGGCAAAGGGGCGACCGAGGCGGGCTTCGTGGGGCCCGGGCGCCTGTCCGAGGAGGTAGATCCGGCTGTCGATCGCCGGGCCGTGGACGGGCGGACCGAAGCCTCGGGGCCTGAGCGCGCGGATGTCCCTTTGCACGGCCAGGAGGGCCCGCCGCACCGAGCGGCGCCCCCTGGGCGCCGAGCCGTCGCGACGCGAAGAGGGCTCTTCTCCCGCTTGTGGCAGCCGCCGGCCGCCCCCCGCCGCCCTTACCGCCACGGCTCCTCCCGGACCGAGTGGATCCAGCCCTCGGAGCGGGGAACGTTGGAGGGGACCCCCTGGAACCCGTCGGCGGCCGCGGCCGCGGCGGCCACCGCCGAGAGGACCGCCTCCAAATACTCGCCCCGGCCGTCCTCGACGATCTGCGCCGCCTGCTCCATCTCGAACTCGAGCCGGGCACCGGTCCGCAGGGTGCGCAGGATGGAGGCCCGGGTCGAGGAGCGGCTTACCCCATTCCGGTCGTCGTCTCGGTACGCACAGATCCCGCATATCGCCCTGGCCACGTGGGCGGGCCGAACCTCGACGATGGTAGGCTTGCCCACCGCGGGCGGATCCCAGGGCGGGAAGGTGGCATCGACGTTCGCCAGGGTGCACAGGCCGAAGAAGGTCTGCCTGTAGACCCGGGCGCTCGTGGGCAAGAACAGCTCGGCCCGGTAGCAGTCGGTGGCCCGCGGCCGGTCCCGCCCCAGCTCGGCCCGAAAGCGCTGGGCACCCTCGGTGAAGTCGCCCCCCTCTCCCAAGAAGCGCTCCCCCAGATTCTTGCCCAGGACCGACGGCCCCCGAAGCGCCTGCCGCAACAGCCCCAGCTGCCGCAGGTGCGTCTCGGCGAGCGAGAGCGCGAAGTCGGCTCCGACCACGAGCCGCCCCTCCGCCCACCGCGACTCCTCCATGAGCCAGCTCCCGAACCGGCCCATGATGTCCCGCCTCCCGGGCGCCTCCGCGAAGGGCCGAAAGAGCCGCGACAGACGGGCTCGGTCGAGCGAGCACTCGATCCGGGCGGCCAGGATCTGGTTCCCGGCCCCCTCGACCCCACTCCAGCGTAGCCCGAGGACAACTCCGCGATCGGGCAGGGCTACCCGTGGGGGTTGTGCCCTTCCGTGAACCGCGCTCGACGCGCTCGTCCCTTCGGTTTCGTTCGGCATTTTGGATCTTGGCGCCCGGGTGCGGGCCCAAGCTTTCTTACAGGGTCAGGTTGCTGTCAACGAGACCTCTGGGACGTCTTCTCCCTCAAGTCGGGCCGGTTCCTCCGAGACCCTCCACCCGTCGACAAGGTGGGTGCCGGGCGCCCCTTCATCCCGAATGGGGTCCTCTTGCTTCCCGCCCAGCCCTCCCATGCCTACCGTTTTTCTCGACCATGAGTTCACTCGGCCGCATCCTCCTCGTCGAGGACGACAGCGCGCTTCGCGACGTGCTCGCCGACATCCTCACCGACGAAGGGTATGAGGTCGACTGTGCCACCAACGGGAGAGAAGCCCTCGATCGACTCTCCGGGAACGCGCCGTCCCCCGATCTCATCGTCTTAGACCTCCTCATGCCCGTGATGGACGGCTGGGCCTTCCGCGATGCGCAGCGAAAGAGCCCTCGGCTGGCGCGCATTCCGACGGTGGTGCTCTCGGCCAGCTATCCTCCGGACGGCAGGCGGATTCGCTCGCTCGAGGCCGAGGCGGTGCTCTCGAAGCCCGTGGGCATGGAGCGGCTTCTCGGGGCCCTCGAGCGGCTTTTGCCGGCCGACCCCATCGGCCTCGCGCCGTGAGGGTCCGAGGCGGTCCGCCCGAGCGCCGCGAGGGCCTTTCCCCGGGACTCGAAAGGCCCTCTGGATCTTGAGGCCGCTCTTTTTGCACGGGGCCATCGACGTGCTCGCGATGGTGAGCGAGGACCTGCGCCGCCGTCCGCCCGTCCCCTTCGTCGCCGCCGCGCTCGAGCCGCTCGACTGCTACGGCCCGCTCCCGCCGCTCCCCCCTCCGCCAGAGGGTTCCCTCTGGGAGGCTCCCTCGCCCCGCCCCACGAATGGAGACGCGATCCTCCGGGTCGAGGTGACCCCGGCTCTTGGCCCGCGCCGGGGCACCGCCATCCTCGTGCCGCCCTGGAAGCTCCCCAAGCTCTCGCTCCTCTCCGGCTGGACGAAGAGCGTGGCCCGCGCCGGGAGCGAGGTCTGGACGCTCGTGCCGCCCCGGCACCTTCACCGGTCGCCGCCCGGCGTCCGCAGCGGCGAGGCGTTCGTCACCCCCGACCTTCCCGCGCTCCGAGCGGCCGTGGAGCAGCTCGTGGTCGAGATCCGCATGCTGCTCGCCCTGGCGCGCGAACGGAGCGAGCCGGTGGCACTGCTCGGCCTCTCCCTCGGCGGGTTGGGGGCGGCCCTCGCGGCCACTTCCCCCGAGGCGCCCGAACGCGTGGCGGTGGTCGCGCCCCCGGCGGACTTCTGCGCCGTGGTCTTTGAGACCCGCATCGGCCGCCGCCTCTTGTCCTTGCCCCGCGGAGTCGGTCAAGAAGCCCCGGCCATGGCCGAGCTCTCGGCGATGCTCCGGCCGTTCCGGGCGGAGGGGCGGGCCCCCCGGGCCGGCCGGGTCCTCGTGGCGGTGGGGAGCGCCGACTCCATCGCCTCCCCGGCCGCCGCCACTGCCCTCGCTCGCTCCTGGGGAGCCGAGCTGCGCGTCTACCCCCGAGGCCACCTCACGCTCCTCTTCCTGTGCGCGGCGCTGCGCAGGGACGTGGTGGCCTTTCTCTCCTGAAAGGAAAACCCCGAGCGCCTACTTCTTCGCTTCCCCCCCACACGCCTCGCGCGCGGCGATCACCTGGTCGTAGAAGTCGGCCGGCACGACCCCGCCTCGCACCGCGGGGCGGGTCTTCTCCATCGCCGCGCGCCAGGCGACCGCGTCGCTCTGCACGACGTGGAGCCCCTGCTTCTCCATGGCCGCGATGGCGTCCTGGTTGAGGCGCCGAACCTCGGCATCCACCTTGTCCCCGAGCTCCTGCGCCACCGCGATGAGCTTGGGGCGGATGTCGGCGGGGACCTTCTCCCAGACGTCCTTTCGGACGAGCGTCGCGCCGGTCAGGTACGCCCAGGTGGTGTCCATCATGTACGGGGCCCGCTCGAACAGCCGGGTGGTGAGCATGTAGAGCGGGACGTTGGAGACGCAGTCGATCATCCCGGTCTGCAGGGCGGGGACGATGTCGGAGGAGGAGAGCACCATGGGCTTCAGCCCCGCGAGCCGGAACGCCTCCACGCTCTTGGGGTCCCCCTCCCAGACCCAGATCTTGGCCTCGTCCATGTCGGCCGGGGAGCGGTGCGGCTTGTCGCAGAAGAGCTGGACGTTGCCCACCGTGCTCCACTGGACCGGTACGTAGCCCCGCTGCTGCAGCACCTCGTCCATCCGGGGCCGCGTCTTCTTGAAGGCGCACTGCATCTGCTCCTCGTCCCGGAAGATGAAGGGGATGGTGAGGCCCGCCGGCTCGGCGGCGATGTCGTGCATGCCGAAGTTGGAGATGGAAGCGGCCTGGAGCTGGCCCACCGCCATCTTGCGGACCATCTCCGCCTCCCCCCCTTGCGTCCCGCCGGCGTAGATCCGGAGCTTCACCTGCCCCCCGGAGACCTCCTCCCAGCGCTGTCCCATCTCCCGGAGCAGGTCGTGCCAGGTCGACCCCTGGGGGGCGAGCGTGCCGAGCTTGATGGTGACGCCCTGGGCGTTCGCCCGGGAGGCGAGAGCCACGAAGAGCATCGCCAGGAGGAGCTTTCTCACGGTCTTTGAACCCCTTCTAGAGGAACAGGTCGTCGGCATGGGCGAGCAGGGCGCGGGCCCGGCGCTGGGCGAGGATGTTGGCGAGTCGATAGCGCGGGACCGCCTCGGCATCGATGTGAAGGACGTCGGTGAGAGTGCGGGTGAACTCCGCCCGGTCCTGCAGCCCCACCAGGACCCCCTCGGCGTACGCCACCCGCGGGCCGAGCTTCTCTCCTTTCGAGAGCGCGAGCGCATGATCGAGGTGCTCCCGGGCCCGGGCCGGGCCGCCGCCCTCGGCCTCGGTCCGGGTGGCGTCGTAGCTCACGAAGAACTCGTGCAGCGATCCCTCGCCCCATCCCTCGTCGAGCGAGAGGGCCCGCTCCATCATCCCCACCGCCTGGGGGAGCTCCGCCACGAGGCTCATGTCGTTCTTCCCGTCGGAGATCGCCAGCGCCCAGGAGGAGGCGGTCCAGTAGAGGAGGGGCACGTCCTCCCGCTTCAAAGCCCCGAGGGGCTTCGCCAGATCGCCCCCGGCGAGGAGCGCCCCCCGAAGCCCCTTGTGCCGGACCTCGAGACCCCGCAGGCCGTAGTCGCGCGCCCGCAAGAAGAGCTTCCGCGCCCTCTCGTGGCCCGCCCGCGCCACCTCGAGCTGGCCGGAGAGATCGGCCAGATCGGCGTCGGTCTGCACGAAGGCGTAGGCGTACTGCGTGAACCCGCTCGCGAGCGCCGTGAGAAGCCGCTCGTCGTCGGGGTTCTCATCGAGGAGCCCCTCCATCGTCTTGAGTCCGAAGGGGACCGCCTGCCGGACCAGCTCCGGGTCGTCGTCCTTGGCGTACGACGCGCCGCTGTCCGCCACCGCGTCCGACATCATGTGGACCGCGACGGTGCGACAACCGGTCAGCCCGATGACCGACAGTGGAAGGAGGAGGGCGAGATCTCGACGCGACAAGGGCCACGGACCTTGAGTTTCGTGGTATTAGTAGGGGCCTCTCCCAAGGGGGTCAATCCACTTTCGCGTGACTACCCCACCCAGCCAGGTCGGGACGGAGGAGGACGGCGCGCCGCAGGGAACGCGGATCGAGCGCGCGCTCGTCACGTTTCTCTTGCTCGCCATGATCGTCCTGCCCGCCGCCTCCTCCCTGGTGCGGCGGATCTGGGACCGCGAGTTCCCCGGGGCCGCCCAGCTGGCGCAGCACATCACCCTCTGGGTGGGGTTCCTGGGGGCGATGCTCGCCACCACCACCGGCCGGCACCTGTCGCTCTCCACCCTCGAGGCCGTGCCCCCCGGCTGGCCGCGGCGCAGCGCCGCATTCCTCGGGCAGGCGGTGTCCGCCGCCATCTGCGCCCTCTTGGCCCTCGCCTCCGCCGATCTGGTGAAGGTCCAGTGGCACGGCCTCGGGATGGTCGCCTTCGGGATCCGCGAGGCCTACAGCGCCCTGGTGATGCCAGTCGGCTTCGCCATCATGGCGCTCCGCTTCGCCTGGCGGGCCGACCGGGCGGGACCGCGGAACCTTTGGCTACGGGGGGCCGCAGCGGCCGTGGCCGCAGCCGCTTTCCTCCTCGGCAGCGTCACCCCCGGCCCGTTCCTCGTCTCGCTCCTCCTCTTCCTCATCCTCGCGGCCTTCCTCCTCGGCGCCCCCGTGTTCGTGGCCATGGCGGGCGTGGCCATGGTCCTCTTCTACCGGGACGGGACCCCCATCGCCTCGGTCCCCACCGCGGTCTTCGACCTCTCCACCAAGGAGACCTTGCCCGCCATCCCGCTCCTCACCGCCGCCGGATACATCCTCGCCGAGGGCGACGCCGCCCGGCGGCTGGTCCGGGTCTACAAGGGGATCTTCGGCTGGCTCCCCGGGGGGGTGGCGGTGATGGCGACGGTGGTCTGCGCCCTCTTCACCACCTTCACCGGCGCCTCCGGGGTCACCATCCTCGCCCTGGGAGGGCTCCTTCTCCCCTCGCTCATCGAGGACCACTACCCGGAGGGCTTCTCGGTCGGCCTCGTCACCGCCGCCGGCTCGCTGGGCCTGCTCTTTCCCCCTTCGCTGCCGGTGATCCTCTACGGCGTGGTCGCCCAGGCGCCCATCGGGAGCCTCTTCCTGCGCGGCCTCGTCCCCGGCCTGTTCATGATCGTTCTCGTGGCCGGCTACGGGGTGGCGGTGGGCATCCGCTCCGCGGCCCCGCGCCAGGCGTTCCACCCCGGCGAGGCGCTGCACGCGCTCTGGGACGCGAAATGGGACGTGGGCCTCCCCGCGCTCGTCGTGGTGGCGGTGGCCACCGGGTTCGTCACGGTGGTGGAGGCCGCGGCCCTGGCCGCCGCCTACTCCCTCGCGGTGGAGCTCTTCGTCCACCGCTCCATCCACCCCATCCACGACTTGCCCCGCGTCCTCGTGCGCTCCTCCGCCCTGGTGGGGAGCGTGCTCATCCTGCTCGGTAGCGCCTACGGCCTCAACTCCTGGTTCGTGGACGCCGAGCTCCCCACCCGCCTCGTGGGATGGATGAGGGTCCACGTGACCTCGCCGGCGGTCTTCCTTCTCATGCTGAACGCCGTCCTCCTCGTGGTGGGCAGCGTGCTCGAGATGTACTCGGCCATCGTGGTGGTGGCCCCCCTGGTGGCCCCGCTGGGCCGGGCCTACGGCATCGACCCCCTCCACCTCGGGGTGGTGTTCCTCGCGAACCTCGAGCTAGGCTTCCTCTTCCCGCCCATGGGGCTGAACCTGTTCCTCTCCGCCTCGAGGTTCGGGAAGCCCCTCTACTACGTGTACCGGAAGGCCTTCCCCTTCCTCCTCATCATGGCGGTGGGCGTTCTGGGGATCACCTACTTCCCCTTCGTGCTCGCTCTCTTCTAGGGGACCCGCGGGAGAGGCTTCTGACGATCCCCCCTCCCCCGGGGCGTCAGAAGAGCTCCCTCACCACCTTGGGCCGCACCTTGGTCGCGGCGAGCAGCCGCTCGAGCTTGTCCCGAGCGGCGGGGGAGCCGGCCCTCACCTTCTTCCCCAGGATGAGCTCGTTCTTCAAGGAGTGCTCCCAGCCCGTGAGCTCGGTCACGGTCACCCGGTACCCGTGGGCCTCGAGCGAGAGCGCCCGGAGGACGTTCGTGAGATGCGAGGCGAACTCGCGCCGATGAAGGGGGTGGGCAAAGAGGGGCTCGAGGAGCGCGTCGCGGGCGGGCCCCAGGGCGAGCTGGCCCGCCACCTCCGCCTGACAGCAGGGGACCACCGCCACGTGATCGGCGCCGTGCCGGACGGCGAGAGCGATGGCGTCGTCCGAGGCGGTGTCGCAGGCGTGCAGGGCGGTGACGAGGTGGACCCGGGCCGGCACGGGGGCCGAGGCGATGGGCGCCTCGAGGTAGCGGAGCCTATCGAATCCGAGCCGGGCCGCACGCTCCATCCCCGACCGCGAGAGATCGGGCCGCGACTCCACCGCGAGGAGGGTCCCCTTCCCCGCGGCCTTCAGGAAGAGCTCGTAGAGGACGAACCCGAGGTAGCTCTTTCCCGCCCCGCAATCGACCAAGAGAGGCTCCCCGAAGCGCGAGAGCACGTCGTCCACCGCCCCCGCCAAGAGCCCCGCCAGATGGTTCACCTGCTTCAGCTTGCGGAGGCTGTCGGCGTTGAGATCGCCGGTCCGCGTGAGAAGGTGGAGCTCCTTCAAGAGCTCGGGCGAGGTCCCCGGCAAGAGCTCCCGGCGAACCGCCGCCCCCTTCACCTGCCTGCGCATCTCGACCCATTCATGGCCCGGCCCCGCTCCTCCCCTTCGGCCCACTTCCCCGGCGGCACATCTTCCCGAAAGAAGAGCCCCTTGGCGAGGGGCCCTGTGCGACGGTCCGCCCAGACCTCCACGGGCTCAAAGGAACCTTGCCCTTGCCTTCGAGGAGGGGAAGCGTGTTCCCTCTTTCTCCCACCTTCGAGAGGAAACCAAGGAAGCGCTCGGCCCCCCTCCATGACCCCCCTCACCCCTTCCGAGAAAGGCGCCGCAAGGAGGTCCGAATTCCCCGCGGACTTCGCCTTCGGGGCCGCGACCTCCAGCTACCAGGTCGAGGGAGCCGCCCGGGAAGACGGGCGCGGCCCCTCGATCTGGGACACCTTCAGCCACACCCCGGGCAAGGTCCGAAACGGCGACACCGGGGACGTCGCCTGCGACCACTACCACCGCTTCGCCGAGGACCTCGATCTCCTGAAAAGCCTGGGGCTCACCGCCTACCGGTTCAGCGTGTCCTGGCCCCGCGTCCTCCCAAAGGGCCGGGGCCCGGTGAACGCGAAGGGGCTCGACTTCTACGACCGGCTCGTGGACGGGGCGCTCCGGCGCGGGCTCGCCCCCCACCTCACCCTCTACCACTGGGACCTCCCCCAGGCGCTCGAGGACAAGGGGGGCTGGCGGGAGCGGGACACCGCGGCGGCCTTCGCCGACTACGCGAGCCTCGTGGCCGGACGCCTGGGCGACCGCGTCGCCACCTGGGCCACCCACAACGAGCCCTTCTGCAGCGCCTTCCTGGGCCACCTGTGGGGGAAGCACGCGCCCGGACTCGCGGACCCCAAGGCCGCCTTCCTCGCGAGCCACCACCTCCTGCTCTCGCACGGGCTCGGGACAAAGGCCCTGCGCGCCTCCCTGCCCGGCGCCCGGGTGGGCATCGTCAATAACCCCGCCCCCGTCCATCCCGCGACCCAGAGCCCCGAGGACAGGGCGGCGGCGAGCCGGATCGACGCGTTCCGCAACCGCTTCTTTCACGACCCCCTCGCCGGGAAGGGGTACCCGGAGGAGATCCTGGCCCGGGCGCTGGGATTTCTTCGCTCCGTCCGGCCCGACGACCTCGCCACCATCGCGGAGCCCATCGATTTCCTCGGCGTCAACTACTACAGCCGAGAGGTGGTCGAGGACGCCCCCGGGGAAGGGCTCTTCGACGCGCGCGCCGTCCCGAGGGGCGAGGAGCACACCGCCACCTCCTGGGAGGTCTATCCGGACGGGCTTCGCGAGATCCTGCTCCGCATCCACGAGGACTACCACCCGAAGGCCATCCTCGTCGCCGAGAACGGCGCCGCCTACGAGGACGTCGCCCTCCCCTCGGGCCGCGTACAGGACGAGGGGCGCAGGCGCTACCTCGAGTCGCACCTCTCCGCCTGCCGCGACGCCCTCCGCGAGGGCGTTCCACTCGAGGGGTACTTCGTGTGGAGCCTCATCGACAACTTCGAGTGGGCAGAGGGATTCGCCTGCCGGTTCGGGCTCGCGCGGATGGAGGTGCCCGGAGGCGCCCGAGTGGTGAAGGCGAGTGGGGACTGGTACCGGGCCTTCGTCCGGGGCGAGCTCTAGACGAAGGCTGCGAAGGACCAGGGCGGCGGCCTCCCGGCTTCACGGGCCCGACTCTTTCCTGAAGGCGTGATCCACCGCCCGTCGGGGCGATGGCGGCCTCGCCCATGGGGGATCCCCGGATCGACTCGCCGGCCCCTCGGCCCCTTCGCCTCCGGACTCCCCATCGGGGGGCCGCCCTGCCGTGCTCCCATTCCCCCGCTTGACTAGAGCGCTCCCCCAGGGCCATCCCAGAGACGATGCGCCCGTACCTAGAGCACCCCGGCCCATGGCTCGTCGCCCACCGCGGGGGAAGCCTCGTCGCGCCGGAGAACACCTTCGCCGCCTTCGACCTCGCCGCCTCCCTCGGCGCCGACGCCATCGAGACCGACGTCCGGCTGACATGCGACCGCGCGGTGGTCGTCTTCCACGACGACGACACCGTGAGGCTCCTCGGGGTCCCGGGGACGATCGAGGATCGCCCAAGGGACGAGCTCCGGCGGCTCGACGCAGGCGCCCACTTCACGCCCGACGGGAAGAACCACCCCTTTCGCGGCCAGGGCCTCACCGTGCCCACCCTGGCCGAGGCCCTAGACCGCTACCCGCACATGAGGTTCAACCTGGACGCGAAGACCGAGGACCCGGAGCTAGCCCGCGCCATTTCGGAGGTCGTCACCCTTGCCCGGGCGGAAGATCGCGTCTGCGTGGGATCGTTCTCGGACGCCCAGGCGGAGCGGCTCGGGGTCCTCTTGCCCCGGTGCGCCCGGTTCTTGCCGGAGAAGGCCGCGCGCTGCCACTTCCTCGCCGCCCGGACGAAGGCGCCCGGGAGCCGGTGCCCGAGCGGCTACGATCTTGCCGACCTCCCCTCGAGCCTCGACGGGACGCGGGTGGTCGACGGAGAATTGCTCGCCTACTTTCACCGCCTGGGGATCCCGGTGCACGTCTGGACGGTCGACGACGAGGTCGAGATGCGCGAGCTCATCGCTCTCGGCGTCGACGGGATCGTGACCGATCGCCCGGACGTGTTGCGTCAGGTGCTGGGGCATTGACCCTCTTCCCGGTGGGAGCCGCTTCCCCGTCAAGCCCGCGCGGGGTCACTTCCGTTGACGCCGGTCGGGTGAGGCGCCATGACAGCGGTCATGGGCGATCCCGAAGCCTCGCTCGTGGAGGAGATCCGCCACCTGGGCCGCATCCTGGGGGAGACCCTGGCCGAGCTGCGCGGGCCCGCGGCGCTCGCCCGCATCGAGCAGACCCGGCAGGCGGCGGTGGCGCTCAGGCAGCGCAAGCTCGAGGGCGGACGCGACACCTTCGCGGCCTCGATCGCCGCGCTCGACATCGGCGATCTGGAGCTCTTGGCCGGGAGCTTCACCGACTTCTTCCACCTCATCAACGCCGCCGAGGAGCAGCACCGCATCCGGGCCTTGCGGGCCCGGGATCGGGCCGGGGTGGCGGTGGACGCGTCGGTGGCCGCGGCCTGCGCCGAGCTTCGGGAGCAGGGGGCGACCAGGGAGGAGGTCCAGGCGCTCCTCGACCGCCTCCTCGTCATGCCGGTCTTGACGGCCCACCCCACCGAGGCCCGCCGCCGGACCGTGCTCGACCACCTCGCCCAGGTCTCGAGGCTCCTCGAGGCGCTCGATGACCCCCGGGCCGGCGCCCGGGAGCGGGCCGGCCTCGAGAATCGCCTCCGGGCAGTGGTGACGGCCCTCGCGGCGACGCGCCAGTCGCGCACCGCAAGGCCCACCGCCCTGGACGAGGTCCGGGCCGGCCTGGTGGTCTTCGAGCGGACCCTCTTCGACGCGGTCCCGGCCGTCTACCGGAGCCTCGAGAACGGACTCGCCGAGGCGTATCCCGGCGTCTCTTTCCGGATCCCCCCCTTCCTCCGGTTCGGGACCTGGATCGGCGGTGACCGGGACGGCAATCCCTTCGTCACCGCCGACGTGACCCGTGCCGCCCTGGAGCGGCAGCGCACCCTCGTCCTCTCGCGCTATGCGGCGGACCTCCGCGACCTTCTCGGCCGGCTGTCCGCCTCCTCGGCCGGGCTCGACCGCGCCGCCTGCGCCGAGCTCAAGGCCTCCATCGCCGCCGATCGGGAGCGGTTCCCGGACCTGCCCCCCGCGTCCCGATCTCACCGGGACGACGAGCTCTGGCGCGAGAAGCTGCGCTTCATGGCCGCCCGGCTCGAGGCGGCCCGCGGCCGGGCCGAGGGCGGGTACCCCGACGCAGCGAGCTACCTCGCCGACCTGGAGCTCCTCCAGCGCACCCTCGAGAAGGCCGGGCTTTCCCGGCTCTCCCGCGGAAGCCTCGAGGACGCGCGACGGCGCACCGAGGTCTTCGGGTTTCATCTCGCCTCGCTCGACTTGCGGCAGCACTCGGACGTCCACGCCCGGGTGGTGGGCGAGCTCCTCGCCCGGGGTGGGACGGCCGGGTACGCGGAGTGGCCCGAGGGCGAACGGGTCCAGCTCCTCTCCGAGCTCGTGGCCCGGACCTCGCTCCCGGCGCCGGACCGCCGCGGCCTCTCCCCCGAGGCGAAGGAGGCCCTCGAGACCCTGGAGGTGGTGAGCCGGGCGCGACGCGACGGGGGCCCCGCCGCCTGCGAGCGCTACGTCATCTCCTTCACCCGCTCGCTCTCCGATCTCCTGGAGGTGATGTTCCTCGCCCGCACCGCCCGGCTCGCCCCCGACGAGATCCGGCCGGTGCCCCTCCTCGAGCAGCTCGAGGACCTCGAGATGGCAGGCGTCCTTTCCGAGGGGATCCTCTCGGTCCCCGCCCTCCGGGCGGCCTTGGGAGGCGAGCTCGAGGTCATGCTCGGCTACTCGGACTCGGGCAAGCAGGTGGGGTACCTGCCCAGCCGAGTGGCCCTCCACAAAGCGCAGCTCGTCCTCGCCCAGGTGGCGGAGGCCGAGGGGATGACCCTCACCATCTTCCACGGGCGGGGGGGGGCGGTGGGGCGCGGCGGCGGCCCCGCCAACCGCGCCATCCGCGCCCAGCCGCGGGCGGCGCTGCGCGGGCGCTTCCGCGTCACCGAGCAGGGAGAGACGGTCGCGGCCCGCTACGGGCGGCTGGAGATCGCGGTGCGCGACCTGGAGCAGATGGTGAACGGGGTCCTCTGTACCTCGATCGGCCCGAGCGAGCGAGCGGCGGACGCCGCCACCGGGCGCCGGGAAGAGATCATCGAACGCGCCGCCGCTTCCGCCCTCTCCGCCTACCGGGACCTCACCCGGGACCCCTCCCGCCTCGCCCGCTACGCACTGCGAGCCACCCCGATGGAGGAGGTGCCCGAACTCCGCTTCGCCTCCCGACCGGCGAGCCGGACGCAGAGCCTCTCGCTCGAGTCGCTCCGGGCCATCCCCTGGGTGTTCTCTTGGAACCAGAGCCGACACGGCATTCCCGGCTGGTTCGGGCTCGGGAGCGCCCTCTCCTCGCTCGTCGCCGAGGTCGGTCCGGAGGGGGCGCGCGCCCTGTACCGCGAGTGGCCCTTCCTCCGCGGGGTGGTGGACGACGCCCGGGTGGCCCTCACCCAGGCCGACATGGAGGTGGCCCAGCATTACGCTCGCCTGGCCGAGCCCTCGGACCGAGCCATCATGGACCTCATCCGGGAGGAGCACGAAAGGACGATAGCGGGCATCCGCGCCGTCTCCGGCGAGGAGGGCCTCATGTCGGCCTGGCCAGCGGTCGAGAAGGCCGCGATTCGCCGAAACCCGTACGTGGACGTCCTCTCGCACGTGCAGGTGGAGCTACTGCGAAGGCTAAGGAACGCGGACGGTGACGAACGCGAACGGGTCCGGGAGGCTCTCCTTCTCACCGTGAACGGGATCGCGGCGGGGTTGCAGACGGTGGGCTAGAGAAGGCTTGAGGAGGCGGCCCAGAAGAAGCCCTCCCGACCCGCGCCGCGAGAGGAGAGACCCCACACCGCCCCACCACGCGGGGGGGCCCCTCACGCCGGCCCGGCGGGAGCGCTAGACTCCTTCCCGTGGGTTCGCCGCGCGCCCTCAAGACCGCCGTCCTTCTGGCGGTGTTCGCCTCGCAGTCCTGCGCCATCTCCCAGAAAAGACTTGCTTACCCACCTGCCGACCTTCGCGACGAGCTCGCGCGCCGCATCCCGCAAGACGACGTGGTGATCCCGTTCGAGATCACCGCCGAGCACGCCCGGCTGGCACAGGCCCTCGTCGCAAGCGCCACGGAAGAGGCCGACCGGGTGCGGATCATCGTCGACGCGATCATGGGCACCCGCGTCTTCCGGCTGAAGTACCAGGTGGGCCTGCCCGGGACCGCCGAAGAGGCCTTCACCCACGGCGGAGGCGACTGCCTCGCGCTCGCCTCCGCCTTCGTGGGCCTGGCGCGCGCCGTCGGCCTCGACGCGAACTACATGGACGCCTCGTTCGAGATGCAGGAGACGGAATACCTCGACGATCAGACCACCGTGAAGGTGGGCCACATCACCGCCTACGTCCGGACGGACAGCGGCCGCTACGGCCTCGACTTCGGCCACCTGGGTCGGGTGTCGAGCTACCAGCCCATCGACGACTTGGAAGCGGTGGCCCACTACTACAACAACCTCGGCTACACCTTGCTCGAGGGTGGCGGCCAGGGCGGGGGGAGAGCGGCCGACTGGGCCGCGGCGGAGCACGAGTTCGATCTCGCGACCCGCGTCAAGCCCGACTTCGCCCGGGGCTGGAACAACCTCGGGGTGGCCCGGGCGCGCCTCGGCCACCCGGTCGAGGCGACCGAGGCCTACCGCCGGGCCATCGCCCTCGACCGGGAGTTCTCCTCTCCTCGCCTGAACCTCGGCGTGCTCCTCCTCACCCAGGGCGAGGTGGACGCCGCCTGGGAACAGCTCGAGGCCGCCGCTCGCCTCGACCCGTCCGCCGCGAACGCGCAGTACGAGCTGGGACTGGCGCGGCTCCGCCGCGGGGATCGCTCGGGCGCGGTGAAGGCCCTGGAAAAGGCCGTCTCGCTCCACCGCGGCTGGCCCGCGGCCCAGGCCGTTCTGGACGAGATCTCGAGCGGCCGCGCCACGTCCCGGGCGCCGCGGCGGGGCGACGAGGGCTAGGGACCTTAGGCCTCGCTTCTTCCCCCCGCCTTCTCGAAAGGTCCCTCCCCGACGAGCTAGTGCCCCTCGGCGGCGAGATCCGGATACTTCTCCACGAACTCGTCGAAGGTCCCGGGGAAGTCGAGGATGGACTCGCCCCGGTGGAGGGACCAGATCCGGCTCCCCACCTCGCGGATCAGCTCCTGGTCGTGCGTCACCACCACGACCGTCCCCTCGTAGCGCAGGAGCCCCTCGGAGAGCGAGGCGATCGACTGCAGGTCGAGGTGGTTCGTGGGCTCGTCCAGGATGAGCACGTTGTCCCTGAACAGCATGAGCTTGCTCAAAAGGAGCCGCACCGTCTCGCCGCCGGAGAGCGTGGCGGTGGGCTTCATCCGTTCCTCGCCCGAGAAGAGCATGCGCCCCAAGAGGCCGGAGATCTCCTCGTTCGAGAGCTTGTCCTCCATCTCCCGGAGCCAGCCGAAGGCGGTGGTCCCGGGGCGGATCACGCCCGCCTGGTCCTGGGGCAGGTAGCCGACCTGGGCCTGGTGCCCCCAGCGGACATGCCCGGTGTCGGGCTGCAGCTCCCCCGCCAGCATCTTCACGAGGGTGCTCTTTCCCGCACCGTTGCGGCCGATGACGCAGACCTTCTCGCCCCGGGTGACGAGGGCGCTGAACGGCTGGGTGACCTCGTTGCCCCCGTAGGCCTTGGAGATCCCCTGGATCTCCAGGGTCTGCCTCCCCGAGGGCGCCTTCTGCTCGAACTTGATGAAGGGGGCGGCGATGTTGGAGCGCTTCAGGTCCTCGAGCTTCAGCTTCTGCATCGCCCGGATGCGGCTCTGGACCTGGGAAGCCCGGGTGCCGGCGTGGAACCGGGCCACGAACTCCTTGAGCTGGGCGATCTTCTTCGACTTCTCCGCGTTCTCCGCCTCGACCCGCGAACGCACCTGGGCCTTCTGCCGAACCATGTCGTCGTAACCGCCGGGGTAGACGATGATCGACTCGTAGTCGATGTCGGCGATGTGGGTGCAGATGGCGTTCAGGAAGTGGCGATCGTGGGAGATGGTGATGAGCACCCCCTCGTAGGCCCTCAGGAAGCGCTCCAGCCAGCGGATCGAGTCGATGTCGAGGTTGTTCGTGGGCTCGTCGAGGAGGAGCCCCTGGGGCCTCCCGAAGAGCGCCTGGGCGAGGAGCACCCGCAGCTTGTAGCCGCCGGCCAGGGCGCGCATGGGCTGGTCGTGCCAGGGCTCCTCGATCCCGAGGCCCATGAGGAGCTCGCCCGCGTCGGCCTCGGCGGAGTAGCCCTCCTCCTCCGCGATCGCCCCCTCGAGCTCCGCCAGCCGGTGGCCATCCTCGTCGTTGATGGCCTCCTTCGCGAGGAGGAGCTCCTTCTCCGTCAAGGCCTTCCACAGGGAACGGTTCCCCATCACCACCACGTCGAGGACCCGGTTGTCCTCGTAACGGAAGTGATCCTGCCTCAGGGTCCCGAGCTTCTTCGGCCGGAGCACGGTGCCCGAGTCGGGCTCCTCGTCGCCCGAGAGGATCTTCATGAAGGTGGTCTTCCCGGCGCCGTTCGGGCCGGTGAGGCCGTAGCGGTTCCCGGGCAAGAAGGCGACCTCCACCTCCTCGAAGAGCTTCTTCGGCCCGTAGGCCTTCGCCACGTTCTGGACGGAGATCATCGAGGCGGCCTTTTAGCGGAACCGAGCGGGATTTGCGACCTGTCGCGAGGGCCGCGTCGCCCCGAGGAGGGTCACCGCGCGCCTCTTTGTCCCACTCGAGCCCTTCCCCCGCTTCTTCTTCCCCCCGGTGCGCCCTAGGGGCGCAGCGCCCTGAGCCCTGCGGGTGCGGTGTGCGAGCTCGCCCTTTTCCCCACCGCGGCCCTGGGGAGGCCGGCGCGCGCCTCGGCATAGACCTCGAGGAGATCGGCGGCGATCCGCTCGTCCCGGAATCGCTCGGAGTGCGCGAGGCCGGCCGCGCTCATCGCCGCCCGCCGGTCGGGGTCGGCGAGGATGCTCGCCAGGGCGGTGCGGAGCTCCTCCGGATCCCGCGGGTCCACGTAGACCGAGCCCGGGCCGCCCGCCTCCGGGAACACGCCGCCCCGGGTGGTCACGATGGGCGTCCCCGAGGCGAGCGCCTCGACGATGGGGATCCCGAAGCCCTCGAAGAGCGAGGGGTACACCGCCACGGCGGCGAGCCTGTAGAGGACGGCCAGATCCTCCGTGCTGACCCCGGAGAAGAGCCGGACCCTCTCTCCCAAACCCCGCGCGCCAGCGAACTCCCTCACCTTCCGGGCGTAGCGCGTCGCCCGGCCCACCGCGACCAGGGTCACGCGGGGCAGGGTCGCCACGGCCCGCGCCGTGAGGAGCAGGTTCTTCCGCTCCTCGATCGTCCCCACCTGGAGCACGAACCCGGGAGCGAGCGCGTACCGGCGGGCCACCTCCTCGAGTCGCCCGGGGGCGATGGGCTGTCGGAAGGCGACCTGGCAGCCCTGGTACACCACGCGGATCCGCGACCCCGGAATGCCATACAGCTCCTGCAGGTCGCGCCCGGTCTGCTCGGAGATGGCCACCACGAGCCGGGCCCGCTCCGCCGCGCTCCGGAACTTCCACCGATAGATGTGCCGATCCACCGAGCCGTAGAGATGCGGGAACCGCTCGAAGATGAGGTCGTGGATGGTGACCACCCCGGCGACCTCGGTGCGCTCGAGGCCCACCGGCAGCTCGTTGGAGAGCCCATGGAACAGATCGATCCGGTCGGCGACGAGATCGCGGACCACCCCGGCGCCCCGCCAGAGCCTGGGGAGGAGCCGGCCCAGGCCCCGGGGACCCCGCTCGGTGAGCGCCGCGCCGGGCAGGTCGAACGGGACGCTGCCCGGCCGCGGGTTGTAGGCCACGTACTCGTGCTCCGGCGCATGGGTGGCGAGCACACGCAGGACGTCGCGGGCGTAGTTCCCGAGCCCGGTGGTGTTGTGGAACACGCGCTTGGCGTCGAATCCGACCCGCATCGGACGAGCCGAGCCTACACGCGCCCATCGGCCCGGGCAACGCCGCGACCCCGGGCGGGATATGATCTCTCACCATGGAGCGCATCGCCCGGGACCCTGGGCGAGAGCACCCGCCCCGGGAAAGAGACCGGGCCCGGGAGCGGATCTTCTGCGCCTGCGCCCCCGGTGCGGAAGAGCTCCTCTCCGCCGAGCTCCTCGAGCTCGGGCTCGACTCTCGCGCCCTCAAAGGCGGCGCCGAGGCCGAGGGCGACGACGCCGCAGCGATCGCCTGCCTCGGGTCGCGGCTCTCCGACTCGGTCCACCTTCGGCTCTGGGAGGGCCCGAGGGCGGAGCTCAAGGCTGCCAAGAGGACGGCCGCGCGGAAGGCGGGCGGCCTCCCGCTCCTCGTCCGGGCGAGGGGCGAGCTCGCCACGATCTCGGTCGACGCGGCCGGGGCTCCGCTCTTCCGACGCGGGTGGAGGGCCCGCATCGGCGCCGCCCCGCTCCGGGAGACGCTCGCCGCGTGCCTCTTGCGCGCCGGAGGCTTTCGGGGCGACCGCCCGTTCTGCGATCCCATGTGCGGGTCCGGCACCATCGCCATCGAGGCGGCCCTCCTCGCCGCCCGGCGCGCCCCCGGGCTCTCACGGCCGCTCGCCCTCGAGGCGCTCCCCGGTCACGGGGGGCCGGGGCTCGAGCGACTTCGGGCCCGCCTAAGGCGGCTGGAACGATCGATCGCTATCCCCATCGTCGCCTCCGATCGGAACGCGGGCGCCCTGCGCCTCGCACGGAGGAATGCTGCGGCGGCGGGGGTGGAAAGCGCCATCACCTTCGAGCGCTGCGACGCCGCCGAGGCCAAGGTCCCCTCCGGGGCCGGGCTCTGCGCCACGAACGCGCCCTACGGGCTTCGGCTCGAGGAGGGGGCGATCGAGGCGTGGCGCGCTCTCGGAACGCTCCTCGCCCGCCTCCGCGGGTGGGACGCCGCGATCCTCGGGCCGGACCACGGGCTCGTCGAGCTCCTCGGCCCTCGCCCCTCCTCCTCCCTCCGCCTGAAGAACGGCGGCCTCTCCTCGAGGATCCACCTGTATCGTTGCCTCTGAGGCGTCCTCGCCCGAAAGGGCTCTCGGGCCCGCCTCCTCGCACGCCTGGAGAAGGCGAGCCCGATGAACGCCTGACGGGCGCACCTCGCCGGGCGAGACGGCGGCTCGTCCCCCACACCTTGAGACCCTGGCGCCGAGGTGGGCCCCTTCTTCTTCTCCTCGGGAGCGCCCTCTTTTGACCCGCCTCGCGGTCTTGCGAGCTTGCGGGGACCTTGCAAAAGGCACCGGTCACACAGACTTTGCAGGCGAGCCACGCCGAGGACACGGCCGAGCGCCACCCTTTCGTACGGATGGCAGAGCGAGCGGAGAGAGACGAAGGGATTGGGACGGGCACGGTCGCGATCGACCCGGCGGCGGGTGTCGCGGCCGTGGAGGCGGGCCCCCTCGAGCGGATCCTGTCCCTCGACGCGGCCCTGCTCCTCTCCCTGCAGCGGTTCAGGCGGCCTTGGCGTACCGTGTTCGCCCGCGCCCTGACCGCGCTCGGGGACGCGAAGAGCTGGACCCTCTTCGGCCTTCTCTTTCTCGGTGTCCGCACCCCGCTGGGCGTGCACCTCGGCCTTCGACTGGGAGCGGCTGCGAGCCTCGCCACCCTCACCTCGCAGGCCCTGAAGCGCAGCCTCTCCCGGGCGCGGCCGGACTCGTCCCTCACCGGATTCGAAGCGCTGGCCCGTAACCCCGACCGATTCTCCTTTCCCTCGGGCCACACCGCCGCCGCCTTCGCGGTGGCCGTCGCCTTCCAGGGCGAGCCCTACGCGCTCGGCCCCCTCTCGCTCCTCCTCGCGCTCGGGATCGGGCTCTCCCGCGTCTACCTCGGTGCTCACTACCCCTTGGACGCCGGCGCGGGAGCCCTGCTCGGCACCGTCGCCGGTCTGGCCGCGCGCCTCATCCTCGGCTAGCGAGGCACCCCTGGCCCGGGGTTAGAAAGAAGGGGCTGCTCCGTCGCCTCAGGCCTCCGGACTCCGGCTCTTCGGGTGCCGGATGTCGGTGCCACGGACCATGTAGACCACCATCTCGGCGACGTTCGTGGCGTGGTCGCCGAAGCGCTCCAGGTACTTGGCGGCGAACATGATCGAGGTCGCCCGCCGGATGTTGCGCGAGTCCTCCATCATGATCGCGAGGAGGGAGTTGAAGATCTTGATGTAGAGGGCATCGAGGAGATCGTCCCCTTTCAGCACCTCCTCGGCCTTCTCCACGTCGCGGGTCACGAAGGCGTCGAGGGCCCGCTTGAGCTGCGCCTCGGAGAGGTCGGCGAGCTTGGCGATGTCGTGCATGGGGCTGACCGTCGCCGTCTGGGCGGGGGCCTGGGTGAGCTCCAGGGCCCGCTCCGCCACGTTGACGGCCAAATCGCCCATCCGCTCCAGATCGGTGACGATCTTGAGGGCGGTGGTGATGAAGCGCAGGTCGGAGCCCGCCGGCTGCCGAAGCGCCAGGATCCGCCGGCAGGCTCCGTCCACGTCGACCTCCATGCGATTGATCTCGCGGTCCCGGATCTTCACCTGCTGGGCCAGCTCCGCGTCCCGCTCGACCACCGCCCGGATGCTCCCCTCGATGGCGGCTTCGACCAGGCCGCCCATCTCCAAGAGCCGATCGCGCACCTCGATGAGCTCCCGCTCGTACGCCTTGTCGGTGTGGGTGGTGGTCATGGTCCGCTTCCCCTCCCTTGCGTGGCCTTTAGGACGGTGGTTCGACCTCTCCAAACTTACCCGCGCGATGGCCCAAGGTCCGCTCTTCCTTCGGGTTCGCGAAGGAGTAGGCGATCTTAAGACGCCCGCGCCGCCTGCACGATGTGAGCGATGGTCGCCATCGGGGGACCGGGCCAAGAGCCCGTCGAGACCGCCCTCGGTTCCGGCCGTGGCCCTTAGGAGAGATTCACCCCTTCCCTCGTCAAAGAGCAAAAGCTCCGGCTCGACCTTGAGCGCGCAGCGGCGGTTGAAGCCGCGCACGGGTGCGGGATTATCCACGGCCTTGCCTCGCGCCCGCGTCGATCCCGTGACGGAACGGTTCCGGCATCGCTCCTCCCGGATCCTACCCCGACCTTGCCCAGGATCGCTCGTCCCCGAGGGCGAGGGGCAGGGGCCGACGAGCGCCGCCGCCCCCTGGCTCCCTTCGGCCTCCGAGGGCACCTCGAGTGCCTTGGGGAGAGCGGGGACTTCCCCCGGGCTATCGTTCTCTGCGTCCTCACGGGACCAAGGACCTCCTTGCCGACGACCTTCCCTGAAGAAGAAGGCGAAGCGGCCGTCCGTCAGACGGCCGGCAACCGCACCCAGAACCGGCTTCCGCCCTCTCCGCTCTCCACCCCGACCTCGCCGCCCATCCCCTGGACGAGGTGCTTCACGATGGCGAGGCCCAGCCCCGTCCCCCCCTGCTCCCGGGATCGGCCGGGGTCGATCCGGTAGAAGCGCTCAAAGATCCGGGGCAGATGGTGGCGCTCGATGCCGGGCCCGGTGTCCTCGACGAAGAGGATCCACTCCGAGCCTTCCCGCTCCGCCCGCACCGCCACCCGGCCCACGGCGGTGTACTTCACCGCGTTGTCCACGAGGTTCACGAGCACCTGCTCGAGCGCCCGGGCGTCTCCCCGGACCACCGCGTCCTGGGGAATCGACTGGACGAGCTCGAGCGATTTCTCCCCCGCGGCCCGGGAGGAGAGCTCGAGCACCTGCTCGGCCAGGGCCCGCACCTCCACCGGCCCCGCCTCGAGCTTCCACTGGCGCGACTCGATCCGGGAGAGGTCGAGCAGGTCCTGGGTGAGCCGGGCCAGCCGCTCCGCCTGGCGGCCGATGATGTCCACGAAACTGCGGGCGGCAGCCTCGTCGTCGACCATCCCTCCGGCCAGGGTCTCGGCCGCGGCCCGGATGGCGGCGATGGGGGTCCGGAGCTCGTGGCTCGCGTTGGCCACGAAATCGCGGCGAGTGGCCTCCGCTCGCTTGGCCTCGGTCACGTCGCGAAGGAGGAGCAGCACCTCCCCCCTGAGCAACGGGGCGAGGTGGACGAGGTAGGTGCGCCGCTGGAGCGTGATCTCCAGCCGCCGGGCCGTCCCCTCGAGCGCGCGCCGCACCGCCTCGGCCAGCTCGGCGCTGCGGGTCACCTCGAGGGCCGTCTGCCCGGTGGCCCGGGCGTTGGCCGCCAGGGTGTCGAAGGCCGCGTTCGCCACCCGGACCGTGCCGTCCTTGCCCACCAGCGCGGCCGCGTCGGGCAGGGCGGAGAGCAGCTCCTGCTCGGCCGGGTCCCGCGCCGCGGCGAAGCGGCGGAGCTCGCGCTCGGCGAGCAGCTCCTCCAGTTCCCGGACCTCGCGCCCCAGGTCCGCCCGCGGACCCCCCGACAGCTCGGCGCGCAGCGCGCGGATGGCCGCCGCGAGGGGCGTTCGGGCCAGCATCGCCTGCTCACCGCTTCTCGCTCGGGTCCACCAGGCGATACCCCACGCCTCGCACGGTCTCGAGCAGGTCGCGCCCGGACCCGAGCTTCTCACGCAGCCGCTTCACGTGAGTGTCGACCGTGCGGGTCTCGACCTCGGCCGACATCTCCCAGACATCCTCCAGGAGCTGCTCCCGAGATTGTACCCTGCCCAGCCGCGCCATCATGGTGGTGAGGAGCTTGAACTCGAGGGGGGTGAGCTGCACCTCGCCCCCGTCGATGAAGGCCCGGTGGGCATCCACGTCCACGCGGATGGGACCCACCGACTCGGGCGGCCGCTCAGAGGGCCTCCCTCCCCCCCCGGCCCGCCGCAATACCGCCTTTAGCCGGAGCACCAGCTCCCGGACGCTGAAGGGCTTGGTCACGTAGTCGTCGGCTCCGATCTCGAATCCCACCACCCGGTCGACCTCCTCGCCCTTGGCCGTGAGCATCACCACCGGCACGTGGCGGGTGCGGGCCTCGCCCTTGATCTGGCGGCACACCTCGGTCCCGGAGAGGTCGGGGAGCATGACGTCGAGGAGGACCAGGTCCGGGACACGCCGGCGCAACTGCGCCAGCGCCTGCTCCCCCGTGGTCGCGAGCAGGGTCTCGAACCCCGCCGCCCGCAGGTTGAAGTCGAGCAGGGACAGCAGGTCGCGCTCGTCATCCACCAGGAGTACGGACGTCACGGGATGCACCTCTACACCGAATCCCGTGCCGGAACCAAGGCAGCTCGGGAACGGAATGGCAAAGCCGTCACCCGGTGGCCCTTCCCCCGGGCCCCGTGCCCCCGCCGTCCCCCCGAGGTAGGATGGCAGAGAGTCTCGATGGACCAGGGCTTCCAGCCGACGCCCGGCCCGCCCTACCCGGCGGTGACGCCGGCGCCCATCCCCTCCGAGGCCGAAGAGCCCCGGATGGCCGCCCTCAGCCCGGCGGGCTGGCTCGTCTCCTCCTTCGGGATGGTCCTGTGCGTCGGGGCCGCCGACTACGTCACCCGGACCGACCTCCAGCTCATCCTCTTCTACCTCGCCCCCATCGGCCTCGGGACCTGGTTCGCCTCGAGGCGCGGCGGGATCGGGCTCGCCGTGCTCTCTGCCTTCATCTCCACCGGGGCCGACCTCCTGTACCGCTACCAGCATGACGCCCCCGAGCCCCCCGCCGTGGTGATCGTCTGGAACGGGATCATGCTCCTCGGCTCCGCCCTTTCCCTAGTTCTCACCCTCTCCGCCCTGAAGGGCCGGCTCGAGGCCCAGGAACACCTGGCCCGCACCGATGCCCTCACCCGGATCGCCAATCGCCGCGCCTTCTTCGAGGCGGCCACCCTCGAGCTGGAGCGAGCTCGCCGCAGCCGGCGGCCGCTCACCGTCGCCTACCTCGACTTGGACGATTTCAAGCTCGTGAACGACCGCCTGGGACACGCCCAGGGGGATGCCCTGCTCGTGGCGGTGGCCCGGACGCTGCGGGGCGCCACCCGGGCGGTGGACGCGGTCGCTCGCCTCGGGGGCGACGAGTTCGGCGTCATCCTCCCCGAGACCGACGCCGCCACCGCCGAGGCCGTCCTCTCGCGCCTCCGCAGCGCCCTGCTCGCCGCCACCCAACACGGGACCTGGCAGACCGGCTTCTCCATGGGAGCGGCCGTGTTCCTCGTCCCCCCCCGCGACGTCGACGAGCTCACCGCCCGCGCCGACGAGCTCATGTACATGGCCAAGAGGGGCGCCAAGGGATCGATCCGGATCGGCGTCTTCGAGGGCGACCAGGTCTGGGCCAGCGCCGTCCCCAGCTGAAAGGATCGAGATGCGCTTCTTCGCCACCTGCGCCAAGGGGACCGAGGGCGCCCTGCGCCGCGAGCTCGCCGGCCTGCGCCTCGAGGCGGTCCGGGGCGGGCGAGGGGGCGTCTCCTTCGAGGGGGAGCTCGAGGCGGGGATGCGCGCCTGCCTCTTCTCCCGAAGCGCCATGCGCGTTCTCCTCGAGCTCTCGCGATTCTCGGCCCCCTCCCCGGAGGCGCTCTACCTGGGCGCCCGGGCGGTCGAGTGGCGGGAGTGGCTCACGCTCAAAACCACCCTGGCGGTGGAGGCCACGGTAGGCTCCTCCGCCCTCACCCACTCCGGGTTCGCCGCCCTGAAGGTCAAGGACGCGGTGGTGGACGCCCTGCGCGAGCGGCTGGGCGCACGGCCCGACGTCGATCCCGAGGACCCGGACGTCCGGATCGTCCTCCACCTCTCCCGCGACGAGGCCACTCTTTCCCTGGACCTGTCCGGCGCCCCGCTCCACCGGCGCGGGTACCGCGCCGCCATGACCAAGGCCCCGCTCAAGGAGACCCTGGCCGCGGCGGTGCTCCTCCTCGGCCGGGTCGATCCCGCCCTGCCCTTCGTGGACCCGATGGCCGGCTCCGGGACCCTCGCCATCGAGCACGCCCTCCGCGCCCGGCGCATCGCACCGGGCCTTCACCGGGCCTTCGGGTTCCAGCGCTGGCCCGCCTACCGCGGTCGCCTGCAGTCCCTGTGGGATCGGATGAAGGCCGGGGCCGCGGCCGCCACTCTGCCACGGGCGCCCGCCCCGATCCTGGCGCGGGACGGCCTTCCCCGCGCCCTAGAGGCGCTCCGAAGAAACGCAGCCCGGGCCGGCGTGGAAGGGGATCTCACCATCGCCAAGGCAGACGCCCGCGACCTCGCTCCCATCGCCTCTCGAGGCACCCTGGTCACGAACCCACCGTACGGGGAGCGGCTCGGGATGGCCCACCGCGGAGGCGAGGACGGCGCCCCGCCAGCGACCGACCCGGTGGCGGCGAAGAAGCTCGAGGGGTTCTACCGCGGCCTGGCAGAGATGCTCGCCCGGCACTCCGGGTGGACCGCGGTGCTCCTCTCCGGGAACCCGCGCCTCGAGCGCGCCATCCCCTTCCGGCCGGAAATGGACCATCGCCTTTGGAATGGACCCCTGGAGGTCCACCTGCTCCGATACCGGATCCGGTAGGGACCCTAGAGCGTGACGCCCCTTCTCCCCCTCCTTTTGACGCTCGCTCTGGCCGTCCCTTCCAAGGACTCCACCCTGGAAGAGCGCCGGGCCGAGATCGCCAAGGAGATCCTCCCCCTCGCGGGCCGCATCAAGCGACAGATCGAGAGCGGCGACGTCGCCGCGCTCCTCGCGCGCGTCCCGGCGGAAGGGTTGCGCTGCGGCAGAGAGCTCGTGCCCAAGGACCGGGTGGAGCGCGACCTGCGCGCGAAGGGGAGCTGGCTGCACGCCTTCTTCTTCGGCGGACCCGCCGCCACGGCGGCCCCCGGGCAACCCGCCTCCCTGAAGGAGCTCTTCGCCACCGCCCCGGAGGTCGCGCTCGTGGTCGAGTTCCGCGCCGACCCGAGCTCCGACACCGGGATCCCCTGCGTCGACTACCGCGCCAAAGACACCATCACCCCCGGAGCGCCGCTCTGCTTCGTTCGGCGGGCGGGCCAATGGTGGTTCACCCAGAGCCTCTACCCCTGCTAGAGGCCCCCGAAGGCAGCCGCCCCTACCCCTCGCCCAAGGAGGCGAGGAGCCTCTTCGCCTCGCGGAGCGGCGCGTGCGGCCGGAGCGCTTCGGGATAGGCCTCGCCCAGCCGAACGGCCTCCTCCAGCGTCTCGCGCGCGTCCTTTCGCTCCCCCAGCGCCTCTTCCGCCTGCGCCCGAATGACGAGCACGCGCACGCGCCGCGGGCCCCCGAGGAGGGAGAGGGCCCGCTCGCAGGCGTCGAGCGCGTCCTTCGGCCGCGAGAGCGCCAGGTAGAGCACCGCGAGCGACGACTGCGGGGCGAAGTCGTCGGGGAGGTCCTTGGCCGAGGCGAGGAGGGCGGGGAGCGCCCGGGAAGGCTCTCCCACCCGGGTGGCAGCCTCGCTCCGGGCGGAGTCGAACGCCGACCGGGCGAGAGGGGTCGGCGCCCTGGATGCCGCCTTCTCCAAGAACGCGAGCCAGCGAAGAGCCATGGCCCGGGCCCCCGCCCCGTCCCCGAGGGCGTCCCGCGCCTCCACGAGCGCCTCGTACAGGCCGGAGCGGTCGTCGGGAGTGAGACCCGAGCCCAAGAGGGAGGCGCGGGCCAAAGGCTCGAGCGCGTCGATAGCCTCGCGCCGAAGGGCCTCGTCGGCGACGGTCGCGGCGCAGGAGAGCCCGGTCGCCGCGACGCGTGCGCGGGGCGAGGGCCCAAGCATCCCGGCCGCCTCGAGCGCTCCCTGCGCGCAGGCGGCCGGATCCCTGGCGAAGGAGAGCGCCTGGACCCGCTTCTCGGCCGCGAGCCTTCGCCTCGGCCAAGAGTCTCCCGAAGCCGAGAGCGCCTCGCCATAGGCGGCAGCCGCCTCGGCGTGCCGCCTCTCGGCGTACAGACCCTCCGCCCGGCCATAGGCGGCGTCGGCCCGCCCCGTCTCCGCCCGAAGCAGCGCTCGCGCCCCGTCCCTCGAAAGCCGGTCCACCTCCTTTGCGGTGGCGCTCCCCACCCAGCGGAGCACCACGCGCTCCGACCAGGGGTCCAAGACGAGGAGCGAAGGCCAGGCGTCGATCGGGTACCTCTCCACGAACGGAGCGTTGGCCGGTAGCTCCGTGTTCACCTCCAGCCGGACCACTCGCCGGGTGAGCCCGGCCAACGCCGGGTCCCTCATGACGAATCCCTGCATGTACCGGCACGGCGGGCACCACGGCGCCCACACATCCACCAGGATCGGTACCCTCCGCTCCCGGGCTCTCTCGAGGGCGCGAGGGTAGTCGTCCGAGAACTGGTCCGGGTCCCTTCCCGCGGCCCCAAAGAGGAGAGCTGCGACGAGGACCAGAGCGGCGGAAGGCATGACCGGAGAGTCTATCCCGCACTCGAACCGACCGGTGCGTTGCGGCCGCTCCCCTCCCCACCTATGGTGTGGGCCTTCTCCTTCCGAGCGATCCGATGACAGACCTCTCTGGCCGCACCGTCCTCGTCACCGGCGGAAGCTCGGGAATCGGCCTCGTGGCGAGCGAGCGGCTCGCGGCCCTGGGCGCGGACCTCGTGCTCGTGGCCCGCGACCCGGCACGCCTCGAGTCGGCCGCGGCCGCCGTTCGCTCGCACTCCCGGTCGGGGACCGTCTCCACCCTCCCTTGCGACCTCTCCTCCCAGGCGGCTTTGAGGGCCCTCTCGGCCCGGGTGCGTGAGCCCTACCCGCATCTGCACGTCCTCGTGAACAACGCCGGAGGTGTGAGCCTTCCCTGCGCCCGCACCGAGGACGGAATCGAGCGCACCTTCGCGGTGAACCACCTCGCGCCCTACCTCCTCACCCGGCTCCTCCTCGACCGGCTCAAAGGGAGCGCGCCGGCGCGCGTCATCACCGTGCCCGCGGATACTCCATCATGAGGGCCTACGGCCGCTCCAGGCTCGCCAACGTCCTCTTCACGCGCGAGCTCGCCCGGCGCCTGGCCGGGACGGGAGTCACGGCGAACTGCCTCCACCCCGGCACGGTCGCGACCCAGATCTGGTCGGGCGCGCCCCCTTGGCGAAGCCGCTCCTCGCCGTGGCAAGGCTCTACTTGCTGTCGCCCGAGGAGGGGGCCCTTACCCTCGTCCACCTCGCCTCGAGCCCCGAGGTGGAGCGCCTCACCGGCGCCTACCTCGAGAAGGAGCGCGAGATCGAGTCGGCCCCGCGAGCGCCCGACGAGGCTTTGGCCCAAAGGCTCTGGGAGGTGAGCGCGCGGCTCACCGGGCTCGACCCCCAGGGAATCAACGGGTGATCTCGACGAGGCGGGCGCGGGGGCAGGCCCCATCCCGCGTGCGGGGGTTCAGCATGGGCCAGGTCACCATCGTGATCCGACAGTCTGGGCTTTCGAGGAGGAGCCGCACCTTGAGCCCCTCCCGCTCGAGATCCGAGAGGCCCTGGTCGCCTACCAGCGCAAAGGCCGCCTTGCCCTCCCCCAAGACGCCCGCCACGTGCGCCCCGTCGACCGCGGGGATGAGCCTACCGGTGTAGAACTGGAAGGGCTGGACGATCCCCTCCCCCAAGAAGAAGAAGCGGTCCCAGTCGAGGGGAAGGGCGAGCGCCCGCCGGGCGAAGTGGGAACCCGGTTGATAGCGGGAGAGCTCCGGGTAGAAGCTCGCCTCGAGGACGAAGTTCATGAAGAGGGCCGCCACCGCCGAGGGGACCCAGAGCCTCAGGAGCGGATCCTTCTCCCGAAAGGAGAGGAGAAGGACCACCGCGAACGGAAACGCCCCGGCCAGAACGAGGCCGGAGCGGACCGGGAAGGCCCAGCCGTTCAGGATGACGGTGGCGACGAGGAGGAGGACGACGAGCGCGTCCTGTACCCGAGTGAACAGGCGCACCGGCCCTTCCCCAAAGCCCCTCGCCCCTCCGAATGAGCCGGCGGTGGCCACGGCGAGGAGCGGGAACGCGACGTTCAGGTAGTGCGGGAGCTTGAACCGGGAGAAGTTCAGGGCGATGACGTACAGGATGGGCCCGAGGAAGCTCATCTGCTCCTCGGCCCAAAAGGCCGCGACCCCTCCCCGCCACAGAAGGAGAAGGCGCTTCCCCCAGGCGGCGAGGAGGAGCGCCGTCCAGGGCAAGAACGCCCACAGGAGCGTGTGGAAGAAGAACAGGTAGTCCCCCGCCGCCGCCTCCCCGGAAGCCCCCCCGAACCGCTCCGCGGTCTGGCCGAAGAGGATGAACCGGACCCCCGAGACCCCGGTGCGCCCCTCGATCACCTTCTCGGGATGGAGGTCGAACTGCAGGTAGTAGCAGAGAAGGACCGGGGCGAGGGCGATGAGGAAGAAGAGGAGCCCGACGAGGATCTTCGGCGAGACGAGGAGCCCAAGGCGGCGACGGCCCAAGAGAAAGAGGAAGAGGCAGAGCCCGGAGAGCGCGGCCGCCACCATCCCCTTCGAGGCCACCCCGAGGCCCACCCCGGCTGCTCCGGCCGCGAGCGAGAAGAGACTCTTTGTCTCCGCCCAGCGCACGAGTTGCCAGAGGCCGAAGGCGGTGAAGCCGGTGAGAAGGGCGTCCATGCGGACGTCGTGGTCGCCGAGGAGAGTGGCCTGGGCGGTGATGAAGAACAGCGCCGCCATCCGTCCGGCCCGCCCTCCGTACAGCCTCCTCCCCAGGCGGCCGGCCGAGAACGCGCCCAAGAGGCTCACCAGCACCGAGGGAAGCCGGTAGCTGAAGTCGTGCACGCCGAAGAGGCGGTAGCCCGCCATCGCCGACCAGAAGAGAAGATGTGGCTTGTCCAGGTAGTCCTGCCCGTTCTTCAGGAGGTGGACGAAGTCCCCCTCGCGGAACATGCGCAGCGCCATGACCGCGTCCTGGGCGGCGTCGCCGTACATGAGATCGGGCAGGAAAAGCCCCACGCCGAGCACGAGGAGGACGAGGGCCCACAAGGTCGCGTGAAGCACCGGGGAGAGCTCCCCGGTTCCCTGGTCCGGAGAGGAGAAGGGCGGCCTTGCCGGCATCGTGGCGGGCGGGCCCACGGTGGGAGGAGGCGTAGCACGGACCGGCGGGCGCGTCCTCGGGAGCGTTCCAAGCCCGGTGCTTTCCTCCCGGACGCCGGTGGCATAGAACTCTCGCGATCGCACCGTCCGGCCCGAGAGGAGGCGACCGTGGAGGGGGAGCTCGGCAGGCCGCCCAAGTTCGGCGGGGACTCCGCCCCCGCCGGGCGTGCCCGGGCGCGCCTGCGGACCGCCCTCGCCTTGGCCCTTCCCCTGCTCCTCTTGGCCTTCCTCTCGCGCCGAGTGGGCCTTGCGGGGCTGGCCGCCTCGGTTCACCCGCCCCCCTGGTGGGCTTTCGCCCTCTCCGCGGTGGGGATCGCCCTGAGCTACACCTTCCGCGGCCTCCGCATCCACGCAGAGCTCGGGCGCCGCCACCCCGTCACGCGCTGGCAGTGCCTTCGGGTCATGCTGCTCCACAATACCGCCGTGAACGTCGTCCCCATGCGCGCCGGCGAGGCGGCCTATCCACTGCTCGTGCACCGGGAGCTGGGTGTCCCGCTGGGCCAGGCGGTGGCGAGCCTCGTCTGGATCCGCTCGCAGGACGCGCTCCTCTTGTCCCTTTCCGTGCTGGCCGTCCTGCCGCGCGTGCCCGCCTGGGCCAAGGTGGCCCTCTCCGCGCTGGGGCTCTCTTTGGTCCTCGCCATGATCGCGCTCCTCGAGCGCTTCGTCAGGCGCCGGGGGACCGCGCCGGCCCCAAAGAACCGGTTGGCGCGGACCGCCCTTTCCGCCCTCGGGGCGCTCTCCCAAGCGCCCCGCCACGGCCTCGCGGGCTGGCTCTACGGCGGTGGCAGCTGGGCGGTGAAGCTCCTCGCGCAGGGATTCCTTCTCTCCCGTCTCGCCGCCCTCGGGCTCTGGGACGCCGCGGCGGGCGCCCTCGGGGGCGAACTCGCCGGCGTCCTGCCGGTCCAGGGGCCGGCCGGGTTCGGCACCTACGAGGCGGGTGTCTTCGCGGGGGCCTCCCTCCACGGAGGGCCAACTCTCCGGGTGGCCGCCCCCGCCATCGCCCTCCACCTCTTCACCCTCGCCACCGCCCTCTTGGCAGGAGGGATCGCCTACGCCGTGACCCCGCGCCCGCCGCCTTTGCCCTCCGACGAGGACGACCATGCCTGACGCCGCCCCCCCCCCCATCCCGCGACCCGGCCCGACCGGGCCGGGCCGGGCCCCCGCCCTCCCCCACCGGCTCTCCCTGGTGGTGCCGATGTTCGACGAGGTGGAGAACGCGGCGCCGCTCTTGGACGCCGTCCAGGAGGGACTCAAGAACTACCCCTGGCCCTGGGAGCTCGTGGTGGTCGACGACGGGAGCCGCGACGGGACCCGTGAGGCGCTCGTGCGCCGCGCCGCCGAGTTGGGCCCCCACATGCGCGTGGTCCGCCTCCGGCGCAACTTCGGGCAGTCGGCGGCCATGCAGGCCGGCATCGACGCTGCCCGCGGCGACGTCATCGTGACCCTGGACGGCGACCTCCAGAACGACCCGGCCGACGTTCCCGCCCTGGTGGCACGCCTCCTCGAGGACGACAAGGACCTCGTGGCCGGCTGGCGGACCGACCGAAGGGACGCGAGGGTCCTGCGCAGGCTCCCCTCGCTCGTCGCCAACCGGCTCATCCGGCGGGCCACGGGACTCGACTTCCACGACCTGGGATGCAGCCTCAAGGCCTACCGCGCTCCGGTGCTGCGCGAGATCCGGCTCTTCGGCGAGATGCACCGGTTCATTCCCGCCTGGCTCGCCACCGTCACCTCTCCCGAGCGCATGGCGGAGGTGCCGGTCCGCCACAAGAGCCGCGAGCGGGGGGCCTCCAAGTACGGCATCTCCCGCACCTTTCGCGTGGTCGTCGACCTCCTCTCGGTCTACTTCTTCCTCCGCTTCCGCGCCCGCCCCGGCCACTTCTTCGGACTCCTCGGGCTCCTCGTGTTCACCGCCGGGCTTGGCATCCTCGGCTATCTCTTCGGGCTCAAGATCGCCGGGGCCAGCATCGGTGGCCGCCCACTCCTCCTCCTCGGGTTCTTCTTCGTCATGGGAGGGGTGCAGCTCCTCACCACCGGCGTCCTCGCGGAGATCGTCATCCGCGTCTACTTCGACGGCCGGCTGGCGAAGTCGTACCACGCCACCGAGGGAACCTCCCTGCCCCCGGACGCGGGGTGGTTCGTGGGCCCGGCCGGGCCCGTCGCCCCCACCTGGAGCTGAGACGGCTTCGTCTCGGGTGGTGCACCGGGCCGACGCTCGACACCCGTCTTGGTGCGGCCGGTATCACCGGAGGTCGCGACATACATCCGTTCCCATGCTGAAAGCCGTCTCCCCCGAGCACCTCGCCGGCGCTACCGCCGCGGAGCTCTCCGATGCGCTCCTGCGAGGGGAAATCCTCTTCTTTCCAAGGTGCCGAGAGCGAAGAGGAGAAAGGGCTATTGCGCGGGCTCGAAGGCGCACTCACTCGAAAGAACGTGAGCTACTACTTCCTCGCCGATCGCACCATCGGCATCGATCCCACCCGGAAGGAACGGGAAGAGGTCCACCTCGTCTTGCGCCGGCACCTGCGCGACCTGATCTCCTTTCTCACCCGGACCATGCCCTCTTTCATGAAGGACTGCCGGCCTGGCACCTGCTCCTTCCGGCCGCTGCAGGCGGCGGGAAGGAAGTTGAAGCCGCGCGCCGCCGACGATCTGGTGCACCTCGACGCCGGCGCATACGGCGCGACCCACGGGGACCGCATCCTCCGCTTCCTCGTGAACCAATCCCTCCGAGCCGCGCGTCTGGTTCACCCGCGGAACCTTCCCCCGCATTTACGCAAGGTACGGCCGACAGGCGGGGATCGCCGAGGGGGCGGGCAGGGCAGCGGTCGTGGATGGACCCCTGGAGAAGATCCGGGTCCTCGCCACCCTGGGCCTCGGGAGATCGTCTGGACGACCAGATCGAGGGTACGGGATCGATGGAGCGGAATGCGTACACGCTCCTGGAACGGTTCTACGGACTGTTCGGCCTTCCCGCCACCGCGATCCCCTTCACGGCGAACGGCAGCGTGTCCATCAACCTCGTACCGAAGGGTTTCACTCCATGAGGGCATCGCGATGCTTCCGCTGAACGATCCGATCTGGAAGAATCTCAAGGGTGGGTATGGCGTACCCTACGACGCCTCCGCTCCTCTCGCTCGTCTGGAGCGCGGGGACCAAGTGTGGGAGGAACTCTGGCAGGAGCTTCACCACCAGGGAGACGTAGGAGACGCATCCTACGCGGCGGTTCCGCACCTCGTTCGCATCTGTGGTGCCCTCCCCGATCGCGACTGGAACCTGTACGGGCTTGTTTCCACCATCGAGGTCGAGCGACATCGGAAGTCCAACCCGCCGCTTCCCGAGTGGGTCCGCGCTGACTACCAGATGGCATTGCGGGACCTTCTGGCGCTCGGGCTCGCGGATCTCCCGCGAGTCACGGACGCAAGCACCGTCCGCAGTATCCTCGGGGCCGTGGCACTCGCGAAGGGCGCTCTCAAACTGGGCGCGTGGATCGCCTTCTCTGATGAGTCGGAGATCGATGAGATGCTAGACGAGCGTCAAGCGTGGTCGGAGCTCTACCGTCAAGACACACGGTCGTAGTGGCAGGTTCAACCCTAAGGTAGCACGACGCTTTCTGCGTACCTTCCGATTTGGCCTAATCCGGCGAAGTGGACACCAAGTCCAGGAGCTGGCCCGGCTCTGCTTCACCACCGAACGACACGAAACCCTCCTCTTCGGAATGCCTCGGGGAGATCTGGGGTTCCCCTTGCCTGTCATCGGGAGCAACGATGAAGACATGACGCGGCTCCTGCGCGCCACCTGGGCTGCGGTCGCCTTCGCCCAGCTCCACGCGCCCGCCTCCTCGGAGGACGACTTCGCCAGGATCGCGGTGGGTCGCTGCGCGGCGCTGGACGAGGGGCTGCGAACGGCACTCTTTGTCCGTCCCTTGCTCGGCAGTGCGTGGCGGGCCGAGTATGCGCACATGGCCCGCCTGCTCGCTGCCGCTCCAGACTGCCGGCTGGCGGCGATGCGGTCACGCTGGGCCACACCCGACGACCTACAGGCCAGGCGCCCCGATGAGACGGGGCCGCCCAAGACCGGACCTCGCGGCTTCCCACGGGCCTTCGTCCGATGTGGGGTGCGGGTGGCCCGCCATTCGATGGGCCCGGCCGGACGGTTGGCTGGTAGAGTGGGGTCATGACGCCCGAAGCCCGCCTGAGCTCCCTGGGAATCGAATTGCCCCCCACCCCGGCGCCGGTCGCTACCTACGTGAACGCCGTCCGGACCGGCAACCTCGTCTTCCTCTCCGGAAAGGGCCCCCTGGAGGAGGATGGGCGCCGTGCGACGGGCCGGGTCGGGGTGGAGTTCACGGTGGAGGAAGGCTACCGGTTCGCTCGGACCACCGGCCTCGCGCTCCTCGCCGCCCTCCGCGACGAGCTCGGCAGCCTGGACCGAGTTCGACGCATCGTGAAGGTTCTCGGAATGGTGGCTTCGCCCCCGGAGTTCGGAGACCACCCGAAGGTGGTGAACGGCTGCTCGGACCTCCTCGTGCAGGTGTTCGGGGAGGCGGGCCAGCACGCTCGCTCGGCGGTGGGCGTCTCGTCACTTCCGTCCGTGACGCCGGTCGAGATCGAGATGATCGTCGAGGTGGCGTAGCAAGGGGCGGTTCACGGCTTCCCGGTCCGCGAGGCGAGGAACCTCGCCCTCGGCAGCTCGCTCGCCCGTGACGGACGGCTCGCCCCTGCGAGCGCTCCCACGAGGATGAGCCGCTCTTAGGCCGCCCGGGCCGAGGCGGCGCCCTTTTGCCTGAGGGAGAGGCCCATGGTGAAGCGCGCCACCGGCTCCTCGGCGTACTTCCGGGGCACGGTGGCGACCACCTCGACGGGGAGCGTCACCCGCTCGCCCGTCTGGTCTGCCCAGCGCACGGCCTCGGTCACGCGCCGCCCGTCCCGGGACCGGAACACGACGTCGCCGTCCGCCCGCTTCGTGAAATCCGCCCGCAGGTCCTTGAAGATGGGAACGACCCTCGGGTGCCCGCTCCGGATGGCACGCCAGGCGTTCAGGCCGCTCGCGAGGTCGGCTCCCGCACAGAGGGCGCCGATGTACATCGACCCCACGTGGTTCCGGGTGCGAAAGCGGAGAGGGATCTCGACCGCGCATCCCTCCTCGTCGAGCTCGAGCACCCGAGGCCCGAGGAAGAGAAGCGACGGGATCCGGAACCCGAGGAGACGAAGCATGAGGGTTTCTCGAAGGAGCACGAGGACGATGATACGAGCCCCCCGGAGGTCGGGCGTGGCCCCCCCCGGGTCCTTATCGCAATGGTTCTGTGCGCGAGACCCTCGATCCCCCGTTCCACCCCGTTGTCCGGCGCTGGTTCGCGGAGCGCTTCGGCGCGCCGACAGAGCCCCAGAGGAGAGCCTGGCCGAAGATCGCCGCGGGCGGGGACGTTCTCGTCTCCGCCCCGACCGGTTCGGGGAAGACGCTCGCCGCCTTTCTCGCCGCTCTCGACGCGCTCCTCAAAGAGGGCCTCGCGGGGACCTTGGAGAAGGCCACTCGGGTCCTTTACGTCTCGCCGCTTCGCGCCCTCTCGAACGACGTCGAGCGGAACCTCCTCGGGCCCCTGGCCGGTCTCTCCGCCGCCGCCTCCG
>Ga0335071_10000747_pt1 | contig 35185 bp, 31 predicted proteins | sample Lox_Sample_15_FD_206724 | JGI IMG/M metagenome (GOLD analysis project Ga0335071, IMG submission 206724) | Soil microbial communities from Loxahatchee National Wildlife Refuge, Florida, United States - Lox_Sample_1.5 | ecosystem: Environmental > Terrestrial > Soil > Wetlands | place: USA...
GCCGGCGAGCACGACGGTGCGCGCCGCGCCGCCGCCGGCCTCGAGCCGGCGATGGACGGCGACGAACAGCGGCGCAAGCGCGGTGCCCCCCAGCAGCCCGCGGAGCCGCTCGTCGCCGTTCCCCTCATGCCGCTCCGGGTCCGTTCGAGTGGCATGAGATCTCGGTGCGGGGAGGCTCACGACGCCTCCACCATCACCCGCTCATGGCCGTCCCACAGGAACCACTCGGCGTAGACCCCGCGGTGACCGCGCTCGCGGGTGAGGTGGTAGGTAGAGAGCCCGTCGAGCTGCGGGTAGCAGCCCCACTCCTCGAACGAGGTCATGACGAAGTCGAGGTCGAACTCGGCGAGGAGCCCCATGAGGTTGGCGCGGGTAGGCCGATCAATGCCGGCGAAGGCCTCGTCGAGGCCGATGAGCCGTGGGGCACCGGGTGCGGCCGCGTCGTAGAACGCGGCCACCGCGGCGAAGACGGGCAGGTGGAGCATCACCGCCTTTCGCCCGCCGGAGCCGGCAGCGTGCGCCTTCCGCGTCAGCTTCACCGGCCGCTGTCCGGGCTCGCGGAATTGCACCTCGAAGCTGTGCCAGCGCCGGTAGTCGAGCACGGCGCCGAGCCGCTCCTGCAGCGGCCGCTCGTCGTCGGCCTCGCGCGCCTCAACGAGCCGGTGCTCGAGGAACGTCCGCAGGGTCCGCCGATTGCCCTCGGAGAGCAACGCCCCGCCCTTGAAGAAGAGCGGCACGGCCTCCTGCGCCTCGGCGCTGGCGCCGGCGTCGAGCCGCCAGGCGAGCTGCACCTGTGCGCCGGCCGAGGTAATGCGGGACTCGAGCGCGCCGTTCATGCGGGCGACCAGAGCCTGGGCGGCGCGGAGCCGCGCCGCCAGGTGATCGTGCGCCTCGCCCGTCAGGAACCGCTCGATGAGCGCGGACTCCTCCTGGCCGAGCAGCGTCTCGCGCGCTGCGGCCTCCTTCTCCATTTCGGCCACGACCTCGCCCAGCGGGCGGGTGTGGCCGTTCCAGGTCGCGTCGTAGATGGCGGCCTCCTCGGCCCGGCCGGGCAGGAGCCGCACGCCGGGGGGGAGCTGGACGACGAGCTCGCCGTAGCGGCGCGACAGCCGGTCCTCGAGCTTGCTCCGCTCACCCTCCTCGCCGTCGTTCCCCGTGGCCAGGGCGGAGCGGGCATGCTCGAGCAACGCCGTGAAGCTCCAGTCGGTGGAGGGCTCGGCCGGTCCGACCCCGGCGGACGCGAGCAAGCCGGCCGGCCCGAGCGCCCGATACCGCTCGGCTGCGCCCTTCCTCCGCGTGTCGGCTTCGCCGGCGTCGCGCTCGGCGGTCTCCACCGCGACGCGCGCCGCGCCCAGCTCCTCCGAGGCGCCAATCCGCTCCTTGCCGGCGCGATCGCGCCGCGCGCGCAGCGCATCGCGCGCCTCCCGCGCGGCGTGCAGCTCGCGCAGGACCTCGTCGCGCGCCCCTCCGGAAACCTCGCGGAGCGCCGCGGCGCGGGCGGCGACCTCGGCCGCCCCCGCGCGGACGCGCGCCGCCTCCTCCCGGCTCTCGCCGGCGCGGGCCTCCGCGCGCCCGGCCTGGTGCACGGCCGCCGCTCGCGCCGACTCCGCCCGCTCCAGCTCGCGGGCGGCCGCGACGAGCGCCCGGGAGGCGTCTTCGTATGTTCGGCTAAGCTCGGCGAGCCGCCCCGGCTCCCGCGCGAACGGCGCGATCCCGAATTCGGCTGCGGCCCGCTCGAGCTCCGCCGACGCTGCGGTGAGCGCCTGGAGCGCCCCCGCCGCGTGCGCCTCGGCGGCCGCGGCGCGTGCGCGCGCCTCCTCGAGCAACCCCGCCCTGGCCCCGGCGACGGCCACCCGGTCGGGCAGGTCGCCGCCCTGGGGGAGCGCCGCGACCTCGGCCGCGAGCCGGGCAGCCTGCCCCTCGAGGCCCTCGAGCATCCCGGAGCGCTCCGCGAGCGACCGGTCGAGGTCCGACAGGCGAGCATCCAGCGCAGCGAGCTGGCGCACCCGTTCGGCCTCGCGCGCCGCCGCGCCCACGTAGGCCGGGAGCACCTTCTCGTGCGCGCCCTCCAGCGCGCCGAGCCGGAAACGGCCATCCTGCGCGATCCAACACCTCCCCTGCGAGGTCTCCCCCGCGCCGAGCACCTCGACCCGCTCCAGCGCGGCGCGGACCTGGCCGAGGGTCAGGCCACCGGCCGCGACCGGCACGAGCACGTCGGCCAGCGTGCGCCCGGGGAGCGCCGGACCGCGCAACACGAGTTCCCCGGTGAGCGTCTCGATGCATAGGCCGCTGGGCTCGACCCAGGCGTCGAGGAGGCCCGAGGCCTCGAGCGCGGCCTCGATGCCCGCCTCGGCCCCCGCCGAGCCAGGGCCGAACTCGCACAGCTCGAAGAGCGGCGCGCCGGCGCGACCGGTCGGCCGCGGCCGCCGCCAAGCGGCGACCGGCGGCACGGGGTGGTGAGCCTGGGCGAGCGCCTTGCACTCCCTGGCCACCGCGCTGCGCTCGGCGCCGAGCTGCCGGAGCTCGCCGCGGACTCCGGCCGCGCCGTCGGCCAGGCGCTGGCGCAGGGGGCCGGCGAGCGCCTCGACGCGCGCGCGCACGAGCGCGGGCGCGCCGCCCTGGGCCGGGCCGTCGAGCTCGGGGATCGGACCGCGGGGGAGCGCGACGAGCCCCTCCTGCCACCGCTCGACGTCGTCGGCCCAAGAGCGGAAGGCCTCCTCGAAGGCGCGCTCGGCAACGTCCAGCGCCTCGGCGGCGGCGGCGCGCTCGGTGGCCCGCTCGCGGGCCCGCTCGTCGGCGCGCTGGTGCTCGCCCTCGGCCCGGGCGAGCGCGGCGCGGAGCGGGCGGAGCTTGGCCAGGGCCGCCTCGCGCTCGGCATGGATGGCCGCCGCAGCGCCCTCGGCCGCCGCGCAGTCTCCGCGCGTCACCGCCGTCGCGACGGCCCCGTGCGCCCCGCGCAGGAGCGCCCCCTCGGCCGCCTCCTCGGCGCGCCGGGACGCCGCCCCGACGGACGCGGCCCGCTCCTCGCGCTCGGCGCTCCGGCGCGCGACCAGCGCCAGGGCCTCCTGCGCCTCGCCGGCGTCGGCGCCCGCCCGGCGCGCCACCTCGGCCGCGCGCCGCTCCGCCTCCGCGGCCAGCCGCTCGGCCTCGTCGAGCTCGCGCGCCGCCCGGAAGGCGTCGGAGTCCTCCAGGGTGGTGATGCGCGCGCTCGTCTCCCGGTCCCGCAGCTCGAGCCCGCCGAGCTCGTCCTCCAGCGCCTGCACCATCCGCTCCAGCGCGACCCGCGCCTCCACCCGCTCGCGCACCAGGGCGCGGCTCCGCTGGAAGGCCCCCTCGGCCGCGGTGAGCTCGTCGGCCCGCTCCCGCACCACCGCCGCGGCGTAGGCGCGGTACACCCGGGCGAACTCCCGCAGCCGGCGGAGCGTGGCCTCGAGGTTCTCGAGCTCGGCGCGGTGGTGGTCGAGCCGCTCGAAGCCCTCGGCGATGGGACCGATCACGGCGGGGTCGAGGGGCGGGAGGGCCTCGGTGAGGAAGCCGGAGAGCTGGTCCGGGTCGAGCGACTTCGAGAGCTGTGGCCGCCGCAGGTGAAGGAGCGTGTCCACCAGCGCGGTGTACTGCTCGGGCTGGAGCGAGAAGAGCTTGGCGTTGAGGACGCGCCGGTACTCGGCGCGGCCGTCAATCACCTGCCCCGCCGCGCCGATTGCCTCCTCCAGCGCGCCCCGCGCGAGCGGGCGACCCTCCTGCACGAGCGAGAGCTCGCGGTCCGGCCGCTGGCTCGTTAGGAAGAACCAGTGCTCCACGTCGCTGGAGCTTCGCCGGGCCCTGAGCCCGGCGCCGATGGTGAGGTAGGCGAAGCCGTCGCCCTCCTTGCGGCCCAGCTCCAGCCACACGTAGCCGATGCGGAGCTTCTCCTCCGGATCCTGGTCGTTCACCAGGTTCCAGCGCATGGGGCGCGCCGTGGTCCCGAAGGGATCGAGCCGCTGCGGGGCGAGGTCGCCGTCCAGGAGGAACGGGAACAGGAGCTCGAGGGCCTTGGTCTTGCCGGCCTCGTTCTGCCCGCGCAGGAGGAGGCGCCCGCGGGTGAAGACGAAGCGCCGATCGTCGTACTCCCACACGTTCTGGATGCCGGCGCGCAACGCCGTCCAGCGCGCGGTGGCCGGCTCGGGGAGCTTCGACGGGGTGGTGGTCGTTCCCATGGCTTCCCTCTCAGCGTACGGCGGGCCCTGGCGCGAAGCGCGCGGCCGCGGGGCGGGCGAGGACGCGGCCGTCGCCCGCCCGCGCCAGGCCGAACGCCACCAGCACGCCCACCGCCTCGTCGGCGAGCCGGCCGTCGCCGTCGTCGCCCGCGAACTCCCGGGACCAGGCCTCCCCGCAGGACGGGCGCAGCGCAGCGATCCGCGCCACGATCTCGCCGCGCGAAGCGCCGCCGTCCTCTCGCGCCTGGTCGCGCGCGGCGCGACCGCGATCGGCGAGCCACTCGCAGAGGAGCAGCGCGGCGTGCTTCACGGTGGAGCTCCCCTCCGGGAAGGTCGAGTCGGAGAGCGTGCCCTCGGGGTCGATCCCGGCGAGCCCCTCGGCCCGCCGCTCGACGGCGAGCCCCACGTCGTCCTCGAGGCGCTCGTAGACGTGACCGCTGCCGTGCCCCAGCCAGTCGCGTGCGCCCTGGTCGAGGTCCTCGAGATAGACCACCGGGTCGTCGAGCAGAAGGCGGAAGATGGTCTGCCGCGCGCGGAGTCGCTCTCCCTCCTCGGTGCGGGCGCGCTCCTCCTCGACCATGCGAGCCGGGTCACCCGCCAGCGCCGGGGGGACGGGCGCCGCGACCAGGGAGCCCAGAAGCCGATCGCTCACGTCGTAGAGCGCGTCGGCCTGCTCGCGTCCGCGGGCGTAGCCGTCCACGTCGCCGTCGCGGAGCGTGAGGACGCCCAGCTCGGCGAGCAGCCGCAGGACGTCGACGAACGCGTGGCGCTCGGCGGAGAGGTCGGTGTCGAACGGCTGGAGGGCGGGGTCCTCCAGCGAGAGCGCGCGGACGTCCTCCGCCAGGCGGGCGATCGTGACCTGCCTGCCGGCGCGATCGAGCGCGGCGAGGGAGAGGCAGAGGAGCGCGTAGCGGTGCCGGTCGAAGGGCGGCTTACCGTCGGCGCGCGCCGGGCGTGACGGGTCCTTCCGGGCCGGCCGCTTGAAGAGCCGCGCGTAGCCCGCCGCGGGCTCGACGGTGAGCGTCCACCCGGCCTGGTCGGCGAACCACCGCGAGAGCTCCGCCCGGTGGCGGACCGCCGCGGCGAAGGCCTCGGGCTCCCGCTCCGCGAGGACGAGCGGCGTCGCGAGCAGCGCCCGCAGGGCCCTGCGGCGCTCGGCCGCCCGAGCGATCTCGGCGGGAGTGACCGGCTTCAAGTCCCCAGCTCCTCGCCCGAGTCCCCGGGCTCGGCCGCGGCGTCCGCCGCCGCAGAGACCTCGAGCCGGTAGTCCAGGCAGCGCAGCCGCCCCTCCGGCGTCTGCACCGACGCCCAGGGCCGGTCTTCCGCCGGCGGCCGGAGCACGAGCTCGAGCCGGCCGTCGGCGGTGCGGGTCCGGCGCGCGCCGTCGGCGGCGCGCCGGGAGGAGAGCGCCTCGTCGAGCAGGGCCAGGAGGAGATCCAGCTCCTCGCCGGAGAGCCGCTCGAGCTCGGAGACGTGGACCGGTCCGCGCCCGGAGAAGCGGGCGAGCGCCGCCTCGGCCTGCGCCCGCTCCCGGCGGCGGCGCGCGGCGATCCAGGCGCGGCCGTCGCCGAAGTCGCGCACCGGCGGAGGGCGGCCGGAGCGCGTGAGGGCGCCGCGGGTGCGGAGCCGGACGGGCACGTCTACCGGCGGGGCATCCCACCAGGAGGCGTCGGGCCGGGTCCACTCCGGGTCCTCGTCGGCGAGGTGCAGGTGCCGGGCCGGGTAGAGGCCGAAGGCAGCCGCCCAGAGCGCGTGCGCGGCGGCGTCGTCCGGGCAGGCGGCGAACCAGCTCGCCAGCGTCCGGAAGTCGGCGGCGCGATCGGCGGCCCGCACGCGCCGCTCGTTGAGCCGCTCCAGCGAGCGGGTCAGGCGGAGCACCCCGTCCACGGCAGCGGCGTGGAGCCGCTCGACGCGCGGAGGGCCGGCCGGCGAGGCCAGGAACCAGGAGACGACGCCCGCCCAGCGCTCCCGCTGATCGCCGGCCCAGGCCGCGACGGGATCGATCCCGGGCAGCGCCGGTGGGAGGTCGGCCGCACCGGCGGCGAGGGCGAGCCAGGCGTCCGGGCCAAGCGCAGCGGCCTCCTGCACCCGGTCGGCGATCTGGGGGCGCAGGCGGCGCAGGTCGTCGATGAACTTGCCCAGGTAGGCGAGCAGCGCCTGCTTGTGGGCCAGGAACAGCGCCTCGTCGATCCGCCCGGCGGAGACCTGCCGATCGAGCTCGCCCAGGAAGAGGTTCGCCTCCTCAGCGAGCGAGTCAAGGGCGGCGCGGAGCCGGTGAAGCGAGCGCACCAGGCCAGGCGCGTCGCCAGCCCGGGCGGCGAGAGCGAGCGCCTCCAAGGCGGCGTCGATCTCGAGGAGCATGGAGGTCTGGAGGGCGCCGGAGCGGCCCACCGTCGCCTCGACCTCGCGCACCGCGCGGTGGGCCGCCTCCCCCACCGGCGTGAGTCGGTACCGGTAGCGGCGCCGGTAGAAGTCCTCGACCCGCGCCACCGCGGCGGTGTCGTGGAAGCGCTGCAGGTTGCCCCAGCCATCCAGCGCATCGAGGTGGCGGTCGAGGTCCTCCGGTGCGGGGAGATCGTAAGCGAGGCTGGAGCGCCCCAGCAGGTCGCGCACCTCCGCCGGTGAGAGCTCGATGAGATAGTGCTCCTTCGCCTCGACGAAGACTTCCAGGATGGCACGGTAGTTGTGCGCGTTCTCGACCGTGACGTAGCGCAGCACGTCGACCTGATCGAGCAGGCGCGTCGAACCTGCCGTTGTTGGCACTGCGGGCACAGGATCTCCGGGATGGTCCTGTCTGAATGTAGGAGATGGGTCGGACAGGCCCGACAACGAGCGATATCGATCAGGGGCGTGGGGTCGTCATGCTCCTCCCCTAGGGGTTGACCGTAGCCATACAGTTTTGTATATTTACATGCTGGAGCGTAGCCATGAAGGATACCCAGATCTCAGCGCAGATCTCCGAAGCCACCCGCGACCTGATGGAGCGGCACGTCCGCCGTGCAGGGGTCAAGAAGGGCCACCTGATCGAGCAGGCTCTGCTTCATCATCTGCAGGCTCTCGAGGAGCTTCCCGCCGAGTACATCGTGCATCCCCGAATCGTCGTCTCCCGCAAGACGGGGGCCGAGTTGCTGCGGGAGCAGCCGCCTTCGCCCTCCGCGGCACTTCGCGACTTGATGCGCGATGGAGATTAGGGCGCTCCTTCCCACGGACGACCGCACCGTCTTCAGTTCCGGAGATGAGGCGCTCGATCGCTTTTTTCACCGGTATGCCGGACAGAACCAGTTCCGGCACCACCTCGGCGTCACATACGTCGCAGTGGACGCAGGGCGTGTTCTCGGGTTCGCGACCGTCGCGCCGCGACACCTCGAGATCGAGGAGCTTCCAGAGCGCGAACGAAAGAAACTGCCGCGGTACCCGATCCCCGTGCTCGGGCTTGCACGCCTCGCCGTCGATGGCTCGGCGCGTGGGCTCGGTGTCGGTGCACAGCTGCTTCGGTTCGTGCTCGAACTCGCACTCGACATGGTGGGGCGCGTCGGCTGCGCGGGTGTCGTCGTAGACGCGAAGCCGGGTGCGATCGAGTTCTACGCCAAGTACGGCTTCGCGGCCTTCGACGTCCTAGAGGGCGAATCCGACGCGCGACCACGGGCGATGCCGATGTGGTTGCCCATCGACGCCGTGAAGCGCGCGCGGAACCCCGCGCACTGACTAGCGCGCCCGCCCTCGAAACCAAGTGCGACTCGGGCGCTCGCCCGCCGGGAAAGACAGGACGGGTCGGACTCGGCGCTTCACTTGCGGCCAGAATCCGCGGGATCCTCGCGCGACGATTCCGTGGAACAGGTATGGAGCAGCGGAGCAGCCGCCGAGGCCCCGAAAGATCCTCAGCGGCTGCGGGGTACTTAGAGTCGGGGAGACAGGATTCGAACCTGCGACCTGTGCGTCCCGAGAATGCCGAAGCCGCCGTCATCACGGGGTTTCGCGGAGGGCCGCCCAGCCAGGAACTCGCGGTGGGTCCGAGCGAGGTGGGGTAGCTTGCGCCCCTCATGAAGGCGGTCCTCCTCGCCCTCCTTGGGTCTCTCCGCGCCGGCTTCCGGTCGCGAGCCGCCCTCCAGCTCGAGGTCCTCGCCCTGCGCCACCAGCTCGCCGTCTACAAGCGGTGCACTACCCGGCCCCGGACCAAAGTCGCCGATCGTTTGCTCTGGGCGTGGCTGTCCAGGACCTGGGCTGGCTGGCGAGATGCCTTGGTGTTCGTGAAGCCGAGCACCGTCATCGCCTGGCAGCGCCGCAGGTTCCGCGACCACTGGGCTCGCCTTTCCCGAGCAAGGCCCGGCAGACCCAGGCTGGCCAAGGTGGTCCAGGACCTCATCCGCACGATGTCGAGCGCGAACCCGCGCTGGGGCTCCCCCCGCATCGTAGGGGAGCTCGCCAAGTTGGGCATCCACGTGGCCAAGGCGACGGTCGAGAGGTACATGGTCCGGCCGAAGAAGCCGCCGTCGCCCACGTGGCGCGCGTTCTTGGCCAACCACGTAAAGGACCTCGTGTCGGTCGACTTCTTCGTGGTGCCCACGGTGACGTTCAAGGTCCTGTTCGTCTTCATCATCCTCGCTCACGCCCGGCGAAGGATCGTCCACTTCAACGTAACGGAACACCCGACCGCCCAGTGGACAGCCCACCAGATCTCCGAGGCGTTCCCCTGGGAGGCAGCGCCGCGCTTCCTCCTCCGGGATCGCGACCGTGTGTACGGCCCGGCCTTCCAAACGCGCGTGGAAGGCATGGGTATCGAAGAAGTCCTCACCGCCCCTCGAAGTCCCTGGCGAAATCCCTTCGCCGAGCGGGTGATCGGGAGCGTTCGCCGCGAGTGTCTCAACAACGTGATCGTCCTGGGCGAGCGCCACTTGCGGAAGCTCCTCGGCGGCTATTTCCAGCACTACCACCAGTGGCGTTGCCACCGCTCGCTTGCCATGGACTGCCCCGAACCTCGACCCGTGCAGGGGCCAGAGCGCGGGGCCGTCGTGGAGGTCGCGGAAGCCGCTGGCCTCTATCGCCACTACGAACGGCGCGCTGCCTGAGCTGCATCGGCAAGAGCAACGACCTCAACCTCACCTCCGGGGCCGACACGCCGTGGCTGAAGATCCATCCGCGGCTGCGTTCGCGCGGAACTCCGACCCTCCCTGCGGCCTCAGCCTCGTGTCGGCGCTCGCCCCGGGGACCCTGTGGTACGTGCCGACACGGTTTACGGGACGGACAGTGGCCGCCAGCAGTAGCCATCTGGTTCTAAGTCATCGAGTCCTGGTCCGGCTAGCCTCCCGAGCGTTCCTGGTCAGATGTTGTCAGTGAGATAGCCACCATCAACGGGAATCGACACTCCGGTCACGAACCCCGCTGCCTTGTCGCTGGCCAGGAACAAGGCAGCGCCATGGAGTTCGGACATCTCTCCGAAGCGCCCGAACGGCGTCCGGGAGATGATGGCTTTGCCGCGCGGCGTGAGCTCGCCGGTTTTCAGGTCGGTGAGCAGGGCGCGGTTCTGGTTGCCGAGGAAGAAGCCGGGGGCAATCGCATTGACTCGGATGCCGTGCGGCGCAAGCTCCTTCGCCAGCGCCTCGTTAAGGTTGAGGACGCCCGCCTTGGCCGCGTTGTACGCCCAGGTACCGGACAGCCCCTTGTAGCTCGTCATCGAGGTCATGTTGATGACGCAGCCGCGGACGTTCTTCTCGATCCAGCGGCGGGATAGGACCCGGGTGGGAGTCACAAGGCCTGCGAGGAGGTTAAGACGGAGGATCTCCTCGAAAAGGTCCTCGTCGACGTCGACGAAGGAGGTCTTCCCTCGGTTTCCCCCAACCCCGTTGACGAGGATGCTCGGCAGCCCGCATCTTCCCTCTGTCTCCTTGAGCGCCACCTCGCAGGCCTCCCGCGTGGACGTGTCCATGGTGACGGCATGCACCTCGCCGGCATCTGCCCCAGCCTCCCGGCGCACCCTCTCCGCCGCGGCGGGCATGGGGTGGTTGGTGCCGCGCCCCCACAGGCACACGGTAGCGCCGGCCCGAGCGAATGCAACGGCCATGCTCACCGGAATCCCACCTGCCCCGCCGGTCAGGATGACTGCTTTCCCGGTGAGTGAAAACATGGTCTCTATGTAGGACATGAGGACAACCCCCTACTTCGGGTGAACAGCTCGCCGCCACGTTGATCTCTCGGGGTGGACTCAGCCGGTGGCGGCCAGAATGAGGTCAAGATTTCTGATGGAGAGCGATCGACGACGGACGTAATCGCTCCCTCGGTTGGAGCCGGCTCCTGCAGGGCTTGAAACTAGCTGTCCAGGAGGGTCGGCGCGAAGGAATGCCCCTGCCGCGCGGCGATTCACCCGGCAATGAGTCCCAGTCACCCCGAAGGCTGGCGGCCATCTTGACCACGTTGGAGGCCGGGTGGAAGTCGTCCGCGCCCGCGTGCTTCCGGCCCAGGCGAGCGGCGAGCAATTGGCCTGGTCTATCCGCCCGACACTCCCCTCACCACCAGTATCGATCTTCTGTCTATGCCCACACCGTCGGCCCGTAGCCACCTTGTTCTCTGGCCTCCCGCTGGGCCCAACGGTCACGTTTCGCAGCCTTTAGTTCTCGGAGCCGATCATAAGATGCACGATCTGGTGTTCGGTCGACTCCCTGGTGTTGAGCTCTCTGATTATTTCGCCCCGCCGCATCACCACCAGCCTGTCGGTCACCTCGAACACGTCGGTTAGGTTGTGGCTGATGAGGATAACGGCGACGTCCTGGGTCTTGAGCGACTTGATGAGCTCCAGGACGTTGGCCCGCTCCTTCACCCCCAGCGCTGCGGTGGGCTCGTCGAGGATGACGAGTTTCGCCCTCCAGAAGACCGCACGACCGATGGCTACGGACTGTCGCTGTCCCCCAGACAGGTCGCGCACCTGCGCCCTAGGGCTCGGGAGCGTGATCTTTAGCCGCGCCAGGATCTGCTCGGTCTGCTCCCGCATCCTCCGCTCGTCGAGGAAGGTCATGCCGAGGATCTTCTTCCGGTATTCTCGGCCGAGGAAGATGTTCGCGGTGATGCCCAGGTTGTCGGCGAGAGCCAGGTCTTGGTAGATGGTCTCGATCCCCCGCTCGCGCACCTCGCGTGGGGAGGTAGAGTCTACTCGCTCCCCCATTAGCGAGATCGAGCCCTGCGTCGGGCGAAGGACCCCGGCGATCATCTTGATGACGGTCGATTTCCCGGCTCCGTTATCGCCCAAGAGCCCGACGACCTCTCCCTTGTGAACGTCGAAGCTGACGCGCTGCACCGCCTGGACGCCGCCGAAGTTCTTGGAGACGTTCTCGACTCGGAGGATGACCTCGCGATCCATGGTCCTGCCCCTCACCTCACTCCCCGAGACTCCTGCCGAAGCGAAGGTTGTCGAAGAACACGGCCAGGATCAGGATTCCACCCACGGCAGCCATCTGCCAGTAGGGCTGGACATTCATGATCACTAGACCCACGAGGAGCACGACGATGATCAGAGCTCCGGCGATGGCCCCACCGATGGACCCGATCCCGCCACTTAGGCTGGTCCCGCCGATGACCGCGGCCGCGATGGCGTTCAGCTCGGAGTTCTGGCCCGACAATGGCGAGCCGGTGGCGAACCTCGCCAAGATCATGAGTCCTGCCCATCCCGCCAAAAAACCCGAGGTGGCGTAGATACTGATGGTGTAGCGCGCCACGGGAACTCCGGCCCGTACCGCCGCCTGCCTGTTACCACCCATGGCGTAGACGTACCGTCCCATGGGCGTCCGTGAGAGACATATAGAAGCGGCGCCGATGATGAGGATGGCCACTAGGGTGGTCACAGGCAGGAAGCCGAGCAGGGTGAAGTTCCCGATCACTCCCAGAGTCTCGGGAAGACCGATGATGGCCTGCCCCGAGGTCAGTACGAATGTCATCCCGCGGCAGATCCCCAGCATCCCCAGGGTCACCACGAAGGGCGGGACGCGCAACTTGGCGATGATGATGCCGCTCACCGCCCCGAGTGCCGTCCCGATGCCCACCGCGACCAGCGTGGCCGCCGCGATGCTCAGCCCGAGGCTCTGCGACGAGGTCCAGACGCTCCGCATCACCAGGGCGCCGACCACTCCGGTAAAGCCCAGAACCGCCCCCACCGACAGGTCGATACCGCCCGAGATGATGACGAAGGTCTCGGCGACCGCCAAGAGGAGCGGCTCGGAAGCGAACAGGGCAACGCTCCGCAGGCCGATCGAGGAGAAGAAGCCTGGGGCGGCGACGGAGAAGAAGACGACGAAGACGGCGAGGGTGGCGAATATCCAGGTATTCGAGAACTTCCTCATCGCCGCTCGACCAGGCCTTTCCCGCGAAGAAACTTCCTGGGGGTATCATGGGAGGATACCCCCAGGAAGGAAGATCAGTCCTTGGGCAGCTCGGTCTGGTAGACCCACTTGGCCGTTTCGGGGTCGTTCACGTTCTGTGGAGTGATGACGTACATCTTGGTGGTGATCTTCTGCTGGAGCGACTTGACCTCGCCGGTCAGGTACTTGTACGCGTTCTCCACGGCCAGGTAGCCCATCTGGTAGGGGCCCTGCGTGACCAACATGGTGGTGAGGCCCGCCTTGAGATCCTCGATCTCGAGAGGCTGGGAGTCAAAGCCGACAAGGACGACCTTGCCGCCCATGTTAGCGTTCTTGAGCCCGACGGCGCAGCCGTGCGCGGTGGGCGTGTCGACCGCGAAGGCCCCGGCCAGGTTGGGGTTGGCGAGAAGCACCGATTGCATCTGGGAAGCGGCGGTCGCTTGGTCGTCGTTGCTGTACTGAGTGGTCACGATTTTGATGTCGGGGAACTTGGCGAGGGCCTCCTTGAAGCCCTTGTACCGGTCCTCATTCGTGGTGACCCCGATGAGCGCCCCCATGAGCGCGACATCCCCCTTGCCATTCAGCGCCTTGGCCAGCGCCTCGCCGGCCATCCGGCCGCCGAGGACGTTGTCGGAACCGATCCACTGCTTGCGGATGGAGAAGGTCGGGTCGTTGATGTCGGTGTCGGTGGTGATGACCAAGGCCTTTTGGCCGACCGCCTGCCGCAGGAGGGGCTTCAGGGCTTCCGGATCGGTGGGGGAGAGGATCAAGGCGCCCGGCTTCCGCGCCAGCATGGACTGCAGGACCACCGATTGCTGGTTGAAGTCCCACTGCTGCCCGCCCTGCCAGACGAGTTCCACCCCGTATTTCTTCGCCGCCGTGACGGCGCCGTACTGCATCGCCACGTAGAACGGGTTGGTCGTCACCCCGGGGGAAAACGCGATGAGCAGCTTCTTCGAAGCCGCGCTCGCGGGAGGAGACACTCCGACCATCGCCACAGCGACGATGGCGACGAGCAACCGACCTAACGAACGCTTCATACGCTACCCCTTTCCGTAGAGACGTGGTGCACCAGCAACGCCAATGTCCCGCCCATCTGCTGCCAAGGGTCCCGACTCCCTGGGACAGGCCCCAGCCACGCGATCACAGGTCTCGGTCTGCGGTGGAGAGGTACTCAGCCCGTCCGGTCTCGTTCATGACCACGTTGTCCTCGATCCGTATCCCTCCCCACCCCTCGATGTAGACGCCCGGCTCGATGGCGAAGACCATGTGCGGCCGGATCTCGAAGTCGCTGGGCACCCGCGAGGGCGGATCGAGATACGGCGCCTCGTGGAACGAGAATCCGACGCCGTGGCCGATGTGGTGCAGGAATTCCGGGCCGTAGCCGCGGGCGGTGAGGAACTCCCGCGCAATGCCATCGACCTTTGAGATCCTGTCGCCGACCCGCAACGCTTCCACCGTAAGCTTTTGGCTGTCGTGAACGGCGGTCCAGACCTCCCGCTGCTTCGTTGAGGCCTTTCCGGCCACCCAGGTTCGGGAAAGATCGGACCAGTAGCCGTCGACCTGGGAGTCGAGTTCGATGAGGACGAGGTCGCCCTCGCCGATCTTCCGATCGGTGGAGATGTTGTACGCGGCCCAGGCGCTGGCGGTGTTCTCGGGCCCCGACATCACGAAGGCGAAGCCGCGCGCCCTCCGGGCCCCGTCGTACCCGACCCCAAAGGCCTGGATCTCCCCTTCGATAATTGCAGCCAGCTCTGTCTCCTTCATCCCCGGAGCCAACCGGGGCCGCGCCACCTGAAGGGCGTGGTCCACGACCTGGGCGGTGCGTCGCAGGGCGACAACTTCCTCCGGCGTCTTCAGCATCCGCGCCTCGTAGACCCAGGAGGTCACGTCGACGAAGTCCGATGCCGGGAGGTGGTTCTCAAGGAGCGCGAAGAACGGCGCACCCGGAACCCGCGCCTCCCCCCCGATGTGCGTCCCGGCGATGGTCTGCATGAAGCGGTCGCACCCGATGAGCAGCCTGCTCGCGCTTTTCTCTCCCACCGCTCCCTGGAGCAGCTTGGCGATGAAGAGGTCCGTGGGATCGTCCTCCATCCGCGTGTCATAGGTCCGGACCTCGCCGGTGAAGCCCTGAGGCACGAAGGTGAGGTCGGGCTTGGGGACGATCAGGGTGGGTCTACCGGAGGCGGGGACGAACAGCGCCGCCGCGGTGCTGGGCCAGTAGCCGCTCCCGAAAAGGATGTTCTCGGGAAGGTTGAGGAGTAAGCCGTCGAGCTTTCGTTCCTCGAGAAAACGCTGGATCGTTTCCGAGCGGGTGGACATGACGGGACTCCTCACGACCGCGAGCCGGCCGCACGCTCACGGCCCAACTCCTTGAAGACGCTCTCCATCCGATCGAGCGCCACGTCGATCTCCTTCTCGGTGTGCATCGAGGAGATCCCGCAGTGGGTCGGCAGCGAGACCCCCTTCCCTGCCCAGCCGGAGAGGTGGAAGTAGAGGTCTTTCTCGAGGACCTTGGAGACAAAGCGGTTGTACAGGTCTCCGTCGAATTTGCGAACGATCTTCCTGAAGTCGTAGTCGTCCTTCTCGTCGTCCCAGCCGAAGTAGGTGGCGAAGCGGTTGCCGAGCCCGTGGACGTGGCCCGGGACCTTGTATCTCCGGAAGAGCCCGTTCATCCCGTCGTAGAGGCGCTGGGAGAGGCGGTTCAGGCGCTCGTAGAATCCCGGCTCCTCCATCATCGAGATGCACTCAAGCGCCGCCAGCACCGGCATGAGCGCGCCGGTATAGGTTCCGCTCATCACCGTCGGGCCGCCCGGGTTGAGCGCCGCCATGATCTCTTTCTTTCCCACCAGGGCGGCGATGGGGAACCCACCCCCGAGCGCCTTGGCGATGGTGGCGAGGTCCGGCGTGACTCCGTAGTACTCTTGCGCCCCGCCGATCCCCGGGCGGAACCCGGAGAGCACCTCGTCAAAGATCAGGACGATACCTTCCCGGGTACAGATCTCGCGCAATTGCTTCAGGTATTCCGGGTACGCCGGCATGCACCCGCAGTTGTAGCAAACCGCTTCCATGATCACGGCGGCGATCTGACCGCGGTGCTTTTTGACGGCGTGCTCGACCGCCTCGATGCGGTTGAATTCGACGACGACCTGCGGCAAGGCGAAAGCTGCGGGGAATCCCGCGCTGTCCGGCTGGGGAGTGACCTCGCCATGGGCGTCCATCTCCCCGAGGACCCCGTGGTTGTAGAACACGAGCTCGCTCATGCCGTGAAAGTGCCCTTCGAAGCGCAAGAGCTTGTCCCGCCTGGTGTAGGCGCGCGCGAGCCGGACCGCCCCCATGGTTACCTCGGTCCCGGTGTTCGAGAGCCGCACCTTTTCGGCACAAGGGACCACGCGGCAGATCTGATCGGCGAGCTGATAGTGGTACTCGCTCTCCACGTTCATGAAGAAGCCCATGGCCATCGATCGCTCGATGGCCCGGCGGAGGCGCGGGTTGTTGTAGCCGAAGAAGGCGGCCCCGGCCGAGGTGTTGAAGTCGATCCACTCCCTCCCATCTAGGTCGTAGAGGTATGGGCCATCGGCTCTCTCGACGTAGAGCGGCATGCCCAGCCCGGCGTGATACCGCCCCGCGGCTGACGTTCCGTAGATGTAGGAAACCTTTGCCCGCTCAAAGACCTCCTGCGTCTTCATGCGCCACCTCTTCCCAGGCTGGCCGGGAGCCACGTATGGAACGATATGGAACCGTTATCAGGCGGTCTCATACCAGGCACCCCTCTCCATGGCAATCCGCGGGTTCGACCCCTCCCGGGGGCGATGGGCACCTCCTTGTGATGCCTGGGGAAGTTCGTGCCTACGCCCACGCCGGCGCTCCCCCGACGCTTCGAATGAGCACCACCGCTCTTCGGAAACTGTTCCCGGGTCGTGCTATGGTCCTCCTTGCCGCCATGAGGTCCCTTCCGAGGAAGATCACCCTGCGCGACGTCGCCAAGTCGGCCAACGTCTCCGTCGCGGTGGCCAGCAGGGTCCTCGGCAACCACGGCTACGTGAGCGAGGAGAAGAGGCAGAAGGTTCGAATTGCAGCGGAGAAGCTAGGCTACTCACCCAACATCGTGGCGCGGAGCCTCAAGACCGCGAGCACGTCGTGCCTGGGCATCGTCATCGCCGATATCACCACTAACTTCTTCACGCTCTTGGTCCGCGGCGCCGACGACGTCGGTCGCCAGAACGGTTATCACCTCATCGTCTGTAACAGCGATGAGGACCCCGAGAAGGAGAAGGTGCATCTCGAAGAGCTCTGGAACCGGAAAGTCGACGGGATCATCCTGTGCCCCACCGAGGGAAATCTTCATCGGTTGCGGATGTTCACGCGGTCCGGGATGCCTGTGGTGCTCGTGGACAGGCGGCTTCCGCAGCTCGATGCGGTCTCCATAACCGTCGACAATCGCTTGGGGGCCTTCGAGGGCGTGACCCACCTCCTCGAGCACGGCTATCGCCGCGTCGCCATCATGAAGGGGTTGCCGGGGATCGCCTCGTTGGAGGAGCGTTTCCTGGGCTACACCCAGGCGCTAAAGCGAGCGGGGATCGCCAGAGACCCGCAGCTGGTCAGATACGGCGAGCTCAACGCGGAGATCAGCAGGACCAGGGCCGGCGAGCTGCTAGAGCTGAGGAACCGGCCCGACGCATTCTTCATCAGTTGCGAGGCCATGACCGTTGGCACACTGACCGCCATCCAGGAGCGGGGCCTGCGAATACCGCAAGACGTCGGCGTGGTCGCATTCGACGACCCGCTCTGGGCCTCCATCCTGCGCCCCCCCCTGACGACCGTGCGGCAGCCCAGCTACTCGGTCGGCACCATCGCCGCCCAGACCCTAATCAGCCAGATCGCCGGGAAAACGGGCGGCCTCAAGGAGGATATCACCCTTCGCCCCGAGCTAGTCGTTCGAGGTTCCTGTCGCGAGCAGAGCCCCAGTTCGGCCGCGCTCCCCCACGGCGCTACCCTACTTCGGTGATCGCAAGCGACAGGCTGGGCGCGTCCGAGGTCGTCGGGGAGCTCCTCGAAGCGTAGAGGGGGAGCGAACGAACCAACCTCCGCGTGCAAAGCCGTTGGCTGAAGCGCGGGCGGCCGCTGGAGACCGGACAGCCTGTGGTTACCGAATACCTGTGGCTACCGAAAACCCCATTCGCCAAGTTCGCCGCGAGGAACAAACGGTGAATCGTTGTCGGTGTCGAGAGGGTGGGGGCAGCCGTCCGGGCTCACCGTTCGGCTTCCGGGCGTGGGAGTGCACGAACAGACAGCTGGCGCGCGACTTTCGCCTCCACGACTGTGCTACGCCGCGGCGCGCTCGTAACGATGGTGCAGTCCGCCGACCTCAGGCAGCTCCACAACCCTGCCGAGCTCGGTTCCCTGCACGGGCCTGGGGTCAGGCGCATCGCCAGCCAGTGAAAGATGGCAGCGTGCTCGGTTGTAATACGCGAAGTACCCCGCAAGGATCCGGAGGAGATGCATCTCGCCGAGGACGACGATGTGATCCAGCACTCCCGCCGAAGGGAGCCGATCAGTCGTTCCGCGAACGCGTTCTGCCACGGGGACCTCGCCGCCGTGATCACTTCCTCGATACCGAGCACCTCCAGCGTATGCCGGAAGTGGACGCCGTAGATCCCGTCCCGGTCACGTACCAGAAACCGAGGAGCCATCTCCTCGGGAAATGCCTGCAGCAACTGGCGCGAGGTCCAAAGCCAACCGTGTCACGCAGCTGTGACAGGAGGGGACGCTCCTCCACCCTCTGGAGCATCACCGCTCGACCGTACGGTTCATACGCCACGTTTCCATGATGCCTAAGAAGGCTCGCCAGGATGGGGACGACGGCTTCCGCTCCTTCACCATGTACTTTGGGACCGTCGACATCGCGATGTCGATGCCGAGCTTCGCCAGTTCATTTCGAATGCGCGGAGCACCCCAGGTCACGTTCGACATCGACATCTTGCGGATCAGGCCAACGAGTTGTCGGTCCAACGCGCGCCGGCCACGACCACGGCCTGTTCGACTTCTCCGATTCCAAAACCGCCTGAACCCCTCCCGATGCCATCGGACTACCGTGGCCGGTCGGATGATAGCCAGGGCGTACCGCCACGCCTCCCAGCGGCGGGCCAGAACGACCCACAGCGCGCGGTCCCAGTTGCTGAAGCGAGCGCGTCGGTTCCCAAGGGCGCGGGTGAGGATGCCGATCTGGTGACGGAGCGCCAGGTTCTCCATCGCGAGATCACGCCTCGTCCAAAGGGATGATCTGGCAGTCCCAAGGATGGTCCGAATCAAGTTCAACACCCGCCGAACGCTATCCGCGCAACGCTCCGAAGCCCAAGAGCATTCGCGCAGATGTAGTTTTCGGGAGGCACAGTTTATTGATCTCGTGGGCGACGCCGGCCGCCAGGCGACCGATCCCGGCGAGCTTCTCGTGCTGAACTAGCTGGGCCTGGTGCTCCTTGAGCGACAGGGTCATGGCGTTGAATTGCCTCGCCAGCGCCCCGAATTCGTCGGGTGTGTCGATCTGGATGCGGGCGTCGAGATCGCCGCGAGCGAGCCGCGCCGCGCCCGCCTGGAGGCGGGCTACCGGCCGGGCCACCGAGCGGTGCACGTACAGGCCCACCAGGATCGCGAGCAGTGACGCCCCTACCACGAAGAAGACGGTCCACCGCAAGGCCGCCGCGAACATCGCGCCCACGTTCGCCTGGAACTGCGAGATGGAGGACTCGAAGCGATCGACTAGCCGATCGGAACGATCCTGGGATGAGCGTCACCAGCATCTGCGCACGGGCGTGTTCTTCCTGGACATCGACTTCGTCGCGTTTCAGCACCGCCGGGACGATCCGGTCGCGGAACACGTGGTCGAGCTTGTCGGAGGCGCTGGCGATGTCGTCCACCCAGGCCAGCTCGTCCGGCAAGGTCGCGTATTGCCGGACCTGCTCGATCATGTCCACCACATGACGGCGGGCTGCGTCACAGAGCATGAGGTGGCTCTCGTTCCCGAGGATGATGGTGTGCGCCTAGTGCTCGCCTAGTGCGCGTACTGGTCCCGCACCGCGCTCGACAGTTCGAGCGACGCCCGGACGCCGTCCTCGTAGCGCTTCGACTGGAGGAGGCCGTCGTGGATGCTCCGCACGTGTGCCAGCGTGAGGCACGAAGCCAGTGCGAACGTCGAGACGAGGAGCGCGAAGGCGATGAAGAGGCGTTGGCGAGTTCCGAACGTGATGCGCACGGTCCCTGCCTTGCTGAAGCAAGTCGCGAGCCAGCGCGAATGCGCCGTCGGGTCGTGGTCCCAGCGATCCTCGGCTGCATTCCGAGTGACAGCCTCGGTTACACAGTGACCCGGGACACCAAAGCGAGTCCCACGTCCAGGCGCAAATGGGCTCCTCGAGACGCTCCGCTACAGATGCCAATTCCCTTCGCACGTGGGGACTTGCGCCTCGATGACTGCCACGGCTGCCGGCTGCGAGGAGCGTGGAGCCCTCGAAGATCCCAGGTGGCACGCAAGCTGCTAGGTGGTGCCGGCAGCGACCGCCATGCCCCCCACTTCGACGAACTCAACCAAGACGCTTTTCACGGCCCTGATTCGTTGGGCTGCCGCTACCGCCATCCTGCTCGCGGCCCCTGCGATCGCCCGGGCACAGGAGGCGGCTACCGGGATGGAGTCCTTACCCTCCGATTCAGTCCTGTCCCAGCTCATCGACGAGAGCCTGGCTGCCCGCCCGGAGCTGAAGCAGGCGCAGGCGACCGTCACCGCAGAGTCCGAGCGTGTACCGCAGGTCGGCGCGCTGCCGGACCCGGTCCTGTCGCTGGGCATCCAGAACGACGGGTTCAACGGAATTCAGATTGGAAAGATGGAGACGAGCTGGTACCAGGTGATGCTCACGCAGGGGCTGCCCTGGCCGGGCAAGCGCGCGCTCCGCGAGGACGTCGCCCGGCTGGGGGCGAGCCAGGCGGGCACGGGCGTGAGCCGGCTCCGGCTCGGCACCGAGGCGGACGTTCGGAGGGCCTACCTGGACCTGCTCGTCGTCCGCGAGCGGCTGGCGTTGCTCGATGACCTGGAGCACATTTGGCAGAGGTCCATCGGCACCGCCCGGGCTCGGTACGAGTCCGGCGATGCCGCCCAGTCGGACGTCCTGCGCGCGCAGCTCGAGCTGAACCGGCTCCAGCAGCGGCGTTGGGGCATGAAGGCGAACGAGGCGACCCGCCTCCAGGCGCTGAACCGGTTGCGCAGCCATCCCCTGGACGAGCCCATAGGGTCGGGCTCGGCCGTCCGCGACCTGACGCTTCCCACCGTGCCGGACCCGACGGCCGCGGTCGCCGACGCCGAAGCGCGGAGCCCCGAGCTGGCGGCGGCCCGCATCGCGGTGAGTCAGGCGGAGGCGCAGACGCGGCTGGCACGCCGCGAGCGCTACCCCGACCTCGCCGTCCAGATCGGGATCATGCCCCGAGGCGCCCTCGAACCGATGTGGACGGCGGGGGTCTCGATCGGCCTGCCGGTCTGGTCCGGCCGGAAACAGTCACGTGCCGTGGCCGAGAGCGAGGCTCGCTCCAGCGCCAGCGCGGAGGGCGCTGAGGCGGTGGCGCAGGTGCTCCGGATGCGCGTGGCCGAGCGCCGCGCGGCGCTCGCGTCGCTGCTCGAGACCATCCGGATCTACCGGCAGGGCCTCCTGGTGCAGTCGCAAGCCACCACGGAGAGCACGCTCGCCCAGTACCGCGTCGGAAAGGTGACTTTCGCCTCGGTGCTCGAAGCCAACGCCGGCTTCCTCGCCGACCAGGAGTCGCACCTACTCGCAAGCGCCGAAGCACAGCGCATCGCGATCGCCTCGGCGGAGGTCTCGCTCGACCCGGTGGGTGCGACCGCTGCGGGGGGAATGGGCGGTACCTCGATCCCCGGCGCGGGGGCGGCGGGCGGCGATGGGATGTCGGGGGGCGGCGCTGCCGCCGCCCGCGCTACTTCGGCGCCGTCCGGCGGCGGTGCCTCCTCCTCAGGCATGTAATGCAAGGTGAATGAGATGATCCCCGAGATCCCGACGCCCGCCCCCACTCGCTCGAGCCGTCGTTATGGCGGCGGCTCCATGTTCCTCGTCGCGCTCCTGGCGGCCGGCCTCGGCGTGGGTGGCAGTGCCATCTACCATCACCTTTCCGAGACACAACCGGCCGGCACCAGTGAGCGAAAGATCCTCTTCTACCGGAACCCCATGGGGACCAGCGACACCTCGCCCATGCCGAAGAAGGACGAGATGGGGATGGACTACCTCCCGGTCTATGCGGACGAGGCTGGCGGGGCGGCGCCCGCAGGCCGTGTAGCTCAGGCGCCGGCGAAGGCAGAGCACAAGATCCTCTTCTACCGGAATCCCATGGGGACCAGCGACACCTCGCCCGTGCCGAAGAAGGACGAGATGGGGATGGACTACCTCCCTGTCTATGCGGACGAGGTCGGCGAGGCTGCAGCGCCAGTGAAGGGCCTCGCCACCGTGAGTATCGACTCGTCCCGGCAGCAGCTCATCGGCCTCAAGACGGCGAGAGCAGCGAAGGGAGCGGTGGGCGGAGCCTGGCGCACGAACGGTAAGGTCGCGGTGGACGAGACCCGCGTCCACCACCTGAACCTCAAGGTGGGCGGCTTCGTGGGCCACACCCACGCCGGCTTCGTGGGCCAAGCCGTTCAGAAGGGTGAGCCGCTCTTCACGCTCTACAGCCCCGAGCTGCTCGCCGCGCAGGACGAGTACCTGCTCGCCCTGCGCACCCGCGACCAGCTGCGCAAGGGCGGCACGGACGCCGCCGACGGGGACGACCTGGTGGCCTCGTCGCGGCGCAAGCTGGAACTGTGGGACGTGCCCGACGACGAGATGAAGCAGATCGAGGAGACGGGCAAGCCGATCAAGGAGATGACCTTCTACGCCCCCGCCAGCGGCGTCATCACCAAACGCGATGCGCTGCCGGGAATGCGCGTCAACGCGGGCGACATGCCCATCGAAATGGTGGACCTCTCCCGGGTTTGGGTGCTGGCCGATGTCTACGAGAGCGAGCTGCGCCACGTGAAGGTGGGCATGTCCGCCACGCTCTCGCTGAAGGCCTACCCGAACCGAACGTTCAAGGGCCGGGTGGCCTTCATCGCTCCGCTCCTCGATCCGAAGACCCGGACCGTGACCGTCCGGCTCGAGTTTTCCAACCCGACCGGCGAGCTCAAGCCCGAGATGTTCGGCGAGGTGGTCCTCCAGGGCTCCACACGCCAGGGCCTGCGCGTACCCACCGACGCCGTCATCGACTCCGGAACCAAGAACGTGGTCTTCGTCGCCCAAGGCGAGGGCCGGTTCCAGCCCCGCGAAGTGGAGCTTGGCGACTCGGACGGTGACAACATCGAGGTCGTGAAGGGCCTCTCGGAGGGTGAAGAGGTCGTCACGCGCGCAAACTTCCTCATCGACTCCGAGTCGCGATTGCGCGCTTCGCTGGACGCGATGGTCAACAGTGTCAAGGCTCAGGACCACGCCGGCGTCGGAGTCCCATCGGCCGCCAGCGCCGCTGGTTCCGATACGCGCTCTCCCATCTCCGAGGCCGGTGGGAGCACCCAACCATGATCAGGCGCATCATCCGGTTCTCGGCCGAGAACAGGTACCTGGTCGTCGCGGCCACCATCGCGGCCCTGGTGGGCGCGTGGTGGGCGATGAAGAACATCCCGCTCGACGCCCTCCCCGATCTCTCGGACACCCAGGTCATCGTGTACTCCAAGTGGGACCGGAGCCCGGACATCATCGAGGACCAGGTCACCTACCCCATCACCGCGGCGCTCCTCGGCGCGCCCAAGGTGAAGGCCATCCGCGGCTTCTCCGATTTCGGATTCAGCTACGTGTACGTGGTCTTCGAGGACGGGACCGACATGTACTGGGCGCGGAGCCGCGTCCTCGAGTACCTGTCCAAGATCCAGTCCCAGCTCCCCAAGGACGTCCAGACCGAGCTCGGGCCCGATGCCACCAGCGTGGGCTGGGTGTTCCAGTACGCGCTCGTCGACAGGACCGGCCAGCATGCGTCCGACGAGCTGCGCTCGTACCAGGACTGGTTCCTGCGCTACGCCATCCAGAGCGTGCCGGGCGTGTCCGAGATCGCCACCGTCGGCGGCCAGGTCCGGCAGTACCAGGTCACGGTGAACCCCAACGCCCTCGCCTCCTACAAGATCCCGATCTCGGACGTGATCCAGGCCGTTAAGCGCGGGAACAACGACGTGGGCGGGCGCCTCATCGAGCTCTCGGGCCGTGAGTACATGGTCCGTGGCCGCGGTTACGTGAAGAAGATCGCCGACATCGAGAACCTGGTGCTGAGGTCCGAGAACGGCACCCCGGTCAAGGTGAAGGACGTAGCCACCGTTGCGCTTGGCCCGGAGATGCGGCGTGGGATCGCGGATCTCGACGGCCAGGGCGACGTGGTGGGCGGGATCGTGGTCATGCGTCAGGGCGAGAACGCCCTGAACGTCATCAACCGCGTCAAGGCCAAGCTGGACGAGCTGAAGCCCTCGCTCCCCAGGGGCGTCGAGGTGGTCACCACCTACGATCGCTCCGAACTCATCGATCGCGCGATCGACACCGTCAAAGACAAGCTCATCGAGGAGATCGTCGTCGTCTCGATCATCATCCTAATCTTCCTCTGGCACATCCCCTCCGCTGTCATCCCCATCATCACCATCCCTGTGGCGGTGCCGCTTGCGTTCATCCCCATGCACGCCATGGGTCTCAACGCCAACCTCATGTCGCTGGCCGGCATCGCCATCTCCATCGGCGTGCTCGTGGACGGAGCGATCGTCGAGGTCGAAAACGCCTACAACAAGATCCACCATTGGATCGAGGGGGGAAGAAAGGGGAGCTTCCACGCGGTCCGCCTCGAGGCGCTGATGGAAGTAGGGCCGGGAGTGTTCTTCTCGCTGCTGGTCATCGCCGTGGCCTTCATGCCTGTGTTCACTCTGGTGGACCAGGAGGGCCGTCTCTTTCGCCCGCTGGCCTACTCGAAGAACCTGACCATGGCCATCTCGGCAGTCCTCGCCATCACCCTCAATCCGGCGATGCGCATGATGTTCGCGCGCATCGAGCCGTTCACCTTCAGGCCGAAGTTCCTCTCCGCAATCGCCACCCGCGCCTTGGTGGGCAAGTACTACTCGGAGGAGGCGCACCCGATCTCGCGTCTTCTGCACCGTCTCTACGAGAAGCCCTGCCGGTTCGTCGTGCGCCACGCCAAGGCCACCGTCGCGGTGAGTATCCTGCTCGTCCTCACCACGGTCCTGCATTATCGGAAGCTCGGCTCGGAGTTCATGCCACCCCTCCGCGAAGGCACGATCCTCTACATGCCCAGCGCCGTCGAGCCGGGCATGTCCGTGGCAGAGGCCCAGAAGGCACTCCAGATCCAGGACAAGATCCTGAAGACCTTTCCGGAAGTGGAGCGAGTCTTCGGCAAGGCGGGGCGCGCCGGAACCTCGACCGATCCTGCGCCTTTCACGATGATGGAGACCACCATCGTCCTCAAGCCGGAGAGCGAGTGGCGGGAACGCCCGCGCTGGTACTCCTCCCGGGCCCCCGCCTGGCTCAAGCCGGTGCTGCGCCCGTTCTGGCGCGATCGCATCAGCCAGGAAGACCTAGAGAACCAAATGAACACGGCGCTCCAGCTTCCGGGCATCTCGAACGCGTGGACCATGCCGATCAAGGGTCGGCTGGACATGCTCTCCACCGGTATCCGCACGCCCGTCGGCATCAAGATCATGGGGGCCGATCTGGGCACGATCGAGCGGATCGCCAAGGAGACCGAGGCGGCCATCGGCAAGGTCCCCGGAACGCGCAGCGTTTACGCCGAGCGCGTGGCCGGCGGCTATTTCCTCGACTTCGTCTTGAAGCGCGAACAGCTGGCCCGCTACGGTCTGTCGGTCGACGACGGCAACATGATGGTCATGACCGCAGTGGGCGGCGATAATCAGAGCATCACCGTCGAGGGGCGCGAGCGCTACGGGATCAACGTCCGCTACGCCCGCGACTACCGCGAGAACGTGTCCGCGCTCCGCCGCGTGCTGCTCCCGCTACCGGACGGGCAAGGCCAGATCCCCATGGAGGAGATCGCGACCGTGCAGCTCGCTCAGGGACCTTCCATGATCAGAGACGAGAACGGGCTCCTGGCCGGATACGTCTACGTGGATTTCGATACCTCCAAGGTCGACGTTGGAACCTATGTGACCCGGGCCAAGGAGGCGGTGAAGTCGGTCACCGCCCAGCTGCCCGCCGGCTACTCCATGACCTGGAGCGGTCAGTACGAGAACATGATCCGTGTGAAGGAGCGGCTCAAGGTCATCCTCCCGCTCACCCTGGTCCTCATCTTCGGGCTGCTGTACTTGAACACCCGCAGCGCCTTCAAGGCCAGCATCATCATGCTAGCGGTACCTTTCTCCGCCGTCGGAGCGATCTGGCTCCTCCACCTCCTCGGTTACAACGTTTCGATTGCCGTCTGGGTCGGGCTCATCGCACTCATGGGGTTGGATGCGGAGACGGGCGTGTTCATGCTCCTGTTCCTCGACCTCTCGCACGACGAGTTCAAGAAGAAGGGCCTGCTCCATACCCAGGGCGACCTCGTCGAGGCCATCATCCATGGTGCCGTGAAGCGCGTGCGGCCCAAGGCCATGACGGTGTTCGCCGCCATGATGGGCCTCCTCCCCATCATGTGGTCCACCGGGACCGGCGCCGACCTGATGAAGCGCATCGCCGCACCCATGGTCGGCGGTCTCGTGACGAGCTTCCTGATGGAGCTGCTCGTCTACCCAGCCGTCTACTATCTGTGGAAGAAGAGGGAGGTCAGCTCCGATCGGCGGCTCACGTCCATCAGGGCTGCTTGACCGAGGAATCACCCCGGCTGGCGGTTGACCCAGAATTCCGACGAGCGCGGCAGCGGCGAACAGACCGACTGCCACACTCGGCGTGGCCTCCTCCACGTGCGAAGGTCGGAGTGAAAGGGCCACGCCACTCTGCCGAAGGGCGGCCGCGAGCGCCAAGTCAACATGACCGAGCGTCTCCGGCTGCCCTTGCCGCGAACAAGCACCTCCGGGGAGACCGGGTGCTCTGGCGCGACGACGACTTCGACAAGGTCACCGCCGTGCTCTTCGCGAAGTGGATGCGGAGGGCGCAACGGCGCGCTGGCCTGACGGTGACCGGCGGTCTGCACATGCTGCGCCACACCTTCTGCTCGCGGCTCGCGATGGCAGGCGCTCCGGCGCTCGCCATCAAGGAGCTGGCCGGACACACGAGCCTCACCACGACGATGCGCTACATGCACCTCTCGCCCGCGGCCAAGTCGGCCGCGATCGAGCTGCTGAACCAGGAGAAGGTGGGAGACATTGAGGAGACGGCCCAGGAGTCCGTGAAGAACCCCTGAGCCGTCGGGTACCTAAAGTGTCGGGGAGACAGGATTTGAACCTGCGACCCCTTGGTCCCGAACCTAGTTCTTAGCCTAGTCCTATCAGGTACTTCGCCTGTATTCGCTGTGTTAGGTCTCCCCAAGTCTCCCCAAGTCTCCCCTTCGGTGGGAAATAGGTGGGAAATGAGGAAAGAAGGGAGCGGGCAGGCTTCCGCCAGACCTACGGGTGGGCTCTCGCCGCGCGCACGAGCTCACGCAGGATGACAGCGGCCGTGACACCGCGGCGCTTAGCGAGCGCCTGGAGTTTTGCCATTTCCTCGTCGTCGAGGCGTACTCGATACACGTGCTCTCGCGCGCGGCGAGTTGACTGCGGCTCATAGACGACCTGGTCGCTGCTCGCCTCCATGGCATCGTCGAAGTCATGCGTCAGCCAGAACGTCTCTTCCTCCGCGTGCGTCCTAAATCTCGGCACCCGGGTCCCCGGCTTCACCTTCTTTGGCGTGCTCTTCTTCATCGCTTCACCATCTTTCGCCACGCTTCGTAGCGCTCCATTGACTTCTCCGACAGCGGCCAACACGCGATCGCCCGTAGCACATTTTTCGGGCGCGGGGCCGCGACTACGGCGAGATGCCGTCCAGCACACGTGCGACCGTAGAAGAGTCGTCGCGGCTCGGCGTCGTCCTCTCGGTCAAGCTCGAGCGCGCGGGTGGGGTAGCACCGAGAGAAGAGCACGTCCTCGACCTCCCGGCGGGTGCAGCGGCCATGCTCGTTGAAGTGCCGCTGGTTCAGAGCATCCCACTCTAGAGCGGCAACCTTCATCGGGGCATAGTAGGCATCCGGCGGAGCGTAGTCAAGAGGACTACGCCGATCCGTCGGGAGCAAACGACACCCAGCGAGGGGAAAAGGCATCGGTTCGATCGCTCGGGCTTCGAGGATTCGGGCGGGCCCGGGAATCGTTGGCGCGCAAGGTAGCGAAAGAGGGTTCAGGTGTCGCTCGCCAGAATGCTGTTGGGCCGAGAATCGTTGACGATCTCCGCCGAGGCGGGCACCCTCGCGCCCCTCCATGGTTCGACTGCTAAAGGCGACGGTCGCCGCACTCTGGTCAGGGCTCCGCTCGCGGCGGGAACTCGTTCTCGAGAACTTGGCCCTGCGGCAGCAGCTCGCGACCGTGTTGCAGAAGCGCCGGTCGCTGATCAGGCCGGCGGACCGGGCGTTTTGGGTCGTTCTCCAGTGCCTGTGGTCGAGATGGTCAGACGTCGTCGTAATCGTGAAGCCCAAGACCGTGATCGGTTGGCACCGGGCGGGTTTCGGGCTGTACTGGCGGTGGCTGTCCAGGGCGGGAAGGCCTGCTGGTCGGCCAGCCGTCGGCCGGCAGGTTCGAGACCTCATTCGGAGGATGGCGAGCGAGAACGGGTGGGGGGCTCCGCGGATCCACGGAGAGTTGTCGAAGCTCGGGCTAACGTCTCGGAGCGTACCGTCTCGCGCTATCTGCGCCCAGACCGCCGTCGGTCGGGGCAGCGGCAGAGCTGGATCACGTTCCTGCGAAACCATAGGGAGGCGATCATTGCCATGGACTTCTTCTGTGAAGCGACGCCCCGAGTCAAGCAGCTTTCGTTGGGACAGTTGGTGTTCTTGATCCTCCCGCGCTCGTTCGATCAGATGTGAGTTCCGATTCTCCGCGAGGTCCGGTCATCCTTCTGTTCGCGCTGTTGGATGGCAAGGCCGACGAGGTGACACAGCGTCTCGTGGTTCGTGGGGATGTCGGAGATCAGGCGCCCTGGGTCTCGATGACGACCGACAAGAAGATCATCGCCAGCGCGGCCGGAGGTGGCGCGGAGGACCTGCGCTTCCTCGCGAACCTCGCGGAATCCGGGCGATACAGGCCAGTGATCGATCGCCGCTATCCGTTCGAGCAGGTCGTCGAGGCGCACCGGTACGTCGACACGGGCCGCAAGAGGGGGAACGTCGTCCTCACGCCGTGATCGGGCGCAGCCGGTCGTGGTGAGTCTGTCCGGCGCCCCGACGAGATCCGTCCTTCGCCCCCTAGGAAGGGACCAGTCCTCGCGCTCACCGTCGGCCATCATCTGCTCCTCGAGCACGTCGTCGTCTCCCCGACAGGCGGGGCGCGGCCCCCCTCGAGTCTCGGTGGCGCGCAGGTCGAGCTTCTCCCCGATGTGTGAGAAGTGGACGCTGTAGAAGTGGTCGTCGTGCTCGACGTGGTAGGAGATGTCGACCCTGGGCTGGGCCCACTCGGCGTACTCGAAGGGGCGCACCGGCAGCGACCTCAGCGCCGCCCGCTCGATCTCCTCGAAGAGCTCCCGGCGCGACTTCCCGAGCCGCCGCATCTTCCGGTCGTTGAGCTTCTCCAGGAGTTCCGCCACCGCGACCCGCATCTCCTCGAGCGAGTAGAAGACGCGGTTCCGCAGCGCGGGCAGGATCCACCGAGAGGCGATCAGCACCGCTACCTCCACCTTGGCCTTGTCCCGCGGCTTGTACGGCCGGGCTGGGATCACTGCGGCCCCGAAGTGCGCGGAGAGATCCTCGTAGGTCCGGTTCAGGACCGGCTCGTACTTGCCCGCCTTCGTGACGCCGACCCGCGGATTGTCGGGCACCCAGATCTCGCTGGTGCCGCCGAAGTACTCGAAGGCCCGGACGTGGCACCCGATGAAGTCGGCAGGTCCTGGTCCAGCACCGGCTCCACGTAGGTCAGGTTCGACGAGCCCAGCACCGCGAGAAAGAGCACGGCCTTGCGGCACTCGCCGGTCTCCGGGTCCACCACGTCGAGGCCACTGCCGCTGAAGTCGATGAAGGTCTTCTCGCCCGCGCGGTGGGCCTGGCGCATCGTCGCCGACAGCGGCTTCGCCCAGCGCAGGTACTTGTCGCAGAACTGGCTGTACTGGAGGCCGTCCGGCGTCGCCTCCTTGTACTCCTGCCACAGCAGCATCTTGGTCACGTGCCGCCGCATCAGCTCTCGGTGGATGAAGCTCCACTCCGGCTCCGGCCGGTCCGAGACCGGCTGTCCCTCGTCAGGGAAGAGCAGCCGCTCGAGCGCCGCGTCGTCGTCGAGCTCGGGCGGCAGCGGTTAAGTGAGCCCCGCCAGCGTGATTCGCCCGAGGTGCTTCCCCACCGTCGCCGGCGACACCCCGCACGCGCGGGCGATCGCCCGACCCGACAGCCCGGCCGTCTTCAGCCTGATGATCTCTCGCAGCTTCCGCATCGGTAGCCCCTCGGCCGCCATCCCGCCTCCTTAGTGGAGGCGGCATCAGCGGCGGACTACCCAGCGGCGTCTACGCGCCCGGACTGCTTGCCACGGGCCCATGCGTTCAGCGATCAGCTTGCTCCGGAATCGGTGATCCGCTTGCTCCGGAATCCCCGATCAGCTTGGTCCGGAACACGCATCGTGATCGTCGGCCAGGCACCGCGCCAAGGTTCACGAGTCGGGCGTGCCTTGGCAGGACGGCTCGGGCCTTCATGGCGCCCGGAGGCCGAGGAAGAGGTCCTGGGTGACGTTCTCGCCGAGCCGGCGGATACCCTCCCGGAACCCCTTCGCGCGAAGCTGATCGCTCGCGGCCAGCACGGCGAGACCGTGGACCGTCGACCAGGCGCTGAGCGCGAGCCCGCGCGGATCGCCGGGGCGGACGAGCCCGGCGTGCTGGCAGACGGTGATTCGGGCGAGGAGGAAGTCGAAGGTTGTTCCCGAGGCCTCCTCCAGCTCGGGGAAGGCAGACTTGTCGGCGACGGCGGGGTGGAACATCATGCGGAAGAGGTCTGGACGCCTCATCGCGAACTCTACGTAGGCGAGCCCGGCGGCGCGCAGCGCCACCACCGGATTGCTGTCGGCCGTTGCACCGCGCTTCATCTCCGCCGCGAGCTCGCGGTAGCCGCGTGCCGCTACTGCGGCGACCAGGCCGGATGCATCTCCGAAGTGATGGGCGGGGGCGGCGTGGCTCACTCCGGCGCGGCGCGCCACCTCGCGAAGGGTGAGGCTCTCGGTACCCGTCTCCGCGAGAACCTGGAGCGCCGCCTCGACGAGGGCGTCCCGCAGATTCCCGTGGTGGTACGGCCGCGAAGCGTCGGACCGGCCCCTCCTTGGACGTGCCGTTCCACGCATGTGTCCGCATCCTGACATCGGATCTTGACATTGTCAAAATGCGCGCGCATCTTGCCATCGACTAGATCGTCCCGTTGGCCGAGAGCCACGCCGGCGTCGCGGCCCGGGACAGGAGGCAGGCCATGCAGCTCCAGGATCGGTTGGTGCTGGTGACGGGCGCCTCGAGCGGCATCGGAGAGGCCACGGTCAAGGTCATGGCGAGTCGTGGTGCGAAGGTGCTCCTGCTGGCCCGCCGGGAGGCGGAGCTCGGGCGGGTGGCGACGGCCATCGTTGCCGCAGGCGGTGACGCCCGTCCCTATACGGTGGACCTGTCGGATCCGGATGACGTGGCCGACGTCGCCGCTCGCATACGACACGATGTCGGGGTTCCCGACGTCATCGTCAACAACGCCGGGGCCGGGCGCTGGGCCCCGCTGGCCGAGACGTCACCGGAGGAGGTCCGGGCCATGGTTACCCTCCCGTACCTGGCCGCCGCGTACGTCACCGGCGCGTTCCTCCCCGAAATGGTCCGGAGGGGGAGCGGACACATCGCCAGCGTGACCTCGCCGGCCTCCTACCTGGCGTGGCCAGGGGCCTGCGGGTACATCGCGGCTCGCCACGCCCTGCGCGGATTCACCGATGGGCTCCGCGCCGATCTCGCCGGGACCGGCGTCGGTGTGACGCTGGTCGTGCTGGGCACGGTGGAGAGCTCCTACTGGGCGAAGCATCCCGGCAGCCGGGAGAACGTTCCCAAGCCGATGCCGCTCGTGATGCCGGTGCTCACAACTGAACAGGCCGCTGCCACCATCGTCCAGGGCGTGGAGAGCGGGACGCGCGAGATCGTCCGCCCCCGGGCGTTCCGGGCCCTCTTCGTCCTCAACGCCCTCCTTCCGGGCATGGTGGCCCGATCGATGGCTCGCCCCGGCGGTACGTCCGCCCATGGCGTCTCCGCTGGCCGGGAAGGGCCCCGGACCAAGGCGGGGGGCTCGTGAGATGACCGCCACGACAGACCGGCCGGTCCCGGGGAAGGGCGAGGTCCATGCCCTCGAGGCGGTCTTCGCAGCGCAGCAGGGAGCATTCGCGCGCGACACGAACCCTGGACACGGGCGGCGCCGCGAGGACCTGGACCGGCTTCGCGGCGCCGTGGTTGCTCACGGCGAGCGGCTAGCGAAGGCCGTGGCCGCGGACTACGGCAGCCGCTCGCCGGACGAGACCCGGCTCCTTGAGCTCGTGCCGGTGATCGCGGCGATCGGGCACGCAGCTCGGCACCTGAAATCGTGGATGAGGCCGGCCCGCCGCCGCGTCCCGCTCTTCCTGCAACCGGCCAGCGGCCGGGTCGTGGTCCAGCCTCTGGGCGTGATCGGGATCGTCGCACCGTGGAACTACCCCCTCAGCCTGTCCCTGGGACCGCTGGTCTGCGCCCTGGCCGCCGGGAACCGCGCCATCATCAAGATGCCAGGGCTCACTCCGATCACCACCGCGGCCCTCCAGGCTGCCCTCGGCGACGCGTTCCCCGAGGACAAGGTGGCGGTGGTCCCCTCCGCCCAGGGCGTGTCCGCGGCGTTCACGCGCCTCCCCTTCGATCACCTGCTGTTCACCGGATCTCCCGAGGTGGGACGCACGGTGATGCGAGCGGCTGCCGACGAGCTCACACCGGTCACGCTCGAGCTCGGCGGCAAGTCGCCTGCCATCGTCGGCCTCCGCTTCCCCATCGAGCGGGCGGCTCGGCAGATCGTCTACGGGAAGACGGTCAATGCCGGCCAGACATGCGTGGCCCCCGACTACGTCCTGTGCCCGCACGACCGGCTGGGCACCCTCGTCGAGCAGATGCAGATTGCGTTTCGGCGCATGTTCCCCTCCCTGGGCGACAACCCCGACTACACCTGCATCGTCGACGACCATCACCTCGAGCGTCTCCGGGCACTGCTCGACGACGCCGCTCGCAAGGGCGCGGAGATCGTCGCGATCAACCCGGCGAACGAGGACCTCTCCCGGACGCGGAAGCTCCCCCTCCACGTCGTGCTCGGCGCCACCGACGACATGGCCATCCTGAAGGAGGAGATCTTCGGCCCGCTCCTCCCCATCCTCACCTACCGGTCCCTCGACGAGGTCATCGCCTACGTCAGGGCGCGCCCGCGGCCCCTGGCCCTCTACTACTTCGATCGCGACCGGCACAACGTGGAGCGCATCCTCGCCGAGACCATCTCGGGCACGGTGGCCATCAACGATACGATCACCCAGTTCGCCGTCCCGACGCTTCCTTTCGGGGGCGTCGGCGACAGCGGGATGGGCCAGTACCATGGCCGCGAGGGCTTCCTCACCTTCTCCAAGCAGAAGGGCGTGTTCCTCCGTCCTCGCCTCCACTTCGGCGATCGCATCTACCCACCCTACGGAGGCTTCGTGAGGACCTTCGCGGCGCGAATGCTCCGCTGAGCGACCGCTCGAGAGGGGAGCTGCGCCTCGGCAACCCCTTGCCTACGACTGGCACTCGGTCCCCGGACCCTCCGCGTAGACCCTGATCGCGTGCCTTGCTGCAAGATGGGATAGCGTCCCCAGGGAGGATGGCATGCCAAGGCTCGCCTGTTGCTCCATCGCACTCTCGGTCCTCGCCGCGTGCGCGTCTCTGCCCGAGTGGCGCGCGGCGGACGCGACGGCGTGGCCGTCCCCGGGATGCCCGGAGGCCATCCGGTCGTCGGCACAGCGACTGCTCGACGAGGCGGTCGGCCGCCACCGCCTCGTGGGGGTCCAGGTCGCCTTCCTCCGGCCCGGCGGCCCACGCTGCCTGCTCGCGAGCGGGACCACGCGCCCCGAGCGCGACGAGCCGCTCCGCCCGGACCACGTCGTCCGCCTCGGCAGCTTGACCAAGACCTACACGGCGGTGCTCGTCCTGCGCCTCGCGGAACGGGGCCTCCTGGACCTCGACGCCCCGCTCGGCCGCTGGTTCCCGGGGCGGCCCGCCTCGGAGCGGGTGAGCGTCCGGATGCTCCTCGACCACTCGAGCGGGATTCCAGAGCTGCTCGGCCCGAGGACGATGCTGCTCTCCACCTGGAGCAGCCGCCGCGTCTGGACCGACGGCGAGCTCGAGCACATGGCGCTCGACCCGGACCTCGCCTTCGAGCCGGGGAGCGACCACCGCTACTCCAACTCCAACTACGTCCTGCTCGGCCTCATCGCGCAGCGGGTCACCGGCCGGCCGCTGGCCAGTCTCTTACGGGAGGAGATCCTCGGTCCGTTGCACCTCGAGTCGACCGCCTACCTGCCGGCCGAGGCCACGCCCCCGCGCCTCGTGGCGGGCTTCGACCGGGACCTCATCCCGCTGCCGGGATGGCACGTGACCACGCCGGAGAACACCTCGTGGAGCTCGCTCGCCGTCGCGTCCGGCGCGATGGCCGCGAGCGCGGGGGACGTCGCCCGCTTCTTCGAGGCCGTCGTGGGCCGGGAGGTCGTCTCCGAGGCGTCCTACCGGAGGATGGTTTCGTTCGAGACCGCGCGCCACCCGCAGGATCGCTACCTGGAGCGCTTCGGCTCCGGCCTGTTCGCGTTCGGCCCCTACTACGGGGACGCCTACGGCCACCCGGGCCTGTTCGTCGGGTCGGAGGCGCTCGCGCTCTTCGACCCGGAGGAGCGGTGGGTCTTCGTGCTCTTGGCGAACGTCTCGCGCATCCGGGAGCGCGACGTGCTGGTGGAGGATCTGCTGGCCGCCTTCGCGGGTGGCAGGCGAGGACAGGAGTAGTCGGGCGACGAAAGCATCTCACCGTTGGCGCACCGACACCTCGCGTGCCGACGCCTGGTCTCATTGCCGCACCGCGGGGCTCAGCGCCACTGACCTGACCGCGGCCGACGTTCCGGTCTTTGGCCCCCGCGCTGTCCGGGGGAAGCTGCTTGCCGCCAACTCCGTTGGATGCTCTTCTTGCGCCTTGCTCAACCCGCCTGGAGCCGCTGGAGCAACTCAGAAGCACGTGCGAACCCCGCCTTCTTCTCGGGGTCCACGCGCATGGCTTCTTTCAAGAGCTGCTCGGCCTTGGGTCGCTTGCCGCGGTCCCCGCAGAACTTCTTCGCCCACGCCCAGTACGTGAAGCTCTTGACGTTGTCCGGCATGAACGAGGGGTCGGCCTCGACGCGCCGGAGGAGCTCGTCAAAGTCAATCCTGGCCCACCGGC
>Ga0335071_10000748_pt1 | contig 35182 bp, 36 predicted proteins | sample Lox_Sample_15_FD_206724 | JGI IMG/M metagenome (GOLD analysis project Ga0335071, IMG submission 206724) | Soil microbial communities from Loxahatchee National Wildlife Refuge, Florida, United States - Lox_Sample_1.5 | ecosystem: Environmental > Terrestrial > Soil > Wetlands | place: USA...
CTCTGACCTGCGTCGGGCTGACAGGATTTGAACCTGCGACCACTTGACCCCCAGTCAAGTGCGCTACCAAACTGCGCCACAGCCCGGATGCCGCCGGAATCACCGGCAGCAGGTCGACAGCCTACCGCAGACGACCCGACACCTTACGAATGCCCGAGCGACCTGCGCGTCTTCCCCACCCAGGCCAGCAGGGCGTCCGCTAGCTCCGATTCCCGGCAGTAGAACCGCTGCGCCGGCACGGGCACGCTGACCGCCACCAGCTGCTTGCCCACCCCAGGCAGAACGGCGCCCACGGCGCACACGCCTTCCGTCTGCTCCTCGCGGTCATACGCGACACCCTCAGCGCGTATGCGTTCGAGCTCCTTGCGTAGCGCCGCCAGCGTCGTAATCGTGTTGTCGGTCAGCCTGGCCAGCCGACTCGGCAACGCCTGCGCCTGCTGCTCGGGCGGCAGGTTGGCCAGCAGCGCCTTGCCATTGGCGCAGCAGTGCAGCGGAAACGACTCGCCGACCGCGCTGATCGCCCGTAGGCGGTGCGGCGAGACGACCTGGTCGACGAACGTCACGCGGTCACCATCGAGAATCGACAGGTCCACCGTCTCCTCCAGCTCGCGCGACAGCTCCTCCATGAACGGGTGCACATCCATCACCACGCCGAGCCGCACGGTGGCGGCCATGCGCGCGATCTCGGGCCCGAGCCGATACGGGCCGCGCGCCCCCCTCGAGGCCACCAGGCCCTCGTCGTCCAGGGCCCCCAAGATCCGGCTGACCGTCGAGCGGGCCATGCCGAGCCGCTCCCCGATCTCGGCCTGGCTGAGCCCACCGGGGTGAGCCTGCAAGAGTCGCAAAATCTCGGCTGCGCGCGCGATGACCTGAATGCCGGCACCGTCGGAAGTCACGCCGCCGCACCGGTCTCGAGGCGGTAGGTCCCAGTGGGATCGACGATCGCGACCAGCCGCACGATGCAGCCGTCGCCGCCCACCCAGCGCCACGGGAACGCGGCGAAGGTGACGCGCTTGCCGGTGACCTTGTCCAGCTCTCCGCCAACATTCTCGAAGCCATAGATGCCCTTGGACAGGATCGCGCGGTGGCACGGCTCCCACTCGGGGAAGTCATCGAGCACCTTGCGGCCGGTCTCCTCCTCGTATTCCCTTACCGCCCAGGGCAATAGGCCACCGGCGTGTTCGGCCGGGCCGTGCGGGGCGATCGAGGTGGCCATCGGGTGATCCAACGCCTGGGTATCGGTGCCCACCGCCTTGACGCCCTTAGCCGCAAACCACTCCCCTGCCTCTTTGTAGAAGCCCGGCGAGTAGGCGTAGTACTCGGCGCTGTCGGCGTACGTGTGATGCCAGCCGGTGTTGACGATGACGATGTCGCCGGGCCGGATCTGTGGTGTGGCCTTCTCCAGGTCCTCCGCGGTGACGACCTCCCACTTCTTCTTCGGGATGGACACGACGACGCCGGTACCGAAAAACGCGCTCAGCGGCATCTCGTGCAGAAAGGGTGTGCCCTCGACGACGTGCGCGGGCGCGTCGATGTGCGTGCCGGAATGCATGACGGTGGTGATCTTTTGGGTCAGCACCCGGCTTCGGGCCATGTTGTGCAGGCGTTCGATCTTCACGTCCTCGAAGTACGGCCACGCCGGCACGCCATGACCCCATGGGTGGGACAGGTCGTAGAACTCCAACTTCGACTCGGCTTCGCCGAGCGGCCAACTGATACTCATGATTTCCTTTCGATCAACAGGCCGTGTAGCCGCCGTCGAGATACATCACCTGGCCGGTGAAGAAGCTCGACGCGTCGCTGAGCAGATAGATCAGGGCGCCGACGAAGTCGTCGGGTTCGGCAAAGCGGCGCAACGGGATTCGGGCGAACATCGCCTCCCGGGTTTGGCGGCCCTTCTCGTCCTCGGCAAACATCCACTCGGTCAGCTCGGACCGGAACACCGTTGGGGCCAAGGCATTTACCCGGATACCGGCCGCGCCCCACTCCGCCGCCAGGCTCTTGGCCAACAGATCGGTGGCGCCCTTCGACGGACAATAAGCGCTGTAGCCGGCCGGGTGGCCGAGGGAACCGCGAACCGAAGAGACGAGCACGACGCTGCCGCCGGCGCCCTGCTCGAGCAGGACGCGCCCGGCCGCCTGGCAGACCAGCCAGGCGCCGCGGGCGTTCGCGCCCATCACCCTGTCGAAATTCTCGACCGCCATCTCGGTGATGGGCGCGACGTGGTTCATGCCCGACGCCACCAGGACCCCGTCGAGTCGGCCATGCCGGGCGACGGCAGCCTCCACCATCTCCTGGGCGTCGGCCGGGGTCTCGGGCCGGCGGGTGACCACCGCGGCGTCGTCGATTCCCAGGTCGCGCAGTGCCGCTGCGTTGCCGCCGGTCAGCGTCAACCGGGCGCCCGCCTCGGCCAGCGCCCGCGCGGCGACGCTGCCGAGGGCGCCGCTGGCGCCGGTGACCAGTATCGACTTGTCCTGAACGCTGAACAGCTTCATCGCTGTCTCCGTAATTCCTACGATGCGGGTATATCAACCCGATATACAAGAAACAGTAAAGAGCCACGCCGGGCGAAGTCAACCGATTAATCCTGTGATACAGCTTTCATATCCCGCACTGCGGGAGAGAACGGGAAGTGATACCGCCGGCGCTACCGGATTCGAGGGCCGCCTAGTGGTCCGGAGAGGCGGCAAGCGCGAGGACGCTCAGCGCCGCTTCGCTCCCCGCTTCTCGCGCACGCGCACGTTGATCCGGATGGGGCTGCCCTCGAACCCGAACGTCTCGCGCAGCCGCCGCTCCAGGAAGCGTCGGTAGCCGGCCTCCAAGAAACCCGTGGTGAACAGCACGAACGTCGGCGGGCGGGCGGTGGCCTGGGTGGCGAACAGGATGCGCGGTTGCTTCCCGCCGCGGACCGGCGGTGGCGTCGCCGCCACCACTTCCTTGATCCACGTGTTCAGCTGCCCGGTGGAAATCCGCGCGTCCCAGGACTCCAGCGCGGTCTCCATCGCCGGCACCAGCTTCTGCACCGCGCGCCCCGTCTTGGCGGAGATGTTGACCCGCTGCGCCCACCCCAGCTGCGCCAGCTCGCGGTCGATCTCGCGCTCGAGCAGCTCGCGGCGGTCCTCGTCGACCAGGTCCCACTTGTTGAACGCCAGCACCAGCGCCCGGCCGGCCTCGATCACCATCGACAGCACGCGCTGGTCCTGCTCGGTCAGCGGCCGCGATGCGTCGATCAGCACGATCACCACCTCGGCCGCATCGATGGCCGAGTGGGTGCGCACCGACGCGTAGAACTCGTGCCCGCTGGCCTGGCCCACTTTGCGCCGCAGGCCCGCGGTGTCCACGAACCGCCAGACCTTGCCGCCCAGCTCGATGAGCGAGTCCACCGGATCCACCGTCGTCCCGGCGACCTCGTGGACCACCGAACGCTGGTCGCCCGCAAGCTTGTTCAGCAGCGAGCTCTTGCCCACGTTGGGCTTGCCGACCAGCGCCACCCGCCGCGGCCCACCCGCCGCCGCCGGCGCCGCCTCCGACACTCCCCCGCGAGCGGGAGGTACCCCCACGGGCAGCGCGGCGAGCACCTCGTCGAGCAGATCGGCGACGCCGCGGCCGTGCATCGCGCTGATGGCGTGCGGCTCGCCGAGCCCCAGCGACCACAGCTCGGCGACGTCGGCTTCGCCCTTCTCGCTGTCAACCTTGTTGGCGGCCAGGAAGACCGGCTTGCCCGAACGCAGCAGGATGCGCGCGGCGGCCTCGTCGGCGGCGGTGGCGCCGACGGTCGCATCGACCACCAGGATCACCGCGTCGGCGGTGCGCATGGCGACCGACGCCTGCTCGGCCACTAGCTGTTGCAGGCCCTTGGCGTCGGGCTCCCACCCGCCGGTGTCCTGCACGACGAAGCGGCGCCCGGTCCACAGCGCATCGTAGGAAACGCGGTCGCGCGTCACGCCGGGGACGTCCTGCACCACCGCCTCGCGACGGCCGAGAATCCGGTTAACCAGGGTCGACTTGCCGACGTTGGGTCGGCCCACCACCGCGACCACCGGCGCCGGGCCGGGATCTTCGAAATCCTCGGCTCCGGAATCGATTGCTTCCCAGTCGCTTTCGTTGACCCAGGTGCCGTCCTGCGTCACCGCACCGCCCCGCTTCGCTGCCGTACCAACTCGAGCAGGTGGGCAATCACCTGCGCCTCGGTCATGTCGCTGGTGTCGACGACCACCGCGTCGGGGGCCGCGCGCAGCGGCGACACCGGCCGGGTGGAATCGAGATGGTCGCGGCGCCGCACGTCGGCCAGCACGGCCTCGTAGTCGCCGGGCAGACCCGACGCGACATTCTGGTCGTTGCGCCGCTTGGCCCGGGTTTCGGCGGAGGCGGTCAGGAAGATCTTCACCGGCGCGTCGGGCAACACCACGGTTCCGATGTCGCGGCCCTCGACGACGACGCTGCCCGGGCCACGGGCCATCGACCGCTGCAGGGCGACCAACCGGGCGCGCACCGCCGGTACCGACGATACCGCCGAGACGGCACGGGTAACCTCGTCACCGCGGATCTCCACCGAAACGTTCTCTCCGGCAAGATAACACCGATCATCATCGGGGTCGTAGCTGACCGACAGCTGCACCTGCGAAGCGATAGCCGCGACGGCCTCGGCGTCGGCCGGGTCGACCCCGGCGCGCAGCACCGCCAGCGTCACGGTCCGGTACATCGCCCCGGTGTCGAGGTAGCGGGCGCCCAGCGCGCGTGCCAACCCCTTTGACACCGAGGACTTTCCGGTCCCGGCGGGGCCGTCGATGGCAACAACGACGCCCGTCACAGCCCAACCGCCTTGTACAGTTGCCCGACCTCGTCGCGCCGCAACGCGCGGATGCTGCCCGGGCGCTGCTCCCCCAACGACACCGCGCCGATGTCGGTGCGCACCAGCGACTCCACCGGATGGCCAACCGCCGCCAGCAGCCGGCGCACGATGCGGTTGCGTCCTTCGTGTAACGTCAAGCGCACCAACGTCTTTCCGGGGATGGCGTCCACCACCGCGAAATCGTCGACCCGCGCCATCCCGTCCTCCAGCTCGATCCCGGCGCGCAGCTTCTTGCCCAGCCCACGCGGCACGGTCCCGCTCACCGTCGCCAGATACGTCTTGGGCACCTCGTGGGAGGGGTGCATCAACCGGTGCGCCAGCTCGCCGTCGTTGGTCAGCAGGATCAGGCCCTCGGTGTCGGCGTCCAATCGGCCGACGTGAAACAGCTTCTTGTTGCCACGCACCCGGCGCTCGACCAGGTCGCCGATGCAGGGCCGGCCGCGGTCGTCGGACATCGTCGAGTGCACGCCGCGCGGCTTGTTCAGCGCCAGGTACACCAGCGAGTCGTCGAGGAGCACCCTGACGCCGTCGACGCGGATCACCGAGACGTCCGGGTCGACCCGGGTGCCCAGTTCGGTCACCACCTGTCCGTCCACCTCGACACGGCCATCGAGGATCAACTTCTCGGCGGCCCGCCGCGACGCAATTCCGGCCTGGGACAAGACTTTTTGTAGACGGACCCCTTGCGTGTCGACCATCAATCCTTGTCCACGTCGAAGGACAGCGACTCCTCGGACGCCGAACCGCCCGCGAGTTTGATGAAACGTGGCTCGCTGTCCAGGGATTCGCTCAGGTCCTCGATCGTGTCGACGTCGGGAAGCAGCGGCGCGATGTCGGGGAGGTCGGCCAGCGACGTCAGCCCCAGCCGCTCCAAGAACAGCTCGGTGGTCGCGAACGTCGTGGCGCCGGTGTCGTCGTCGATCCCGGCCTCGGTGATCAGGCCGCGCGCCAGCAGGGTGCGCATGACGGCGTCGACGTTGACGCCGCGCACCGCGCTCACCCGCGCCCGCGTCACGGGCTGCCGATAGGCGACCACGGCCAGCGTCTCCAGCGCCGCCCGCGTGAGCTTGGACCGCGCGCCGTCCAGCAGCAGCTTCTCCACATAGGGCGCGAACCGGGCGCGGGTGTACATCCGCCAGCCCTCGCTGGTTTGGCGCAGATCGATGCCGCTGTCGCGCTCGGTGAGCTCGTCGGCGAGCTGCTGCAGCCTGGCGGCGATGCGGTAGACGGGTTGCTGGGTGGCCGCGCCCAGCGCCTCGGCGGTGACGGGGCTGTCCACCACCAGCAACAGCGCCTCCAGCACGGAGCCGAGCTCGCCGGCGTCCATCGGCGCCGCCTCGGCGATATCGATACCCAGATCGATTTCGGGCAACTCGTCGGTCATCTGCGCCGCTCCTCCTCACCGCTGCGCGTTGCATCGTCGACGGCGCGGGTCATTCGTCCCGCACTTCTACCGGACGCTCCCCGGTCCACGAAATTTGGAGCACGCCAAGCGGCTCTGACTGGTCGAATGCTACCGTCCGCGTCCGATACAGCTCGAGCAGCGCAAGGAAGCGCCCGACGACCTCCATCGGCGCCTGACAGTCGGCGACCAGCTCGGAAAACGTCGCCCAGTGGCCGCTGCCCCGGGCTTCCAGGATGGCCAGCAGCTTTTCGGCCTGCTCGGGGACCGAGACCTGGAGCTCGTGGAGGTGACCGATGGCCACCGTCGGGACCGGCCGCGGGGTGAACGCGACCGCGGCGATCTGGGCGAAGCGTTCTGCGTCGACGCCGAGCATCACCTCGGGGAGCAGCTCGGTGAACCGGTCCTCCAGCGACACCGCGCGCGGATAGCTGCGCAGCGCGCCGGCCTCCAGCTCGGCGAACATCTCCGCGACGTGCTTGAACGCGCGGTATTGCAGCAGCCGGGCGAACAGCAGGTCGCGCACCTCCAGCAGCGCCAGGTCCTCGTCGTCGTCGACCTGCCCGGCCGGCAGCAGCCGGGCGGCCTTGAGGTCGAGCAGCGTCGCGGCAATCACCAGGAACGCGGTGGTCTCCTCCAGGCCCAGCTGGGAACCGATCTCTTTGGTGTAGGCGATGAATTCGTCGGTGACCTGGTGCAGCGCCACCTCGGTGACGTCGAGGCGATGGGCGAAGATCAGCTGCAACAGCAGGTCGAACGGCCCCTCGAAGTTGGTCAGGCGGACCTGAAAGCCGTTCCTGGCTGGCGCCTCACCGTTGGCGGTGCCGTTCACGCGCCGAATCGGTGGATGAACTCGCGGGCCAACGCGCGGTAGGCGATCGCCCCGGTCGATTTGGGCGCCCAGGTGGTGATGGGCTCGCCGGCCACGGTGGTCTCCGGGAATCGCACGGTCCGGGTGACCACGGTGTCGAACACCAGGTCGCCGAACCGCTCCACGACGCGGGCCATAACCTCGCGCGAATTCACGGTGCGCGGGTCGTAGCGGGTGAGCAGGATGCCGCTGATCTCCAGCTTCGGGTTGAGCCGGTCGCGGACCTTATCGACGGTGTCGGTGAGCAGCGCCAGGCCGCGCAGCGAGAAGAACTCGCACTCGGTCGGGATCACCACGCCATCCGAGCAGGCCAGCCCGTTGACCGTGAGCAGGCCCAGCGACGGCTGGCAGTCGATCAGCACGTAGTCGTAGCGGTCCAGCACCGGATACAGCGCGCGGCCCAAGGTCTGCTCGCGGCCCACCTCGTTGACCAACTGGATCTCGGCGGCCGACAGGTCGATGTTGCTGGGCACCAGGTCCATGTGGTTGACCCGCGTGGAGAGCAGCACGTCGTCGATCGACACCCGCGGTTCCACCAGCACGTTGTGGATCGTCTTCTCCAGCTCGTAGTGCGGGACGCCCAGGCCCGCGGACAGCGCGCCCTGCGGATCCATGTCCACCAGCAACACCCGCCTGCCGTACTCCGCGAGGGCGGCTCCCAGGTTGATCGTCGAGGTGGTCTTCCCGACGCCGCCCTTCTGGTTGCACATCGCGACGACCTTGGCCGGGCCGTGCGAGGTGCGCGGCGCCGGCTCGGGGATCGCCCGCGGCGGGCGTCCCGTCAAGCCGATCTCGACGCCGTTGTCCGGGTGCTCGGTCATCACGCCCGGCGTGTTCGGGAGGTGAACATCGCAGCAAAGTCTAACGGCTCCGCGCCCGGAAGCCGGGCGACCCGCAGGCGAGTCACCAGCCAATTGGCAGAAATCCCTGATGGGACGCCACGTTGCACACAGGGTTAACTTCAGTCACACCAGCACCATTGGAGGGGGTGCGGGGCGCCCGCACTATCGTGGGCCTCATGAACCTCAAGCGACGCCTGCCCATCCTGCGCTGGTCGGTGTGGCGGATGGCCGCCGGGAATCGCAACATCACCACCACGGGCCAGATCGGCGACGGGCGCGAGGCCGCCGCGGTCGAGTACGTCGTCAAGAACGCCCGGGCCGGCGACGTCGACGACGTGCTGGCCACCATCGACGAGTTCGCCTACGAGAAGTCGATGCTGATCAACGTCGGCGACGAGAAGGGCCTGCTGCTCGACGCCGCCGTGCGGCGCGCCGACCCCGCGCTGGCGCTCGAGCTGGGCACCTACTGCGGCTACGGCGCGCTGCGGATCGCGCGCGCCGCCCCCGGGGCGCAGGTGTATTCCGTCGAGCTCGCCGAGGCCAACGCGGCCAACGCCCGGCGGATCTGGGAGCACGCGGGCGTCGCCGACCGGGTGACGTGCGTCGTCGGCACCATCGGTGACGGCGGGCGCACGCTCGACGCGCTGGCAGATGAGCACGGATTTCGCGTTCTTCGACCACGACAAGGATGCCTATCTCGATGACCTGATGAGCATTCTCGACCGGGGCTGGCTGCGCCCGGGCGCGGTCGTTGTCGCCGACAACGTCAGGATCCCCGGCGCGCCGAAGTACCGCGAGTACATGCGCCGACAACAGGGCACGCTGTGGAAGACCGTCGAGCACAAGGCGCACCTCGAATACCAGTCGTTGGTGTCCGACCTGGTGCTGGAGTCGGAATTCGTGGGCTCGTTTTCCCGCGAGCAGACACAAAAGCCCCCTATTTCGGCTCTAGATGGGGGCTTGTGCGTCTGCTCGCGCCACCTATTGCGCCCTCGGGTGGGCCCCGGCCCACACCTCGCGCAACGCGTGCACGGTGACCAGCGTGTAGATCTGCGTGGTCGTCACCGAGGCGTGACCCAGTAACTCCTGAACGACGCGAACGTCCGCGCCGCCCTCGAGCAGGTGGGTCGCGAAGGAATGCCGCAACATGTGCGGCGAGACACCCGAGGTGATGCCGGCGCGCTCGGCGGCGTCCTGCAGCACCTGCCACGCGCTCTGCCGCGACAGCCGGCCGCCGCGCGCGTTGAGGAAGGTGGCGGGCGTGCCGCGGCCCCGGCGCGCAAGATCGGGGCGGCCGCGCACCAGATATGCGTCCAGCGCCTGCACGGCGGGGCGCCCGATCGGCACCAGCCGCTGCTTGCCGCCCTTGCCGCGCAGCAGCACGGAGCGGGCCTCGGTGTCGATGTCGTCGACGTCGAGGCCGACGGCCTCGGAGATCCGAGATCCGGTGGAATACAACAACTCGAGCAGCGCGCGGTTGCGCAGCGTCAGCGGGCCGTCGCTCGGGCTGTCGCCGCCCGCGCCTTCCAGCAGCGCCAGCACCTCTTCGATCGTCAGGCTTTTGGGGAGCCGGCGGCCGGGGGTCGGCGGCCGGACGGCCCGCGCCACATCCAGTTCGGCGAGGCCTTCGGCGGCGGCGAACCGGTGCAAGCCGCGCACCGCGATCAGGGCGCGCGCGGCCGACACCGCGGACAGCGCCGCGATCCCGGTGTCCGGATCGCCGCGGCGCAGCGCCACCAGAAACTCGCTGACGTCGTCCTCGCCGACCTTGGCCAGGTCGTGAATTCCGCGGTCGGACAGGTGCTTGCTGTAGCGGCGCAGGTCACGGCGATAGGAGCTCAGTGTGTTCTTCGCCACGCCCCGCTCGATCGTCAGGTGGTCGAGGTAGCCCTGAAGTTGTGTCTCCAGCGCCACCGCCGTCATCGCGCGACCTTGCGCGCGGCGAACGCGGTCGGCTTGTCGATCCACGGGCTGTCCGCCGGGCGCGGCTGCGCGAACCCATCCGTCACCGCGTGCGCGGCCAGAATCCCCGCCACCGCAACGGCATTGACGATCTCGCCGCTGAACGCCATGCGGGCCGCGTCCCCGACGGGAAACCAGCGCATCGTCATGTCGGCTTCTTCGTGATGCGCCTCGGGCCGGTCCACCTCGGTGAGTCCGGTGGCCAGGTAAACCCGCACCGATTCGTCGCTGAAACCAGGTGCGGCATTCAAGTCGACCAGCACCTGCCAAGTGCTGGCTTGCAGTCCGACCTCCTCTTGGAGTTCGCGGATCGCCGTTTTCTGCGGCGGCTCCCCGACGATGTCGAGCAGCCCGGCCGGCAGCTCCCACAACCGTCGAGCGAACGCATGGCGGTATTGGTAGATCATCGCAATGTTGTTGTCGGCATCCAGTGCGGCGATGGCGACCGCCCCGTAGTGCTCGACGACTTCACGTACCGCGATGGTACCGCCGGGCATCCGGACCCGGTCACTGCGCAGCGCGAATATTTTGCCTGTATACAGCGTTTCGGATGACGCCGTCTCGAAGTCGTGTTCAGCCACGGGCCGCGGGCTCGGGTAGCGGCCGCTGAACGCTGTCTCGATGCTGGGTGCCGTTGGGCGAGTGCTGCTCGGGAATTTCCACCGGCAGCTGCTCGCCCGCCTTGTAGTCGAGGGCCGCCTTGACGAACGCCACGAACAGCGGGTGTGGCCGGGTGGGCCGGCTCTTCAGTTCGGGGTGCGCCTGGGTGCCGACGATGAACGGATGCACGTCGGGCGGGTATTCGACGAACTCGACCAGGTGGCCGTCGGGCGAGGTCCCCGAGAAACGCAGGCCGCTTTCGGCGATCTTGTCGCGGTAGGCGTTGTTGACCTCGTAGCGGTGCCGGTGCCGCTCGGACACCTCGGTGGCCCCATACGCCTGGGCCACAATCGAATTCGCCTCCAGCACCGCCGGGTATGCGCCCAGCCGCATGGTGCCGCCGAGGTCGGCCTCGCCGGCGACGATCTGCTCCTGGTCGGCCATCGTCGAGATCACGGGATGCGGTGTGCCCGGCTCGAATTCGGCCGAGTTGGCCTCCGTGAGACCCGCCGAGCGCGCCGCCTCGATCACGATGCACTGCAGCCCGAGGCACAGCCCCAGCACCGGCAGCCCGCGGGCCCGGGCATGGCGGATGGCGCCGATCTTGCCCTCGATGCCGCGGATGCCGAACCCGCCGGGAATCAGCACACCGTGCACGTCGTCCAGCGCGGAAGCCGCATCGCCGTCGCTCGCGCACTCGTCGGAGGCCACCCACACCATCTCCACCTTGGCGTGATGCTTGAACCCGCCGGCGCGCAGCGCCTCGGTGACCGACAGGTAGGCGTCGGACAGTTCGACGTACTTGCCCACCAGCGCGATTCGCACCGTCTCGTGCGGTTCATGCACCCGGCGCAGCAGGTCGTCCCATTCGGTCCAGTCGACGTCGCGGAACGGCAGGTTCAGTCGGCGCACCACGAACGCGTCGAGTTCCTCGCGGTGCAACACCTTCGGGATGTCATAGATCGACTTCGCGTCGGGGGTGGAGATGACGCCGTCGATGTCGACGTCGCAGCTCAGCGCGATCTTGTTCTTCAGCGCTTCGGGTACGTCCCGGTCGCAGCGCAGGATCAGCGCGTCGGGGGTGATGCCGATGCTGCGCAGCGCGGCCACCGAGTGCTGGGTGGGCTTGGTCTTGAGCTCTCCCGAGGGGGCCAGGTAGGGCACCAGCGACACGTGCAGAAAGAAGACGTTTTCCCGGCCGAGGTCGTGGCGCACCTGTCGCGCGGCCTCCAGAAAGGGCTGCGACTCGATATCGCCCACGGTGCCGCCGATTTCGGTGATGACGACGTCCGGGCGATTCCCGTCGGCGTCCGGCTGGGCCATCGCCATGATGCGCCGCTTGATCTCGTCGGTGATGTGCGGGATGACCTGGACCGTGTCGCCGAGGTACTCGCCGCGCCGCTCCTTCGCGATGACGGTCGAGTACACCTGCCCGGTCGTGACATTCGCAGAGCCCGACAGGTTGCGATCCAGGAACCGCTCGTAGTGGCCGACGTCGAGGTCGGTCTCGGCGCCGTCCTCTGTGACGAACACCTCGCCGTGCTGGAACGGGTTCATCGTGCCCGGGTCGACGTTGAGGTACGGGTCGAGCTTCTGCATCGTCACGTGCAACCCGCGGGCCGTCAGTAGCTGCCCAAGGCTGCTGGCGGTCAGCCCCTTGCCGAGCGACGAAGCAACCCCACCGCTGACGAAGAGGTGCTTGGTGGCGGTTTGCGGGTGCTTTCGCAACAGGCGACCTCCGTGAAGACGGGCAGGGCTTGAAGTTTGTCTAGCGATTAACTAGATGGGCCTGCCGACCCACGGAAACCCACCCTAACATCCACGACGCCGTGTCGCGGGGAACACGCCCGCTACTGCGGCGCGGTGATCGAGGTGGCCCCGTGGCCGGTGCCGTACTGCCCGACGTGGTTGCCGTTGATCAGGTCGTGCAGGCCCAGCACCGCGGTGATGCGCCCGGGCGCGACGTCGATGTCGTCGACGGTGCTGATGGCCGACGACATGCCGGCGTCGGCGCGGGTGACGGCGACCGCGGCGCCCCCCGTCGCCGAACCGTCGCGCCCCGCCAGCAGGGTGCCCGAGCCGTGCGGGGCCATCGCGGCGGAGAACCGGGCCACGCTGACGCCTTGGTTGCCGGCGTCTTGGGATAACGCGCCGCCGGTGACGACCAGCGCGGCGTTAGCCGCCCCCAGGCGGTCGGCGGGCTGGTAGGTGATGAAGCCGGTGTCGCGCAGCGAGGCCAGCACGGTGTCGCGCTGGGGATCGTCGACGGGCGACACGGCCGGGTTGGCGTTGATCAGCAAGGCGATGCCCAGCAGGTCGCCGGCCTGCGAGCCCTGGTCGACGAGCTTGGTGCTCAACTGCTGACCGGCGGGCAGGATCGACGAGTTCACCACCGTCCGAAGCTTCTCCGCCGAGTTGGCGTCGACGAACTCCTGCGTCAGCGACACCGTTCCGGTGACCGTCCCGCCGGCCTGGCCGATGAATTTCGAGACCGCGGCGACGTCGTCATCCTTGGCGTCGGGGGTGCGGAACACGACCACCGATTTTCCGCCGAGGGCGTCGTGCACGATTCGGCCGGCCAGCTGGTTATCGAAATTGTTTGCCGCGGCGAGCTTTTCGTTCATCACGTTCTTTTGGTCGTTGAGCCCGTTGATCTGTGTGTACAGGTCACGCTTCTCGTCACGCAGGCTGGACAGCAGGGTGTCCGACAAGAATCCGGAGCCCAGCACGACTCCCACGGCCAGCGCCAGGAAGACGGCGGCCAGCGACAGGGCATGTTGGCGTAACGAGATCATTCAGCGCACCGTCCTCGAACTAGGTGATCAGGTGCTGCACCCAGAGGCAGAGGTGGTTCCAGTAGTGGGTGATCCAGTGCAGCACCACGCCGTCGGTCCGGGACACCCACAGCGCCACGATGACGGCGATCAGCATCGTCAGTGCCAGCAGCGCGATGGCGCCCGCCGAAATGTGGTTGCGGTACAGCGTGGCAACGGCTTTGGCGTCCACCACCTTCTCCCCCACCCGAAGCCTGGTCAGAAACGTCGAGGGGTTGCTTTGCGCGCGCGTCCGGTCGAAGAACGTCTCGATGTTGGCGGTGTGGCCGGCCGTCACGAGCAGCGCGGCGCCGTGATGGTCGGCCAGCAGCAGGGCCAGGTCGACCGCGGAACCCGCCGCCGGGAAGGTCATCGCGCCGACGCCCAGATCCTGGATCCGTTCCAGCCCGGGCGCGTGGCCGTCGGCGTCGGCGGGCAGGACGACGTGGGCACCGCACTTGAGGGCGTCGGTGCTGATCTTGTCGGGGTCCCCGACGATGATCTGGGGCCGATACCCGGCCTTGCGCAACACATCCGCGCCGGTATCGACGCCGATGAGCACCGGCTGGTACTCCTTGATGAACGGCTTCAGCGAGCGCAGGTCGTCCTCGGCGCTGGGCTCGTCGGCCACGATCACCACGTGCCGGCGGCGCAGGTCGACGTCGATGTCGGGGATGCCGATACCGTCGATCAGCAACGGGCTTTCGCTCTTGATGAACTCAATCGTGTTGCCGGCGAACGCCTCCAGGTGGGCGGCCAGGCCGCTCTTGGCCTCGCGCATCAGGTCGGCGATGTCGTGGTCGGTGCGTTCGGTGCCGCGGACCAGGCGGCGGTCGCCGGAGTACACCCCGCCCTCGTGGAGGCGAATCTTGGCGCCGTCCTTGACCTTCTTGAAGACCTCGGGCCCGGTCTCGTCGATGAGGGTCACGCCGTTGTTGACCAGAACCTCGGGCCCCAGGTTGGGATAGCGGCCCGAGACCGACGGTGAGGCGTTGACGACGGCGGCGATGTCGGCCTCGACCAGCGCGTCCGCGGTGATGCGGTCCAGATCCAAGATGTCGAGGACCACGATGTCGCCGGGACACACCCTGCGCAGCAGGCGGTCGATGTTCCGGTCGACCCGGGCGGTGCCCGTGAGGCCGGGCCGGGACGTGTTACGCGATAGCAGACCTGACATCTTCATGGGGGCGATTCTGTCGGTGAAGCCCGGGGCAGGCGAGTAGGCGCGCCGTAACACCAGCCTCAGAAGTTATCTAGAGTCACAACTGTCACAGACCCATCACGGCTTGGTCGCGCGAGGGTGCGCAGTTGTACGGCCTTTGCGGGGTGTCGCCGTACTACGCACGCTCGCGGGGGCGTGGTGGGGTGTTAGCGCCTGTCGCTCTGCGCGGTTTCGAGCAGTTCGCGGGCGTGCGCCCGGCCGCTGTCCGAGTCGCCCAGCCCCGCCAGCATCCGCGCCAGCTCGGCGACCCGGTCGTCGTCGGTGACCCGCCGCACCACGCTGGTCCCCTTGGGCCCGGCGCTGTGCACCACCAGGTGCACGTCGGCATATGCGGCGACCTGCGGCAGGTGCGTGACCACGATGACCTGGTGGGTGCGGGCCAGCCGCGCCAGCCGGCGCCCGATCTGTACGGCCGCCCGGCCGCCGACGCCGGCGTCCACCTCGTCGAACACCATCGTGGTGCCGGTCGCCTCTTTACGGGAAGTGGCGAGCACGACTTCCAATGCGAGCATCACGCGGGACAACTCGCCGCCGGAGGCGCTCTTGGCCAGCGGCAGCACCGTCATGCCGCGATGGGCGGCGAAGCCGAACTCGACCTGGTCGATGCCGTCACCGCCGGCGCGGACCAGTTCGCCGGAGGGCAACTCAAGGGTGGCGGGATCGCCCGGGCCGGCCCGCACGGCGGCTGGGACGGCTTCTAGGGCCACGTCGATCGTGAACTCGGCGTCGGCCATCGCCAGCCCGGACAGTTCCGCGGTCAACTCTTTGGCCAGCCGCTTGGCGGCCTTGCGCCGCACCTTGCTGAGATCGACTGCGGCTTCGGATAGTTCGCGGGCCAGATCGTCGACCCGCTTCGCGATCGCCGCCAGTCCCTCCTCGGAGACGTCGATCTGCGCCAGCCGTTCGCGCGACTCCCGCGCCCACTTGAGCACCCCGTCGATGTCGGCGGCGTACTTGCGGGTCAGCGTGCGCAGCTCCGCCTGCCGGGCCAGCTTGGACTCCAGAGCGCTGGCGTCGACCGGCAGCTCGTCCAGGAAGGCACCGAGCTCGTGGGCCGCGTCGGCGACCACCGTGAGCGCCTCGCCGATCTGGCCGGCCAACGCCCGCAACGTCGCGTCGTCGGTCGATTCCAATGCGGCCCTTGCCTTTCCGAGGCCGTCGGTGGCACTTCGGCCGAGCCCGTCCGCGTCGTCGGCCGATAGTGCGGCGCGCGCCGTGGCGGCGGCCTGGCGCAGGCTGTCCAGTTCCGATAGGCGCAGGATGTCGGCGACCAGCGCGTCGTCTTCCCCGGATTGCGGGTCGACGGTGTCGATCTCGTTCAACGCGAACTTCAACCGGTCGGCCTCCTGGGCGAGCTCGCGGGCCCGATCCCGGCGGTCGGTCAGGTCGCGCCGCGCCGTCAGCCAGGCGTCGCGCAGCTTGCGGTACCGCTCCAGTGCCGGACCGGCGCCGGCGAACCGGTCCAGCGCGCCACGCTGCTCCTCGGGACGCATCAGCCGCAGCTGGTCGTTTTGGCCGTGCAGCGTGAGCAGCTCGGTGGTGAAGTCGCCCAGCGACTTCGCGGGCACGCTGCGGCCGCCGAGATACGCGCGGGAGGGCCCGTCGCGGCTGACCGAGCGCAGCGCGATCACGCTGCCGTCCTCGTCGCGCTCGGCGCCCGACGCGTCGAGCATCCGGTCCAGGTGCGCCGCCGCCCTATCATCGAGATCGGTTGTGGTGAAACGACCCTCGACGACCGCGCGATCGGCGCCGGACCGGACCCGGGTGGCGTCGGCGCGGGCCCCGCCGAGCAGGTGCAGTCCGGTCACCACCATCGTCTTGCCGGTGCCGGTCTCGCCGGTCAGCACCGTCAGTCCGCGGCCGAACTCCCCCACGGCGGCGCTGATGGCACCCAGCGACTCGATTCTGATTTCGGTCAGCATTCGGTGAGCACCCGGCGAGCGCCGTTACTTCCCGCGCCAACCGGTCACCGGCAACCGGAATTTGCGCACCAGGCGGTCGGTGAACGGCGCACTGTCCAGCCGCGCCCATCGGACTGGCGTGTCGCAGCGGGTCACCTCGATCCGGCTGCCGGCCGGGATCAGCATCTCGCGGCGGCCATCGCAGAACACCAGGGCGTCGTGACCGCCCGCCTCGGTCTCGATCGCGATGGTGGCCTCGGGGCTGGTGACCATGGGGCGACCGAACAGCGCGTGAGGGTTGTTGGGTACCACCAGGATTGCCTCGAGGTCGGGCCACAGCACCGGGCCGCCTGCCGAGAACGCGTAGGCCGTCGAGCCGGTGGGCGTCGACACCAACACGCCGTCGCAGCCGAACGCGGACACCGGGCGCCCGTCGACCTCGACGACCACCCCGAGCACACCCAGCCGCGGGCCCTTTTCCAGGCTGACTTCGTTGAGCGCCCACCCGTGTTCGACGCGGCCCTTGTTCACCACCGCGACATCCAGCGTCAGGCGATTCTCCACCCGGTAGTCGCGGGCGACGACGTGCTCCAGCACCCGGTCGATGGCCTCCGCCTCGGCCTCGGCCAGGAATCCGATCCGGCCCAGGTTGACGCCCAGCACCGGAATCCCGGCGTTCCGGGCCAGTTCGGCGGCCCGCAGGAAAGTGCCGTCGCCACCCAGCACCAGCACCAGTTCGCAGCCCTCGGCCGCCGACGAGTCGGCATCGACCACTTCGATTTCGACGCCCATGGCCCGCATGTCGTCGGGGGCCAGGTGCAGCGACCCCCGGTCAACCGCCTCGGTGGACAGCACGCGGAGCGCAATTCCGTTGTCGCCCAGCACTTTCTGCACGCGACGCGCGGTCTCGGTCGCCTCGTCGCGGCCGGTGTGGACCACCAGCAGCACGGTACGGTGATCGGTCATTCCGGGCCCTCTTCCACGGCCCGCCTCATCGCGTCCACCAGCCCATCGGCAGATAGCCCCCGATCCGTCTCGGCACGCAACCACAGGAAGTATTCGACATTGCCCGACGGGCCCGGCAGCGGGCTGGCGGTGACGTCGAGGGTCTGCCAGCCCAGCTCCCCGGCGCGCCGCGCGACGGCCAGCACCGCGTCGGCCCGCAAGCCCGGGTCGCGGACGACCCCGCCGGCGCCGACCTGGCCCTTCCCCACTTCAAACTGCGGCTTCACCATGGGAACGATATCCGCGCCCGGCCAAGCGCATCCAATCAGCGCTGGCAACACGCTCGACAGCGAGATGAAAGACAGGTCGGCCACCACCAGGTCGACCGGCCCGCCGATCGCCTCGGGCGTCAGGTCGCGGGCGTTGGTCCGCTCGACGACGGTCACCCGCGGGTCGCAGCGCAGCGACCAGGCCAGCTGGCCGTAGCCCACGTCGGCGGCCACCACTTCGTCGGCGCCCCGGTCCAGCAGCACCTCCGTGAAGCCGCCCGTCGACGCGCCGGCGTCCAGGCAGCGGCGGCCCGCGACGGGTATGCCGAAGGTGTCCAGGGCGCCGATGAGCTTGTGCGCTCCGCGCGACACCCAGCCGCGCTCGCCGTCGTCGGCGACGGTCAGGGCCGCGGTGACCTCGACGGCGGTGCCCGGCTTGCGCGCCGGCAGGCCGTCGATGCTGACCTTGCCGGCCCCGATCAACTCCGCGGCCTGCTGACGAGATCTCGCGAGCCCGCGGCGGACGAGCTCGGCGTCGACGCGGGCGCGCCGTGCCACCGCCGCACTCAGCCCTTCTCCGCCGACTCCAGCGCAGCCAGCAGCACGTCGTGCGCCTCGGAGAGGCGGCGCGCGATCTCCTCGAGCTCGGCGAGAGACGGCTCGTGGTCGGGGTTTTCCGGATCCCCCACCTCGGACAGCTGGACAACCAGGGCGTCAATTTCAGCGCGAAGCTGATCGGGATCGATAGTCATCGCGTACCTACGTTAGTCGCCGTCCACCAAAGACCAGCGCTGCAACGCGTCGCACGCCCGGTCGTCGGCGGCCTCGATGCGCAACGGCTCGGAACCCACGACAGCCCACACCGCGCTGGCGACGGCGCGGACGACCGACAGCCCATCCCCCTCGTCGGCGCCGTTGGCGCTGACCGTCACCGCCGTGTCGTCGACCTCGACGTGCCAGCCCGGCTGGGGCCCGACCGCGAGCAGCTCGCCTTCGGCGTGCAGCGAGCGCAGGTCGTGGCCGATGTAGGTGGGCCGGCGGGCGGGGTCGGCGTAGACGGCGTCGCGCGCGGTGCTGACGCCGGTGAGCACCATGAGGCTGGGCAGCCGGGCGGCATTGGCGCCCTCGATGTCGGTGTCCAGCCGGTCGCCGATGACCAGGGGCGCGCGAAACTCGCCCCGGGCCACCGCGTCCTGCAGCAGGCGCGGCGCCGGCTTGCCGGCTACTCGGGGTTCGGCGCCGGTGGCCGCTCGCAGCGCGGCCACGAAGGAACCGTTCCCGGGAAGCAGGCCCCGCTCGGTGGGCAGCGTGGGATCGACGTTGGCCGCCACCCACAGCGCGCCGGCCCGGATGGCCAGGGCGGCCTCGGCGAGCTCCGGCCAGCCGATGGTCGTGGACAGGCCCTGCACGACGGCGACCGGGTTGTCGTCGTAGCGGCGCACCGGGCGCAGCCCGACGGCGGCGATCTCGTTGGCCAACGCGTCGGTGCCCACGATCAGCACGCGGGAGTCCGGGGCCAACTGATCGGCCAGCAGCCGGGCCGCGCTCTGCGCGCTGGTGACGACGTCGGAGCCGGTGGCGGTGAAGCCGAGCTCACGCAGGTGCAGCGCCACCTCGTCGGCGCTGCGCGAGGCGTTGTTGGTCACATACAGCTTGCGGCTGTCCACCTCGTCGAGCGACTGCACCGCGCCCCGGGTGGGCTGAGCGCCGCGAAAGACCGTCCCATCCAGGTCGACCAGCAGGCAATCATATTGTCGGGCAAGGGTTTTCATCTCAGGCCAGCTCGCTGACCCGCTCTTCGGCGTCGGTGACGCCTTCGACGTCGGCGGCCGCCGAGCGCAGGAACCATTGCAGCGCTTCGTCGTTGCGGCCGAGCGCCAGCAGCGTGTCGGCGTAGGCGTAGAACAACCGCGCCGCCGTCGAACCGGTGCGGCTCGGGTCCAGCTGCGGCGTGGACAACAGGGTCAGGGCCTGCTCGAGCTGCCCGAGGTCCGCGCGGGCGCCGGCGGCGACGATGCGCAACTCGTCGGCGTCGTCGCCGGACAGCTGGGCCGCCTCCTCGCCGCGCGCCAGCTCGATCGCCCGTTCCGGACGTCCAAGTCCGCGTTCGCAATCGGCGATCAGCGCGAGCAACGGCGACTTGCTGCCCATCCTGCGGGCGGCGCGCAGCTCGGCCAGCGCCTGGGCCCAGTCGCCGCAGTGGTAGGCGGCGATGCCTACGGCTTCGCGGACCGCGGCGATCCTGCTGGAGCGGGCCCGCGCGGCGCGGGCATGGCTCAGCGCGGCCTCCGGGTCCTCGTCGATCAGCTCGCCGGCGGCGACCAGGTGGCGCGCCACCGCGTCGGCGGTGGCGCGGTCCAGGGTGCTCAGTTCGCGCCGGATTTCGGGCGCCAGCTGCCGGGCCTCCACGCCCGGCGGTATCGGGGGCGCCCCGGTCGCGTCGCCGTGACCGTCCGGGCCGGCGCTGCGCGGCTGCACCGGGCGCGCCCGGCCCGGACCCGACCAGGAGTCGGATGCTGAGCGCGGTCGCCGCTTACCGTCGCGCCCCTGCCTGTCGTCGGCCACCCTGCAAAGGATACGGACCACCGGCGGGGCAGCCGTTCAGTGTGCGGTGACGGCTTTGAGTGGGCGTCCAGGGCGGTAAAACCGCCGCGATCCCGCCCTTATTACGCACCGAAGGCCGTCAGCTCACACTCGGCAGAGCGAGCCCCTAGCCCGGGCCCCGGTCGTTCAGCAGCGGCGCCAGCACCGCGGGGCAATAGGTCGCGATCGCGACGATGGTGAACACGCCCGCCACGTCCTGGGACATTCCGTGGCCGTCGGCGACGGCGGCGATCACCGAGTCGAACGACCCGCCGGGCTGCACCAGCATCGGGCAGACCGACTGGCCCAGCGCCATCGCGGCGTCCGGTTGCGACACCGGGACGCCGGCATTCGTGAGAGCGCGCAGGAACGCGTTGCCCCGCAGGTCGGCGTGGACGGGCGCCGCCAGCGCCGCGGTCAAACCGGCCACGCCCGCGCCCACTCCGACGACCCGCAGCACCCGTGTCGCGCTAGTCACCGTGACCACAGTGGTCGCCGGCGGTCACGTCCGGGGCACGGCGCGATAACGGTTTAGCCGTCCACCCTTTCGATCCCGGCGATGTTGCGTTTGCCGCGGCGCAGCACCAGCCACCGGCCGTGCAGGAAGTCCGAGGGCTGCGGCACCCACTCCTCGCTGTCGATGCGCACGTTGTTGACCGAAACGCCGCCCTCGCCGATGGTGCGCCGCGCGGCGCCCTTGCTGGCCGACAGGCCGCTGGCCACCAGGAGGTCGACGATCCCGTCGGGACTGCCGGGTTTGAGCTCGGCGACCGACGCCTCGCGCAGCGCCGCGGCCAGCGTCGGCTCGTCCAGCCGGTCGAGTTCGCCCTGCCCGAAGAGCGCCCGGCTGGCGTGCTCGACCGCCTCGGTGGCCGCCTCGCCGTGCACCAGCACGGTCAGCTCGCGGGCCAGCCTGCGTTGGGCGGCGCGCTGCTGCGGGCGCTCTTGGGTGGCCCGTTCCAGTTCGGCCAGCTCCTCGGCCGACAGGAACGTGAACCACCGTAGGTACCGGATCACGTCGGCGTCGGCGGTGTTGACGAAGTACTGGTACCAGGCGTACGGGCTAGTCATCCGGGGGTCCAGCCACAGGTTGCCGCCCCCGGTGGACTTGCCGAACTTGGTGCCGTCGGCGGCGGTGACCAGCGGGACCGTCAGAGCGTGCACCGCCGCGCCGAGCTTCTGGCGCACCAGCCGCACCCCTGCGATGATGTTGCCCCACTGGTCCGAGCCGCCGATCTGCAGGCTGCAGCCGTACCGGCGGTGCAATTCGACGTAGTCGTTGGCCTGCAACAGCATGTAGCTGAACTCCGTGTAGGAGATGCCCTCGCCCTCCAGGCGCCGCCGGACGGTGTCGCGGTCCAGCATCACGTTGACCGAGAAGTGCTTGCCGATGTCGCGCAGGAACTCGATCGCCGACAGGGGGCCCGTCCAGTCCAGGTTGTTGACGACGACGGCGCCGGTCGGGGACGCGTCCAAGTCGACGAAGCGCTCCAATTGTCCGCGGATGCGCTCGGTCCATTCCGCGACGGTGCCGGCCTCGTTGAGGGTGCGCTCGCCGACGTCGCGCGGGTCGCCGATCATGCCGGTGGCGCCGCCGGCCAGGACGATCGGACGGTGCCCGGCGCGCTGGAACCGGCGCAGCGCCAGCAGCGGCACCAGGTGGCCCGCGTGCAGGCTGGCCGCGGTGGGGTCGAAGCCGGCGTACACCGTCAGCGGCCCGCGCTGCGCTTCGGCGTCGAGGGCGTCAAGGTCGGTGGACTGCGCTATGAGCCCGCGCCAGCCCAGCTCATCGAGGATCCCGGAAGACATCGCGCACGACTTTAGTCGTTCTCGCCGCCACGATTCGCCCGCGCGCCGCTCTCTAAGGCAAGCTAACTACGTGGCGCATCGTGGCGCTATCGCCTTCCCCGTCAAGCGCACCAACAACGCGGAGCGTCATGGACAACCGATACTGGCCGCTGGTCGTCGTGATCATCATGCTCGCCCTCGGGCTGACGCTGACGGTCGACGACTTCAGGCGGGCCGCCACGCTGCGCAAGCCACTCGTCGTCGCGCTCGCCTGTCAGTCGCTGCTGCTCCCGGCGGTGTGCCTGGTGATCGCCGAGGGCTTTCATCTCGAACCCCATCTGGCGGTCGGGCTCATGCTGATGGCGGCGACCCCCGGCGGGACGATGGCGAACCTCCTGAGCCATCTGTTCAACGGCGACCTGGCGCTCAACCTCACGCTGACCGCGATCAACGCCGTGCTGTCGATCGTGGCCCTGCCCGCGATTCTGGCGGTGGCGATGACCTGGTTTCTCGGTGAAGGGCGGTTCCTCCCGCTGCAGCTGGACAAGTTCCTCGCGGTGATCGGCCTGGTGCTCGTCCCCATCGCGGTCGGGGTGGCAATCCGCCACCGCTTCCCCGAGCTGGCCCGGCGATTGCAGAGACCGGTCAGAATCGCCGCGATCACGCTGCTGGTGCTCGCCGTGCTGGCGGCCATCGCCGGGGGGCGAACGACGCTGTGGCACAACCTCGGCGTGCTGAGCGGAGCCGTCGTGGCGTTCTGCGCGGTGAGCCTGACGGTCGGCTATCTGGCGCCACGCCTGATGCGGCTGGCTCCGCGGCAGGCCGTCGCGGTCAGCCTGGAGGTCGGGATGCACAATGCCGTGGTGGCGATGGGCGTCGCGTTGAGTCCGCAGCTGTTGAATAGCGCCGAAATGGCCACGCCGGCCGCGATATACAGTGCCGTCGCGCCGCTGTTGGCCGTCACGTTCGCCTTCGTCGCGCGCCGCGTGGACCCCGCGTTTCGCGCCGTCTCTCCCGCCGCCGTCTAGTCGCTTGTCCCGGGGGCGGGCGCCCGGGGACTGCGCCGGTATGCCGACACCTCCGGCCGGCCGCCCAGCCACAGCCGCCACGGCCGGTCGGCGGCCTGGCTGACCCCGACGCGCGGACCGGACACGGCGGTCAGCGGGTCGTGCAGTTCCAGGGTCACCGGGCTCGCGGGGTTGAAGAGGTCGATCCCGTTGTCGTCCATGGTGATTCCCAGCGCCGAGCACAGGTTGCCCGGGCCGCGCGCCAGCGCCGCGGTGCGGACCAGCTCACCGCGGCGGGCGCGTGCGACGTCGGTGCCGTCCTCGAGGGCCGCGGCCCGCAGCAGCACGGCGGCGGCGGTCCCGTCGGGCCCGCACGAGACGTTGGCGCAGACGTGGATCCCGTGGCTGCGGTAGGTGTAGAGCCGCCCGGGCGGCCCGAACATCACGGCATTGCGCCCGGACAGGCCGCGGTACGAGTGGGCCGCGGCGTCCGGCCATGGCCCGTCGGGCACCCCGCCGTAGGCCTCGACCTCGACGACGACGGCCCGCACCCCCCGTCCGGTGAGGGTGGCGCCGAGCAATCGATGGGCGGCGGCGACCGGTTCCACCACCAGCCGGTCCGCAACCACCCAACGAACCTACCGGCACCGCGCGCATGGCAGTATCCCGGTTGCCACGTGGCAAAGGAGCCCAAAAACATGCATGCGATCGACCCCGCCGCCACCGCGTGGCTGCTGGCCAGCACCGCACTCGTCCTGCTGATGACCCCCGGCCTCGCCATCTTCTACGGCGGCATGGTCCGCACCACCGGCGTGCTCAACATGATCATGATGAGCTTCATCTCCATCCCCTTGGTCACGGTGGCGTGGTTGCTGGTCGGCTACACGATCGCGTTCTCCGAAGACGGGGCGGGCGGGCTCGTCGGCAACCTCGAACACGTCGGGATGCTCGGCATCGGCCCCGACACGGTCCACGGCACGGTTCCCGAACTGCTGTATGCGACGTTCCAGTTGACGTTCGCGATCATCACGGCCGCCCTGGTCAGCGGCGCGATCGCCGACCGCGCCAAGTTCGCGGCCTGGATGGCGTTCGTCGCGGTATGGGCGATCGTCGTGTATTCGGTTGTCGCGCACTGGGTATGGGGACCGGGCGGCTGGCTGGCCAAGCTGGGCGTGCTGGACTACGCCGGCGGCCTCGTCGTCGAGATCGTCTCCGGCTCCTCCGCTCTGGCCCTGGCGCTGGTGCTCGGGCCGCGCATCGGCTTCAAGAAGGACGCCATGCGGCCGCACAATCTACCGTTCGTCCTGCTCGGGGTGGGCCTGCTGTGGTTCGGCTGGTTCGGGTTCAACGCCGGCTCGGCCCTGGCCGCCAGCGGGACCGCCGCGGCCATCTTCCTCAACACGCTCGTCGCCGGCTCCCTCGGCATGCTCGGCTGGCTCTCGGTCGAACGGGTCCGGGACGGCCGGCCCACGACGTTCGGGGCGGCGTCCGGCGTGGTCGCCGGCCTGGTCGCCATCACCCCGTCGTGCGGAACCGTCAACACGCTCGGCGCGGCCGTCGTGGGGCTGGTGGCCGGTGTCGTGTGCTCGTTCGCGGTGGGCGCGAAATTCCGGTTCAACTACGACGATTCGCTCGACGTGGTCGGCGTGCACTTCGTCGGCGGCGTGGTCGGCGTGTCATTGATCGGGCTGCTCGCTACGGCGGTCATGACGTCGGGCCCGCGGGGCCTCTTCTACGGGGGCGGCTTCGCCCAGCTGGGCAAGCAGACCCTCGCGATCGTCGTGGTCGCGCTGTACGCGTTCACGGTGTCGTACGTCATAGCGAAGGTGATCGACACCGTGATGGGCTTCCGGCTCAGCCCCGAGGACGAGACCACGGGCGTCGACCTTACCCAGCACGCCGAGACCGCCTACGCCGAAGGCGTGCACGGGCATCTGCCGCTGCGCCGGCCCGGACCAAGCCCCGCCCCCTAGGCGCACCCGAGTCGCACCTGGGCCTTGACATCGCCCCGGCAGGGGCAGATATTCATCACATGATGAGTTCATCGAGTGATGAATTACTCCGCGACGGCGGGGAGCCCGCCATCACGATCGAGAACCTGCGCGTCATCCGCGGCAAAAGGCTTGCGGTGCAAGATGTTTCCGTTCGGATCGCCCGGGGCACCATCACCGGCCTGCTGGGGCCGTCGGGATCCGGGAAGACCACGCTGATGCGTTGCATCGTCGGAACCCAGATCGTCGCCGGGGGCACCGTGACGGTGCTCGGCGGCCCGGCCGGGTCGGCCGCGCTGCGACGCCGCGTCGGATACATGCCCCAGGACGCGACCATCTACAACGACTTGAAAGTCATCGACAACATCCGCTACTTCGCCGCGCTGTACGGCGTCGACGGGCACGCCGCCGAGGAGGCCGTCGAGGCGGTTGACCTGCAGGACCAGCGCGGCGCGTACTGCGCCAACCTGTCCGGTGGGCAGCGCGCCCGGGTGTCGTTGGCGTGCGCGCTGGTCGGCCACCCCGACCTGCTGGTCCTCGACGAGCCGACCATCGGGCTCGATCCCGTGCTGCGCTTCGACCTCTGGGATAAGTTCACCCAGCTCGCGAGGGCCGGGACCACGCTGCTGGTGTCCAGCCACGTGATGGACGAGGCCGACCGCTGCGCCGACCTGCTGCTCATGCGCGACGGGCGAGTGCTCGCCCACACCACGCCACACCGACTACGAGAGGACACCGGATGTACGTCGCTGGAGGAAGCGTTCCTGTTCATCATCCGGCGCACCACCGTGCCCGCAGCCGGCTGACGCCGCAGGCCTACGCGGCGACGACGGTCCGGATCCTGCGCCAGCTCGCCGCCGACCGCCGCAGTGTCGCGTTGATCTTGCTGGTGCCGGTCGTGGTGATCACGTTGATGTACTTCATGTTCCAAAACACCCCACACCGCCCGGGCACCCCGGCGCCGTTCAACAACGCCTGCCTGATCATCATTGGCCTTTTCCCGTTTTTCCTGATGTTCGTGCTGACGTCGATAACCATGCAGCGCGAACGCGCCTCGGGAACGCTCGAGCGCATCCTGACCACACCGTTGCGCCGGTTCGACCTCTTGGGCGCTTATGGGACCGCCTTCTCGCTGGCCGCGACCGTGCAGGCCAGCCTGCTGTGCGTGGTGTCTTTTTGGTTCCTCGGCTTCAAGACCGCCGGCAGCCCGGTGTGGGTGGTTTTGGTGGCGATCGTCAACGCCATCCTTGGTGTCGCGCTCGGCCTGTTGTTCAGCGCGTTCGCCCGCACGGAATTCCAGGCCCTACAGTTCATTCCGTTGGTGATCGTGCCGCAGCTGCTGCTGGCCGGCATCATCGTTCCTCGGTCCTTGATGCCGCACTGGCTGCAGTGGATCAGCAACGCCATGCCGGCCAGCTACGCGCTGGAGGCCCTGCAGCAGGTCAACGCTCATCCGGGGCTGACCGGCGTCGCGGTGCGCGACATCATCGCCGTCCTGGCCTTCGCGTTCGCGGCACTGTGCCTGGCGGCGGCGACGCTGCGGCGGCGGACGCCCTAGTGGCGATCGCAAGCGCAGCGCCGGGGGCACTCCCCGGCTCCGCGGGGACCCCACCCGCTTGCGGGGGACCGGGCGCTGGGGGTACCCCCGCGGAGCTGGGGGACGGGTCGCCACGGAGGGTCCTAGCGTGACGGCCACCAACACCGGGCGCAGGCGGCCCGGGCGACCGGCCGGGGTCTCCGACACCCGCAACCGCATCCTGGCCAGTGCCCGAGACCTGTTCGCCCGCAAGGGGATTCGCAACACGTCGATTCGCGCGGTGGCCGCGGCGGCGGGCGTCGACTCGGCACTCGTGCATCACTATTTCGGCACCAAGGAAAAGCTGTTCGCCGCGGCGGTCCACATCCCGATCGACCCGATGGACATCATCGGCCCGCTGCGTGACGTGCCGATCGAGGAGATCGGCTACCGGCTGCCGTCGATGTTGTTGCCGCTGTGGGATTCCGAGCTGGGCACGGGGTTCATCGCGGCGCTGCGGTCGGTCCTGGCCGGCTCGGAGATCAACCTCTTTCGCACGTTCATCGAGGACATCATCGCGGTGGAGGTGGGTCCGCGCGTCGACGATCCGCCGGGCAGCGGTGTCATCCGCATCCAGTTCGTCGCGTCGCAGCTGGTGGGCGTGGTGATGGCGCGTTACATCCTGGGATTGGAGCCGTTCGCCTCCCTGCCGGCCGAGCAGATCGCGCGGACCATCGCGCCCAACCTGCAGCGCTACCTCACCGGGGATCTGCCGGACGGGCTCGTTCCATGAGCCGGGCGTGCTCGTCGTCGTCGACGTCACGGGCCTCCTCGATCAGCAGCACCGGGATGCCGTCCTCGATGCGGTAGGCGCGCCGCAGCCGGGGGTTGTAGAGCAATTCACCATCGCCCGGGTCTATCAAAAGCAGCGGGCCCCGGTCGGCCGGGCAGACAAGGATGGCGAGCAGGGCGTCGTCGAGCATCACTGCCCGCCGCTCAGCCCGGACCGCACCCCGGGTGTCAGCCTGCGGAACTCGTCGCTGCCGGCGTCGAAGTACCACGCCTGGCGTCCCGGCTTGGGAATCCCGGCCGCGCGCAGGGCGCTGACGGTGGGCCGGTAGGTCGCGCTCAGCGTCATCTCCGGGCACACATGCACGATGTCGGGCCCGAGTCCGACGGGGATCTTCGCGACGGCCTCGGTCAGGTCGGCCGCGGTGATGGTGGCCCCCGGCAGCAGCGTCACCGCCGACACCGCCGCCTGCTCGTCGCCGACCGGTACGTTGTAGGTCACCGCGAGGTCGACGCCGTTGATACAGCCCAACGCGTCGGTGACCGCTTCGGCATAGACCAGCCCGCGCGCGGTGTGGACCACCGACCCGCGCCGGCCCATCAGCCAATAGTCGCCGTCGCCGTCGCGGCGGAACAGGTATTCGGTCGAAATCCAGGTGTCGCCCGCGGCGAAGACTCCGCGTTTGACGGACGCGCTCGGGTCGATCGGCCCGTTGGACTGCGCGAGCAGCACCCCGACCTCGTTGGGCGCGGCGACCTGGACGAAGCCCCGGTCGTCCTCCAGAATCAGGTCGTGCTCGGCGTCGTACGCACCGAGCTCGATGCGACCGGCGCCCGGCAGGGGTCGGCCCTTGCTGCCGATCTTGGCGCCGGACACGTTGGCCAGCACCGCCTGTCCGTCGGTGGTGGCGAAGAACTCGACGACGCGAGCCGGGACGAACGCGTCGACGACGCGCCCCCAGAGTCCCGTCGGCATGCCGGACCCGATGAACAGGCGAACCGGATGGTTGCCGTGCAGCACGAACGCGGGATCGTCGACGACCTCGCGCAACATGGCCCACGTGTAGGACACCACCGTCACGCCGTACTGACGCACCTCCTGGACGAAGCGGTCCGGGCGCAGGCCGCGCGACAGCGCGATGCGGGTGCCGCCGACGACCGCGCCCCCCAGGCTGACCAGCAGGGCCGACTCGTGGTGCAGCGGCGTCAGGCAGTACACGGTGTCGCGGCGGTCCAGCGCGGCGGTGGAGGCGGTCCCGAAGGCCGAGACCGCCCAGCGGTAGTTGGTGATCTGCTTGGCGACCAGCTCGCCGCCGGCGGCGTTGAACGCGATGAACGCCAGGTCGCGGGCCAGCCCCGGGTTGGGGCGGTACCACGCGGGCAGCTCGACGGTGTCCGGGTCGATCTGCTCCATGTCGATGACGTCGGAGTCGTGGGGCAGGTGCAGGTCTCGTGCCTCGCCGCCGCCCAGCACCAGGATCTGCCCCGGCAGGTCTCGCGCCGCGTCGAGGTTGGTCGGATCGGTGAGGATCTCGGTCACGCCGCCGAGGCGGACCGACGCGACCAGGTCGGCGTCCGGGCGCATCACCACGGCGACGGCACCCAGCCGGGACAGGGCGGCGATGGCGACGAGCGCGCTGGGTCGCGTCTCCATCAAGACGCCGACGCGGTCGCCCTGCCGCACCCCGACCTCGATCAGCCCGCGGACGACGTTGTCGACGCGGCGGTTGACGGCCTCGTAGGTGTGCACGCGGCCGTCGAACAACAGGAACTCGCCCTGCGGGGCGTCGTGCGCCTGCTCGTCGATGATGCGGCCCAGCGAGATGCGGGTGTGGTCGTTGATCTGTCCCAGCCGGACCAGTCGCGGCAGCGTCCGCACCGTCTCCACGGCCAGGGTGCGCATCGACTTGTTGGCCGCGACGACGGCGTTGGCCGTGCCGCGCACCGCACCCAGCGCCGCCTCGGAGACCTCTCCGAGGCCGTGTGTGATCCGGGAGCTGAACGCGACACCGCTGGCGGTGTGTTCGATCGGCTGGTCGGCCATCAGGTCGATGCCATTGGGCTTATCGCCACCGGTGGACAGCCATTGCACCCAGGCCGCGACGGTGGGCCAGCTCTCCCGCGCCGCTTTGGATCCCACGACCAAACCGAAATGGCCTGTGCGGACCAGGCGTTCGTAGACTTCGGCGTTCGGCGCCGCCCGCCTGATCCCGCGCACCGAGGCCGGTTGACCGATGTCGTCCACCTCGCCGACGAAGGCCAGCACCGGGCAGGTGATGTCGGTGAGCGTGACCATCTGACCGCTGATGGCGAAACCGCCGGTCATCATGCGGTTGTGCGCGATGAACTGCTTGAGCAGCTCGGAGATCGCCGGGCCCGACCACGCGATCCAGCCTTCGCGCTCGAGGAACCTGCGCTGTTGCTCGCGCGGCAGCAGCGCCTCGCGGTCGTGGAGCTGACGCACGAAGTCGACCCGGGCCTTGGCCGTCTTGAGCGGATCGAGCATCTGAAAACCGGCACGCGCCAACCAGCCCGGGATGTCCAGCCGGCTGAAGACGTGATCGGCCATGAAGTTTGCGGCGGGCGCGGCGAAGTTCGCCGGGATGCCCATGGGCAAGGCGGCCAGGGTGTCCACCGGCGAGCCGAACGTCACGATGCTGGCGATGTTCTTCGAACGCCGGTACGCCGCGGCCTGGTAGCAGAACATCCCGCCCTGCGAATAGCCGACCAGGTGCACGTCGCTGCCCGTTACGTCCTTGACCGTGTCGATCGCCTGGCTGAGCGCGACGATGTGGTCGGCCAGGTTGCGGCGCATGCCGCCTTCCACCTTGTCGGGCGAGCCGAAGTCGATGACCCAGGGATCGAGCCCGCCGGCGTGCAGGATCCCCACCGCCCCGTCTTCGCGGGTGACGTCCCACATGTCGGCCGACATCATCATCGGGTGCACCATCAGCACGGGCGGGCCCACCGGCGCGTGCCCGGGCCGGCTGTCCGGCGGGAAATACCGGCGCAGCTTGTACATCGGGACGCTCTCGACGATCTGGAACGGAGACGGGACGCTGCCGGTTTCCAAACCCCCCAGTCGCAAGACCTCGAGCCCGTTTTGCGCCGTGGCGACCAGGCGCTCGACCGGCCGCGTGACCATCGAAAAATTGAGATCCACCGCCGCTCCCTGACTCTTGACAGCTCCGCCATCATGGCACATCGGCGCGCCCGGCGGTTTCGGTCAGGCTGTTAGCCGCAGCGTTGGATCGGCCCGGCTCCGTGGCGGTCAGGGTGCTCGCCGAATTAGTCGGGCCCGTAAATTTTCGCGGCGCCCGACGTGGCTTTACAGCTCCCCGAAACCCATGGGGCCGACGTCCGCCATTCGACGCAGCCGCTTCGCCATCCGGCGATCCTCCCGCGCGAACTTGCGGTGGTGAGCCGCGTGTTGCCGGTACTCATCGCTCGCGAGGCTGTTGTGTTCGGCCGCCTCGTCGTAGGCGTTCGCCGTTCGCTCGTGGCTGTCCGCGGAATTGTCCAGGCTTTTGGCTGCGGATCGCTGAGCCGCCCTGGCCAGTAGCCACGCGCGCTCGGCCCGTTGTCCGGTGCGGAATGCGTCCACCGCCGCCCACACTTGGAGATCGGGTTCAGCCTGGAGTCCGTTATCTGGTCTCACCATGCTCCAGTCCTTTCTGGCCGCAGGATTGACCCGGTTGGCGCGGCTGAAACGCGTTGAGGTCGACGATTCCGCGCCCGGCACGCGACCGGCACCGAGAAGCGACGACTTGCGTTGTGCCCCAGGGCGATACGCATGACCGCGGCACTATGACGAATTCGATGGTTAACTGCGGTCAATCGGGGTATTTAACCCAGGCGCATGGTTCGCGACGCATGCCCGCATGCTGTCAGGACCACCTCGGTTGAAACACGCAGCTGGGCGCTTGACCGGTCCTCTGGGCAGCCATCTCGACTCGTCGTTGTCACCGGTGTCGTCGGGGTGGGCTGCCGGCGCTTGTCTCCTTGCGGAAATGAGGTGGCCCCATGAGCACGACGGCGGCCCGTTCTACGGCCTCCCCGGACGAGGCTCTCAACGCGATTTCGGGTGCCCTGCAAGCACTTCGCCAACGAATTCAAGCCGGTCCCGTGCTGCCCGGCAGACGTCAGGGAAGGGAAACGAAATGTTGCTGCTAGGCAACGGCGGACGGCGCAAGGGAGGCGGCCGGGCCGAACATCTGGCCGAGCGGGCGCTGTACGACGTCGCGCACGGTCGCTTCGAACGGTCGCTGTCCGGCCTTACGGCGATGGCGGCCCTCGTCACGACGGCCGAAATCTACTTCGAGCACTACAAGGCCAGCTTCGGCAACAAATGGATGTGGAGCCCGATCGTGGTGACCCCGCCGGTGGTCGTCGCCGGCATCGGCGGAGTGTTCTCGCGGCGCTGGGCCAAGCTCTGGCTGCCGATCACCGCCGGCATCTACACGGCCAACGGCCTGATGGGCGAGTACCTGCACGCCCGCGGCGTCGCGCGCAAGCCGGGCGGCTGGAAGAACGCGTCCTACAACGTGCCGATGGGCCCGCCGATCGCGGCGCCCGGGTTGATGTGCATGGTCGGCGGGATGGGGCTGCTGGCCTCGGTGCTGCGCCGCGAACGGTTCCGCCGATAGCGAGTATCGAAATGGCCGACACCTCCCGCCCCGACCACCTGCCCAACCTGCGCGCCGATCGCCAGCCCCCGCACCCGTCGTGGCTTCCGAAGCAGCGCCGCGGCATCACGCCCCAAATGATCGGGCGCTACCCGGATTTCGACGTGCTGGACACCGCCGGCTCGTGGGACGACGCCACCCGGAAGGTGGTGCTGGCCCGGCTGGAACCGCCCGGCCCGCTGCGGTTTTTCACCGAGGATGAGGAGCCCTGCCTGCGCGCGTTCTGTGACACGGTGCTGGCGCAGGATAGCGAGCCGCGGGTGCCGACGACCGAATCGGTCGACTCCAAGCTCGCCGACGGGCGCCTCGACGGCTACCAGTACGCGGACATGCCCGACGACCGCGACACCTGGCGGCTGGTGCTGCGCGCACTCGACGAGACCGCCGCCCGGCGCTACGGCGCGGCCTCGTTCGCCGCCGCCGAGCCCGCCACCCGCGAAGCGATCGTCGATCAGTTCTCGCAGGGTCAGCTGGAGGACGGGACCTGGGAGCGCCTGAACGTCAAGCGCGCCTGGTCGGTGTGCATGCGAATGACCTTGTCCGGCTTCTACTCCCACCCCTGGGCGTGGAACGAGATCGGGTTCGGCGGCCCCGCCTACCCGCGCGGGTTCATGCGCCTGGGCGGCGCCACCGGGCCGGCCGCGGCGCGCGAACCGTTCGAGACCCGCGGCGCCACCGACGAGGATCCCGTCCGGGTCGTGCAGGAGGGTGAGATCTGATGGGGGACTTCCTCCGCGGCCTCCTCAAGGGGGCGGTCGGGCCCAAGGACAACGACTCGCGGTTCCTGCTCGACGTGCATTCCCGCGACCTGCCCGGCGAGAAGACCATGCGCCGTTACCGCGCCGACGACGAGGTCGACCTGGTCGTCGTCGGCGCCGGCGCCGGCGGCTCGGTGCTCGCACAACGGCTGGCGCGCGCCGGGTGGCGGGTGGTGATCCTCGAGGCCGGCCCGTTCTGGCACCCCGACGAGGACTGGGTCTCCGACGAGGCCGGCTCGCATGCCCTGTACTGGACGCAGAAGCGCATCATCGGCGGCGCGGACCCGATCGAGCTGGGCAAGAACAACTCCGGGCGCGGCGTCGGCGGCTCGATGGTCCACTACGCCGGCTATTGCCCGCGGTTCCACCCCAGCGACTTCGCGACCCGCACCCTCGACGGGGTCGGCGCGGACTGGCCCATCCGCTACGAAGACGTGCTGCCCCACTACGAGCGCGTCGAGCTCGAGTTGCCGGTGGCCGGCCAGAACTGGCCGTGGGGCCATCCGCATCGATATCCCTTTGCCCCCCATCCCATTTCGGGTGCGGCCGCCAAGCTGTGGGAGGGCGCGCTGAAGCTCGGCATCGAGATGCGCGTCGGGCCCGTCGGCATCGTCAACGGCACCTTCGGCAACCGCCCGCACTGCATCTACCGGGGCTACTGCCTGCAGGGCTGCAAGGTCAACGCCAAGGCCAGCCCGTACGTCACGCACCTGCCCGACGCGCTGGCCCACGCCGTGGAGATCCGCGCCAACTGCATGGCCGCCCGCGTCGACCTCGACCAGAGCGGCGCCGCCCGGGGCGTCGTCTACTACGACGAGGTTGGCGGCACCGAGCGCCTGCAGCGTGCCAAAGCGGTTGCGGTGGCAGGGTATTCCATCGAAACCCCGCGGCTGCTGCTGAACTCGGTCAGCGACCGCTTCCCGAACGGGCTGGGCAACAACGACGATCAGGTCGGGCGCTACGTGATGGTGCAGGGCGCCACGCAGTCCGCGGGCCGGTGGTCCGAGGAGGTCCGGATGTACAAGGCCCCTCCCCCGGAGGTGTCCTCCGAACAGTTCTACGAGACCGACCCCGCCCGTGGGTTCGCCCGCGGCTTCTCCATCCAGACCGTGTCGCCCATGCCCATCGGCTGGGCCGAACACGTGATGGCCGACGGGCACTGGGGCCGCGCGCTGCGCGAGTACATGCGCGACTACAACCACTGGGCGACCATCGGCGTGCTCAACGAGCTGCTGCCGCGGCCGGAAAACCGGGTCACGCTGGCCGACGAAGCCGACCCGTACGGCATCCCGGTGGCCCGGTTCGACTACACGCTTTGCGACAACGACAAGGCCAACATGGCCTACTCCACCAAGGTGATCGGCGACATCCTGCACGCCGCCGACGCCCAGGATGTGCTCACCATCGAGCGCTTCGCCCACCTGATCGGCGGCGCGCGCATGGGGACCGGCCCGGAGAATTCGGTGGTCGACTCCGACCACCGGGTGTGGGGTGTGCCGAACCTGTTTCTCGCCGACGGCTCGGTCTGCCCGACGCAGGGCTCGGCCAATCCGGCGCTGACGATCATGGCGCTGGCCTCGCGGCTGGCCGAACGGATGGCGACCGGGAAGATCAGCGCCCGGGCGCCCGGCGGCAGCCGTCCGGTTCGGTCCGAGGCGGCGGCCCGTGGCTGAGCGGACGGCCGTCGTCGATGCGGACTTTTCACCGCGGGTGCTACGCGAGTACGCGCTGCTGGCCGACGGCGAACGGGGCGCGTTGATCGGTCCCGAGGGCGACCTGGCGTGGCTGTGCGCGCCGCGCTGGGACTCCGACGCCGTCTTCGCCAACCTCATCGGCGGCGACGGGGTGTACGCGATCACCCCGACTGATCTGCGGCACGTGTGGGGCGGCTACTACGAGCCGGGCAGCCTGATCTGGCGCAACCGCTGGATCACCCGTGACGGCATCGTGGAATGCCGTGAGGCGCTGGCCTTTCCGGGCGACCCCGATCGGGTGGTGCTACTGCGTCGGCTGATGGGCTGCCAGGGAACCGGGCGCGTGCGCGTGCTGTTGCGGCCGAGCGCGGAATTCGGTCGTCACGGCGCGGGAAAGCTCAGCCTCGACGACGGGGTATGGAGCGGCCGATCGGGGCGGCTGCGCTGGAGGTGGTCGGGCGGCGACGACGCGCGCACCGCGCGTTGCTCCCGTGACCGCGATGAGCTTCTCACCTGCGAGATCACCATCGACGAGGGCCGGCACCACGACCTCGTGCTGGAGTTGTCCGAGCACGAACTGCCCGACCGGCCGCCCGACCCCGACACCACCTGGGACGCCACCGAGGCCGCCTGGCAGCGCAGCATGCCCGAGCTCAACTGCACCATCGCCCCTCGCGACGGGCGGCACTCCT
>Ga0335071_10000749_pt1 | contig 35167 bp, 31 predicted proteins | sample Lox_Sample_15_FD_206724 | JGI IMG/M metagenome (GOLD analysis project Ga0335071, IMG submission 206724) | Soil microbial communities from Loxahatchee National Wildlife Refuge, Florida, United States - Lox_Sample_1.5 | ecosystem: Environmental > Terrestrial > Soil > Wetlands | place: USA...
GTCGGCCAGGGCGGGCGCGGCCAGCGCGAGCGAGAGCAGGGCGACGACGACCTTCACTTGCGACCTCCGGGAAGCGGGCCACCTGCACCGGCAGTAGAACATACCGCGCCGGCCGGCGGAGTCGCATGACCCAGCGACTCGCACCTGTGGCGCCGGTGCGGGTGGCTTCGCCACCCGCTCGTCGCTGGGGATCGTGGCGGCCGTGGCCCATGTCCGTGCCCGCCCGTCACGGAGCTGACGTGGTCGCGGACCGCCTCGGGTAGCGCCTCGCCGCAGGTGCCGGAGGCACCGGAGCCGCGCGGCCCGCGGGGAGCACCAGACGGAAGGTGATCCTCTGGCGCCGGTGCCCTCGACCACGACCTCCAGCGTCCTGGGGTGCACGCGGCCGCGGACGCGGAGCGGCTCCGTCTCCCCGACCCCCCGAAAGCTCGCCCAGGTTTGCCCTTCCTCGGCCACCGCAAGGTGCCGGTGCTTGCCTGTCTCGTTGCAAGCCGTCGAGGGCCCGGCTACCGTGAAGCTCCCGAGGAGAGGCCATGCGGATCCGCCCCAGAGGCTGGGTGCACCGGCTGATCGTCGAGCTGGCGAAGGGCGCGCGGCGGGCGGAGAAGGAGCGCGTCATGCTGGAGGAGGCGCTGGCCCACGCCTACGAAGGGCTCATCATCACCGACCCCGACGGGATCATCGTCAAGAGCAACCGGGCCTACGCCAACTTCCTCGGGGTGAAGCTCGAGGACATGATCGGCAAGCACGTCACGGCGGTGATCGAGAACACCCGCATGCACATCGTGGCCCGAACCGGCGTCCCGGAGATCGCCCAGATCCAGCGCATCCGCGGCCACGACATGGTGTGCAGTCGCATCCCCATCATCGACCAGGGGAAGGTGGTGGCGGTGGTCGGCAAGATCATGTTCCAGGACGTGGGCGACCTCTTCGCCATGACCGGCAAGTTCGCCAAGATGGAGAAGGAGCTCGAGTTCTACAAGAGCGAGCTCACTCGCCGCCTGGGCGCCCGCTACTCCTTCGACAACATCGTGGGGCGCAGCGCGGCGCTGGAGCGGGTGAAGGAGCTGGGCAGAAAGGTGGCGCGGAGCGAGAGCACCGTGCTCCTCGAGGGCGAGAGCGGGACAGGGAAGGAGCTCTTCGCCCACGCCATCCACGTGGCCAGCGCGCGGTCGCTCGGCCCATTCGTCAAGGTGAACTGCGCCGCCATCCCGGAGAGCCTGTTCGAGTCGGAGCTGTTCGGATACAAGCAGGGCGCCTTCACCGGAGCGCAGCGCCACGGGAAGAAGGGCAAGTTCGCCCTGGCCGACGGGGGGACCATCTTCCTCGACGAGGTGAGCGAGCTGCCGCTCGCCATGCAGGTGAAGCTCCTTCGCGTCCTCCAGGAGAAGGAGATCGAGCCGGTGGGCGCCATCGGGCCCGAGGCCATCGACGTCCGCATCATCGCCGCCAGCAACCGGGGACTGGAGCAGTTGACCGAACAGGGGGGCTTTCGCCAGGACCTCTTCTACCGGCTCAACGTGGTGAGGCTCTCCATCCCACCTCTGCGCGAGCGGCAGGAGGACATCCCGCTCATCGCCGAGGAGCTGCTCCGGCGGCTGGAGAAGGAGACCGGCATCCCGGTGGAGAGCGTCGCCGCCGACGCCGAGCAGGTGCTGATCGCCTACCCGTGGCCGGGGAACGTGCGCGAGCTGGGCAACGTGCTGGAGCAGACGCTCTACGTGAAGACCGACCGGATCATCCATCGGTCCGACCTTCCCCGCGCACTCCAGAACAGCGCCCGCGGCGGGCTGCCGCCCGAGGAGTTCCAGACCCTGCGCCATCTCCTCCACCGGACCGAGGAGGAGATCATCCGCCGGGCCCTGCGCGAGGCCCGGGGCGACAAGCAGCTCGCGGCACGTCGCCTGGGCATCAGCAAGTCATCGATCTACGCCAAGATCGAGGAGTACCGGATCGCGGCCAGCGACGCGGCCGGGGCGCCCCCGGCACCGGGGCGCTCCGGGGCCAGGTGACCCTTCCGCCGGCCGGCCTCAGGGGCGCTCGACGATGGCCGCCACCGCCTCGCCGCCCCCGATGCACAGCGCCGCCAGCCCCCGCCTCTTCCCGGCCTCGGCCAGGGCGTGAAGCAAGGTCACCAGGATGCGAGTCCCGCTGGCGCCGATGGGATGCCCGAGCACCACCGCGCCTCCCCGGACGTTGACCTTCTCGCGGTCCAGCCCCAGCAGCTGGGCGTTTGCCAGGGCCACCACCGCGAAGGCCTCGTTGAGCTCCCACAGGTCGATGTCCTTCACGCCCAGGCCGGCCTTGCCCAGGACCGCCTGGACCGCGTCGGCCGGGGCGATGGTGAACTCGAGGGGGGCCCGGGCGGTTCCGCCCCACTGGCTGAGCCGCGCCAGCACCGGCAGCCCGTCCCGCCGGGCCCGCTCCGCGCTGGCGAGCACCACCGCCGCCGCGCCGTCGCTGATCGAGGAGGCGTTGCCGGCCGTCACCGTCCCGTCCTTCTTGAAGGCCGGCTTGAGCGTCGGGATCTTCTCGGGCCGGGCGAGCTTCGGACCCTCGTCATCGGCGACCAGGGTCCGCTCGCCCTTCTTGCCCTCCACCTCCACCGGCGCGATCTCGGCCCGAAACAGGCCCTTGGCCTGGGCCTCGATGGCGCGGCGGGTGGAGGCCTGGGAGTACTCGTCCTGTGCCTCGCGCGAGAACCCGAAGCGCGCGGCGGTCTCCTCGGCACAGATGCCCATGTGGACGTGCTCGTAGGCGTCGAGGAGCCCGTCTTGGAGCATCCCGTCCACGAGCTCGGCGTTGCCCATGCGCGCCCCGGTCCGCATCTTGGGAACGTAGTAGGGGATGTTGGACATGGACTCCATGCCGCCCGCCACCACCAGCTCCACGTCGCCGGCCAGGATCGCCTGGGCGCCGGCGATGACCGCCTTGAGGCCCGAACCGCACATCTTGTTGAGGGTGGTGCAGGGCACCGAGGCGGGCAGGCCCGCGTAGAGCGCCGCCTGGCGGGCGGGCGCCTGACCCTGTCCCGCCTGGACCACGTTCCCCATCACTACCTCGTCCACCGCCGTCGGCGAGACGCGGGCGCGCAGGAGCGCTTCGCGGATGGCCACCGCCCCCAGCCGGGCGGCCGGGACCGCGGCCAGCGCCCCCTGGAACGAGCCGATGGGCGTGCGGGCCGCCCCGGCGATCACCACCTCGTTGACCTTGGCCATGACCATCCTCCTCGCACTCGCGCGGCCGGTGAACGCCGGCCGATCAGGTCCCTATCACGATCCCGCCGTCGACGGAGAGCACCGCACCGGTGATGAAGGAGGCCTGGTCCGACGCCAGGAAGTAGTAGGCGTTGGCGATGTCGCGTGGTTCGGCCAGGCGACCCAGCGGTGTCCGACCCTTCATGCCCTCCAGCACCTTCTCCGGCATCTTCATCACCATCTCGGTGGCGGTGAAGCCGGGCGCCACCGCGTTCACCCGGATGTTGCTCCTGCCCAGCTCCCGAGCCCAGACCCGGGTCATGCCGATGACCGCCGCCTTGGTGGCGACGTAGTTGGTCTGGCCGAAGTTCCCGTAGAGGCCGACCACCGAGGAGGCGTTCAAGATCACCCCGCCTCCCTGCCTCACCATGTGCGGGACCACGGCCTGGGTGCAGTTGAAGACGCCCTTCAGGTTGATGGAGAGGACCAGGTCGAAGTCGGCCTCCGCCATCTGCTTCACCAGCTTGCCGTCCTGCACCTTGACCAGCTGGGCGTCCCGGGTGATCCCGGCGTTGTTCACCAGGACGTCGATCCGCTCCGCCCGGGTGGCCACGCCGTCGACCCAGGCCCCGGCAGCCGCCCGGTCGGTCACGTCCACCCGCTGGTACTCGACCCCTGTCCCCAGGTCCCGGGCCGTGGCCGCGCCGGCCTCCGCGTTCACGTCGCAGAAGAAGACCCTCGCGCCCGCCTCCGCGAACCTGGCCGCCGTGGCCTTGCCGATGCCCGCCGCTCCTCCCGTCACCAGGACGACCTTGCCCTTCATGTCCTCTCCTCCTTGAGCTCGGTCCCTCCGAGCCCCATCGGCTCCGCCCGGAAGATGCGGCCATCCATGAGCCGCGGCTCCCCACGGATCATCGGGGCGAAGGCCATTCGCTCCAGGATGTCCCGGCGCACGTCAATCCCGGGGGCGACCTCCAGGAGCTCCAGGCCATCCGGCCCCAGACCGAGAACGCACCGCTCGGTCACGTAGAGCACCTGCTGCCGCTTCTCCCGGGCCGTCCGGCCGCTGAAGGTGACGTGCTCCACCTGCTTCACGAACTTGACGATGTCCCCTTCCCGGTCGATGTGGAGCCTTCCGTCCCGTACCCCGACCGACAGCTTCCCTGCGGTGAAGGTCCCGACGAAGACCACCTTCTTGGAGTTCTGGCTGATGTTGATGAACCCGCCCGCCCCGGCCAGCCGGGTCCCGAACTTGCTCACGTTGAGGTTGCCCTGCTCGTCCGCTTGCGCCAGACCCAGGAAGGCCACGTCCACGCCGCCACCGTCGTAGAAGTCGAACTGGGCCGGCTGGTCCACCAGCGCGTCCATGTTGGAGGAGGCGCCGAAGTCCAGCCCGCCGGCCGGGATCCCGCCGATGGTCCCCGGCTCGGTGGTGAGGCTCAGCCCGCCCGAGATCCCCTCCTCGTTGGCGACCGCCGCCACCCCCTCGGGCATGCCGATGCCCAGATTCACGATGCGTGACCCCGCCAGCTCGAAGGCGGCCCGACGGGCGATGATCTTCCGCTCGTCCATGGCCAGCGGGGCGACGCTGCGCGCCGGGACCCTGACCTCGCTGGCGAAGGCCGGGTTGTACTCGGTACCGAAGGTCTGCCAGTGGTTCTCTCGCCGGCCCACCACCACCCGGTCCACCAGGATCCCGGGCAGCCTCACCTGGCGCGCCGGGAGAGTCCCGCGCTCGGCAATCCGCTCCACCTGGACGATCACCAGCCCGCCCGAGTTGTGCGCCGCCTGGGCGATGGCCAGCCCTTCCAGGACCAGCGCCTCCCTCTCCATGGTGACGTTGCCGTCGAGATCGGCGGTGGTGCCGCGCAGGAGTGCCACCTGGATGGCCAGCGGGCGGTAGGCCAGGTACTCCCGTCCGTCGAAGTGAACCAGCTCGACCAGGTCCTCCACCGTCCGCGCGTTGATCTTGCCCCCGCCGCTCCGCGGATCGACGAACGTGCCCAGCCCCACGCTGGTGATGGTCCGCGGCTTGTGGGCGGCGCCGTCGCGGAACATGTGGGCGACCACGCCCTGGGGGAGGTTGTAGGCCTCGATCCTGTTCTCCACCGCCAGCCGCTGGAGCTTGGGCGTGAGCCCCCAGTGGCCCCCTACCACCCGCCGCAACAGCCGCTCGTGCGCCAGGTGGTTCAGCCCCCGGCTAGCGCCGTCGCCCTGGCCGGCCGCGTATACCAGGGTGAGACCCAGCGGCCCGCCCTGGGAGAGGAAGCGCTGCTCCAGGGCCACCGCCAGGTCCTCGGCGAAGCCCGCGCCGCAGAAGCCGTCGGTCGCGATGGTGTCGCCGTCGCGGATGAGCGCCACCGCTTCCTCCGCCGTGACCACCTTCCCTGCCGGGCAGCCGCGCCCGGGCATCTGGCCTCGCTCGATCGCCTCCGTCGCCATGCTCTCCTCCGGGCTCCACCCGCCGGAGGCACACCCGAGCAAGCCTCGCGCCACCAGCCGTTGCCCCTGCACGGGCAGGCGCTTCGGCCGGCCCCGCGCCGCCGTGGGCTGGGTGCGGCCGCGCCTGCCTCGGCTCCGCGGGCTGGGTCGTTCCAGGGCGCTGGAACGGGGCACTCGCCGGCATGCCGAGGCCGGCGCCCCGGGCAAGGCCACTCCGGACGGAATTCCTCCGTGGCTGCGCCGGGCGTTGCGCGCCCGGCCGCGTGCCGAGCGCGGATTCCAGGAATCTGGACCCGCCTCGGCTCCGTGGCTCGCCGGCGAATGTCGAGGCGCGGGCGCGCACCGCCTCGCGAGCAATGTGCCCTGAGCGAGCGGACCTACCGGAGCGGCGAAGCTCGCCCCGGCCGGCTCCCGGGGCGGTCAGGTGCCCTCGCATCTTCCAGAATCCTGGAAGGAGGTGCCGCGCCCTCACCCGGCGAAGCGCGCTCGGGGCCGAAACGCAACCTCCGGGCGGCCCGTTAGCACCGGAGGCATGCGCATCCCCGATCTGGCGCGACAGTTGCTCCCGGCCCACGCAGCTTCGTTCCACCGCGTGCTCCACCCGCATTCACCTCGGAGGCACCATGGCCACGAGCACAGGCCCTGCCGAGTCCGCTGCTTCGGCAGTCGCGCCCAGCCAGTCGGAGATCGTCAAGGTCGCCCTGGCCAGCATGATCGGCACGACCATCGAGTGGTATGACTACTTCCTCTACGGGACGGCCGCCGCCCTGGTCTTCAACAAGCTGTTCTTCCCCGAGCTCGACCCCCTCACCGGAACCATCGCCGCCTTCGCCACCTTCTCGGTGGGGTTCATCGCCCGACCGGTCGGGGGGATCGTCTTCGGCCACTACGGCGATCGGATCGGCCGCAAGAACATGCTCTACCTGACCCTCCTCATCATGGGTCTCGCCACCACCGTGATCGGGCTTCTCCCCACCTACAGCAGCATCGGCATCTGGGCCGCGGTGCTTCTCGTGGCCATGCGGCTCCTGCAGGGGTTCGGCCTCGGCGGCGAGTGGGGCGGCGCGGTGCTGATGGCGGTCGAGCACGCTCCTCCCGGCCGGCGTGGCTTCTACGGCTCCTGGCCTCAGATCGGCGCCTACGCCGGCCTGCTCATCTCCACCCTCGTCTTCCGCTGGGTCTCTCGGTCCTCCGAGGCGCAGTTCCTGGCCTGGGGATGGCGGGTCCCGTTCCTGGTGAGCTTCGTGCTGGTGGTGGTCGGCCTCTGGATCCGGATGAGGATCGCCGAGTCGCCGGTGTTCGCCAAGGTGAAGGAGCAAAAGGCCGAGGCCAGGATGCCGCTCGTCGAGGCCCTCACCCGCCACCCCAAGAACATCCTCCTGGCCATGGGCGCCCGCTTCGCCGAGAACGGCCTCTTCTACCTGTTCACCACCTTCTCCCTCACCTATATCGCCACGCAGCTCAAGATGGACCGGACCGTCGCCCTGAACGGTCTCCTCATCGCCGCCTTCGTCTGCGTCTTCGCCGCCCCGCTCTGGGGCGCGCTCTCGGACCGGATCGGCCGGCGCCCGGTCTACGTCTGGGGCGCCATCGCCTGCGGCCTGCTGGCGTTCCCGTTCTACGCCATGCTCAGCACCAAGTCCCCCGGGATGGTCTGGCTGGCCATCCTCCTTCCCATGATGCTCGGCCACGCCGCCATGTACGGCCCGCAGGCGAGCTTCCTCTCCGAGCTCTTCTCCGCCCGGGTGCGCTACAGCGGCGCCTCGCTCGGCTACCAGCTCGCCTCGGTGTTCGCGGGTGGCCTTTCTCCGCTCATCGCCACCGGCCTGCTCGCCTGGGGCGGAGGCCGACCCTGGCCGGTCGCGCTCTACATGATCGGCCTCGTGCTCATCACCGTGGTCTCGGTGGCCCTGGCCGCGGAGACCTACCGGACCGGCATCGGTCCCGAGACGGCCGGCGAGCCCAGCCAACGGCGATCGGTGGCATGATGCGGCCGTGACCGGAACCTTCCCCGCCCTGCTGGTCCACGAGCCCGGCGGCGGCGCCCGCCGGGCCGAGCTCACCTCCCTGGCCGAGGACGACCTCCCATCCGGCGACGTCACCGTGGAGGTGGCCTTCTCCAGCCTCAACTACAAGGACGGCCTGGCCGTCACCGGGCGGGGCAAGGTGCTGCGCCGCCTCCCCATGGTCCCGGGCATCGATCTGGCCGGCACGGTGGTGGCGAGCGGGTCGCCGTCGGTCCGTGCCGGCGACCAGGTGCTGGTGACCGGCTACGGAATCGGCGAGGAGCGCCACGGCGGGTTCGCGCGCCGGGCCCGGGTCCCGTCCGAGTGGGTGGTGCCCGTCCCGGCCGGCCTCTCGCCGCGCCGGGCCATGGCCGTGGGCACCGCCGGCTTCACCTCCATGCTCTGCGCCATGGCTCTGGAGGAGGCCGGCGTCCGGCCGCCGCAGGGGGGCGGGGGCCTGGAGGTGCTCGTCACCGGCGCAGCCGGCGGGGTAGGGAGCCTGGCGGTGGCCCTGCTCTCGCGGATGGGATACCGCGTGGCGGCCTCCACCGGCCGGCCCGCCGAGCGCGCCTGGCTCGAGTCCCTGGGCGCGAGCCGGATCGTGGACCGCGGCGCGCTGGCCGCCGAGTCCGGCAAGCCGCTGGATCGGGAGGCCTGGGCCGGCGCGATCGACGTGGTCGGCGGCGCCACCTTGGCCTCGGTCCTCAAGCAGGTGGCCTACGGCGGCGCGGTGGCGGCCTGCGGCCTGGCCGGCGGAGCCGAGCTGCCGACCACCGTGCTCCCGTTCATCCTCCGGGGCGTGTCGCTCCTGGGCGTGGAGTCGGTGAGGTGCCCGCGCGAGCGCAGACTGCAGGCCTGGCGGCGCATCGCCGGGCTGCTCCCCGGCCCCGCCCTCGACGGGCTCACCACCGAGATCGCTCTCTCCGAGGTGCCGGCCTGGAGCGAGCGGATCCTGGCCGGCCAGGTGCGCGGGCGGGTGGTGGTTGATCCCAGCCGCTAGAGGCGCGGCCTTGCACGTCCTCATCGTCGGCGGCAATCGCTTCGTGGGTCGCCTGCTTGCCTCCCGGCTGCTGGCCGGCGGCCACCGGGTCACCCTGCTCAACCGGGGCCGGCTTTCGGACCCCTTCGGCGACCGGGTGGAGCGGATCGCTTGCGATCGCACCTCGCCCGGCTTCGAGCACGCCCTGGCCGGCAGGACCTTCGACGCGGTGGTGGACCTGGCCGCCTATACCGGCGAGGACGGGCGCCGTGCGGCCGCGCTCCTCCGCGGGCGCACCGGCCACTACCTGATGGTCTCCAGCGGCCAGGTGTACCTGGTCCGCACCGGCTGCCCGCGGCCGGCCCGTGAGGAGGACTACGAGGGGCCGGTGATGCCGCGCCCCGCGGACCCCGGCGACCTTGCCGAATGGGAGTACGGGGTGGGCAAGCGGGGCTGCGAGGACGCCCTGACCGCCGCCGCTGGCTTCCCCGCCACCCGGGTCCGGATCCCCATGGTCAACGGTCCACTCGACCACTTCCGCCGGATCGAGGGCTACCTGTGGCGGCTGTGGGACGGTGGCCCGGTGATCCTCCCCGACGGAGGCACCCACCCCGTCCGCCACGTCGACGGTGCCGAGGTGGCCCGCTTCCTCTCGGAGCTCATCGGGTGCGCGGCGGCCATGGGCCGCGCCTTCAACCTTGCGCAGGAGGAGGCGCCCACCCTGGCCGAGCTGGTGGGCGAGCTCCGCCGGCTCATGGGCAGCGCCGCCGAGCTCGTGCCGGTGGCGGCCGTCGAGCTTCGCGCCGCCGGCCTCGACCCTCGCGGCGTATCGCCGTTCAGCGGCCGCTGGATGTCGCTCCTCGACGGCTCCCGGGCCAGGCGCGAGCTCGGGTTCGTGCACGCTCCGCTCGTGCACGGGCTGGCGGCGGTGGTGGCGAACTTCCTGGCCCACCCTCCCGCCGATCGGCCCGAGGGCTACGCCGGGCGCGCCCAGGAGCTGGCCCTCCTGGCCCGGCGCTGACCCTCGGCGCGACCCCGGCGAGGCGCCCCACCCGAGCATCGAGGCTCGGTAGCTCGTGTCACCCGCGGCGCGCGACCGCTCGACCGTGCGCCGGAAGCCTCCTGGGGGCGCGAACCCGCGTTTCCCCACCCCATCGGGGACGACCTGGTGGAGCAGGTCGCTCGTACCCCGGATGGGACGCTGGGATTGCTCCGCTCGACGCACCCCGGCCGGGCCAGAACGAGCGCTCCTTGCCCGCACGGCGTGCGGCGTCTGCCCGAAGAAGCGCAGCCCATCGCCTTCGGCGCCATGGCCCTTTTGCTCCGGTTGCCAGCTAACGCTTGCATCCACATATAGGGGGAGCCCAGCCATCGCTTGAACGATGCACCCCGAGCCGCGGGGACGAAGGGGACAGGCGCGAGGAGGCCTCACCGATGCCGCACGAACCCGCATCCGCCCCGATCCCCGACGTTGCCCCAGCCGGTACCATCCCCTCCCGGGGCTCGAACGGAAGGCCCCACACGGCGGTCGAGCGGTCGGTGCTCATCCGCCTCCCGGCTGCCCAGCTGGCGGCTCTGGAGGAGGAGGCTTCGCGCCGCGTCGCCGAGGGCCTCACCGACAGGCTCGACCTGTCTGAGGTCGTGCGGGACATGGTGTCCTACTGGATGCGGACCGAGGGCCGCTAGGCCTCCGCGAGGCCCGGGCCACGGCCCCGGCGGCCCGCTTCGGCCCGGGTGGTCCCGTCGGCAGCGAAGGCGGAGGAATCGCAGTGCGGCGTCGGGCAAGTCCTCTCGTCCCGCGCAGCTTCCCGGCACGAGACGAGCGGCGCAGCCATTCCGGAGTCGGCCAGCGGCGTCACCCTGCGAGTTCGCGTGGCCTGGCGCAGGTCGCCGTCACCTTCCCGCTGGCGCTTCCCGGCACCGAGCCCTCGTGCATCACCTGGCCGAGTGCACTCTGCACCGTTCCACCTCTCGGGCCTCATGGGCGAAGTCGACCTTGCAGCCCCTCCAGGTCCGTTCACGGGGCCCCTGCCCAGCTCCGGGCCGACCGCGTCGCGGGACGCGTTCCCGCAGGCGCCGGCCTCGGCCGGGAGATCGCGGCCGACGGCTTTCCGCGCCTGCCGCGGGGGATCGACGGATCGTTGCCCACATCGCCCACGACTCCATCCCGTACCGCCACGGCCCGACCTGCGTCCGGCCGCCCGGTGGTCCGCCTTCCCCCATGCCCGCAGCGTGAGCGCCCGACTCCTTGCTCGGCCTCCGGTCGGCGCCGCGCCCCGGCCACCATCGTCAAACGGATGCTTCCACCCCAACGAAGTGGACGGCGCGGCGGCCGCTCCACTTAGTCATCCGGGAGATCCACGATCTTGAGGAGGCCCGCATGGCGACGGCAACGACGACGTCTCAGTTCCCCGGTCTGGAGACGGCCACGGCGCCACCCCGGCTCGAGCTCAACGGGCCGGCGCCGGACTTCGAGGCGAACACCACCCACGGGCCGGTGCGGCTTTCGGAGTGGCAGAAGGGGCGATGGGTGATCCTCTTCTCCCATCCGGCCGACTTCACCCCGGTATGCACCACCGAGTTCGTGGAGTTCGCGCGGCGGTACCCCGAGTTCGAGCGGCGCAACGTGGCCCTGCTGGGCAACTCCGTGGACTCGGTCTACAGCCACATCGCCTGGACCCGGAACATCGAGGAGAAGCTGGGGACCAAGGTTCCCTTCCCGGTGATCGCCGACCTCGACCAGAAGGTGTCGCGGCTCTACGGGATGATCCACGAGCCCAGCTCAGTCACCGCCGCGGTCCGGTGCGTCTTCTTCATCGATCCCAAGCGGCTGGTCCGGGCGATGATCTACTACCCGCTCAACGTGGGTCGGAACTTCGAGGAGATCCTCCGGGTGGTGGACGCGCTCCAGACGGTCGACGCCAACGCCGTCGCCTGCCCCGCCAACTGGCGGCCGGGGGACGACGTGATCGTGCCGACGCCGCTCACCACCGACGCCGCGGCCGAGCGGGCCAGCTCCAAGGAGTACCAGGTCACCGACTGGTACCTGGCCCGGCGCCACCTCGAGCCCCAGCGGCAGAAGTAGCCCGGCGCGCCGGCCCTCAGAGCATGTAGGCGCCGCCGTTCGCCGGAAGGTAGGTACCGGTGACGAAGCCGGCGGCGTCGGAGACGAGCATCAGCACCGCCCCGGCCACGTCCTCCGGCCGGGCGATGCGCCCCAGAGGCGTGGTCCGCGCCGTCCATTCCCTGGCCTGCGCCGGGAGGTGAGCGGTGGCGTCGGTGGCGGTGAGCCCGGGCGCCACCACGTTGACCCGGATCCCCAGGGGCCCCAGTTCCAGGGCCAGCGCCTTCATGAGCCCGTCCAGCCCGGACTTGGCGCAGCTGTGGGCGGCGAAGCCCTCGCCTGGGCGGCGGGAGAGCGTGCTGGAGATGGCCACGATGCACCCCCTCCGCCGCTCGCGCATCGCCGGCAGCACCGCCTGACAGCAGTGGAACGCGGCCTGCAGCTCACCGTCCAGCTTGGCCGCGAACTCCTCCCAGCGGTACTCCGTGAACGGCTTCATGGGGAAGCCGATGGACGCGTTGCTCACCAGCGTGTCGATCGGACCCAGCCGTCGGCTCGCCTCGGCCACCAGGGCGTCCACCTGGGCCCGATCGCGGACGTCGGCCCGGATGGCCACCGCCTGGCCGCCCGCGGACCGGATGGCGTCCACCAACCCCCGGGCCGCCGCCTCGCTCTCGCGGAAGTTCACCGCCACCGCCGCGCCGTTGGCCGCCAGAAGCCTCGCCGTCGCCGCCCCGATGCCGCGGCTCGCGCCGGTGACCAGGACCACTCGCCCCTCGAGCATGTCGCCTCCCATGACGTTGCGCGGGGAGCATCCCATCGCTGGCGGTGGCGCGTCTTGATTGGGGTCAGGGCCCTCGCCGGCCTGGCCACTGCGGGTCGTCCCGCCCGAGCGCCGATCCGCACGTTCGGTCTGTGTCAATCTCGCGCCCGCCCGCCAGGAGGAGCCGATGCCCACCCCCCACACCGTCCACCACCCCGAGGTGCTGGCTGCCATCGAGCGCGCCCGCGCCGCCGCGGCCGGTCCGGCCGCCGGCCGGCCGTTCCCCTCCCCGGAGGACTGGCGGGACGTCTGCATGTACTTCCTGCTGCTCGACCGCTTCGCCGGCGGCGCGGCGCCGGTGCACCGCTGGGACGAGGCCTGGGACGGCCGGCAGGGCGGGACGTTCGCGGCCATCGCCGGCCGCCTCCCCTACCTGCGCGATCTCGGCGTGAACGCCATCTGGATCTCGCCGGTGGTGCGGAACGTGGCCTCGAGCCGAACGGCCACCTACCACGGCTACGGCGCCCAGGACCTCCTGGCCGTCGACGAGCGCTGGGCATCCGACGGCACGCGCGACACCGCCGAGGCGGAGCTGGCCGCCCTGGTCCGCAGCGCCCACGCCCTGGGCGTCTGGGTGATCCTCGACGTGGTGCTGAACCACACCGCCGAGGCCTTCTGGTACGAGCGGGGCGGCAACCTGCTCGAGTCCTTCCAGGACGCCGGCCTCCTCCACCAGTCCCTGGGAGGCGGCACGCAGCCCGAGGTACGCTGGTGCAACGGCTACGGGAACCCCGATCCGGCCTGGGCCGACCCCCTCCCACCCGGCGCAGCGGCAGGCCCGGACGACGCCATCTACCCCTCCGAGCTGCGCAACGCGCTCCTCTTCCGCCGCCGCGGCGCCAAGATCTCCGACACCCTGAGCGACTTCCCCGAGCTGGGGTTCGTCCCCGGGGACTTCGACGTCCTGCGCCAGCTGGCGGTGGAGTACGACGCGGCCCCCGGCGACCCAGGCCGCGCCGAGGGGCGCTTCCCGGTGCTGTCCCTGCTCTTGAGCGCCATCCAGTACCTGGTGGCTCGATACGACCTCGACGGCTTGCGCATCGACACCGTGAAGTACATTCACCCCAAGTTCATCCAGCGCTTCGGCACTGCCATGAACGAGTTCGCCTACACCCTGGGGAAGAAGAACTTCTTCACCTTTGGCGAGGTGTGGGACGACAACGACAACATCGCCCGCTTCGTGGGGCGGAACGGCTCCAGCGAGCCGGATGGCGGCTTCGGGATCGATGCCGCGCTCGACTTCCCGCTGGCCGATGCCATCCGCTCCACCTGCACCGGGCTCCTGGAGCAGCGCCAGGGCGTCTACGCCCTGCGGGACGTCTTCGACACACGGCGAAACGCCCAGGAGGAGCTGATCTGCTCCCACGGCGACGCCAGCAACTACTACGTCACCTTCGTGGACAACCACGATCGCTCCCGACGCATCCGGGACCCGGCCTCGCCCGACGCCGAGGTCCGGCTCTGCCTGGGGCTCCTCTACACGCTCCCCGGCATCCCCTGCCTCTACTACGGGACGGAGCAGGACCTGGCAGGCACCAGCCCGCGCCCCGAGGCCTTCGAGGCGGTGCGCGAGGCCCTGTGGGGGAAGTTCCTGCCCGACGCCCCCGGCGCCGCCGACCTGGCCGCCGCCTGGCCACAAGGCGGTACCTTCCGGATGCTGCAGGCCCTCCTCCGGCTCCGCCGCGAGACCCCCTCGCTCAAGTACGGCCGGTACTACTTCCGCCAGGTGAGCGGCGACGGCACCACCTTCGGATGGCCGATGGAGCAGGGCGGCGTGGTGGCCTTCTCCCGGATCCTGGCCGACCAGGAGGTGCTGGTGGTCGCCTGCCCCAACCCCTTCCAGCCTTGGTCCGGCTGGGTGGAGGTGGACGCCGACCTCGCGCCCGGAACGGCCAGCTGGGCCGTGGCCTTCAGCTCGCTGGGGAACGGCTTCCCCGCCACCTCGCAGGCTCTCCCCTCGGGGCGTTGCGCGCTGCGACTCGCCCTGGCGTCGAACGAGCTGGTGGTGATGATCCGGGCCTAGGCGCCGCCGTGCTCAGATCCCCTGGCCGCCCGATACCTCGATCCGCTGCGCGTTGATCCAGCGCGCCTCGTCGAGCAGCAGGGCGGAGACCGCGCCCCCCACGTCGTCGGGCAACCCGACACGCCCCAGGGCGGTCGCCGAGGCGACCGTCTGGTTGAGCTGCCTGTTGTCGCGCACGCGACCGCCGTTGAAGTCGGTCTCGATGGCCCCGGGCGCAACGGTGTTCACCGAGATCCCTCGCGACCCCAGCTCCTTGGCCAGGTACCGCGTCAGCACCTCGACCCCGCCCTTCATCGAGGCGTACGCCGAGGCCCCCGGCATGGCGAACCGCGCCAGGCCCGAGGAGATGTTGACGATGCGACCTCCGTCGGCGATGAGCGGGAGCAGGCGCTGGGTGAGCAGGTAGGGCGCCTTGAGGTGCACGCGGTACAGCAGGTCGAGCTCGGCCTCGGTGGTCTCGGCGAAGGGTCGGTGCAGGCCCTCGCCGGCGTTGTTGACCAGGAAGTCGAACCTGTCGCGTCCGAAGACGCGGACGAGCGCCTCGCGCACTTCCGCGGCGAAGGCGGCGAAGGTGGAAGCGTCGCCCACGTCGAGCGGGAGCGCCACGGCCCGGGCCCCGAGCCGCTCCACCGTGGCAACGACCGCAGCCGCCTCCTCCTTCCGCGAGCGGTAGGTGAGGATGCTGCCCACCCCGCGGCCGGCCAGGTGCAGCACCATGCTCCTGCCCAGCCCCCGGCTTCCCCCGGTGATGAGCGCGATCTTCGCCTCCACCTGCCACCTCCTTGGATGGGAGGAACACTAGGGGCCGCTCGCCGCCAAGACAAGCTGCGATCCCCGGCTCCTCCCCGCCGGGCCCGGGAGTCAACCGGCCGCCTCCTCGGACACCTTCCGCTGCCGCTCCGCCGCCTCGGGCCGGCCCGAGCTCGCCGCGCGCTCGCTTGGACCGCGACGGCTGCGGCCGCTACTGCGGGGACTCGCCGGCTTCCTCGCGCACCCGAAAGGTGACGATGGCTGGAAGTACCTCACCCTCGGCCAGTCCGCGGTGCGGACGGACTCCAGGATGCAGGTGTTCCAGCCGTCGGTCACCCCGCCCACCAGCTCCTGGGCCCTGCGCCCGCAGGTCATGAGCGGCTCCCCGTGCTCGTCCTCCAAGATGGAGGCCAGGGTGACCATGGCCGTCTCCTGGGCGGTGCTCCGGGCCACGATGGTCGGCTGGGGGTGGCTGCGGTCCGTCCTCCGCGCGTCCTCGAGGACGTCCTTCTCCGTGGGGGCGTTGCGAACCAGCACGTTCACGAGCTCGAACGGCCCGGCCTTCATGCTCACATCGGCGCTGGCCTCTGGCCCGAGCGGGATGGCCTCGTCGATCTGGTACCCCCGCATCTGACCCCTGCGCCCGCCGCTTCTGGCGCAGGCGCTCACGGCGCCCGCCAGGATGGTGACGAGGGCGACTCGGTGCACGGCTCCCCTCCTCGCTTCATCATCCAGCGAGGAGGGTGGAGGGCCAAGGGCGGTATTCTCTCCTCGAGCCTCCCTTCCGGGACCGTGCGCCCGGCCGGGCGAAAGGACTCGACGCCATGTCCAACGACTCGACTCGCCCCGTCGCCGCACCCGCGACGCGCATGCCGGTCCTCTTCCTGGGACACGGCTCACCCATGAACGCCCTCGACGACAACGTCTGGGGCCGCCGGCTCCGCGACCTGGCCAGGCAGCTGCCCCGGCCCAGGGCGATCCTGGCCGTCTCGGCGCACTGGTACCTGGCCGGGACCTTCACCACCTCGAGCGAGCGCCCGGAGACCATCCACGACTTCGGCGGCTTCCCCGAGGAGCTGTACCGGATCCAGTATCCGGCCCCGGGCGACCCGGCCCTGGCGCGGCGCGTCGCGGGGCTGCTCGGCGAGCGGCGCGCGTCGCCCACCGACGAATGGGGCCTGGACCACGGCACCTGGACCGTGCTCGTGCACCTGCGCCCGGCCGCGGACGTCCCGGTGGTACAGCTCAGCATCGACGGGCGCCTCCCGCCGGCCGAGCACCTGGCCATCGGTCGCGCGCTCGCGCCGCTGCGCGACGAGGGCGTCCTCATCCTCGGAAGCGGGAACGTCGTCCACAACCTGCGCCACGCCTTCGCCGCGCAGGCTCGAGGTCGGCCCGCGACCCCGGAGTGGGCGCGCGAGTTCGACGCCGCCGTCGCCCGGGCGCTCGCCGACCGCGACCACGGCGCGCTCGTCAGCGCCCTCGACAGCGACGCCGGCCGGCTGTCCCACCCCACCCCGGACCACTGCCTGCCCTTGCTCTACGTCGTCGGCGCGAGCACCCCGGAAGACGCCGTCACCTTCCCGGTGGAGGGGTTCGACTGGGGCTCGCTCTCGATGCGCGCGGTGAGGATGGGATGACAGGGGCGCATCCGTCGGCCCCATCCTCGTCCCGACGGCGCAGGCGCCCGCGACGGCGGCCCTGCTCGCAGCGGGGCGAGACGCCCAGGTTGCTTCCTTGGGCTCCCGCCCCTATGTGGTCGGTGCCGGAGGGCCCCGGAGGGCGAGGTCGCCTGCGGCGGACGGGCCCACCGGGGCCGGGAGGCGAGGAATGACCACGGAACGAGCGGTGAAGGACGTGATCGTGCCGACGATCGCCAGCGATGGCGCTGGGGTGCGCCTCCGGCGCAGCATCGCCACGCCCCAGCTCGATCACCTGGACCCGTTCTTTCTCTTCGATCAGTTCGGCTCGGAGAACCCCGACGAGTATCTCGCCGGGTTCCCCATGCACCCCCACCGCGGCATCGAGACCGTCACCTACATGCTCGACGGCAGCGTGACCCACCGTGACAGCCTCGGGAACGAGGGGACGATCCACACCGGCGACGTTCAGTGGATGACCGCCGGCAGCGGCATCCTGCATGAGGAGATGCCGCACCCCGGGCCGCGTCGCCTCGACGGCTTCCAGATCTGGGTGAACCTTCCCCGCAAGCTCAAGATGACGACCCCGCGTTACCAGGACGTCCTGTCCGCGCAGATTCCCGAGGTCGTCTCCCGGAGCGGCGCCCGGGTGCGGGTGGTCGCCGGGAACGTCGACGGGATCGAGGGCGCGGTGCGCGAGATCTTCGCGGGCCCGTCCTACCTCGACGTGGCGCTTCCCGCCGGCGCCACCTTCGAGCAGCCGATCCCCCGCGGGCACACCGCGCTCCTCTACGTCTACGCCGGCCAGGTCGAGGTGTCCGGCAAGGCGGTCCCCTCGCCCCGGTTGGCCATCCTCTCCGATGGCGACCTCGCCCGGGCGCGCGCCCCGGCCGGCGACGCCCGCTTCCTGGTGCTCTCCGCGCAGCCGCTGGAGGAGCCGGCGGTCCGCTACGGCCCGTTCGTGATGAACACCGAGGACGAGATCCGGCAGGCACTGTGGGACCTGCGCCAGGGCACCTTCGTGAAGACCCGCCCCGCCCCCACCGGGCCCTGAGCTCTCCGCCGCGGGAGTATTCCGCGGGGCCGGCCCTGCACCTGCCTTGGCGACCTCGCCTGGTGGGGATTCCCCTGTCCCCTCGGCACACGAGCCCCGGCCGGGCGATGGCGCCGGGGGCTCCCGTACCATTCGCCGGCGCCACGGAACCGTGGGAATGGCGCGCCTCTGGAGCGGTAGGAAGATTCCCACCATGTCCCAATGCCGATGCGGAGATCACAGGTTGTGCGAAAGGTGTCAGGATCTGCGCTGCCGGTGCACGCCGTGCGCCTGCGTGGCGGGCGTGCCCACCAGCCTGCGCGCGCTCGAGGAGGTGGCCTTCTACGATCGCCACGGGTGCTCGCGCGCGGAGTGGGCGAGGCGCGAGCTGGAGCGCGGGCTGGGAGGCCGGGCCTACTAGTCACCTCTGGTGAATGACCTCGTGACCCGAGAGGGCGCCGACGGAGCGCCGCCGCTGGGGGATCGGATGACCACCATCCTGACCTACGACGTGTCCGGGAGGAAGCGGGAGGTTCGCGCCGAGATGCTGGCCCGTGGCTACCGGGACCGAGGGGGCCGCACCCTGTGGAAGGGCGAGATCGCCCTGGCCACCGCGCTGGAGGACATCGCCGCCGTGGCCCGGAAGCTCCGGGTCAAGATCCGGCGAGCGGTCGTCGTCCCCTCGCCCGCCGACTGCACCGCGCCGTAGCCGACCACCGGCCCGAGGTCCTCGCCGGTGGAGCGTCCCTCGATCGCCCGGGGCCTCATGGCACCGGCGCGATCACCTCGCAGCTCCCTCCGCAGATCTCGACCACCAGATCGGCGATCCACCGGACCCCGGCCTCCAACGCCGGGTACGGGACCGCCGCGCTTCCCTGCGCGTACACGACCATGCGGACCGTCTCCTTGGTGATCCGGGTCTCGGCGCACTGGCGAACGTCGAGCCGGCAGAGGATCTTCTCGTCGTCCATGGCGGCGTACTCGCCCTTCGCCACCGGGACGGGAGCGATCTCGCCGAGCGGTGTGTAGCGCTCCCCGCCCCGCGTCGTACCGATCCGGAGATCGCCCCTGACGTGGGCCAGATCGTGTGCGCCCAAGGACAGCCGGGTCACCGCCGAGACCAGGTTGTAGGCGTCCACCGCGGTGTTGATGTTGGGAAGCCGCCCCGTGGACCGGACCAGCTCGACCAGGCGCTGCGCGGGCGGAACGACCCCGGCGGCGCCGAGCCGAGCGTGGAGGGCCCGGTATCCTGCCAGAACCGGGTCCGAGGCGACCTCGATGGCGCGGATGGCCCCGAGCGCCTCCTTCTTGCGCTTCTCGAGCGGGTTGCTCCGGTTCGACACCCGCAGGCCCTCGAACACCGCGGCCACCGCGTCGATCCCCAGCGCCCGGACCCCTTCCTCCACGAAGAGCCGCATGCCCTATCTGTGTCGCCTCAGGCGCGTTGTTCAAGTCCCGAGGTCGCCGTGGGCAAGGCGAGCGCACGAGGAGGCGGACGGGCCGGCCCTCCCGAGTGGGGACCGGCGATCCGGACCGGAGCCAGGCGGGAGTAAGCTGCCCGGAACGACGGCGCAACTCCCCGGGAGCTCGACATGTCCATCGTCGCCCACCTGTGGCCGGCCATCCTCCTCTCCGCAGTCCTGGTCTTCGCCCTCTCGGCGGCCAGCCACATGGTGCTGCCCTGGCGCCGGAACGAGTGGGGACGCATCAGCGAGTTCGGCGCCCTGCAGGCGGCGCTCCGCGATCTCGGGCCGGGCATGTACGCCTTCCCGGCCCCCTCCGACCCCAAGCAGCAGATGTCGAAGGACTGGATGGAGCGCTGGGCGAAGGGACCCTCGGGCTGGCTCACCCTGGCGCCTCCGGGTCCGGTACGCATGGGTCGGAACTTGGCGCTCTCCTTCCTCGTGTACCTGGTGGTGGGGTTCCTGGTCGCCTACGTGGCCGCCCACTCCCTGCCCGCCGCCCCGCGATTCCGGGCAGTCTTCCGGATCGTCGGTGCCGTGGGAATCATGAGCTACGGGGTGGGGACGATCTTCAACTCCATCTGGTACCACCGGCCCTGGCGGGCGTATCTCGCCGACCTCGTCGACGCTCTCCTCCTCGGGCTGGTCACGGCCGCCGTCTTCGGTGGGCTCTGGCCGAGGTGAGGTGAGCCTGGCCGCGGCGCGCGCACGCCGCGTCCTCCCGGAAGGTTGGCGAGTCACCTCCGCGCCCTCCCCGCGACGGGGGTGAGGGTTCCCTTCCGCTCGCCGGGTGAACCCCGGTGTGCCGGGCCCTGGTCCGCGTCGAGTCAGTAGGGCGGAAGGACCGACACCAGCGCGAGCGCGAACTGCGGGATCGGCGGGTCCTGCGCAGCCGCGGCGCCGCTCATACGCACCTCCCCCCTGAGGGAGGAGAGCTGCATCCCGCTCGGCGGGCATGCGTAGACTCCTCGGTAGGTGCCGCCGCCGAGGGGCATGTAGTCGAAGGCGCACGCGCCACCGTCGCTGTAGCCATAGAGTCCGGACCTCGACACGGTCACGTGCACGTTGCGCCCTGCGACCACGCCGTCGAGGCGGAGGAGATCGCCCCGGTGGCGAACCTCCAGGTGGCACCCGGTCCCGTCGATCCGGTCGGGCCCGACCTCGATCCCCGCGGGACGACCGAGGAGGGTGCCCGACCAGCTCCCGCCGCTGTCGAGGGACATCTCCACCCTGGAACCCACGACGTGCTCGGCATCGAACACGGCCTCCAGACCCTCGGAGGCGATGGCGCCGATGGGGTGGAAGGGGATGACCGTGGAGCGCCCCGCCACCGAGGGGTGGCAGCCCAGTGCCAGGACCGCGATCTCCACGAGGATGCAGGGCCGGCCGTGCATGCCGCGAGGAGCCTAGCCCATCTCGAGGCCTCCGAGGCTGGTCCTGATCAGGCGGCGTGCACCTTCTCGCGCCCCCGGCGCCCCGCCCCTTCGCCTCCCCTCCCCCCCGCTCGACCGTGGCCCCTCCGGCCGGTGATCAGGCGCCGGCGCCCCTCCAGCTCCCCCTGCGCGTGGACCAGCCGCTCGTCGACCGAGAACATCTGCTGATGCAACAGGCAGGCGGCCCCGAAGGCCGTCCCCGCCGCGCCCAGCCGGGAGACCTCAATGGCGGGGAGCGGGAATCCTTCCAGGAACTCCTTGCGCATGTCCTCTCGCACCCGTTCGGCCACGTGCGGGTAGATCGCCGCCACCGATCCGCCGAGGACGATGCGCCCGGGGTTGATGACGTGGACGACCAGCGTGAGCCCGTGCGCCAGCCGCTGACCCCACTCGGCGGCGGTGCGCCGGGCGACCCGGTCCCGCGCCTCCAGCGCCGCCAGCAGCTGTGGAAGGTCGGCCGTGGCCGGGCCTCCGTTGGCCCGGTACCGGGCCAGGATCGCGTCCTTGCCGATGTAGGACTCGAGGTGCCCCGACCGGGGCCGCCCGGCGGTGAAACCCGCTCCGCCCAGAGGGAGCTGCCCGAGCTCGCCCGAGAAGCCGGTGGCACCGCGGAACAGCTCGCCCCCGATCACGATCCCGCCGCCGGCGCCGTTCTCGATGTCCAGGCACACCACCGTCTCGGTGGGGTTCGACGCCATGCCGTAGGTCTCGCCGATGGCCAGGGCGTTGGCGTCGTTCTCCACCAGCACCGGCAGCCGCCGGCCCAGGGCCTCCCGGAGGAGGTCCCCGAGCGGCACGTCCCTCCAGCCCAGCATCAACCCGTTCACCACGGTGCCGTCCCGGACCAGGGCCGGGATGGCAACGCACACGCCCTGGATCCGCCCCCGCCCACCCTCCAGCGACCTGGCCACGGCGCCGACCAGCTCGGCCACCCGCCGGGCGGTGAACGCCGGCGACCGAGCGCTGGTCCGGTACTCCACGGAGCGGCGCAGGAACGCCTTCCCGCCCAGGTCGATGGCCACCACGGCGATGTGGTCGACGCCGATCTCGACCCCCAGGAAGGTGGCGCTCCCCGAATCGAGCTCCACCACGATGCCGGGCCGCCCCGCCCGCGCCCGGGCGGCGCGCCCCGCCCCCCCGGAGCGCTCGCGCACCAGGCCCGCCGCCAGCAGATCTCGGATGATGTAGCCGACGCTGGCGCGGTTCAGGTTCAGCCTTCGGGCCAGGTCCGCCCGGCTCATGCCGCCCCTGCGGAACAGCGCGTTGAGCGCCCGCACCTCGTTCAGGTAGCGGATGGAACGGGGCGTGGCCACGGACTGTCGCTGTCCCTTCTGATCGACGAGGGGCGGGAACCGCCGCGGGGGCGGTCGGCCGCAGGGCCGCGCGCTTCGTCGTTCATCGCCGCCAGGGAGAGGCCCACCGCCAGCTCCCCTTCCTTGCCGATCGAGCCTAGCCCGCGGTCGTCCACGAAGCCAGCGCCGCGGGGATCCTGCTGGCCGGGGATCCGCTTGACTCGGATTTTGAAAGCAGACAGTCTAAACAAATTGAAGGGAATCGGGCCCGCCGGGGAGTTGCACGCCCTGGCGGCAGGGCGTTCGACCGCTGGCGGAGCACGAGCCGGGCGCGGTGCAGCGGAGGCCTCCCCGGGGCCTGTCACCACGGGGAGTTGGCAAGCCGGAAAGGAACGGAGCGATGAACAAGGTCGGCATGTTCTTCACGTACTGGTCGACGGAGTGGCTGGTCGACTTCCCCGCCGTGGCCCGCCGCATCAAGGGGCTGGGCTTCGATCTCATGGAGATCTCCCTTTCGCAGTTCCACGAGCTGCCCCCGGCCAAGAAGCGTGAGCTCAAGACGGTGGCCGACGACATCGGCTTGACCATCAGTTGCTGCATCGGCCTCAGGCCCGACCAGGACTTCGCCTCGCCCGAGCAGAGCGTTCGCGATCGGGGCGTGGAGTACGTGAAGGCCCTGCTCGACGACTGCCACATGCTGAAGGCGCCCGTCTTCTCCGGCCTGACCTTCTGCGCCTGGCCCGCCTCGCCCCCGCCGGGGATGAAGGACAAGCGGCCGTTCGTGGAGCGCGCCGTCGACAGCGTCCGGCGGGTCATCAAGGTCGCCGAAGGGTACGGGGTCATCTACGCCCTGGAGGTGGTCAACCGCTTCGAGCAGTTCCTGGTCAACGACCACCGCGAGGCACTGGCCTTCTGCGCCGCGGTCGACAACCCCTGGTGCCAGATCCAGCTCGACACCTTCCACATGAACATCGAGGAGAGCTCCTTCCGCGATGCCATCCTCGCCTGCCGCGGGAAGATCGGTCACTTCCACCTGGGCGAGGCCAACCGGTTGCCGCCCGGCGAGGGCCGCCTCCCCTGGGGGGAGATCTTCGGGGCGCTGAAGGAGTTGAAGTACCAGGGCACCATCGTCATGGAGCCCTTCATGCGTCCCGGCGGATCGGTCAGCCGCGACGTGGCCGTGTGGCGCGACCTGTCCGACGGCGCCACCGACGAGCAGCTCGACGTCCGCGGCCGGCGCGCACAGGAGTTCGTCCGCAGGATGCTCGCCTGAGGAGACCCGCCGGCAACCGGTAGGTAGAGGAACGGAGGCACGACATGAAGCAGGCGGTGATGACGGCGCCCGGCAAGATCGAGTTCCGCGACGTTCCGCCCCCGGCCCCTGCCGCGGGCCAGGTGCTGGTCCGGATGAAGCGGATCGGGGTCTGCGGCTCGGACATCCACGTCTACCACGGCAAGCACCCCTACACCTCCTACCCGGTCGTCCAGGGACACGAGGTCTCGGGCCTGGTAGAACGACTCGGACCAGGAGTGAAGGATTTCACGCCAGGAGAGCCGGTCACCTTCCAGCCCCAGGTGACCTGCGGCAAGTGCTACCCCTGCCAGCACGGCCAGTACCACATCTGCGACTCGCTCAAGGTGATGGGCTTCCAGACCGACGGGGCCGCCCAGGAGCTCTTCGCGGTGGACGCGGCCAAGGTGCTGCACCTGCCCCGGGGGATGAGCCTGGAGCACGGTGCCATGATGGAGCCGCTGGCGGTGGCGGTGCACGCCTTGGCCCGCGGCGGCGGAGCGGCCGGCAAGAAGGTGGTGGTGCTCGGCGCGGGCCCCATCGGCAACCTGGTGGCCCAGGCGGCCAAGGGGACCGGGGCCTCCGACGTGCTCCTCTCCGACGTCAGCGACTACCGCCTGGAGCTGGCGGCGCGCTGCGGGCTCCCCCGGGGCGCGAACCCCGCCCAGGTGGACCTGGGCCAGGAGATTCGGCGGCGCTTCGGGGAGAGCAAGGCGGACCTCATCCTCGAGTGCGTGGGCGCGCAGAAGACCATCGAGTCGGCGGTGGCCGTGGCGCGCAAGGGCACCGACATCGTGGTGGTGGGGGTCTACGGCGACAAGCCGGTGGTGGACATGGGCCTGGTGCAGGACCGCGAGCTCCGTCTCATCGGGACGCTCATGTACCAGGAACCGGACTGGAAGCAGGCCATCGCCTTGGTGGACGCCAAGAAGGTGAACCTCGAGCCGCTGGTCACCGATCGCTATCCCTTCGATCGCTACCTCGACGCCTACCACTACATCGAGGCCAACCGAGAGAAGGCCATGAAGGTGATGATCACCGTCGAGCCCTGAGCGACCGTTCGGGCCGCGGTGGCGACGTCGGCGATGGCGCAGCCGGCCCGGTGTGGCCCGGCCTCGCACCGCCGCCTCGGACGCAACGGGAGGTGAGCCATGTCAGAGATCTGGACCATGGGGGAGCTGCTGGTGGAGATCATGCGGCCCCGCCCCGACATGTCCCTGCGCGTTGCCGGCGAGTTCCTGGGGCCCTACCCCAGCGGCGCGCCGGCCATCTTCATCGACACGGTGGCCCGGCTCGGGCACGGGGCCGGGATGATCGGGGCGGTGGGGAACGACGACTTCGGCCGCTGCCTGCTCGACCGCCTGCGCAAGGACGGCGTGGACTGCCAGTTCGTGTCGGTGGCCGAGGGCGTGGCCACCGGGGTGGCCTTCGTCACCTACCGCTCGGACGGGTCGCGCCAGTTCATCTACCACATCGGCAACGCCGCCGCCGGCGCGGCCAAGGCCCCGGACGCCTCCGGCGTTGCACCAGCCCGGTACTTTCACGTCATGGGCTGCTCCCTGCTCGCGGGAGAGGCCTTCCGGGCGGAGATCCTCAGGGCGGTGGCCACCTTCTCCGAGCGCGGCGCCAAGGTCTCCTTCGATCCGAACCTGCGGGTCGAGCTGCTTGGGCCGCGCGGCCTCGAGGAGGTGGTGAAGCCAGTGCTCGACCGCTGCGCCGTGCTGCAGCCCGGCGTGGACGAGCTGAAGCTCCTGGCCGGCGAGGCCACCGTGGAGGCCGCGGTCCGACGCCTCTTCTCGAACCCCCGGCTCGAGGTGATCGCCCTGAAGCGGGGCGCCCAGGGCTGCACCATCTTCACCCGCCAGCGCAGCTTTGACCTGGGCGTCTACGCCATCGAGCCGGTGGATCCCACCGGCGCCGGCGACGCCTTCGACGCCGGGATCCTCTGTGGGCTGCTGGAGGGGAGGTCGCTGGAGGAGTGCGCGCGGCTGGCCTCGGCCGCGGCGGCCCTGAACACCGCTGCCTTCGGCCCCATGGAGGGCGACATCGGGCCCGCCACGGTGGCAGCGATGATGAAGCGCCCGCTGGCCTGAGGGTCCTCCCCTCGCCTCCGGCGACGGTCCCTGCCCGGGCTGGGCGGCGCCCCGCAGCGCCCGCCGCCTCTCCGCTCCCGTTGCTGGCCCTGCCCGGCGCCTCGTGACACGATTGGCATCCCATGAAGCGAGAGCAGATCTTCGTCGAGGAACGGAAGCGGGCGGTGCTCGACTTCGTGAACGAGCGCAAGCGCGCCACCGTGGCGGAGCTGTGCGCCCGGTTCGGCGTCTCGCCCGCCACCATGCGCAGCGACCTGCGCGACCTGGAGCAGGGGGGGCTCCTGGTCCGCACCCATGGCGGCGCCACCGTCAAGGACAAGGCCCGGTTCGAGCTCGACGCCCGCGCCAAGGAGGTCCAGCACGCCGCCGAGAAGCGCGCGGTGGCGCGTCGGGCGCTGGAGTGCATCGAGGACGGGGACGCCATCCTGGTCGACACCGGATCGACCACCCTGGAGCTGGCGGCGCTCCTGCAGGCCCGCCGGGACGTGACCGTGGTCACCAACGACCTGGCCATCGCCCAGCTCCTCGAGGACCACCCCCGCGCCACCATCCACCTCGTCGGCGGCGTGGTGCGAAAGCGCTTCCACTGCACCGTGGGCACGCGCGCCGAGCAGTTCCTGGCCGGGCTCCGGGTGGACAAGGCCTTCATGGCCGCCAACAGCTTCTCGGTGGCCTCGGGGGCCACCACCCCCGACCTGGGGCACGCCGAGATCAAGCGCCGGATGATGACCATCGCCACCAAGATCTTCCTCCTGGTGGACTCCTCCAAGCTGGGCAAGAGCTCCTTCGCCCAGTTCGCCCCGGCCGACGCCATCGACTGCCTGGTGGTCGACTCCATCGACCCGGCCGAGGCGCGAGCGCTGGAGGAGCTGGGGGTGGAGGTGCTCCTGGCACCGTCGGCCGAGCCCGGCGAGGGCTCGCCGCCGTCGCGCGCCGGCGCGGGGCACCGCTGACCCTCGGGGGCGGACGCCCGGATGGCGGCGGATCCCGCGGGCAGCGACGCGGAGGACCCCTCAGCCCCTCGCCTGGGTCAGCTCCTGCTGGGCCTGGGCCGCGGTCAGCAGGCGAGCCAGCTTGCGCCCGAAGATGTCCAGCACCGCCCTCTGGATCTCCGGCCAGATGGTGGTGATGCCGTCGGTGATGGCGGTGACGCGGTACTCCCTGGTCGTGGCGGCGTAGACGGTGGCGGCCACGCACAGGTCGGCCAGCATGCCGGTCACCATCAGGTAGCGGACGTCGAGCGACCGCAGGATCAGATCGAGAGGGGTGCCGTAGAACTTGTCCAGGCCGTAGGCGCGGATCACCACCTCGCCGGGCAGCGGTCGGAGCTCGTCGATGGTGTCGGGCGACTCGGGGCCCGCCGTCCCGGCCAGAGAGTTGCCCGAGGGCAGCCCCCACCCGGTGGGCTGGCCCGGCGCGGGCTGGAGGTGCTCGGGGCCGAACGGGTCCTTGCGCAGGGTGGAGATGGTCGGGTCCGAGGTGAACTCGGTGAAGATCACCGGCAGGTGCGCTCGCCGGCAGTAGTCCACGAGCCCGCGGACCGGCGGGAGGATGTCCCAGGCGGTGGGCACGTACAGCGATGACTTCGGATCCATGAAGCTGCGCTGGAAGTCGATGACCAGGAGCGCGGTCCGCCGCGGATCCATGCGGTGCACCTCTTGGATGCGCGCGGCCTTCCGGGTGACGAGCTCTTCGTGGGTGGGCATGGCTGGAAACGATACTACGGCGTGTTGAACTCCCGGGTCGACCGGATACACTCGACAGGATGCCACCGCCAGCCGCCCCGGCGCCTGCCGCCCTGCTCGCGCGCATCGGGCGGATGTGGGACCTCTCCGGCCGCAAGCTCCGGGCAACCGAGGCCGCCTACGACGAGGCTCGCGGATCCCCGGTCTACACCGTGGAGGGGACCTGGACCTCGCGGGGCTGGACCGAGTGGACCCGCGGCTTCCTGTACGGCTCCGCCCTGCTCCACTTCGACGCCACCGGCGAGGAGGCGTTCCTGGCCGGGGGGCGGCGCAAGACCCTGGAGCGGATGGCCCTGCACCTCACGCATATGGGGGTGCACGACCACGGGTTCAACAACGTCAGCACCTACGGGGCCCTCCTCCGCCTGATGAATGAGGGGCGCATCCCCGAGGACCGCGGCGAGCGCGAGGTGTGTGCGCTGGCGCTCCGGGTCAGCGGAGCCGTGCAGGCCCGCCGCTGGACCCGGACCTCCGATGGAGGCGGCTTCATCTACTCCTTCAACGGGCCGCACTCGCTCTTCGTGGACACCCTCCGATCCCTGCGCGCTCTGGCCCTCTCCCACTCCCTTGGCCACGTGCTCCTGGAGGAGAGCGATCGACCGGTGTCCCTGCTGGAGCGCTTGGTGCAACACGCCCTGGCCACGGCGCGCTACGCCGTCTACTACGGCGAGGGCCGGGACGCGTACGACGTCCCGGGCCGGGTCGCCCACGAGTCCATCTTCAACGTGAACGACGGCTGCTACCGGTGCCCGTCGACGCAGCAGGGGTTCTCGCCCTTCACCACCTGGACCCGGGGCCTGGCCTGGGCCATCCTCGGCTTCGCCGAGGAGCTGGAGTTCCTGGCGAACCTGCCCGCCTCGGACCTCGGGCCGGTCGGTGGCAAGGGGGCGATCCTGGCCGTCCTCCGGCGTGCTCTCCAGGTGACCGCCGACTACTACCTGGCCAACACCGGCTCCGACGGGGTCCCGTACTGGGACACCGGCGCGCCCGGGCTCGCCGCGTTGGGCGCCTGGCGCGAGCGGCCGGCCGAACCGTTCAATGCCTTCGAGCCGGTCGACAGCTCGGCGGCGGCCATCGCCTGCCAGGGCCTCCTGCGATACGGAACCTGGCTGCGCGTGGCCGGCGAGCCCGGCGGCGAGCGGTACGTCGACGCCGGGCTGGCGGTGCTCTTTCGGCTGCTCGAGGAGCCGTACCTCAGCGCGTCCGAGCGCCACCAGGGGCTGCTCCTGCACTCGGTCTACCACCGGCCCAACGGCTGGGATCACATCCCTCCCGGGCAGGCTGTCCCCTGCGGCGAGGCCAGCATGTGGGGCGACTACCACCTCCGGGAGGCGGCACTCCTCGCGCAGCGCATGCTGAGCGGCGGAGTGCCGCTCCGCTTCTGGACGGGAAAGGAGGCGCGATGATCGTCGCCGACCTCGGCCGCATCGCCGGGCGCGAGTACCCGGCGGGGAGGCGCACGCAGAACCTGGTGGGCGGCGCATCGCCCATCCAGGCGAGCGGGTTCTGCATGGGGTACGTGACCCTGGAGGCGGGTGGCGGGCAGGTGCCCTGGCACGATCACGACCAGGAGGAGGTCTACTTCATCGTCCGGGGCACCGCCGAGGCCTGCGTGGGCGAGGAGCGCCAGACGGTCACCACCGGCCAGGCGCTCTACGTCCCGCCGCGCACCTTCCATCAGCTCACGAACCTCGGCGACGAGCCCATGGTGATGCTCTACACCTACGCACCGGCCGGGGAGGTGGCGCACTGGCGCCAGGAGCTGGACGGCACCTTGCCCCGCGCGGGCCAGCAGGCCCCTCCGCTGCCGCCGGGAGCAAAGCCCCAGAGAACCGGTAAGGGATGGCCGAGATGAGCACCCGGACCGTGGGCCTCATCCTGAACGGCGTGACCGGCCGGATGGGTTCCAACCAGCACCTGCTCCGCTCCATCGTTCCCATCATCCGCCAGGGAGGCTTGCGGGCCGGCGACGACGCAATCCTTCCCGAGCCCCTGCTGGTCGGGCGCAGCGAGCCCAAGCTCAGGGAGCTGGCCCGGGCGGCGGGCCTGTCGCGCTTCAGCACCGACCTGGATGCGGCCCTCTCCGACCCGGACATGGAGGTCTATTTCGACGCCCAGGCGACCCTGGAGCGCGCCGCCGGCCTGAGGCGGGCCATCGCCGCCGGGAAGCACGTGTACTGCGAGAAGCCGACGGCCGCGGACAGCGCGACCGCGCTGGACCTTTATCGCCTGGCCCGCTCGCGCGGGGTGAAGCAGGGGGTGGTGCAGGACAAGCTCTGGCTGCCCGGGCTCATGAAGCTCGCCGACCTGCGGGCCCGCGGATACTTCGGGCGGATCCTCTCCGTGCGCGGGGAGTTCGGCTACTGGGTGTTCGAGGGCGATCTCGTCCCCGCCCAGCGGCCGTCCTGGAACTACCGCCGGGAGGAGGGCGGCGGCATCGCCCTGGACATGCTCTGCCACTGGCGGTACGTGCTCGACAACCTCTTCGGCCCGGTCAGGGCCGTCTCCTGCCTGGCGACCACCCACATCCCGGAGCGCTGGGACGAGCGCGGCCGCCCTTACGCCTGCACCGCCGACGACGCCGCCTACGCCACCTTCGAGCTGGAGGGGGGGGTGGTGGCCCACTTCAACTCCTCCTGGGGCGTGCGCGTGCGCCGCGACGACCTGCTCACCCTGCAGGTGGACGGGACCCTGGGCTCGGCGGTGGCCGGCCTGCGCGACTGCTGGATCCAGCCCTACGGCGCCACCCCGCGTCCGGTCTGGAACCCGGACGTCCCCCAGCCCATCGACTTCTTCGCCTCCTGGCAGAAGGTGCCGGAGCAGCGCCAGTACGAGAACGCCTTCCGCGCCCAGTGGGAGCTGTTCCTGCGCCACGTGGCACGGGACGAGCCCTTCCGCTGGACGCTCCTCGAGGGGGCCAAGGGGGTACAGCTGGCGGAGCTGGGGCTGGAATCTGCGCGGCGGCGCCGCTGGGTCGAGGTGCCACCCCTGGAGGGCTAGTGGAGCGGCGTGCGGCGCTGGTCACTGGTGGTACCCGGGGCATCGGCCTGGGCTGCGCCCAGGCGCTGGCCCGGGAGGGCTGGGACCTGGCGCTCTGCGGGGTGCGCGCTCCGGGCCAGGTGGCAGCGAGCCTGGAGGCCTTGCGCTCTCACGGTGGCGAGGCCCTCTACCTGCAGGTCGACGTGGGAGAGGAGGGGGCTCCGCAGCGGCTGGTCGAGGCGGTGCTCTCGCGGTTCGGCCGGATCGACCTCCTGGTGAACAACGCCGGGGTGGCCCCGGCGGAGCGGAAGGACATCCTGGAGGCCGTGCCGGAGAGCTTCGACCGCGTGCTGCGCACCAACCTGCGCGGACCGTACTTCCTCACCCAGGCCGTGGCCCGCGCCATGCTCACCGATCGCCCGCCGGCCGGCCTGCCGCGGGCCATCGTCTTCATCACCTCGATGTCGGCCACGGTGGCCTCGACCGACCGCGGCGAGTACTGCATCTCCAAGGCAGGGCTGAGCATGGCCAGCAAGCTCTGGGCCACCCGCCTTGCGGAGGAGGGCATCTCCGTCTACGAGGTGCGGCCGGGCGTCATCCGAACGGACATGACCGCCGGCGTGGCCGCGAAGTACGAGCGCCGCATCGCGGACGGGCTCACCCTCCAGCGTCGCTGGGGCACGCCCGAGGACGTGGGACGCGCCGTGGCCATGCTGGCGCGCGGCGACCTCCCCTACTCCACCGGCCAGGTGCTGCTGGTGGATGGTGGGCTCACCGTGGAGCGGATGTAGCTGCCCCGGGGACGGAGCCTGGCCCTCGCTCCGGGTGCAGTCGAGAGCCGGGCCACCCCCCTCTGGGCGCAGCGCTCGAGCTGCCCTCAGCCCGAGCCTTCGAGGGATACACTGAGCCATGGACCTCTACTACGGCCGCAACTCGGGCAACTCCGCGCGCGCGATGTTCGGTCTCTTCGAGGCAGCAGCGGCCTGGACACCTCGCCGGGTCGACCCCAAGGCCCTGGAGAACCGGTCGCCCGACTACCTGGCCATCAACCCCATGGGGAAGATCCCGGCCTTGGTCGACGGTTCCTTCCGCCTGTGGGAGTCGAACGCCATCAACTGGTACGTGGCCGAGAAGCACCCGGAGTCGCGGCTCGTCCCCTCCTCCCCGCAGGGCCGGGCCTCGGTGCAGCGCTGGCTCTTCTTCCAGGCCGCCCACGTCACGCCCGCCTGCATGCAGGTCTACCGCACCACCAACGCACGGGTGCGGGCGTACTGGGGTACCCGGCCCGACCCGGCCGCGGCCGAGGCGGGCCGCCGCGAGCTCGACCGCTACCTCCCCGTCCTCGAGGCGGCGCTCGACGGGCGCGACTGGCTCGAGTCCGACTTCACCATCGCCGACATCGCCTACCTGCCCCACCTCGCCTTCGTGGCCGAGGGGGGATTCGACTTCGCCCCCTACCCGCGGGTCCACGCCTGGCTCGACCGCCTGGCCGCGCGCCCGGCCTGGCGCCGCACCAGCGAGCTGGTGTTCGAGGCGATCCCTCACGCCGGCTGAGGGCTGGCCCTCCCCATCGTCTGTTCCGCGCGCCGTCCGGCGAGGGCGTCTCCGGGGCGGGCCTCCTCCAGCCGGAAGGACGCGACCATGGCGGCCAACTCCTCTGCCTGCCCGGAGAGCTCGCAGGCCGTCGACGAGGACTCCTCGGCGCTGGCGGCGTTCTGCTGGGTGACCCGATCCATCTCGCGCACGGCCTGGGTGACCTTCTCGATCCCCAGCGACTGCTCGCTGGCCGCGGCGGCGATCCGCGCGACCAGGTCGGTCACCTGGCCCACGCTGCCGGCGATCTCACCGAGCTTGGCGGCGACCCGCTGGGCGGCTGCCTCACCCTGGCTGGCCTCCTGGACGGACTGGCGGATGCGCTCCTCGGTCTTGGTGGCGGCCTTCTTGGAGCGAAGGGCCAGCGAGCGCACCTCCTCGGCCACCACGGCGAAGCCGCGCCCGGCGTCGCCGGCGCGCGCCGCCTCCACGGCCGCGTTCAGGGCGAGCAGGTTGGTCTGGAAGGCGATGTCATTGATGTCACGGATGATCTGCGCCGTCCCTTCGGCGCTGGCCTTGATCCGGACCATCGCGCTCTGGAGGTGCTCGACCGCCGAGGCACCCTCGGCCGCCGTGCTCCGCGCCCCCTGCGCCAGCCGGTCCGCCTGCTGCGCCCCCTCGGCGGTCTGCCGGGTGCCCCCGGCCACCGAGGCCAGGGCCGAGCCGGTGGTGTCGAGCGAGGCCGCCTGCTCCGAGGCACCCGCGGCCACGGACTGCGAGGAGGCGGCGATCTGGGTTGCGGCCGAGGAGACCTGCTCGACGGCCTGGGCCACCTGTCTCAGCGCGTCGTGGAGCGCCTGGGCGGCGCTGTTCACCGATGCGGCGATCCGGCCATGGTCGCCGTGATAGTGGGTCACCACCCTGGCGCCGAGGTCGCGCTCGGCCAGCCGCTTCAGCACGCCCGCCGCGTCGACGACCGGCGCCACCACGGCGTCCAGGGTGCGGTTGACTCCGTCGAGTGCGCCCCGGAAGGCCCCCTCGTGCCGGGAGAGGTCGGCGCGGGAGGAGAGCTGGCCCTTGACGGCCGCCTCCGCCAGCCGCTCGGCGTCGGCCACCAGGGCGGCGAGCGAGTCCAGGCAGCGGTTGACGCTGGCCTGCATGGCCACGATATCGCCCCGCACCTCGCCTTTGCGGCGGGGCGGGATCTCCCCGTGGGAGATGCGCTCCATGTACTCCGCCATCACCCGCAGCGGTCCGACCACCGCCTCGAGGGCCTCGTTGACGCCCTGGACGATGGCCCGGAACTCGCCCTGGTGCCGCCCGGCATCGGCCCGGACGCTCAGCTTCCCCGCCACGGCCCCCTCGGCCAGCTCTCTGGCGTCTTCGACCAGCGACCGGATGGCCCGGATGCAGGTGTTGAGGCTCCGCTTGAGCAGCTCGAAGTCCCCCTGGTAGTCGGCCGAGATCTCCTCCGGGATGTCGCCCCGGGAAATGCGGTCCACCGCGCTGGCGGCCACGCTGAGCGGCCCCACCACCGCGTCCAGGGTGTCGTTCACGCCCTGGACGATCCGGCGGAAGTCTCCCTGGTGCCGGGTGGCATCCACCCGTGTGGAGAGGCGGCCCTCCACCCCGGCGGCGGCCAGCATGCCCACGTCGGAGAGGAGGGCGTTGATCGCGTCGATGCAGTCGTTGAGGCTGGCCTTGATCACCTCGAAGTCGCCCCGGTACACCTCGCCGATCCGGGCGGGGACGTCCCCGCGGCCGATGCGCCGTACCGTCTCCACCGTCATCCGGATGGGCGCGGCGAAGGCGTCCATGGTCTCGTTCATGCCCGCGACGATGGGGCGGAACTCGCCATCCAGGTCGGCCAGCTCACCGCGAACCTGCAGCTGGCCCGCCAGCACCGCGTCGCGAAGCTTGGTCGTCTCCGTGACCAGGGCGGCCACCGTGCGCTGGATGGCCCGGGCCAGCCCCAGCCCGAAGAAGGTCATCAGCACCGCACCCACCGCGATGGCCGCGATCACCGCCACCGCCCCGCGCCGGGCCGCGGCGTGCCCGGCCCGGGTGCCGGCGCTGGCCTCTTCCCCGGCGGCGGCGATGAGCGTGGCCAGCGCCGTGTCCACCTCCACCTCCGCGGTGCGGGTCTGCTCCAGGAGCTCCGCCTTCTTCGAGCCCGCCTCGGCGAATCCCGCTCCGCCGTCGTTGCGGGCGATGGTGCTCACCTTCCGGGCCAGCGCCCGCCAGGCCTCCAGCTTGTCGGTCGCCTCCTGCCACTGCTTCTGGGTCGCGGCCGAGTGCGGGACCGCGGCGAAGGCATAGGAGCCGTCGTCGATCCGTTGCTGCGCATCGCGGAAGCCGGACGTGGCCCGCTTGCGCACGGCCTCGTCGGCGCCGGGCAGCAGCAGCGCGTTGAGGTGGCTGGCGGCACCGGTGACCGCCTGGTCGACGGCCCACAGCGCGTTGACGCTGGGCAGCCGCACGTCGCTCACCTCGGCGAGGTGCGCGGTGAGGTCGCGCCCGGTGACGAAGCCGACGCCGCCGATGACCAGCATCAGCGAGAGCGCCAGGAAGAGCGCGATCAGGATGCGCGCGCCGACCCTCAGCTTCCGAAACATCGTGGCCCCCGCTGCCCGCCTCGCTGCCGGGCGACCGATCTGGTGGGTTTCGACAGCCCCCCCGGGCGTTTGCATCGCCCGTACCGGGGCGAGCCCGGAGAAGCGGAGGCCTTCCCGAGCCCCTGGCGGGTCCGCAGGGCTCCGGGCCGACCCTGGGTCGAACGCGCCGGGTAGCTCGAGCCCCCGTCGGCACAAGGCGCCTCCAGAAAAGAGGAAGGGGGCCTCTCGGCCCCCTTCCGATCCACGTTCGGGGAACGAGCGGCTAGTACCCGTCGGCCATGTACTTCGAGACGTTGGCCGCGGTGATCACGATGGTCGGCTCGATGTTCATCTTCTCGAACTTCGCGCCCTGGAGGATCTTCTTGGCCATCGCCACCGCGCGGCCGCCCATGGTCGGCAGGTAGGACATGGAGGCGCCGTAGAGCGGGTCCTTGGCGGCCATGCGGGCGAAAGCCGAGTTGGACCCGCCCATGCCGGTGACGAACTGGATGTCCTTGCGGTTGGAGTTCTTGATGGCGGTGAGCGCGCCGACCGCGGACTCGTCGTCCTGTGAGAAGACGGCGTCGATGTGCGGGTAGGCGGGGAGGATGTTGGACATGGCCTTCAGGCCCGCCTGCTGGTTGAACTCGCCGTCGCCCTCGACCAGCACCTTGATGCCCGGGTAGTCCTTCTTCAGGACCTCCATGAAGCCGTTGTAGCGCGCCAGGTCGATGGGGATGCCCACGTAGCTGCGGAGGATGGCGATCTGGCCCTTCCCCTTCAGCCG